>ERZ1090861.432-NODE-432-length-25660-cov-22.787229_pt1 | contig 25660 bp, 21 predicted proteins | sample MGYA00478482_ERZ1090861 | MGnify/ENA primary metagenome ERZ1090861 (study PRJEB33644, sample SAMEA5815744) | chicken gut metagenome | biome: Chicken; feature: Gastrointestinal Tract; material: Caecum | place: Ireland | collected 2019-01-01 | study: A study of the... | reverse complement strand
ATTTGCAATCTTTGAATAATGAAAGAATTAAATCTTTTATTTTTAACAAAAAATAAAAATATAATTTTATTTTAGAATTTCAATTTCAAAGCCCACAACGCCATATTTTTCTATATCTTCTTTAGGGTAGTATTTTGTCATGTCGTCAGGACTTGCTTCTTCGTTTTTTTCATAACCTAAACTTGTTTTGTCAAAATGCTTATAAAGCTCGTTAAAATTTTTGTATTTGTGTAGCGCTTTAACTCTTGCTTTTATATAGTCTGTGCTTGAGCCCTTTTTGATGAATATAATGATATCATTTTCTTTGATAACACTTCTTTTTTCATCATTGAGACGCATTTCAATAGTTTTTCTTCCACGCTTAATATTTTCAAATGGCTGCTCTTGAAGACGCATAACATACTTTTTGCTGCCACTTGCATAGATATTTTGATTTTTTAGCCATAGATAGCAACCTTCCATTTCTTCAGGCTTATGTTTAAAACCGCATTTAACATAGAAGGCGGCATTGTCTTTTGTTGGGGTAAGCTCAAGCATAAACTCATCACAATTTTTGTTGACATACTCTTGAAGTTTCCCTAGCAGGTAGGCAATCATAGCCTTGCCAACACCTTTGCCTTGAAAGTCAGGATGCACAATAACATCGGTCAGAAGCCCATGAGTAAAGCCGTCACCAACAACTCGTGCAACTGCAATGGTCTTTCCGTTCTCCACGCAAGAAACCTTTATTATTGAATTTTTGATTGACTTTTCAACCAACTTATTATCAAGAAATTTCCACCCAAGCAGAATATGTAAATTTTGAAAATCACTCACAGAAATTGTATCTAAAAATTCCATAATTTCATCCTTTTCCATTAAAATTTAAGAAAAAACACGCAAAAAACCTTATTTTTTCTTATTTTATGCTTGTTTTAAGCTTTTTTGCCTTAGAATTAAGTTTTTTCATTTCGCTGAGCAGTTTGTCATATTCTTTCACATTCTCAGCCATAGCTATCGACATTTCATTGTCTGTTGTAAAATTTTTACTTAAAATTTCTTCTCTTTCATTATCGAGTTTTTCAAGTTTTTCAAGCAGGTTATTAAGCTGTAAATTTATCTTCAGCCACTCTTCATGAATATTTTTATCTTGCATATTTTTGCTCCTTTAAAAAACTTATTTTCTCTCTTGCTCGTCAGCTTCCCATATTGTGTATTGTTCATTATGCCAGTCGCCCGACCATGAGCCAGAACCTGCATATTTAAAGTCATCAAAGTCAGGCGCCTGCAAGATTGAGCTTTGTGGATTTGCTCTTATATATTCGTTCACGGCAGTCCAGTTAGGAGATGTTCCACTATTAATTTTTGTGACAGGAACCTTTGCAGATTTGTTATACTCTTCAATATTTTCAACTGCACATCTTTTCATCTTTTCGTAGATGATTTTAAGTTCTTCCTTCTTGCCGTCATATTTTCTGCTTACTTCAATGTTATTTAAAACTGCATAGCCTTGCTCGCGGTTGATATACAAGATAGAATATGCCACAATTTCATCCTTATCATTTTTCACAACAAGCGGTTGCATGTCTTTTGAAATGATTGAACCACGCATTGCACCACTTCCAGCGCCATATAGCCTAGCACAACAACTTGTCATAAAACCTATTGAAAAGTTTGCAATGTCGCTCTTTGCAAGGGTGTCATAGGTGAAAATTTTGTTTGATACGTCAACTTGACTTTCCATAATTTCTTCTGCATTTTTTAAGATTTCATCACGCATCATGCCGGTAAGCTCAAAATATTCTCTATAAGCCTGCGTTCTATTTTGTCCTATATGCTTTCCAACAATATAGTCAGGCACTCCCAATTCTTCACGCTCTTTATCAATTTCTTTAGCTTTATCAAAGTGTTTTTGCTTATAGTCTGCAATTTTAGAAAAATCTTCTGCAATTTCTCTATCCCGTTGTGTGACAATTCCCGCATATTGCGTCATTGAAAATTCTTTGATAAGCAGTTCAACAGTAGGGGATTTCCACCTTGTTTTTCAATGCCAGTTTCGCCAGGTTCAGACGTTCTTACTCTATACCTATTCTTTTCGCCCTTAGGCAGTGTTGAAACATTCGTGTCATCTTCATTTTCATTAAGTGCAAGCTTGCTTCGCTCTATAAACCACTCATAAATTTGCGTTATAAGTCCTTCATTGCCGTGTTCTTGCATATGTGAAACAAGTTCTTCATAGTTGTTTTTATTGTTTATAAACTTTAAAAATTCATGATTTATGCCATAGTCTTTTATGCCTTGCATATAAATGTGCATATTTTTAATTGGAATATCTTTGATAAATTTTTGCAGGAAATTGTATGCAAGTTCAGCGGTATTTACTTCAACAACTTTTCCACTTTGACCTTTAACTTGAGTCTTACTTTCGCCGTCAAACAGCCCAAGTGTTTTTGCAAAACGTGTGAAGTCAATAAGATTAATTTCTTCAAAATTTTCTTTATCAATGGTCGGCACAACTTTTTTCATAAGGTTGTTCCAATATGAGATATTTATCTTATCAAGCTGATAAAATCCAAATAACTTAACATCAATGTTGTGATTATATAAATTGACAAGTTCGTCAAATTTTTTTTCGTCTTCCATGCCAAAAAGCTGATAAATTTGTTCAGATTTATCTAATAGGTTGTCTAGAATTGCATCTCTATATTTTAAAGAAAGCTTTTTACAGCCTATAAACAAGCCATTGCCCATAAATTTCAAATTATCAGAAATTTCAAAAAACTCAAGTTGTTCACAACCAGAAAAAACATTTGAACCAATATGGCTTATTGTCTGTGGAATGGTAATATTTTTTAGCGACCAGCAGCCAGAGAACAAACCGTCATTTAATTTAGATATATATCTAGGCATCCTAATACTTACAATTCCAGAATTTGCAAAGGCATACCTTCCAATACTGTCTATACTATCTGGCAATTCAATATTTTTTAAATTTGCACAGCCTGCAAAGGCATTTGCGCCAATTTTAGTCACACCTTCAGGTATAACTATGCTTTTAAGACTTGTGTATTGTGTAAAAGCATTATCACCGATTTCAGTCACGCCTTTCCAAAATTTTTCAGGGTTATATTTAAGAAGTTCAAAATCTTCTTCTGTAACATCTATTAAAACGCCATTTTCTTTTTTCATTATTTAGTTCCTTTTTATAAATTTTAACAAATAAATAATAAAGTGTCAATAGCGGGGCAGAGAATAACCAAATTATATTTAATTTGCATACTCACAAGGCTTTTTGCTTGCTTTTTTTACTTTCTTTGTTATATAATAAAAATATTATAGGAGAAAACAATGGACAAGAATTACTCACCAGAACTATTTGAAAATGAAATCTATCAAAAATGGCTCAGCAAGGGCTATTTTCACACAGACCCAGACGAGCGAGAACACTACTCAATCGTTATGCCACCACTTAACGTCACAGGTAAGGCACATATTGGTCACGCTCTTGACAACACCATTCAAGATATCTTGATAAGAACAAAACGTATGCAGGGCTATAACACTCTGTGGGTGCCAGGCACAGACCACGCAGCGATTGCAACCGAGCAGGTGCTTGTTAAAGATTTAAAACGCAATGGCGAAACTAAGGAAAGCATTGGACGTGAAGAATTTTTAAAACGCGGTTGGGAGTGGTATGGAAAGTATACTCACGTCATCTGCGACCAACTCAAGAAGCTTGGCGTGTCCTGTGATTGGGATAGGCTTGCTTTCACTATGGACGAAAACTTAAACAGGGCAGTTCGTCATGTATTTTGCCAGTATTATAGGGAAGGGCTTATCTACAAGGGCAAACGTGTTGTAAACTATTGCCCAAGCTGTAAGACCACTATTTCAGACAACGAGAATGTCCATATTGACCAGAACACATATCTATGGTATATCAGATATCCTTTTGCTGACGGCAGCGGCGAAGTGACAGTTGCAACAACTCGTCCTGAAACGCTTTTCGGAGATACCGCCGTTGCAGTAAATCCTAACGACGAGCGCTTCAAAGGTCAGGTTGGCAAAGATTTAATCCTTCCACTTGTTGGCAAGAAGATAAAACTCATTGCAGATGACTACTGCGAAATGGGCTTCGGCACAGGTGCAGTTAAGATAACCCCAGCACATGACCCTAACGACTACGAAGTTGGGCTTCGCCATAATCTTGAAGTTGTCAATGTAATTGATGATGACGGCAAGCTTACAAGGCAGGCAGGGCAGTTTGCTGGTATGGATAGAATAGAAGCCCGCCCACTTATTGAAAAGGCACTTATTGAAGGTGGCTATCTTGTAAAGAAAGAAAAATATAAAAATCAAGTTGGCACTTGCGAGCGTTGTGGAAGCTTCACCGAGCCACGTATTTCAACGCAGTGGTTTGTTAAGATGAAAGAGCTTGCTCGTCCTGCCATCGAAGCTGTAAAAAATGGCACGCTTAAGTTCCATCCAAAACGCTATGAAAAAACCTACCTAAATTGGCTTGAGAACATTCAAGATTGGTGTATTTCACGTCAGATATGGCTTGGTCACCGCATACCTGTGTTCACATGCTCACATGGTCATACCTTTGCAAGTGAAGAGTTTCCAAGCAAATGTGAAGTTTGCGGAGACACAAATCTAACTCAAGATAATGATGTGCTTGACACTTGGTTCTCATCAGCGCTTTGGCCATTCTCAACACTTGGCTATCCAAATAAAACAAAAGACCTTGCTTACTACTACCCAACATCAACCCTTGTAACAGGTTATGATATTATAACCTTCTGGGTGTCAAAAATGGTGTTCTCAGGTCTGAAATTTATGGGCGATGTTCCATTTAAAGACGTTGTAATTCATGGACTTGTTCGTGACATTCACGGCATAAAGATGTCAAAGCATCTTGGAAATGGTGTTGACCCAATAGATATGATTGATAAATATGGGGCTGATGCACTTCGTCTTAGCCTTATCAACGGTATGAGTATGGGCACTGATATCAAATATGGCGAAGAGAAGGCAAAAGAAGCTAAGATTTTTATCAATAAACTATATAATGCAAGCAAATTTGTCATTCAAAATGTCAAAGTTATTGAAGTGCGTGACATTGCCAGCCTGAAACTCCAAGAGAAAGACAAATGGATTTTAAGTGAACTTGACAGGCTCATCAAAGCGGTTAATAAAAATATAGACAAATACGCTCTTGGCGTTGCAACAAGCAATCTTATTGAATTTACAGTTTCAAAATTCTGCGACTGGTATATAGAGCTTAGCAAGGTTGACCTTTATGGCAATGATAATGAAAGAAAAGTTGCAACACAAAATGTTCTTTTATATGCTTTTTCAACTCTTCTAAAGGTCTTCCATCCATTTATACCTTTTGTGACTGAATATATCTATCAAGAACTTCCAAATCATCAGGAAACAATCATGTATTGCGATTTCCCTAAGAAAGTGGAAGTTAAAGGATTAAATAATCACTTTGAACACATAATAGAGATAATAAGGTCAATCAGAAATGCAAGGGCAGAGTTTAACGTTCCAGACAACCGCCGAACAAATATCTATCTAATGGTTGAAAAGAAAAATAAGATGATTGAAGAAAACCTTGAAGAGATTGCAAAGCTAGGCTTTGGAACTAAATGTGAAATAGTAAAAAGCGAGCCAGAAGAAAAGTGCACAAAGGTTATTTGCGGTGATGTAAAAGTATTCTTGCCTATGGGACAGCTTGTTGACAACGCAAAGGAGAAAGAGCGTCTTGAAAAAGAAATTGAAAAGTTGAATTTTGAAGTAAACCGCTCTGAAAAAATGCTTGCAAACGCAGGCTTTGTTGCAAAAGCTCCTAAAGCCCTAGTTGACGGCGAAAAAGAAAAACTTGAAAATAATAAAAATCTACTAAAGAAAATGCAGAAAGAACTTTCTGAGTTATAATACTAATACTTGAAAAACTGCTTAATAAATTTAACTATTCAAAAAAGTTGTGGCTAGCCTTTTCTTAAAGCATAAATAAATATACGGAGAGAAAATATGTCAAAATGGGTAAAATTTAAAAATCTTTCAAAAAGTGACAAAATATTTAGAATTATAAACCTAGTTCTAATGTTTTTGCAGTTTGCTGCATGCGTAGGGCTTGGTATATATTATTTGACCATAGGCGACTCTGACAACAGACTTATGGCAAGTTTTGGTATTGCAGTTGTCACTATCTTGCCACTTTTAGGCGAGCTTATCTTCAGACGTCGCTTGTCAAACATTTTGTTTTTATTTTATCAATTATATGTAGTTATCGCAGGGCTTGTGGGCTCAGTTTTAAACGTATATTACTATGTAAGTTGGTATGATATTCTTGTGCATATTTCAGCAGGCTATGTTTTTGCTGTTCTTGGCATATTTATTATTTCAAGACTTGAAAATTATAAAAAATTGAGCAAATGGACGGTTGTATTATTTTGTTTCTGCCTTACTATGACCTGCGAGCTTGTATGGGAGCTTCTTGAGTGGGGAGCGGACTTATTTTTCAATCAAACAGCACAGGGTATTCCGCCAGAAGGCATGACAGCTCCGCTTGTAACAGATACTATGGAAGATATTTTATGTAATTTTGGTGGTGGACTTCTATTTTGTTTGCAGTTTATTATTGGCAAATCATGCAAATATTCACTTGGTATAAAGTTCTTTGAGAAAGAGCTAGTTTTAGACAAAGAAGAGAAAACTTTCCAACCTGAATATATCGGCGAGAGTGTTGCTATAGATATTGATAATTCAAATGAATATGCAGAAATAGAAGAAGTCAAGCATAAAAACGATAAAGAAGAGTGATAGATCTTAAATTAAAAAAAGGACTTTAGTTGGGATTAATTCCAAAATGCTAAAGTCCTTTTTATTATAAATTTATACTTTTATTTTGTTTCTTTTTCAAAATAGCCAAAGCCATAACATGTTGGACCAACGTGAGAGCCAACAACGCAACCAATTTGAGCTGTTATAACTTCTTGATTTTCACCTAAATATGGTTTTGCTTTTTCCTTCAGTCTTTCCATGCCCTCTGGCATATCAGAGTGAAAAACATAGAAAGGATGATTTGTGTCCATGTTTTCAATTTTTTCTAAGATAAAGTTCTCAGCCTTTTGTGCACCTTTGCACTTAGCGATAGTCATCACCTTACCATCTCTGATAGAAATTATTGGTTTGACTCCAAGAATATTGCCAACAAATGCACTAGTTGAAGAAAGCCTGCCACTTTGTTTAAGGTATTTAAGGTCGTCAATCACAGCATAGATACGCACGCTTTCTCTAAGACGATAAAATTCTTCTTTAATTTTTTCAATATCTTGGCATTTATCAATAAATCTGCAAAGCTCACCGATGATAGCTCCCTGACCAACAGTGGTTGAAGCACTTTCCTCGATAAAGACATTTTTCATTCCAAGATTTTCAGCTGCCATTTGAGCTTGAATCTTTGTTTGACTCATTTCCATAGAGATAACGATTGTGATAACAAAAACATCTTCCTTATTGACGTAATCTTTATATACGTTTTCAAATTTATATGTATTTGGCATTGCAGTTTTAGGTATAATTCCAGTTTCTTCAACTTTTTTATAGAATTCTTTTGTTTCGAGCCCTTCAGGATAAAGCTGGTCACCAAACATAACCTCAATAGGAATGATAGTTATATCAAATTTTTCCATATATTCCTTAGGCATATCGCATGAAGCATCAGCGACGATTTTAAATTTCATAAATTCCTCCTGTTTTTTGCAAATACTCGCGTATTTGAAAAATTTAAGCAATTAACGCTACTCTTATCATAACAAATTTGACATAATAAGTAAAGCAAAAAAATATTTTTTTTAAATTTTTAAAAAAGTTGGCAAAAACGCTTGATTTTTATAAAAGCATGCACTATAATATCTCCATAAAAGAACGACATGTTCTTTTATATAATATCGGTTATCTATAAAAAAGGGGAGTCAATTTGAAGAAGATAAGTGAAAAAGTGCTTTCAAACATCTTGGAGTTTATAAAGGTTTTCCAGCTTGAAAATGGCAGAAGTCCATCTTACCGCGAAATTCAAAAACATTTAAGCCTTTCAAGCCTCTCTTTAGTTGGAAGATATGTAAACTTGCTTGAAGAGAAAGGGCAGGTAAAAAGAGACGAACATGGCTTTATAGATATCACTTACAATGTTAAACTAAGCCAATCTATATTAGCCCCAGTGGTTGGTGAAGTTAGGTGTGGTGAACCGATATTTGCACAAGAAAATATAGAGTCAGTCTATCGGCTTCCAACTGAAATCTTTGGCAAAGATAATGTTTTTCTGCTTCACGCAAAAGGTGACAGTATGGAAGGTGTCGGCATCAGAGAAGGGGACCTTCTTGTAGTCAAAAAGTGCGAAAGTGCTGATAATGGCGATATAGTTGTGGCTTTACTTGAAGACTCGGCAACAGTAAAGACCTTCTATCGCAAAAAAGACCATATAGTGCTGCATCCAGAGAATGATAGATATGACGATATAATCACAAAAGATGTAAAAATTTTAGGAATAGTCAAGCAATTTATTCATAGTCTTTAAGGAGGCAATGTGTGAAGATAAAACTTTTTTGTCCGCATTGTGGCAGATGTCTTGGGGAGTGTGCGGCGTCTGACGAAACAAGTGATTGCCGTGTGCTAATAAATCAGCCAAGAAAAACTAAGAAAAAGCGGTTTGTCCACAGTATGAAGTGCTTAAAGTGCAAACAAGAAGTATATATAGTTATGGAATTTAAAAATTAAAAAAGCAAATTTAATAAGATAAAAGATAAATAAAGAAAATAGAAAATTAAGAGAAATAAATTAAAATAAATATTAAAATAAATAGATATAAAAAGCGAACCCAGCGTTCCAAAATATCAAAAATGTTTTAAATTTTATTAGAAATTTATAATTTTGCAATAATAAAATTAAAATTTATTTATTAAAATTGCAATTTATAAAAATCAATAAAAAACATTTCAGATATTTTGACGCTGGGTTTTTGTTTTTATTATGCTAACTTTTCACTCAAAAATAATACGAGCCAAGTGAAGAATGAAAAATGAAAAATGAAGAGTGAAGAGTTACCAAACAAAAAAATCCTCACCTAAAGGCTCGGATTATTTTTGTTTGGTGCTGGTGGTGGGAGTCGAACCCACATGAAGTTGCCCTCGACAGATTTTGAGTCTGTTGCGTCTGCCATTCCGCCACACCAGCTTAATACTATGTTATTCTATCATAAATACAAAAATTTTTCAACTACATTTAAAAATTTTCTTAAATTATCTTAAATAACTTGCAAATTTACCTTTTTTTCACCATCTACTTTGTTAAAATCTTCACTTTTTCCTTCAAAATTTCACTATTATAACGCATCTGTCATTTTATGCCGAATATAAAAGATAAAAGAAGAATATTGTCGAATAAAGTCGAAAAATCGACATAAAAACACCAAATTCGACATAGATTTGTAAAAATTTTTACAAAAATATGTAAGAAAGTGGCACAAAACATTGACTATGTCAATTATAAAATCTTATAATTCGAGTTAAAGGAGAAATTAAATGAAAAATAACATTTGGGCAAAAACAATACTAGCAACTTACAAATATTTAGATACTTTTGCTGATTCTATTGATAAGCTTGTTGAAAAACAGGCATTAAATTCATTTTATTATGTTTCAGCAAGCAAAATAGATAACAGCGTTATGGCTGTGTCAAATAGGATAATAGATTTAATGGAGCGAAAGAAAAAGCTTATAAACTATAAAGTTGCGATAGGGCAGGCACTCGAAACCATTGATTCGCAGCTAGCCGAAATTTTGGTGGAACGCTACATGGATAACGACCCATCAGAAGATATTGCCAAGCGACATAACCTTGCAATGCGCACATATTTTAGAAGGTTATTGCGAGCTGAAGAGCTTTTTATGACCGCAATGGAGAGAAAGGGCTACAGCGAAGAGCGTCTATATAATGATTTAAAAAATGAGCAGATAGTCATGGATGTTTATCATAATTTTTTGCTCAAAAAAAATCTTGAAAGTGATTTTGAAAGTTTAGAACAAGCAGGCTGATTAGTTTAAATCACTTTCGTCAAATTCATAATAGTCGCCATGCCTACGCTTTTTGGGAATCTTAGTATGCTCGTTGATAGCCTTTTCTTTAAAAAGTGTAGGCTTGACAAGCAGATAAATCACTATAACGCAAGGGATACTTACACCAATAACAATAAAAGTCATAGCAACTGTTGATAGCCCGTCAAGGTTTGAAGAACTTGAAAAGGTAGGCGAGGTGACAATGGCAAAAGTCTCATAATTGTCGGCAAAATCAGTCAATTTGTCGCAAAAAACCGAGTAAACATAGCCATATAACGTGTCCGAGCTTGTGTATTTGCAATAATACCACTCATTGCTCTTGTCAGGTATTGCCTGCTGTCCTGAAACCTTGCCATAATAGACAAGGTCGTCAGTAAGGTAAGGAATTTCTGCAATTTCATTCTCTGCACTAAGCGAAGGTGAGCTATAAAGCCCCATGCCTTCAAGGGCAAATATTCTAAAAGATGATGTCGCATAAGGGTTTTGCGGCGTTCCGTCCATTGCAATCACGTCACTTTTTTTGACGTATCCGAATTGGTCGCTATATTGTGCATAATAGAAAAGTGAATTTTCATCGTCTAGCAACTTGACAAAGTAGGTGTTTGGCACTTCAAAAAGTATGTTTTCACTGCTGTCAATAGGATTTGAATAAAAATATACACCTTCTTTTTGAATTTTAGCAAAATAAAAATTATCTGCGTGCGAAAAACTGGCAGTAAAACTAGAAAAAGCGACTAAAAAACAATAAAATATAATAAAAATTGATAATAAAAATAAATATTTAATTATTTTTTTTTGATATTTTCCTTTTTTTGTCATGTTTTAATTTTAGGCTTTTATTTTTATTTAAGCAAAGAAATAATTGTCTAAAAAAATCAAATAAAAAATAATTTTGGGGATTATTATGGATGAAATTTTATATAAATTAAATTTAGTGAGAAATGAAATAGAAAATAGAAATAAATATGATTTTTTATCTAAATATAATAAGGGTGAAAAAGTGCATGAGAAACAAATGCTCTTTCATAAGTGTGATAAGAAAAATAGGTGGGTGTTTGGTGGCAATCGAAGTGGCAAGACAGAGTGCGGAGCGGTTGAAACTGTGTGGCTTGCTCGCGGCATACATCCATATAAGGAAAATAAGCAGGTCAGCGGTTGGGTGGTGTCACTTTCAAAGCAGGTGCAGCGTGACGTTGCTCAAGAAAAGATTTTACACTATCTGCGTCCAGACTGGATAGAAAAAATAGTCATGTCTAGTGGCAGACAAGATAGTGCAGAAAGCGGAATCATTGATTTTATCTTAGTCAAAAATGTTTTTGGCACGCTTAGCAAGATTGGCTTTAAAAGTTGTGACCAGGGCAGAGAGAAATTTCAAGGCTCATCTCTTGACTTTGTTTGGTTTGACGAAGAGCCGCCATATGATATCTATCAAGAGTGCCGTATGCGTGTGCTTGATAGAAGCGGTATAATCTTTGGAACAATGACGCCGCTTAAAGGGCTAACATGGGTGTATAACGAAATCTATCTTAATGATAAGAATGACCCACAAGTGTGGTGCATTGAAATGGAGTGGGCGGATAACCCTTATCTTGATCAAAATGAAATTGCCCAGATGTCTGCCTCTATGTCAGAAGAAGAACTTGAAAGCAGAAGGTATGGAAGGTTTATGCAGTGCGGTGGACTTGTCTACAGCGAGTTTGATGAAAGAGTGCATGTGATAGAACCTTTTGATGTGCCTAAAGAGTGGCAAGACACAATCTCCATCGATCCCGGTCTCAATAACCCGCTCTCTGCTCATTGGTATGCTCAAGACTATGACGGCAATGTCTATGTGATTGCAGAACATTTTGATAAGGGCAAAGATGTATATTATCATGCAAATAGAATAAAAGAAATCTCAAAACGCCTTGATTGGCACTATACAAATGGCAAACTTTCCGCGCTTATAGACTCTGCTGCTATGCAAAGAACACTTGCAAGCTCTAAAAGTGTGGTTGAACTCTTCTATGAAAATGATATCTTGGTCAATCCGCGTGTGAATAAAGATATGTTTAGTGGTATAAACACTGTCAAACGATATTTAAAAGATGGTGAAGGCAAAGCCCATCTTTTTATTTTTAAAACCTGCACAAACCTTATAAGAGAACTTAAATCTTATTGGTGGGGTGATAATGATCTTCCAATAAAACGTGATGACCACTGCTTAGACGAAATGAGATACTATCTTATGGATAAACAACTTGTCTTACGTGTGCAAGAAAAGAAGAATGAAATTCAAAAAGATAAAGAGCGTCTTATCAAAAAACTTTCAAGACATCCAAAATTGTAGGTTATATTTAAATAAGGATAAATAATTATTCTATCAATATAAGTGCGTGTGGCTCTTGGCAAGCGAACCAAATGTTCGACGACTGTCCGGCAGGGTAAATAATAAATATAAACTTTCTCGCCGCTCTCTTGGAACTGATAAAACTTAACATTATAGACAAACTACACGATAGTGAGCGGATAATCCGCCCGCTCTCTTAAATTTTTAGCAATAAGCCTTAGGTATAGTAAATTTGTTTCTCCGCCGCAGGCAAGCGAGTGGGTGATTTTTTGCAGGAGCAAAAAATCACAATAGGCAAAACTTTTGCCTATAAAAACTCTTACGAGTTTTTCCATTCGCTTGCCTGCGGCGGAGAAACAAATTATAAGTTGAAGTGAAAAAAAAGGGGGGTATAAAAGAGAATTATATTTATATAAAGATATTCATATAAAGTTGAGATAGGAAAAATTATCAAAAGGAAGTGGCTAAGCTGGAACTGAAAAGCTCGGCGTTATGGATGCACTAAACGACAGAAAGTAGCTAAGCCACCGAACCAAATGTTCGACGAGCAAACTTAGCTTGCATCACTGTCCGCGAACCAAATGTTCGACGGTTATCCGGCAGAGTGAGAATAAGAGACAAACTATATCACCGTTACAAAATCCACCCCTTGCGGGTCCAAATTATGCAGAAAATTCTAGAAGAATTTTCAAAGGGTCGGAAAGGGAGTTGGGAGGAAAACCGAAGCATTAGCGGTTAGCCATTAGGCGTGCCCGCGTTCTCCTTTCTAGGAGTTCGAAAAAATTAAGAGCTCAAACCTTTTAATTTTTTCGAAAATGCTTTGGTGTTACCCCAATATAAACGATAGAAAGTGGCTCAGCCACAAAATTTTTTAAAAAATTTTGAAAAAATGCTTAAAATTTGTTAACAAGGGTTGCGGGGGGGGTATACTAATAGCATGTTGAAATGGGGACACACTCAACCACATCAGATAACGCCGAAGGCAAACGAGAAAGCGAATATCTACGTTGGAGATATTTCTCAGACACATCTACTCACTATGAGTTTGATAGAAATACTCGTCCAACAGGCGAAGGCTACTTTATCTTAGAAAGTTACTATTCTAGTTATAGTGTCAATCCAAGTAGTAGCGAAGGTGGTTTATGGGTATCATTTAATAATGATTATATAAATTCATCACCATATGACCACCAACAGAATGGACTTGATGGAATAAATGCCAATGATTACTCTACAAGTAATATTAGACAATATATGAACAGCGAAGGACTAGTGTATAAGTCATATTCTTATTCTTCAACAGACAGAGTATACTCACCATCAGGAGTTCAATCAAATATGTTCACTGACTTACATATAGACCCAGATAATGATATAGTATATGAAAGAATAATAGGCAGAACACTAAGTGACCTATATACAAACATGGGTTGGAATGGAAGTTCTTCGTCACCAACGTTTAATAATGTAAATTTCCCAGACTTGACAAACGCAGATCCAGGTTATCAATATCAAGATACAGACAGTGACAAATTCTGGTTGTTGTCAGAATATGAGGCATACAACCTATTAGGAGATAGCACACAGGACGCAATGAACTCATCTTCAGCAGACAGGTCATGGGGAGATTACTACTGGCTTCGTTCTCCGAATTCTGGTGATGCTGGCTATGCTTGCAGTGCTGACCGTGACGGCGGTCTCAATCTCGATAACAGTGTCAGCAACTAAGATAATGCCGCCCGTGCTGCTTTCAAATTTTCAGTAGATGAGCTTTAATACTTTAAAAACTTGAAGAAAATTTGAAACAAAATCCAAATATTATTCTATAAAGCATTATTTATAAAAATTATAGCAAAACTAGGGCAACACTCAAAGCCCTAGTTTTTTTGATATTTGTGGCGGAAATTACAATATTTTATATCAATAAAATTTAATCACTACATATTTTATAATTTATTTGCAAAAAATATAGTAAATATGTTAAATTATTATATATAGAAATATATATTTGAAAGGGTGATGGTATGAAAAAATTTTTGACGTTTATTTTTGCATTTGTCTTTTGTATTGCAGGTGGAGCGATGCTTTTATCTTCTTTCCCTATACAGTCAGAACAGGCTGTGGCAGAAGATATTGATTATAATGAGATTGAAATTGCCTCAACTCAAGATTTTGTTTCAACTTTCAATTCTTCATCAACCTACAATAATTCAAATATAAAGCTTATATTGACAGCTGACCTAGATTTTTCAGAGACCGACCTTTCATCTCTATATCAAGTTCACCGCACTTTCACAGGTTTTTTTGAAGGCAATGGCTACACTATATCAAATATAAACCTTTCATCAGGTTTTTACTATTATGGCTTAATCCCGTATGCAAGTGGGGCGACCATTCAAAATCTTCGCATAGCAGGTGAAGTTACGTTTACTCTTTCAGAAACAAACACCAATCCGCTTTATATGGGCGTGATAGTTGGCTATGGCGAAAATGTTACAATCAAAAACTGCGAGCTATACAATGCAGAAGTTGTTATCACTGACGGCGAAGAGCCTGCTTCAGATGAAACCGCTGAGCCACAAGAAGAATATATCTATCATTCAATAGACCTTTCCGCGTATTCAAATATCACCTTTGGCGGAATCATAGGGCAGGCAACAAGCTTTACTCTTTCAGGGCTTACAAACACAAGAACCACAATAGAGAATTGCGTCAACTATTATGATATCAATATAATAGTAAATCGAAACAGCCGAGTAGCAGTTGGCGGTATTGTTGGATATCTCACAAATGGAAGCATGGTTTTAAATTGCCTAAACTTTGGCGATATATCACTTACAAACACCTTGCAGGAGACAGCAGATACCACTGCGTCACAGTATTTAGGCGGACTAGTTGGCGAGATTGACGGCACAACAACACAAATCACCAACACAGCAAATGGCGGCGAGATAAGTTTTACAAATGATACAAGCACAATAGACGCCTATCGTGGAGCAATCGTTGGATATCTAAACTGCCCACATATTTCAACATATTATAATGTAAGTTTTTCTTATTGGACACAGGGTGAAGTTGCCTACTATGGCACAGGTTATGGCGTTGTGGCTGATAATTTATCACAAGTGAGTGTTATCAACAGAAGTTTCCTTTCAAATAGCGACAACTTTGACACTCGTGAGCTTGGTTTTGATTTTAATCAGACATGGACAATGCTTAATAGTGAAATATTGCTACAAAATTTCCAAGATTATACCTACACTTTCAGTGCAAACCTAGACGTTGGTCAAATAATAAGCAGTGCGTCATTTAGAAGTGGCTCTGGTGCTGCATCAAACACAACTCTTACTGCAAAATATGGTGATGATATAACAATTTCTATCACTTTTGCAGACACATATGTTGGCTATTACAGACTTTCAAATGTTATGCTAAATGGTGTCACCCTTGATAGCAGTTATTTCACAATAGCACCTGCCACTAATACAAGTGGAAGCATAAGCGGATATAATATAAGCCTAACTTCATCTGATGCGACCGACGGCACATATTCGTTCACTCTTTCTGTAATTCCTTATAACTGTGTTGTTGAAATTTCCGAAGAAGCACAGGCGGGAAATCAAGGCGGAATAAGAGTTGTTGGGGCAAGCGCTTCAACGTCATCTATGAACTTGATTTTTTCTGATACCAATCGAAGCATGAGTATTCAAGCGGTTGGCAATGGTATTTACTCATTTTCTTACTGGGAGCTCTATTATCGAGATGATAACGGAGATTTCACAACTCCTGCCACATTGAGCGAAGGGTTTAGTCAAAGCCCAATCTTAAATATAGAGTTTGGCAGCATACCTTTTGATAGAGAATTTAGGCTTGTTGCATATTTTACAGATGAAGAGGCAGTGCTTATAAGCTTTGATGGCTTTGATAGCACTTATGTGAAATCTATTTCGCTAAGTGGAACCCTTTATGAAGGTGAGCCAATAGCTGTTGCTCCAACAAGCTCGTCTGTAATACTAGAGGTAACAACAAATGCCGGATACCAACTTAATGTGAACTCATTTGTTGAATATATTACAATGCTTTATGGGGAAAATTCAACCGATACACTGATTATCACCGAACCAACGGTCAATGAAAACAATGAAACAACATATCAATTTAGGCTTAATATGAGATATATGCAAGAAAGCATCACCGATAATGCACTCCTGCTTTCACTAATCGTTGAAGAAGGTGGTGCAGGTGGTGAAGATTCACTTTTGTGGGTATATATTGTTGTGCCTATTGTTGCAGTTATCATTATTGGTCTTATCATATTCTTTATTGTTAGAAGCAAACGTGGTGGCGGTAAGGGCAAAGCAAAAGCTGCAAAAGTTGTAAAGAAAGAAGAAAATTATAAAGATTATTACGTTTAATATAAATAAAAAGTCCTTAAATTTTTAATATTTAAGGATTTTTTTATATTATTTTTATGTTATTAGTGTGTGAAAATGGTTTTTATTTGCTGTTAGTAAGTTTTAATGTGTTTTTTTGAAACGTTAAAACTATACTTTATACGGCTTGGCGGAAGCGTTCGCTTAACGCGAACGGGAAAGCCCATAAGGGCTCAGGCTGTAAAAACTAAATCAACGCTTGCATGAAATATCGTTAAATTATATTTGCCTTCAGCCTGAGCCCTTTCAGGCTTTTTGAAAATTTTGAAAAGCCTTTCAAAATTTTTACTTCCGCCAAGCCCCGCGCTAGCGCGCGACTCATAAGGATTTATTTAAAATATTTTTTTAAAAAACCAAAAATTTATTAAAAATAACCATATTTATTTAAAATTTTAAGAAAATGTTTAAAGAAAGCAAAAAAATATCATAGATACAAACCTATGATATTTTTATTTTTTATTTTAGTCTGTAATACGAGTTGCAATGGTGTTGTCGACAATTTGTGAGTAGTTTACTGTGTATTGCGTGTCAGATGTTGAATTGATTATTTCCATCATTTTTGTGTAGGATGCTTCAGTCATAACAGGGCTAGAGCACCAAGCATCAATGGCAAGGTATTGTTCAACTGCAATTTGAAGTTCTTCTGTTGTCATACCAGAGAATGATGGTGCAAGTGCTTGTGCAGCTTCTAAAGATGTGTGGGTTGCAATGTAGGTGTAGCCATTATACACAGCTTGCAAGAATTTTTCTGCTTGCTCACTTTTATCATCAAGGAAGCTTTGCTTTGTTGCAAAAACTGTGTATGGAAGATATCCTGAAAATTCTCCAACAGCGTCAAGCACATAACCATTGCCTTCTTTTTGAAGATTTGTTGCAGTCGGCTCAAATAGCGTGCAAAATTCACAACCACTTGTCACAAATTCACTACCAATCATAGGGAAAGATACATCAGTTCTAAGATTTACCTGACCACTTGCAGTATCAGTGCCTATGGTAAGCCCTGCTTGCTCAATGATATATTCAAGCGTCATTGCCGGCATACCGCCTTGACGTCCACCAATGATAGTTGTTCCTTTAAGGTCATCAAGGGTGAAGTCTGTGATATTATCACGAGATACAAAGAATGAACCATCTTTTTGAGTTAGTTGCCCGAAGATTACAGGACTATCTTGCGTGCCTTGAGAGTATACAACAGTTTCAGGTCCAACAAGAACAATGTCGGCACTGCCAGAAAGCAGAGCGGTCATAGAAGCATCAGAGCCTGTTGCACTTTCAATAGTCACTTCAAGCCCTTCGTCTTCAAAGAAGCCTAAGTTGTATGCAGCATAGAGTGGGGCATAGAAGATACTATGTGTAACTTCGTTTAAACGTATTTTATTGTCATTTCCGCCACAGCCTACAAATAATAGACTTGCAACAATCATTATAAGTAGACATACAACGTAAATTGATATATTTTTGATTTTTTGCATTATTCCTCCTTACAAAAATCAATTTATGTGAAAATCAAAATATATGTTACAAAGCAGTGCCAACTTAAGCTAATTTTGTCTCGCTTTGATTTTTAGCTTTTGCTTATTGACAATCTGAACAGCATGTGTTAAAATAAAACTAGATATTTGGGAGGGAAATTATGAATGAGTTTGTTACTTTTTATGAGGGACTTGCTGCATTTCAACTTCAAAATGGTAAATATACATATGTAGATAAATATTATAGAAAGCAAGCAGGTGAATATAAAAGAGCATTTGCATATAGTGAAGGCTTTGCAGCAGTTCAACTTGACAAAGATGATGATCCATTAGAACGATGGGCTTTTCGAGATAAAGAAGGCAAATTGCAAGAAGGTAGATATTTGATGCATATAGCTATAGTCAGGGCTTTGCTGCGGTTCAACTTGAAGATTATAGTTGGGCTTTTATAGATATAGAAGGTAAGGTTCAAGAAGGTAGATATAAGTATGCAAGTCCTTTTCAAGAAGGCTTTGCCACAGTTCAGCTTGACGATGGCAAGTGGACATTTGTAGATAGAAAGGGTAAATTGCAAGAAGGCAGATATGTTTATGCAAGAGACTATCATAATGGCTTTGCAGCAGTTCAGCTTGACGATGGCAGGTGGTCATTCATAGATAAAAGTGGCAAGTTGCAGAAAGGCAGATATGAAAAAGTAGAAGCTTATCGTGAAGGTTTTGCTGCTGTCAAACTTGAAGATGGTTGGACGTTCGTCGACGAGAAAGGCAAATTGCAAGAAGGTAGATATAAAAAAGTGAATTATTATCATGAAGGTTTTGCCGCAGTTAAACTTAATAATGACGAATGGGCATTTGTAGATAAAAATGGGAATTTGCAAAAAGGCAGATATGTTTATGCAAGAGACTATCATAATGGCTTTGCAGCAGTTAGAGTAAGTCTGATTGAATGGACATTTATCGACAAAAATGGCAAAAGACAATGGAATACATGCTCAAAAGTAAGAGATTACGAAGAAGGGTTTGCTGCCGTTGAGCTTATGAAAAATTATACAGATGAAGAGCGAAAATGGGCTTATGTAGACGAAAATGGTAATTTGCTAGATGGAAGGTATAATTGTGCTTTTAGTTTTAAAAAAGGATTTGCAAAAGTATCATTATCGGCTTATAATAATTTAGTTGAAATTGATAAGTCTGAAAATATATATATGGATAAAGATAAATGGCCATATTGGCTTGAGAAAGAGCCTGAAATGTATAAATTCATTCCACCATCATATTTAAAGGATAAAGAATTCTTAAATAAGGTAAGCACACTTTTAAAATACAAATTGATACAAGAGGTCAATAAAGTGGAGTTTCATGCGAGTTATGATAGAATGTCAGATCTTCAAGGACAATTCAAGTATTGCAAAAAGATTATGGACATTATTGACAAAAAGAATGAAGAAGCCGGAGTAGTTGCTGATGGTGATGATAAAGATGTATTAAAGCAAAGAAAAGAATTTGAAAAAAGTAAAAAAGAAATGATTGAAGAAATTGAAGAAGAATTTGGGGAATAAGCTATGAATAAAGAAGAGTTTGATTTAGTAAAACAAAAAATGATAAAATCAATAGAAGACTACTTTAATAAACTTGATAAAAAGATAAACGGAGATAAAAAATAGACTGTGTGATGCTAAAATTTTATTACAATAAAATTTTATAAATTCTAGCGAATTTGTGTGCTAACGCTCACGCATCACACAGCATACAACCATCAGTCTCACTCAAATACAACTTTGTTGTGCTTGGTTCGACTTACGGTATAGCATTTTAATATTTATAAATAAAACATAGAAGACAGCCAAAATGGCTGTCTTTTTTCAAACCAAATGTTCGACGGCAAACTTAGTTTGCATCACTATCCGCGAGCCAGATGCTTGACGATTGTCCGATTAGTTTGTTGCAAGAATAAACTTTATCACCGCTCTCGCAGACTTAGTTTGCATCACTATCCAGCAAAGCGAGAATAAGAGACAAACTATATTTCCGCTCTCTTGGAGTTGATAAACTAGGCATTATAGATAATATAGACGACAATAAGCACAAATCCGCAAAAAATTTAAAAAATTTTGAAAAAATGCTTAAAATTTGTTGACAAGGGTTGGGGGGGTATACTAATAGCATAAAGATAGACGCTGTCAAGCGGCTATCGCGAGCGAGCGGCAGACCGCTGACGCGGGAGTGAAAAGTGAAGGGTGAAGAGTGAAAAGAGAATGCGGACAATGCTACAAACTAGGTTTGCCGCGAGAAGGCACGAATAGTTTTGCTTGCAAAACTATTCAAGAAGGCAAAAGTTTTTGCCTTCTAAAAAGACTTGCAGTCTTTTTGTGCCTTCTCGCTTGGCAAAGCCAGCCCGCTCGGTGACGCGGGAGTGAAAAGAATATAAGGAAGGGAAGGTAATATGAAAGAAGAATATATTAGATATACACTAAGGTTAACCAAAGAGCAGAGTGAGCAACTGAAAAATCTAGCCAAGAAAAACGGTTTATCGACCCTCTCAATGCTGCGCTTCTTGATAATGCAAGAGCTAAACAAGAATAAGTGATAAAAGGTAGGTGTAAGATGAGTAAAATGATAAAAATGTATTCAATGTTTATATGTTTTGTGCTAGCAGCCTGTCTTATCATATATGGTGTTTTATCATCGCCAATGATTGCCCTTCAGGTAGGCGGCTCATTAAGTTACACTGGTCCTGCATTGCAAGTGATGGCGGTTTCATCTAGTGGAGCTACAATAGGCACTTATAACAACTTAACAGGCACTCGCGGTATAGATGGCTCAGTAGACTTATCAAATATAACCTTCAACACAGGTGAGACAACTCTAACAATTTCAATGACATCGCTAAGTGAAAACTATATCAAAAATATAGTATCATGGGTAAATAAGGATGGTGTTACAATCAGTTCAACAAGTTTGTATCTTCCACAAAATACTAGAGGAGAACTTGCAAGTGGTGAAAACCGAAATCTTACAATCACAGTGAACAATACAGGCTCAGCAACTCAAATCTCAGGCTTAGAAGTGGAGTTTGATGATATGGGAGAATATTTACTTCAAGTAACAGAAGAAAATGAAGTAAGCGATTACACTAGAGAAGGTTATTGGTATGTTGAAATGGGGACGCATTCAACCACCACAGACAACGCCGAAGGCAAACGAGAAAGCGAATATCTACGTTGGAGATATTTCTCCGATACTACTTCACACTATGAATTTGACAGAAACACTCGTCCAACAGGAGATGGCTACTTTATCTTAGAAAGCTGTTATGATAGTTATGGTGTTGAGCCAAGCAGTGAAGAAGGTGGTTTATGCATGTCATGGAATAATGAGTATATACAAAGTGGAACTATTTTTAATCGAACGTATAAGCACCAATTAAATGGCTGGACAAATATAGACGCAAATGACTATGCAACAAGCAATATACGTCAATATATCAACGGTAACACAGTCTACAAGAGTTATACAGGAAGCGGTAGTGCAGGCTATACTCCTTATGGCACACAATCAAATATGTTTGCTGACCTACATATAGATCCAGATAATGACATAGTATATTCACAGATAATAGGAAGAACTTTAGGTGATTTATATTCAAATAATCTTGATTCAGCAAGTGGTGGTTCAGTTGACTTCCCAGATTTAAGTGGAGAAGATGTAGGCTATCAATATCAAGAAACAGACACAGATAGATTCTGGCTCTTATCATATTATGAAGCATATAATTTATTAAGTGGAAATGCCACAACAAGCACGGATTTGGATAGATACTGGGGAGAGTGGTTTTTATTGCGTTCGCCTAGATCGTCTCATGCGAATATATCATATTGTATTAATTCTGGCGGAGCTTTTTTTTCCACTAATAACGTAAATAACGATAGCTATGCCGCCCGAGCAGCTTTCAAATTTTCGATATAGACTTAAGGTTTAGGTAAAACCTAAAGAATATTTGAGATATTTCTAAAGTTTATCTTTAAATTTTAATAAAAACATTCTAAATGCTTTTCGGTAAATAGAATGTTTTTTATTTTGCGTTGGTTTTAAATTTTGATATAATATTTCTATGAGAGTGACGGCAGGGAAGTTTAAGGGCAGAACGTTAATTGACAATAAATATCAGCATATAAGACCTACAGCTGATATGGTTAAACAGGCAATATTCAATAAGCTTGCTTTTTCTCTTGCTAATGCAAAGGTTCTTGACCTTTTTTGTGGCACGGGAGCACTTGGCATAGAAGCATTAAGTCGTGGTGCAAAAGAAGTAATCTTTGCAGACTGTGACAGACGCAGCGTCCAATTTACAAAAGATAATCTCAAGAAGATTGGTGCAAACGGTGGCTATAAGGTGATAAAATCAAGCTATGAAAAAACGCTGACCCTTTTGGAAGGGGAGCAGTTTGATATAATAATTCTAGACCCACCATATAAAAGCGGTGTCTATGAGGACTGCCTAAAGAAGATAGCAGAATATAACTTGCTTTCACCATCAGGTATAATCGTATGCGAACATGATGCAAAAGACAGCTTTGACTATTCGCCGTTTATTGTGACCGACGAAAAGAAATATGGCATCAAAAAAGTGACATACCTACAAATATCTAATTACGAAAATTAGAAAAAACATTTAAAAAATAAAACATAAAAAAATTGCAAGTATAAACCTTGCAATTTTTTTAAAAATGTTTGTTGCCTAAGAATGTTACAAAAAAAGTAATTTAAAAAATACATTTTATTTAGCAATATAACTAAATAGAAATAAAAATATAATTTACCCCTTGCGGGTCATTATTTTACCCACAAAATTAGAAATTTTGCGGGAGCCCAAAGGACAAAAATTTAGAGAATTTTTGTCTGGTGCGGAAGGGGGCTTTAGCCCACAAAGACAAAGACTTTGCGGGTGCCAACGGAAGGAAACATGGTCATATAAAACAATATAATCCACCCCCTTGCGGGTCCAAATTACGACGAAATTTACAGAGTAAATTTCTAGGAGGTGAAGGGGACTTGGGAGGGGAAACAAAACATTAGCGGTTAGGCTCACGTTTGAGCCGTGCCCGCGTTCTCCATAAGGAGTTAAAATAAAATTGCAAGTATAAACCTTGCAATTTTGTTTTAAAATGTTTTGTTGCCCCACCAACTATATTTTTGGTTCAAACCCTTCAAATATAACATTGTCGCAATATTTCACAACTTTCAAATATTCACTCTGACTTGTGATTGTCCACACAAGAAGTGGCATTTTTTTATATTTCCTAACAAACCTGTTAGGCACGCGTTTTGCTTCATAACTGATAAAATCAGGTTTTGAAATTTTCTTATTTAAAAGCATTCTTTTAAGCGCAAATTTCTTGATAAAAGAAAGTTTTTCACCTTTAAAGAATCCTGCAAGTTGCCCACGAAGAATATTCGGTGCATGTTTATAAAAATATTCAAGCACATAAGGATTAAAAGATTGAACGGCATATTGTCCTTTGTAATCTTTTAGCATATCAATAACTTTCTTTTCAAGCTCACCAACCTTGCCTTGATTTTTTATTTCAATAAGAAGTGGAACTTTGCCATCAACAAGTTTAAGCACTTCTTCAAAAGTTGGTATCTTTTCTTTGTTATCTTTAAAAGTCAAGATATCAAGGTCAGATTTATTTAAAAACTTGATATAGCCATCATTGTCTGTAACTCGCGAAAGGCTCTCATCATGAAACACCACAACAGTGCCGTCAGCGATAAGTTGCACGTCAAGTTCAATAGGGTAGCCTTCATCAATAGCACGAGAAAAAGCCGAGATAGAATTTTCAGGGTGCTCCTTATCATGAAGACCACGATGAGCTATAGGAGTTTCAACAAGCCACGAATTAAATAAATCCATTTTTACCACCTTTTATTGATATTTTATGCAAAAAAATAGAAAATAAAATAAAATTATATATTAAATTAAAATTTTATATTAAAATTATAGCATATAAAAATAAAAAAACAAAATAATTAAGGCTAAGATTTATTGTAATTCGCCATTTTCTGCATCATAATTTGCAACAATATTATTATTTTTAAAGAATGTATCAATTATTTCAATTTCTTTTTTAGAAGAAAGTGGATAAAGTTTCATAAGTTCATCAGTTGAAACACCATATCGTTTGCTAAATGCATCTTCATGTTGAAGGATATTATTTATTTTTATTTGACTTTCTTTTTCAAATTGATATCTAGCATACAGTTTTTGCTCACTAAAGAAATATGCATTTCTGCCTAAAAAAAACTTTTTTGTCATTCCTTCATTCATGCAAATTGCATATCTTAAGATAAGGTTTCTGCTAGGGATTGTTAAAATCTTAGGTGAAGAGATTATATCATTTTTGTCAAAACCGAGTGCTAAAATTTGGTCAATTCTGTTTTCACCATTTTCAAGATTGCGATCTAGCATAGACATATCTCTAAGTAGAAGCGTTTTAAATTCATTATCGTCAAGTCCAAAGGCTTTTTTATAAAATTCAGCTTTTTGCGAAACAGAGTCTATATTTAGTTCAAGAATAGAAGGCGAATTTAAAAAGCAGCGAACAAATTCTTTTCGTGTTAGCCCAAATTGTTTTTCATAAAAATTTGCTTTTTCAAGAATCAACTCTTCACTTAAATTAAAAATTGTAGGTAATTTATAGAAAATTTTATTGAATTGCTCTTTTGATATGCCAAAAGTGTTGATATAAAATTGTCGCCTTTTTAAAATAGTCTGTGGATTGAATGCAAAAATGGAAGGCGAAATAAGCATATTTTTGCCTATTTTTTCAATACTTAAGCCAAATTCACCTGTAAGCAAATCAATTTTTTTCTCTATGTTTTTGATAGGATAATTTACAATCGCAGGGAATCTTTTAAATATTTTTGATATTTGCTCTATCGAAAAACCAAATTTTTGCATATAAAAATCAATTTTAGATTTAACAAAATCATGTCTTAATCCCAAAATAGCAGGATTTAACCTGAAAACCTTGTTGAATTGCTTGCTATTAAGCCCTAAAGTAATTCTATAATATTTCACTTTTTTTAAAATAGTTTCATTATCATTTACAAGAACTCTTGGCCCATGTAAAACTATTCTCTTGATTTCGCTTTTTGGAATGTTAAAATTTTCACTCAAAAAACCTATTTTATCTTCGATAGTGCTAGGCTGTAATAATAAAATAGAAGGCGCCAAAGATAGCGTGCTTGCAAGTCTTTTATCGTCAAGGGCCTGTCTCTTATACACATCTCCGAGCCCACGAGACACTGAGCGATCTCG
>ERZ1090861.426-NODE-426-length-25865-cov-14.223131_pt1 | contig 25865 bp, 27 predicted proteins | sample MGYA00478482_ERZ1090861 | MGnify/ENA primary metagenome ERZ1090861 (study PRJEB33644, sample SAMEA5815744) | chicken gut metagenome | biome: Chicken; feature: Gastrointestinal Tract; material: Caecum | place: Ireland | collected 2019-01-01 | study: A study of the... | reverse complement strand
ACTGTAATAAATTTAATTTTTTCATATCACCTCTTGACATTTCTTAGCTGGACTTTTCATTCTCTGATTGATAAGATACCCTGTTTCTGTTTCCGGAATGTTTGACTTTTGTTTCTGAATTGTTAATTTTATAGGGGTACTCCAAGTCATTTCTGGCCTGGATACCCCCCTTCTCAGGTCTTAGATATTAGCTGCAGATTCACAACATTTGAAGTCCGTATCAATAGTATTAGCGATCACCTGAGCCTTAAATTTTCTTTCTCCGCACATGGATCCGGAATTTCCTCTGCAGAGATTTAAATCCTCGGGAAGTACGAATTTGATACATTTTACCTGGATGTCCCGGCAGCCCGGATAGTGGTGGGCAGGAATTGTCATGGTTTTTAACCCTCTCTGGTGCTCCTTCCCATAGCAGTCAACCTCTGTAAGGATGATTCCCAGAGCCACCCTTTTGTTCGGGCACACATTTTTAATGGTAAGATTCAGTTCCAGGATTCTTCCCAGAGATTCCAGATATACCTCCCCCAGATCTATCACTGCAAAGTCCTTGCAGCCTTCAATTTTGAATTCTACAGGTTTGGGGCAGTTCTCCGGCTCCACCGGTTTCTCACAGTCTACCGTCACATACGGTTCCGGGAAATCCACCTGATTTCCGTCTTTATCTGAATAGATAATAGAGGCGTTCACAGGTTTTGTCCCGGAGGTCTGACCGATATGCTTAATAAAGAATTCCAGGGAAGCCCCTTCATTTCCGGAAACTCCCAGCTCAGATATCTTCCACTGAAGTGTGGTGGAGTCTATCATCTCAGCGGTTCCTTTACTGGGAGTGTCTATGCTCACAATGGTAAAATCCGGATTTACCATCTCGTCAATGACAATATCGAGGGCTCCGGGCTTGGAGATATCTGCGGCTAAGTCCGCAAACAGATCCTCTAGTTCTTCCTCGTCCGGAGTTACCGCCACATGAGAGGCATCCGGGTCCGTGGCCCAGTCGTTGAGCACTTCCACATCAATCCCATCATCTCCCAGAAGTCCGATACAGTAGATAATGATCCCTGCTGCTCTGGCCTCTGCTGCTACCGGAGCCGGCGGGGCACCGGCTGTGGTTTTGCCGTCTGTAAACATAACCATTACCTTGGCATTAGAGGAAGCCGGATCAAAAAGCTGGATTGCCTTGGTAAAGGCATCTGCATGATTGGTAGCTCCTCCTGCTGCAAGTCCGTCCACCACATTCTTCAGGTCTTCTGTTGAGGTGATGAGCCCTGTATCTGCTGTGGCGATACTGGCAAAGCTTACAATACCTATATGGCTTCCAGAGCCGATATGCCCGTCCTGCGCACTGTCTGTGGACTCATCGATAATGTCGATAAACGTCTTTGCTCCCGTTTTCATATTAGCAAGAGGACTTCCTGACATACTTCCGGAACGATCCAGCACCAGAACAATATCCGTAGGATTAGAAGAAATATCCGGCGCTGCGGAAAGCCCAAGAGTCACCTTCACGATCCCGTCGCAGGATATTTCTGAAACATCTATTTCTTTATTTGAATTTGTGATTCCCATAGGTTTACCTCCATATTATGATCAAGGGCAGATCGTTTTGCCCTCAATTTCATAGTATGTTGGAAACTTTTTACGGTTATAACTGCTGACCCTGTTCAGCTCAGAAGAAAATCTTACTTCCTGCCAGTTCTACAAATAACACATCTGTGATACCAGATAAAATAGACTGTATTCAGCACGATTCCAAAAACTGTTGCCAAAGGCGCCGCTGTTCCGATCCATGTCAGACTTGCATTTTCCTGAATACTCATAAAATAGGACATTGGAAGTCTTACCAGAAAGGTCTGGCACAGTCCCTGGAACATAACAAACATCGTCTGGCTATGACCATTGAAATATCCGATAAAACTGAAAGAAACAGCGGTCACTACAGCCTCCGGAGCAAAGCCCCTCAGATACTGGGCCGCTCGCCGGATTACTGCAGGATCTCCGGTAAAGATATAAGCCATCAGATCTCCTCTGAAAAATGCAAAGACACCGATGAAGATACCAATCGCACAGCCAATCCCTATACCGGTAAACAGAGCTTTTCTGGCCCGGTCCTCTCTTCCTGCCCCTACATTCTGGGCTACAAAAGCAGACATCGTCTGCATTAAGGCGCTGGGAAGCAACATGATAAAGCTGACAATCTTATTAGCCACTCCATATCCGGAAGATGCTTCCAGTCCAAGACGGTTGATAAAGGCACAAAGGGCCAGGAAGGAAAGCTGGGTCAGAATTTCCTGAAAAGCAATGGGAGACCCCACCTTGACAAAATTCCAGATTTCCGGATTGATCCCGATGTCCTTTAGGTTCATGGTAAAGGGCAGTTTCTGCCTCCGGATGATCACCAGGGAGAGGACCACACTTACTGCCTGAGCCAGGACCGTAGCCAGGGCGGCCCCTGCTACGTTCATATGAAGGACCGCCACGAAGAAAAGATCCCCCACAATGTTTACTGCACAGGCGATAGCTACAAAAATCAGAGGAAGCCTGGAATTTCCCATTCCCCGGAAAATACTGCTGATCACATTGTAAGCAATAATAAAGAAAATCCCTCCTCCGCAGATCCGCACATAGATTACGGTCAGATCCAGGGCTTCTTCAGGAGCCTGCATAAGGATTGCCAGGGGTCTGGCAAAGATCAGCAATACCGCCGCCAGGATCACAGACAGCACTGCAAAAAAGCAGACCGCCCCTCCGATGACTTTTCCCACCTTCCGCTCCTGTTTCTCTCCTATGTACCTGCCTATGAGTACCGTAATCCCCATAGACAGTCCTGTCACTGTGAATACCACCAGATTCACGATATTGCTTCCTGTGGAGACTCCTGATATTCCTGCTGTGGTGCCAAACCAGCCTACCACCAGAATGTCCACTGCCCCGTACATTGCCTGAAGAACCAGCGCTCCCAATACAGAAACCATAAATTTCAGCATTTTCTTTGGAATACTTCCCCGGGTAAAATCATTTTTACTGCTTTCCATATCTTTTTCCTCTCAAATCTCTATGATAGCAGGATCCCAAATCCTGACTTCTTTTACAGACAGGCTTACATCGGATTACCGGCCTTTCCCCTGATATCTATATATTTTACTATATTTACCGTAAATCCCCTATAATTTTTTCAAATTTCATCTTTTTTGTGATACAATTAGGTTCGGAAAAATTTTAACAAACCTGAAAGGTCTGATGAATATGAAAAATGTAAATGTACGCAAGCTTGCTCTGGCAGGCATACTTGTAGCCGTAGGGATCGTATGCTCCCCTCTGTCCATTCCTGTAGGAGCCTCCAGATGCGCTCCCATACAGCATTTTATTAATATACTGGGCGGAGTCTTCTTAGGCCCCTGGTATGCAGTGGGAATGGCCTTTGTCACAAGCCTTCTGCGGAATCTCATGGGAACCGGCACTCTCCTGGCTTTCCCGGGATCCATGTGCGGTGCTCTGATCTGCGGACTGCTCTACCGCTACACCCAAACGCTGCCTATGGCTTATCTTGGTGAATTATTTGGCACTTCTGTGATCGGCGGGATCCTGAGCTATCCTGTGTCTGTTCTGCTCATGGGAAGTTCCTGTGCTGTGTTTGCTTTTGTTCTTCCTTTCTTTATATCCAGCTTTGGTGGAACGCTCATTGCCATAGTACTGGTGACAGCCCTGAAACGTACGAAAATACTGGATGTCTATCTGGAAAGACCAGTAACGCCGAAAAAAATTCTTTAAAATCGCAGGACTTTTTCTCCCAGAACCGTACTCCTGCTCTGGTACGGTTACATTCCACATTTTCTTTTTTGTAACCGTACCCTTGGACTGAATGGTACGGTTACATCTTCTATTTTCACTTTTATAACCGTACCTGACAAAGTCCAGGTTTTCTATCCTGGGGTTTCTGGACTGGAATTAATTGTTTTTCTATTTTCTGTTGAAAATGGATAGATTTCCCTCTCTTTTTACGAATATAAGGTATAACCATCAGATGTGTTTCAAGCTATAGTATTTTCATATGGCGCCGGCAAGTCTCTTGTCCGGATCTTGTATGCATACTTAAGCCAGAAGGAGAGTTTATGAAAATAACAGAACAAAATTTTATAAAGGAGATCGGTCTTGGGAATGAAAAAGCCCTGGAATACTGTATGCTCCACTATGGCGGTCTGGTCCGTTCTGTGATACACCGGCATATCGGCAGCCTGACCCAATATGAGGAAGACTGTATCAACGAAGTGTTCTTCGCAGTCTGGGAAAACATCACTTCCTACAGGCCGGAGAAAAACCCTTTCGCCAACTGGATCGCAGGGGTAGCCAGACTAAAGGCTCTGGACTGTCTGAGAAGATATTCCCACCATCTTATGGAACATAGCTGGGAGGAAAATCTGCCTGCCACAGCCGCCCGGGAAGATACGGCCCTTCAGGCCATTGAAGAAGAAATTTCCCGGGAAACCCAACAGATGCTGGACTGCCTCAAACCCCAGGACAGAGATTTATTCCTCCGTCTTTATGTGGAAGAACAGGATATGGAAGAAATCAGCCGGGACACAGGCATGTCCAGACCAGTGATCTACAACCATCTATCCCGTGGAAAGCGTAAGATACGAAAACTGTTCCCGGACAAAACCAGAAAGGAGACTAAGCTATGAAAGATCCTATCTATGAATTATTAAATGATATTGACAGCAGCCCGGAGTCCTACCCTGCTGCGCAGGTAACCCAAAAAGATATGCAGAGCTGGAAAGAAGCCTTCAAAGCGAAAAAACACAGTTCCGGTCCTTCTGGCAATAGAGCTGTCAGAAAACACCGTTATGTAAAATATGCAGCAGCCGCTGCCGCCGCAGTAGTCCTGATCTGTGCCGGCTCCATTCCCTCTGTCCGGATCACCGCCTATGCCGCAGTAAAGTCCGTCACCTATGACCTTGGTCAACTCCTGGGAATCTCTGGAGATCTCTCCCCCTATACCACCGTGGTGGGAGAGTCTGTTTCTAAAGACGGTGTCTCTGTAACCTTAAATGAAGTGATCATGGACGAAAATATGATGTATATCACCGATACGGTAACAACTTCCGAAAAGATGGACACTGTAGAAAAGCAAATGGGATATACTGCTGACGCCATGGTATTTATCAACGGTAAAATGGCCTCAAGCGGGGCCAGCGGCGGCATTGAACAGGCGGATGACTATAACCTGGTATCCACCATGGAAATCGACCTGCCCAATGTTGATACCAGCGGCACTGTGGATGTGGAAATCCGCTATTCCGTAGCCGGCAAAGAAATTGGCACCATAGCCTTTACTGCCTCAGGAGCAGAACTTCTCGCCGATACTGTTACCATCCCTTTAAACGAAGTCGTTACCCTGCCTGATGACAGCACATTATCTCTGGAAAAATACACCACCAGCGAAGTAGGCCAGAAAATCTTCTTCACCCTTTCTCCTGAAAAGGTAGTCTATGACGTTATCCTGAAAGGAGAAGACAATCTGGGGAATCCGGTGGAATTTATCACCCGTTCCATTCATGACGGCCAGGGCCGTATGGAAGTCAGCACCATAGACAACGGCTATGTAAACGACCAGGCGGAAAGCCTGACTCTGACCCCATATGCCGTAAAATTCCCGGAGACCAGCGGAAAGATGAGCAATGATTATCAGCCTGTGGGAGAGGCATTTACCATTCAGCTTAAGTAACTATAAGATAAACAATACAAGTCCGGGACAGGCGTTGAAAAATCAGTCTGTCCCGGACTTATATTTTACTCCGAACCTTACCCCAGTTTCTTCAGAAGCTGGGAAATTGTTTTTTTGTAAATAGGATGCCGCACATTAGGGGCGATTTCGCTTAAAGGCTTCAATACAAAATCTCTCATATGCATTTCTATATGGGGAATGATAAGTTCGTCATTTTCCATAACCAGGTCATCGTATAATAAAATGTCCAGGTCTAAGGTTCTCGGTCCCCAACGGATGATCCTCTCCCGGTGAGCCTCTTTCTCAATCTCATGAAGCTTTTCTAAAAGCTCTTCCGGAGAAAGGAGAGTTTTCAGAATAAGGCAGGCATTCAGGAAATCATCCTGTTCTACTCCTCCGTAAGGCTCTGTCACCAGATAATCGGATACTTTTTCCACCTTGCAGCCGTTTTCTTCGTTCAGCCGTTTCACTGCATAATCCAGATATCCCTTCTTATCTCCCATATTTGAGCCAAGGCCCAGATATGCCTTGTGCCAGCATCTGCTGATTTTTACAGATACATATTCCAGAGGCAGCCCCACAGGAGCCCAAGGTTTTTTCAGCTCCAGATCCACCCCTTCCAGCAGAGGATACCGAAGCAGCAGCTCCCGGGCAAGGTTTTCCGCCGCCGCCTCGATAAGCTTAAAGGTATTTTTCTGCATATACTCTGTAATAAAATGGCTGACTGCGCCGTAATCTACAGACAGCTCCAGATCATCCCTTTTCCCAGCCCCCCGGGTATTGGTATACATGATCAGAGAAATTATAAATTTCTGTCCCAGTTTCGTCTCTTCTGGAAAAACTCCGTGCCTGGCATAAAATTCCAGATTTTCTATATGTATTTCATCGTATTTCATTTTCTACTGCTCCCTCAGAATAGCCTGGGTCATCTGTATCGCTCTTTTGTTTTCCTTTACATCATGGACACGGACAAAAGAAGCTCCCTTTTCCACGCCCATTACCGTTGTTACCATTGTTCCCTCAACTCTCTGGTCCGATGGCAGGTCCAGGGCCCGTCCGATCACGGACTTTCTTGAGGTTGCCAGCAGCACCGGATATCCGATTTCCTTCAGGAGCTCCAGATGATTTATAGCCTGAAGATTCTGTTCATAGGTTTTTCCAAACCCCACTCCCGGATCCAGGATAATGCTTTCATCAGGAATCCCTGCTGCTTTTGCGATCTCTACAGATTCCCTCAGGTCCTGGCACATTTCTGTCAGAAAATCTTTATAATCTGTATTATCACGGTTATGCATCAGGCAGCATGGAACCTGAAACTGTGCTGTCAGCTCAGCCACTCTTTTGTCATATTTAAATCCCCAGATATCGTTTACCATATCTGCTCCAGCCTTTAAAGCAGCTTCCACAACATCGCTTTTATAACTGTCAATAGATACCGGAATGTTAAAATTTTCCTTTATCATCCGGATAACAGGAACCACCCTTTGGATTTCTTCTTCGATAGTGATCTGGGTATGGCCCGGACGGGTAGACTCTCCTCCTACGTCAATGATAGCCGCTCCCTCTTCAATCATATCTGCCACATGTTTTCTGGCCTTATCTATGTCATTCCACTGTCCGCCGTCGGAAAAAGAATCCGGGGTAACATTTAAAATGCCCATAATATAACATTCATGTTCTGTATCAAAATATCGGTTTCCAATTTTCATGATGTCTCTCCTTATCTCCTCATACACGGATCTGCCTGTTTTTCTTTTCTTCACTCCAGTTGCATTCCGGCTCTGCACTGCAGAAACAGCAGATCCTGGACTGCTTATCCGCCCGGTAGATCAGCCCGGCAAGCTGGCTGCTGTCTTTTGTGTCCTTATCTCTGTGCCGGGAAACAGCTTCCAGGATTTCTTCCTGCTCTTCTTCGGAAAAGCCGCTGTCCTTCAGGATTTCCAAAGCCAACTTTTCTCCTGCTTTCTCATGGGGGATTCCTTCTGTGTATTGGAGATATCTCCCGATATCATGAAGAAGGGCCGCCCCATAAATAATTTCTTTGGAGATGCCTCTGTTATTTTCCAGATTCTCTATGTATGCAATTCTGGCCACGTCCAGCAGATGTTCCATTCCATGTCTGCAGAATATCCGGTCTTTCTCATATTCTGCCAGCCGTTCCATATGCCATTTCCATACAGGATGTTCACATATTCTGTTTACTCTTTCCATATTATCTCCGTTCCAGCATACGATAGAATTGGTTCTGGAGTCTCTCATCTTCATTGAAAACACCTCTTGTGACCACAGTGACTGTTTTTGTCCCGGGCTTTTTGATTCCCCGCATAGTCATGCACATATGCTCTGCTTCGATCAGCACCATGACTCCTTGGGGTTTTAATTCTTTCATAAATACATCGGCAATCTGTGCAGTCAAACGTTCCTGTAATTGAAACCGCTTTGCAAAAACCTCTAAGGTACGGGCAATTTTGCTCAGGCCCACCACTTCCCCGTCAGGAATGTAGGCAACTGCCGCTGTTCCGTAAAAAGGCAGCATATGGTGTTCACAAAAAGAATAAAAATGAATGTCTTTTTCCATGACCATGTCATTATTGTCTACATGGAACCTTTTCTTTAAATGTACTGCAGCGTCATCTGTATATCCTGCTGCCAGTTCCTCGTACATTCTGGCAATACGGTCCGGGGTCTCCACAAGCCCTTCTCTATGTATATCTTCTCCGATACCCTCCAGGATAAGCCTTACTCCCTCTTGTATTTTTTCCTTATCCATGTGCCTTCCCTCCTTTTCCGGCTCGTTTCTGTAAGCCTTCTGAGGAAAGAACTGTCTCTGAGTTCTTCAAGCCAAGTCCACTTCCGTATTTGGATTCTGTCTCCAAATATACTCTTGCTTCTTCTTTCATCTTTGGGTTCTCCTATCTGAGATAATATTTTCATCTCATTATAGAACTGTTTTTTCTCAAGTACAATATATTTTGACATTTAAAGTCATAAAATATCCCTGGAGAAACTTTTGCCCCATAGTTTCCCCAGGGATATAGTAAAACAGTATCTCAACATTCTTCCATAATAGCTTGTACTGCCGACTTAGTATCTGTAAGAGGGAACAGTTCATATCCTACCAGACCTTTATAGCCACAGCTTTCTAAATGCCGAAGAACCTTTTTGTACTGGATTTCTCCGGTCCCCGGCTCATGATGGCCCGGAACATCTGCCACATGGATATGCCCCATCTGATCCACATAAGCAGAGATTGTGTCACAAAGGTTTCCTTCGTTAATCTGCATATGATACACATCATATAAAATCTTCAGTCTTGGAGAAGCAATCAGCCGGCAGATCTCTGCCCCATCCTGGTAGTACTCAGGAAATTCCCCACATGGTCCACTGAAATATTCAAGGCCTCCAGGTTCAAATTGATATTTTCCTGCTCTGCCAGCCTGGCGCAGGCCAGTAAGCCATCATACATACAGCAGATCTTAACTGTGTCCGAAAGCTCCTCATAATGCTTCACTACAACGCCTCCTTCTCCCAGTGCGTTGGAATGAATGGTCAGGCTGAATGCTCCTACCTTCTTGGCTGCTTCTATGGATTTTTTCAGTTCTTCCAGATATTTCTCTCTGTGTTCCGGATCTACCAGAGAATAGTCTGCATCTCCGTTAAATCCGCTGATAAGGATTCCTGCACTTTCAGCAGCCTCCTTGGTATCCTTCAGATCTTTGTCCCTCCAATCCCAGAATTCCACTGCAGCAAATCCATCCTCCTTCGCTGCCTGAAACCCCTCCTTCCAGGGAAGTTCTGTGTATAACGTATCAATACATGCACATTTCCGAAGACTCATTTTTTACACCTCATTTCACAAAAATATTTACCCTCAGTATACAGAGTCAAACACTCCTTTGTCCACTGAGGGTACTGTATTTTTTATGCGCTGTCAATATCTGAGAAAAAATTTTGATTACGCAAACTGGCTGTTATAAAGCTGGGCGTAGGCCCCTCCTTTTTCTAACAGCTCTCTGTGCCGTCCCTGCTCAATAATGTTTCCATTCTCCATAAATAAGATCAGGTCTGCGTCCACAATCGTAGAAAGCCGGTGGGCGATCACAAAGCTGGTCCGGTTTTTCATCAGGCTGTGCATAGCCTTTCCGATTTCCATCTCTGTCCGGGTGTCTACGCTGGAAGTAGCCTCGTCCAGTATAAGAATTGGCGGATTGCAGAGAAAGACTCTCGCTATAGTCAGCAGCTGTCTCTGTCCCACGGAAATGTTCTCCGCTTCATTCTGCAGCACCGTATCATATCCCTTAGGCAGTGTCCTTACAAAGAAATCCACTCTGGCTGCTTTGGCAGCGGCAACGATTTCTTCTCTGGTAGCGTCCGGTTTTCCGTAAGCAATATTCTCTGCAATGGTTCCCTGAAAAAGCCAGGTATCCTGAAGGACCATGCCGAAATTTTCTCTCAAGTTTCCTCTTGTGAGATTTCTGGTATCCACTCCCTCCAGAAGGATCCTGCCTCCATTTACCTCATAGAACCTCATAAGAAGATTGATCAATGTGGTCTTGCCTGCTCCTGTGCTTCCTACCACTGCGATCTTCTGTCCCGGTTTTGCCTGGAAGCTGATATTTTCCATAAGGATTTTTTCCGGAGAATAGCCAAAGCGTACATTTTCAAATTCTACAAGGCCCCTGGCCTTCTCTACTACTTCTGGTTTTTCCGGTTCCGGAGATATTTCTTCTTCATCTAAGAGCTGGTAAACTCTCTCCACACAGGCCAGAGCAGACTGCATGGAATTTATCATATAAGCCCCTTCTGTCAAAGGCTCTCCTGCCTGATACACATACTGGAAAAAAGCCTGGAACCGTCCTACAGTAAGGGCGCCGTCCAGCAGAAGTTTCCCTGCAAACACCGCAATGCCCACCTGCCCCAGCCGGTTGATAAAGCGGATTGTGGGGTTAATGGCGTTGGTCACGAAATCCGCCCATTTGGAGGCCTGAGCCAGTTCCTCGTTCACCCGGTGCATATCCCTGGAGCTGTTTTCTTCCTGGGTAAAGGCCTTAATAATATTTCTGCCGCTGTATGCCTCTTCCACTTGTCTGGTGACCTGGCTGACACACTGCTGCCGCCTGGCGGCAAACTCCAGTGTCTTGGCAGAAAAAACCTTGGTAGAAAGAAGGGAAAAGGCCATAAACACCAGAAAGATCAGGGTCAGCCCCACATGAAAGCGGAACATCATGATGAGAGAGCCCACCACAAGTCCTACTGCGGAAAACAGTTTCAGAAGTCCCGTCTGAAGAGCCTCTGCGTTTTTGTCCAGATCGTTTACTGCCCGGCTCATGATCTCTCCAGGCTGATGGCCGTCAAAGTAGGAGAGGGGAAGCCGGTCCAGTTTCTGACTGATATCTGTCCTCAGCTTCAGGCTGAGGCGTTCTGCAAAACTGGCCATAAGAAAATTCTGAAGGCCGTAAAACAGGGAAGTAACCCCATATATTACCAGAAGAGTACAGATTTCTTTTCCTCCTGATTCCCAGGTCACTGAAAATGCCTTTCCCCCTCTGGCTGCCTCCTGTATCTTTTCCCAGAGCAGGTCAATGATCCCTGCACTGTAAACAGGAGCTAAAATAGAAAGCAGGGTGTAAAATATTACAGATACAAAAACCACCAGCAGCCGTCCATGCTGTTCTTCTACCGAGTTCCACATCCGCTTCAAAGTCTCCAGAGGACGGCTGGGCATTTCAAATTCTTCTTCAAATAAGGCCTGATTGTTCTCTTCCATACTTACTCCCCTCCTTTCATCTGGGATCTGGCAATGTCCCTGTAAACGTCACAGTTTTCCATCAGGTATTCGTGGGTTCCTATTCCTGCGATCTCGCCCTCATCCAGGACTACGATCTGGCTGGCATGTAAGATGGTGCTGATCCTCTGGGCAATGATCAATACCGCCGCTTCTTTTGTCTCTTCTTTCAAAGCCTCTCTCAGAGCCTTGTCTGTCTTAAAGTCCAGGGCTGAAAAGCTGTCGTCAAAAATATAAAGGTCGCTGTCCTTCATCAGGGCTCTGGCAATACAAAGCCTCTGTTTCTGGCCTCCTGAGAAATTCGTTCCTCCCTGGGCAGCTCTTGTCTCCAGGCCCTGGGGCAGATTTTTTACAAAGTCCGCCTGGGCAATCTCCAGAGCATGGAGCATTTCTTCTTTTCCGGCATTTTCTTTCCCATGGGCCAGATTTTCCCCGATGGTCCCGGAAAAAAGCCAGGCTTTCTGAGGCACATAAGAAATCTCCTGCCGCAGTTCTTTCTGGGGAAGGTTACGAAGGTCCTGTCCTTTCAGTAGAATGCTCCCCTGGCTGACATCATGAAATCTCAGGATCAGTCTGGCTATGGTAGATTTTCCGCTTCCTGTGCTTCCGATAATGGCCGTGGTTTCTCCCCTTCTGCAGGAGAAGCTGATGTTCTTCAAGGTGTTTTCCTCTGCATCAGAAAACCGGAAATTTACGTCTTCAAAGCGGAGTACCTCCTGGGTATTATCCCAGTTCCCTTTGACGCAGTCTTTAGCGTCCTGGATTTCCGGCTCTGTTTTCAGCACTTCCTCCATACGGCGGATGCAGACTCTGGCCCTGGGTAAAAGTATGATCACCATCTGGGCCATGATAATATAAAATAATATTAAAATGGCATATTCCGTCAGTGCCGTAATGTCCCCGATCTGCATAAATCCTTTTCCGATTCTGTTTCCTCCCAGCCACAGGATCAGAACAATACACAGATTGATAACTGTGAAAGCTGCTACGTCCAGGCCGGCAAAAAGCCTGTTTGCCTGAATAGAAGACTCTGCATAATTCTCAAAGGTTTTCCTCATTCTGCCTTCTTCTCTTTTTTCCTTGTGGAAAGCCCGTATTACCCGGACTCCTGTGATATTTTCCCGAAGGACCACATTCATCCTGTCCAGGAATCGCTGCAGCCGGTCAAAAATTTCCGACGCTTTTCTGGTCACAACCAGAGCCAGTACAACAATAAGAACTGTCACTCCAATGAGCAGCAGTCCCATCTGGCTGTCTATGGCAAAGGCCATAGAGGTTCCCATGATACATACCACTGGAACCGGGATTACCATCTGAATACACCAGACTACCGCCTGCTGGATTACATTAATGTCATTTAAGGTCCTGGTGATCATAGAGCCAGTTCCAAATCTCTGGAAATCCTCTCCTGAAAATTCCAGGGATTTGTCATATACTGCATTTCTCATATCCCGGCCAATCTTTGCGGAAAGATCCGCACAGAGATAGCTGCCTGCCAGAGCGCCGGCGCCGGCAAGAAAAGCGATCAGGATCATCTGACCGCCTTTTTCCAGCATATAGCTTAAGTCGCCTCCTGCCACTCCCATATTTACCATATCTGCCGTCAGTCTGGGTATCAGGAGTCCTCCTGCCACATCCAGTATGGTTACCAGCAGCGTAAAAAAACACAATCCTTTATACGGTTTCATAAACCGCAGTACCGTTTTCATAAAATCCTCCTGTCATGTCTTTCTTTTCCGTAATTGTCAGATTTTCTCTGCTCCTTCCCTCATAAATCTGGTATATTTTCGGAGGATCTGCGTAATCTTTTCCTGTTCCTCCACTTCCAGATTTTCGAAAACCTGGTGTTCCAGGCTCAGCACCCGGTCCACAGTCTTTTTGGCAAACGCTTCTCCTTCTTCTGTAAAGGAAAGAGTCTTGTTTCTTCTGTCACCGGAAACTGCTTCCAGCTGAAGATATCCCTGTTTTTCCAGGTTTTTAATAGCAGAATTTACCGTCTGCCGGCTCATGGACATCTCCTGGGCAATTTCCGACTGGGTCAGTTCTCTGTTTGCCTCCCTCATAGTACACAGTATCCACATGGCGCTGTCGGAAAGTCCGAACTTCAGGGCCAGCATGTGGTATACCTCATCTATTTCCTTAGAGGCGCTGATAAATTCCTGATATCGTTTCTCTGTTCCTGCTTCCAAATATCCTCCTCCTTATCCTCAAAAAATCAAAAGCCCCGATGCAGGCATGTCTCTTTGACTTTGTTGCCCGCAGAAATAATCCGAAATCGGAGTATAGAGAGTATATTACGATTTCGGATTATTGTCAAGATAAAACTCCTAAATATAAGGGGTTTTTCTTTATTTTTGCCCTTATATTTAGGAGTTTTTATAATTGTTCCTTTATTCCAGAACCGTAAGCTCGTCTCCTTCCCGGATCCGCCCGCCCCGGATCACTCTGGCAAACACCCCTTCTCTTGGCATAATGCAGTCTCCCATGATCTTGTATATCTCACATCCGCTGTGACATTCCTTCCCGATCTGGGTCATCTCCAGCACCACATCCCCGCATTGAAAACGGGTGCCTACAGGAAGATTTTTAAAATCTATACCGCTGACAATGAGATTTTCTCCGAAGGCCCCGTCTTCCACAGGGGCTCCCTTTTTCTTGAAGTCCTGTATCTTTTCGTAGGAAAGCAGACTTACCTGACGATGCCATTTACCTGCATGGGCATCATTTTCCAGCCCAAAATCTTCTATAAACAAAGCTTCATGGACATTTCTCTTCTGCGTGCCTTTCTTTTCGCTGATACAGATTGCCATGACTTTTCCCATTTCTCCACCTCCATGAAAAACTGTAAACTGCCCCTCCAGAGCTATCCGCCAATCTGGGACATCATATGGGTCTCCACTTCCCCAGTATCCTTCTCTCCGAATCTGTGACTCTGGGGCTTATCTCTGATCGCCTGTTCCACAGCCCTTTTCAGAGTTTCCTGACTGGCCCCTTCTCTCAGCAGCTTTCTCAAATCTGTCCCTGTCTCATACTGAAGGCAGGTTTTTAAAAATCCCTGAGAGGTCAGCCGTACCCGGTTGCAGCTGCCGCAGAATTTATGGCTCAGTGCACTGATAAAGCCGATTTTTCCAAAAAATCCTGGAAAGCTGTAGTAATGGGCTGGTCCATTTCCCAGTTTTTCCCGGCAGGGACTGGGGGTTCCATATTTTTCCTGGAGCTGTTTAAGCAGCTCTTCTTCTCCCACTGACCTGAACTGTCTTCCCAAGCCAATAGGCATCATCTCTATATAACGCACATGTACAGGATAGTGTCTGGCCAGTTCTGCTATTTCCAGAACTTCCTGGTCTTCCCTTCCCAGAGGCACACAGTTGATCTTCAGGGGAATTTCCGGATATTTCAGCGCCTCGTAAAATCCCTCCAGAACCTTATCTAATCCCCTTCTTCTGGTAATCTCTGCAAAAACCTCCGGATTCAGGGTATCCAGGCTCAGATTGATCCCGTCTATTCCTGCCTCCCCAAGTTCTCCCAGAGCTTCCTTCAAAAACAGACCGTTGGTGGTCAGAGTAACCTTTTCTATTCCCGGCAGTACCTTTAACTTTTTTACCAGCCAGGGAAGGTCCCTGCGCACCAGGGGCTCTCCTCCGGTCAGCTTGATCTTCCGGATTCCCAGACTGGCAAAGACCTCCGCCAAAGTGACGATTTCGTCATAGCTGAGAATTTCTTCATGGGAAACCATGGACACGCCTTCCTCAGGCATACAATAGAGGCATCTCAGATTACAGCGGTCTGTCACTGAAATCCGTATATAATCGATTTCTCTTCCATATTTGTCAAACATATCTCCGGTTTCCCTCCTTTCTGATATCAGCCGGTTCCAAATCCGCAGTCCGGCCAGCGGCATTCCTCACATCCCAGGCACAGGCCTCCGTTTCCAAGTCTGGTAATATCCTTTCTGGAGACCTGTATTCCAGCCGCAGTCTTAGGCAGGACCAGGTCAAAAATCGTAGTCTTCGCATACATTACACAGCCTGGCAGTCCCATGACCGGAGTTCCATCAGGAAAATAAGCCAGACAGAACATAGCTCCCGGAAGTACCGGAGCTCCATAGGTGACCACCTGAGCACCGCTTTCCTTTATGGCTCCCGGCGTCTGGTCGTCGGGATCTACACTCATGCCTCCTGTGGCTATAATAAACTCGCAGCCTCTGGCTTTCAGTTCCAGGATTGCCTCTGTGATCTTTTCTTTTTCATCTCCAACGATAATATGCTCCTCTGCCTGTATTCCGTACTGTTCCAGCTTTTTCTTCACCACAGGAGTAAATTTGTCCTGGATTCTTCCATAAAATACTTCGTTTCCTGTAGTCACGATCCCGGCTTTTTTCAGCCGGTAAGGCAAGAGCTGGCAGAGAGGTTTTTCCCCTGCAGTCTTTTTGACCAGCTCCATTTTTTCTTTTTTGATCACCAGAGGGATCACCCTGGTTCCCAGGAGCTTATCCCCTTTTTTCACCGGAGTATTGCTGTGCCTGGTAGCGATCATTACCTGGTCGATCTCATTAATGGCATTCAGTCTTTCCACGTCAACCAGAAACAGTCCGTCACAGGCTGCAGTCAGCTCGATTTTACCCTCTTTTACCTCAGAAGGGATCATATTTTCTCCCTGACATACCTGGCATAAGATCTCCGCCCCTTCGTTTTCATGATAAACAGTATCATCCTTTTCCCACACATAAAGCTGGTCTTTTCCCATGCTCAGAAGTACGGGAATATCTTCCTGGGCAACAATATGCCCTTTCCGGAACCGGGGGCCTTTCACTACTCCCGGAATAATCTGGGTCAGATCGTGGCAGAGCACCTGTCCTACCGCGTCCTCCGTCCGTATTAGTTTCATATATCATCCTCCTGTGTCTGCTCCGGATACAAAAGCAGGACATTCTGGGGGGCAATCCCAAGTTTCTCCGGCATGGTCCTGGGATTTCTGTCCTTAGGCAGTCTCCACCACAAATCCGGCGTCCCTTCTTTTTGTCCTGCATACCGGAACAGTATTCTCATTTCAAAAGGCTCTTCTTTTTCCGATGAATAGGAAACCGGAAAAATATTTTCCCTGGCTTTGGGGTTAAAGTAATGAGCCCGGAGGCCCACGGCGCACACATTATCTCTTACTGGTTTTCCTGTACGCAGACGGATTCCCCAATCTGGAACTTCCACCTCATATTCCCCGGTCTTTCTGGCCTCAGCAATATTTTTGCAGCCGGTCAGCTCTGCTCCTGCCCAGCTTCCCGGGTCGGCAAAAAGTTTTTTTGTATCATCGGTCTTCAGGATTTTTCCATTTTTCATAACTGCTGTCCGGCCACAGAGATAATAGATTTCATCCCGGCTGTGACTTACCAGCAGCACATCCTTTCCATACCCTGCAAGGATGTCTTTTACCTGTATCTGCAGCAGCTCCCGTAGATAAGAATCCAAGGCGCTGAAAGGCTCATCCAGCAAAAGCACCTCCGGCTCACTGACCAGGATCCGGGCCAGGGCCGTCCTCTGCTGCTGTCCTCCGCTGAGCTGTCCCGGATACAGCTTCCTCTGAGCTGTAAGGTCCATTTTCTCAAGCATTTCCTCCATTTTCTTTCTGCGAAGGCCTTTATCCTTTTCCCTGGATAAACCGCAGAGAATATTCTTTTCCACTGTCATATTGGGAAACAGTGCGTAATTCTGGAACAGATATCCTACTCTTCGTTCCTGAGGTTTCAGATTGATTTTCTTTTCACTGTCGAAAAGCACTCTGTCATCCAAAACAATTCTTCCTCTGTCAGGCTTCTCGATTCCGGCAATGGCCTTCAAAGTCATGCTCTTTCCGCAGCCGGAAGCCCCCAAAAGTCCAGTGATGCCTCCTGGATGTTCCAGATCCACAGATAGTCGGAAGCTGCCCAGTTTTTTCTCTATATGAACGGAAAGACTCATATCCTGCCACCTGCCTTTCTGTTTCGGCGTTCCAGCATATTCACCGCCAGAAGGATTACCGTTGAGATTACCACATTTACCATAACCCAGAAAAAGGCTTCCTGCTCATTATTAGTCCGCCAAAGCTGGTAAACCGTGGTAGATATAGTGGCTGTCCGCCCCGGAACATATCCGATGAGCATACTGGTGGCTCCATATTCTCCCAGAGCCCTGGCAAAAGCCAGGACCGTTCCTGCCAGGATTCCCTGACGGCAGGCCGGCATCCGGATACGCCAGAAAATATAGGTATTGGAAAGGCCCAGGGTCTGCCCGGAATATGCCAGGGTGGTGTCAAAACTTTCAAAGGCTCCCCTGGCTGTCCGGTACATCAACGGAAAAGCTACTACCGCCGAAGCTACAATGCCTCCATACCAGGTCATTGCAAACTGTATGCCGAAATTAGCCAGAAATCTGCCCAGGGGCCTTTGAGGCCCCAGAAGTATCAGCAGAAAATAACCGCATACCGTAGGAGGAAGTACCATGGGCAGAGTCAGTATCACATCTAAAATCCCTTTCACGGCCCTGGGAAGCCTGGCTATATAGTAAGCGGCAGGGATTCCCAGGAAAAATACAGCCGTACAGCTGATGGCCGCAATCCGCAGAGAGTTCCATAAAGGATACCAATCGATCATCCTTCTGTCACCCTGGAGAAGCCAACCTCTTCAAAGATTTCCATGCAGGGATCTGTCTGAAGGAAATCCAGAAAAGCCTGAGCCTCTTCCTGATACTGACTGTTCTTCATAACAGCGGCAGGATAGATCACCTGTCCGCACATTTCCGGCGTAGCATAGTCAGAAGCTGTAAGCCCTGCAGAATAAGCATCTGTGCAATAAATAACGCCGCAGTCCACGGTGCCTTCAGAAACCTGTGTGGTTACTTCTTTTACATTACTGCCGTAAGAGATCCGGCCATTTGCAGCCAGTTCTTCTTCATTCAGTCCATAATACTCCAGGATCTTCTGGGTATACTGTCCTACCGGCACATCGCTGTTTCCCATTCCAAGAAGAATTGTTCCTTCCTTCAATGCTGCCGCCATATCATCAAATGTCTCTAAGGGCACACTGCTGTTTTCGCTGACGCAGAGCACGACCTTATTTTCCAAAATATCGATCCTGGAGTCCTCCAGGACCAGATCAAGCCCTTCTGTGTTCACCGACGGGTCTGCTGTACTGTCCATCTGATCCATCTGGGTCTGTCCTGCAGAAATAAAAAGATCACAGACAGCGCCTTCCTGGATCTGGGTCTTTAAAGTTCCTGAGGAGTCAAAGTTAAAGACCAGACTTACATTGGGCTGCTCTTCTTTATAGAGTTCGCTGATTTCTGTAAGAGTCTCTGTGAGAGAAGCTGCTGCAAATACAGTCAGTTCCACCTCTTCTCCTTCTTCAGTCGTTTCCTGGCTGTCAGAAGCTGTTTCTTCAGCGTCTGTTTCCTCTGCTGCAGCGTCTTCTCCTCCGGCGGTCTCAGATGTCTCTGTGCCGCTTTCCTGGCCGCATGCCCCCATGGCCAATGCCATTGCGCCTGCCAGCAGTACTGCTAAAACCTTTTTTTTCATTTGCTTTCTCCTTTCTTATTCAGAAATTTTATATACAAAACGTGGATTTACACGCTCTGCTCCTAAAGCTATCAGAAAAATACTGGCCCTCATCCTGCAAGCAAAAAATATTCGGCAAATCTCCGAAAATTGTATAATAAGTATAGCAATTTTTTTTGGGTTTCTCAAGCAAATTCCTCTATTTTAACTATTTCTCCTTCTTGGATCAGATAACTTTCTTCATTATTTTTTCTCCATCTCAGATCTTCTCTTTTATCTCCAAGGAAAAATAACTTCTGTTCTTCTTCTGGTGCTGCTACAGCAAAAAATTTATCTCTTTTATTCCATATAGTAAGGATTTCTCCGTATCCTACAGGGTTTTCCCCTGCATAATAAAGCTCATTGGCCAGCACCTGGATCCCCGTTTCCCAAATTCCCTGTGCCTCCAGCCAGAAGCGGATCACATTTCCCAAGCCTGCAGAGACGATCCAGACCGGCAAAGTTTCCTTTCTGCAAAACTCCAGGAGTTCCAGAGCCTCCCTTCTGGGAGGCAGCAGCTCTGCCGCTTTTTTTAATACCTCTTGGCCAATGCCCTCTCTCACATACAATTCCATCTGTTCCTTCCACCAGTCCTCTGCCCTTTTGTTCAAAGCTTCCTTCTCCTGCCCCCTCTTTGCAGCACGCAAAACCTCTCTTCCCATTTTCTGAAAAAGCCGGTCCCGCCCTACGGCCAGTCCCGAATTTTCCCCCAGTACGTGCACCGCCCCATGAAGGGAACTGCCAGAGAGGGTCAGAGTCCTATCAAAGTCCGTCACCAGCATTCCCCTGTTCTGGAGCAGTTCCTCCTTGATCCTGTTCATTCCCCGTTCCTCCATAATAGCGCTCCATCACTGCATCTGCCGCTGCCCAGGCGGCCTGTTCCGCCTCTTCATAAGCTTCAAGCATCTTCCGGCCTTCTGCCGTAAGGGTGGAACCATTTTTCCTCATGCGGTGCAGCAGCTGTATGCCCAGCGCCGCTTCTGCCTGGCGCACGATCCGCCAGGCCTTGCTGTAAGCCATTCCCATATGCCGGGCTGCCAGGTTCAGTGAGGAGAACTGATCCACACCGTGAAGCAGATCCGCCACTCCCCTTCCAAAGTAGTCATTTCCTTTATCCTCTCTGCGCTTGATACGCAGCCGGGCAATATAATAAAATTCATTCATCTGCGTTCCCCCTGCCTCTGTCCCTTCTCTTAGTTCTCTATCCTGCGCTTTCCCCGGTAGCAGGGCTCATCCTCTGGTTCTGCAGACTTCCAGGTACAGTTGAGTTTTCTCCCTTTCCACTCTCCGGGAAGCAGGCCTCCGGCTTTTTCCTCTATGCCTTTTTCCGTTGTCAGCCCCTCTATTTCCAGAATTTCTCCTTTCCTGGATATCCGGTAATCCACGATCCATGGGATCTGGAATATATAGTCATCAAGTTCTTCCATTTCTCTTCCTTCCCCAATCCTGCTGACCGAATCCAGCCGCCGCAGACAGCAGCCGCAGGGACAGATTCCCGGCAAAAAGCGGCTTATGTCCCCTGTACGGTAGCGGATCAGGGGCATAGCCCCGGCTTCTATCAGAGTCACTGCCAGCTCTCCCCACTCTCCTTCCGGTACTGCTTTTCCCTTTTCGTCTACAATCTCCCCAATAATATCATTTTCCCGCAGGTGCATACCCTGAAAAGCCGGACAGGTGACAGCACCTCCAAGTCCCATTTCCCTGGATCCATAGTGGGGGTACAGTCTGGTACCCAGACGCTCTTCGATTGCTTTCATGATTCCCGGGGGACAGGCATCTCCGCTGACCAATCCTCTTTTGATACTGCTCTTTGGCCTCATACGGAGCAGAGACAGCAGCAGTACAGGAGGGCCTATAAACGTCTCCGGTTTCTCTTCGTCCAGAAGTTCCAGCATCTCCCCGAAGCTTCTCATGTTTCCTGCAGGCACAGGCACGGCGCCCAGCCCTTCCACAGCCTCCTGTATCAGTTCGCCCAGTCCCCTGTCTCCCGTAAAAGGCATGGCGATCAAGGCCTTTTCCCCCCAATGGATCAGCTCGGAAAGTCCTGCCGAAAAAAAGGATACTGTCCGATCATTGTCCCGGGCGGTATAAAAGACCCTTTTTGCAGGTCCCGTGGTTCCTGAGGTTTCCCAGCTTCTCACTCTCTCGATCTTTGACTGGCTGACCAGAAGCATCCGATTCCCCTGTTCTTTCAGGTCTTGCTCTGTGGTAAAGGGCAGGTTTTCCAGTTCCTTCAGAGAATTCAGGCGCCGGGGCAGGTTCCGGTAAAATCCCTGCCTGGCGTATTCTCTTTCCAGAAGCCGGTTCAGTTTTTCCAGCTGCAGGCTTTCTATCGCCTGACGGTCCAGGATTTTTATCCCTTCCTTCTCCTTTACCCAGGAATCCAGTTTCGCTATATTCATCTATACAAAGCCCTCCCGTCAGATCCTGTCAGATTATAAATGCAGAAAGGCACCATGCCATACCGGCTGTCTGATTCCAGAATATAACACCGGCGTAAACGGTCCAGTTCCAGATTCCAGGCGTCCTGGAACAGCATACCGGAAACCGCCAGCGTATTTCTGTGGATCTCCCTCAGAAAATCGTCCAGAGAAGAAGTATCCAGAGTCAGTCTTCCCGTTTCTTCCCCGCAGCAGCCATCTCCGGCCTGAAGACCTTCCCTGCAGCAGTTTCCGCTCCACTGGCGGGCCACAAAATCCCGGGCCTGTTCCGACAGGCCGGAAGTCCTTGGCTCCCCATGAGCCAGAAGTTTCATGGAACCATCTTTCTGCCTAAGGTAGTTGGCCTGAAAGGTACAGTAAGGATTAGTGGCGCCTCCTCCGGTAAAATCTCCGGCATGGATCCAGCCTCCTGTCTGTTCTTCCAGAAGCCTCAGCATTTTCGGTATGGTTATCCGATAGCTGCCTTTTGACTCGCTGCAGCGTCCGAAATAACTGACTGGCTGAAAATGAACGCCTCTTATCACAGGCATCCGGCTTCTTGCATAAAAAAGAATTTCCCCGGCCTGGTCTTCGTTAACTCCCGGAGCAATGACCGGAACCAGCACGACTCCCAGTCCCGCTGCCTCGCAGGCATCGATGGCTTTCTTTTTGATCTCCAGCAGAGGACGGCCCCTTAAAACCTGATATGGGGCCTCTTTCAGTCCGTCAAACTGCAGGAAAACACAGGAAAGTCCTGCTCTTTTCAGCTTCTCTGCATATCCCGGTTCTTCTGCCAGACGGATCCCGTTGGTGTTCAGCTGAAAAAATGTAAAACCCAGTTTTTTCCCAAATCGAAGGATTTCTTCCAGATCTTCCCGGACCGTAGGCTCTCCCCCGGAAATCTGAAGATTAAAAGGCCCTCCCTGTTCCATGAGATACTGCATCTGGTCTTTCAGTTCCTCCAATGGTACATCCCGGCCTTGCGGGCCGGATCCGGCGAAGCAGGTCGGGCACTGAAGATTACACCTTCCGGTTACTTCCAGCAGAACACAGCAGCCCCGGCGCTGATGGTTTTCGCAGAGGCCGCAGTCCAGAGGGCATCCCTGCTTTTCAGGAAGGGCGGCGGGAATCCTGTCTGAAGGAAGGATATGTTTTCCCCAGTCCCGGTAGCTTTCCTGTGTTCCTTCCCAGATCAGCGCTTCAAATCTTCCGTGTTCCGGACATTCTTTTACCAGATAGATCCCGTCTTCTCTTACTGCTTTTTGGGCCGGCAGGACTTTCAGGCATACCGGGCAGATGCTCTCTCCTTTTTCCTCCATATAAATTTCCTGGTTTTTCATCCAGGCCTCCATCCGGTTCTTTTCCTCTTCCCAGTTTTCTGCTGTATAATTGATCTTCACAACCTTTTCCTTCAGGATTCCCTTGACCTCCAGAGCCCCCTTCTTTGCCGAAAAAACCGGGCGGCGGAACCGATGGTTTTCTTTTACTTCAAACCCCTCCAGCCTTGCAGCCAGCTCCTCTCCGGTAATAGGAAGTTCATATTCATACGTTCTGGCTTCTGCAAAACAGTTTTCTGTTTTTTTCCATTTAAATTCCATCTTTAAAATGTATCCTCCGTTTTCAGGTTTCTTCTATCTGGTCTCCGCACATAGCGGCCACAGCTTCCAGTACCCGGTCTGCATCCGCCCTTTTCGTAAAACGGGACAGACTCAGGCGTATAGTCCCCTGGGGCGTTCCAAGGTTCTCCATGATCCTGGGCGAACAGTGGAGCCCTGTCCGGCAGATAATGTCATAACTGCCGGATAAAATATCTCCGGCCTCTCCCGGATGCCAGCCTGGAATTGTAAAAGAAAGCACCGGCGTAACCGGAGGTTCCGGCCGGATCACCCGGCAGCCTAGATCCCTCAGTTCCTTTTCCAGGTACCGAAGGATTTCCTCCGTTTTCTCCCGGTTCAAAGGATTTTCTTCCGCCCATTGCAAGGCGGCAAGAAGTCCGTGGTAAGAAGGCTCGTTTCCGGTCCCTGCCTCCAGATGGAGAGGCATTTCTTCCGGCATTTCCTTCAGATTGCTTTTTACGCCGGTGCCTCCCAGTACATAAGGGTCCAAAGTAAGCCCCGGCCGGACGTAAAGACCCCCGGTTCCCTGGGGGCCCAGTAGATACTTATGCCCTGTAAAAGCTGCCATATCTGCTCCCCATTTTTCCAGCTCTACAGAGACCCATCCCAGACTCTGGGATATATCCAGAAGCATAGCGGCTCCGGCGTCTTTTGCCATGGCCGTCAGGGTCTCTGCATCATTGACAGCACCTGTCACATTAGAAGCATGGATCAGCACACACAGTCTGGGCCGGTATTTCCTCACGGCTGTTTTCCACACCTCCGGCTCTAACCGGCCGGTCTTATCCACATCCAGATAAATCACCTGGATCCCCTGTTTTTCCAGCCGGTATAAAGGACGGAGTACTGCATTGTGTTCTGCCTTTGTAGTCAGCACCCGGTCTCCCGGTTCCAGAGGGAAACCGAAAACAGCCTGGTTCAGGCCCCATGTAGAATTACTTCCCAGAGCAATCCTTTCCGGGCTGGAAACTCCCAGCAAAGCAGACAGTTTTTTCCGTACCTGATCAAACACATCAAACTCCCGGATCCCTCCTCTGCCGGCGTCTCCCGGCAGGCTCCTGAGAGCCTGAGAAACGGCCAGGGCTACACAGTCCGGTTTCGGCCAGGAGGTGGCAGCATTGTTTAAATATACTTTTTGCTCATAACCTTTCACCTGTCATCACCTCAAATTCTTTTATCAGCCGACGGCAGATATCAATATCCTGTAAAATACGCTTTTTTACTTCTTTTTTCTCCAGGGCTTTCCTATATCTCTCCTCCAGAGATACACGCCTGTTCTCCATGATCAGTTTATCCGCCAGACACACCAGTACATCCTCTCTGCAAAGAGTATCCGGCTCCTGCTCAAAACCTCTGTGGGCTCCCGTTACTGCTGCCAGAGCCAGATACCCCTTTTCTTCCAGAAACTTTCTCACCGCTTTTTCATGAAAGGGCTCCAGCCGCAGCAGATCATGAAGGCAGCCTCCGCTTCTGCAAAGCTCTATATCCAGAAAAGCACCTGCTTCTGTCAGACGCCGGGCCATCCAGGCCGCCAGATCCCCCACCGCCATGCAGTGGGCCCGGATATGGGCCGGGAGATTCACTTCATCATAGAGTTTTTCACACAACTGGGGGGAAATCCCTCTGTACTTTCTGGCATAGTCCCGGATATGGGCAAGGTCTTTCTGATCATCAGCGTCCATCTGGGCCCCTGCATCTGCTGTCTCTACTGTTTTTGTCTTCATGGCGCCAAAGGCTCCCTGAAGTCCCCGGCTGCCCTGATAGTCCAGTGCTTTCTGACAGCCTGCAGGAAACAGAAAGGGGGGATGGAAGGTCTTCCCTCCTGAAGCAGGGATCAGAGCCTCTGTTTCCGGCTCTGCTGCCAAAATCCCCTCTCTCAGCTTTTGAAAAGTTCCCGGAGAGGTTAAAGGAATGTCTCCGGGGAGAAAAAATACGCCCTGTCTCCTGTCCACAGCCTCAAGTCCCAGTTTCACAGAAGCCAGCATATCCGTGTCCTGCCAGAAGGGATTTTCTACGATTTTTATCTCCAGAGCCTTCAAGGCCCTCCTTACCTCTTCTCCCCGGTATCCCACAACCACCGTAATATCTCTTATCCCGGCATTTTCCATACTTTTGACAGTCATAGCGATCATGGGAAAGCCGTTTATCTCCAGCAGCGGTTTAAATCCTTCCATCCGTCTGGATCTTCCTGCTGCGGCGATCAGCCCTGCTCCTTTCATGGCAATCCTCCTTTTTCCGAAAGGAGTTCCAGGCATTTCTGATATACTTCTTCTACAAGTTCCGGGCATCTTTTCATTTTATTTCCCGGATCTCCCTCCAGGATCTCCCGGCAGGTACAGCCGCCATACCGGCTTTTGGTCCATTCTTCAAACCAGTCCGCCAGCTTTTGGATCAGGATCGGGGCCTCCGGGTCTTCCAGTTCTTCCGCCTCTCCTTTTCCCAGAAAATATCCCAAGAAACAGCAGCCTCCCGTAAGAGCGCCGCAGACTCTTCCGGAAAATCCAAGGCCTCCGTTTAATCCGCTCATGGCCCGTATCAAATCCGGGTCCTCCTTTTCTTCCGATTCCAGCGCCAGGATCATCAAAATCTGGGCGCAGTAGAATCCCTGTCCTGACAGTTCCAGCATACGCTCAAATAAATCCATTTTTCTCTCCTTTCCTGAGACAGGCCAGGAAGTATCCGCACCCGGCTTTTCCTGCCTCTATGAAGAAATCCACACAGCTTTCCTCTGCATTTCCGTTCCAAAGACTTTCCAAAAAAAATTC
>ERZ1090861.425-NODE-425-length-25873-cov-30.833527_pt1 | contig 25873 bp, 25 predicted proteins | sample MGYA00478482_ERZ1090861 | MGnify/ENA primary metagenome ERZ1090861 (study PRJEB33644, sample SAMEA5815744) | chicken gut metagenome | biome: Chicken; feature: Gastrointestinal Tract; material: Caecum | place: Ireland | collected 2019-01-01 | study: A study of the... | reverse complement strand
GCGAAGGAGAGGAAAATTTTGTATATTTATACGTTTTCGGAGGCTCCCCTCTCAGTCATGCCGCAAAGCGGCATGCCAGCTCCCCCGCGGGGGGAGCCAAGTGTACCTGCGTCAATCACGGAAAAGTTTGTGGTAAGGCAAAGCTGCAAAAAAGTTCATCTTACCACAAAGTTTTCCTTTATTCACGGGCGTAAACTTGGCTCTCCCTCCGGGAGAGCTGGCGCGAAGCGCCTGAGAGGGGAGCAACAAAAAAGCGCCCGCTTGCGCGGGCGCTTCGATGGTATTTTGGTTTACCCTCTGCCGGATGGCTTAGAGGTCGGTCTTCCACAGGCCGTGCAGGTTGCAGTAAGCGTAAGCGGCCACAGCCTTGTCGCCTTCGGCCAGAGCAAAGACGGCCTTGGGCTCGGCGTCGGCGGCCAGCTCCTTGCGCTGGACGCCCTGCTCGGTCTGCAGGACCACCCACTGGATCAGGTGTGCGTCGGTCATGGGGTGGGCGACCGAGCCAACGGTGACGGTGACGGTGCTGCCGTCCACCGAGATGACGGGCTTGTGCTTCTCGCCGGCGGCGTCAACGGTGTTGGGGACCAGCTCCTTCATGGGCTCGCCGCAGCAGATCATGGGCACGCCCGAGCTGTAGACCATACCGGCCAGGTTGCCGCAGTGGGTGCAGACGAAGAACTTCAGCTCTTTCATGGTATTCTCTCCTTTGTATCTCTCTATGGTTTCGCGGGCCGCGGGTGCGGCCTGTGGTTCGTGGTTGGCGGGGAGGTGGGTGTTTGCCTCTCCTGATGGTCCTAGTATACCCAATTTTGCGGCCTGCGTCTGTGACCGCATCACCCTAACAGTTGAAAATGCCGGGCGGCTTTCCAGATGCCGTCCTCGTCCACGCCGGCGGTGACATAGTCGGCCGCGGCCTGGACCGCGGGGGCCGCGTTGCCCATGGCCACCCCGATGCCGGCGGCCCGCAGCATCTCCCTATCGTTGCCGCCGTCCCCAAAGGCGATGGCTTCCGCCGGGGTCAGCCCAAAGCGGGCCAGCATCCGGGCCATGCCCTCGGTCTTGCCCCCGTCGGCGGGGATGATGTCGGCAAAGACGTCGTTCCAGCGCACCGCCTTGAAGCCGGGCACCGCCGCCGCGAAGGGGGCGTCCAGGTCCGGGGGCATATAGGCGTTCAGCTGGTAGGTGACGCGGGTCAGGGCCCGGGCGGGGTCCTCGACGGGGTGGTCGGGCAGGCCCATCCCGGCGGCCCGGCAGCGGGCGTTCACCGCCTCGCTGTGGCGGTTGTCGTAGACGTAGTCCGCCTCGCAGAAGGTGCAGACCACGTCAGGGTGTTCTTCCAGCCAGCGCAGCAGGGCCGGCACCGAGGCCGCGGGCAGCGGCTGGTTATAAAAGGGCACGCCGTCGGCGCCGGTGCAGCACTGGCCGTTGGTCAAAACGTAGCCGTCGAAACGGAAGTCCAGTTCCTTCTGCAGCGGGGTCAGGTACATGGGCGGGCGGCCGCTGGCGATGAACAGCCGCAGGCCGGCGTCCCGCATCCCCTGCAAAGCCCGCGCCGCGGAGGCGGGCACCCGCCGGGTGGCAAAGCTGAGCAGGGTGCCGTCGATGTCAAAAAAGGCAGCTTTGATCTTCTGCATGGGGGTCAAAATTCACCTGCCTTCAGCTTGTCCAGCACCTCGAACAGGCTGGCGCACTGGGCGGTGAAAAGCCCCCGCATCTCGTCCGTCACCGGCATCAGGTCGGGCACCATCACGGTGACAAAGCCGCCGGCCGCGCCGGCCCGCACCCCGTTGTGGCTGTCCTCCAGCACAAGGCAGCGGGCAGGCTCTGCGCCCAGCTTGGCCGCCCCCAGCAAAAAGGCTTCCGGGTCGGGCTTGGAATGGCTGACCATCTCGCCGGCCACCACAGCCTTGAAATAGCGGCCGAGGCCCCAGTTGTCCAGATTACGGCGGATCACCGCCTCGCTGCTGGACGACACCACCGCCATGGGGATGCCTTTTTCATCCAGCCAGGCCAGCAGTTCGTCCAGGCCCGGCTTTTTGGGCACCGGCTTGCGGAACGTCTCGACCGCCAGCTGGTGGAACCGGTCCAGGATGGCCTCGGCCGGGCAGTCCGGCCCGTAGTAGCTGCGCAGGACGCCCCGCAGCGTCTCCCCTGCCGTGCCCCGGGCGGCCTGGGCCAGGCCCTCCCGGTAAGGCAGGCCGAATTCGGCCAGGGCCGGAGCCCAGAAGGTGCCCCACAGGCGCTCGGTATCGAACATCAGGCCGTCCATATCAAACAGAACTGCTTGTATCATACTTCTCCTCATATCGCTTTCCAAAAATCCCCTCTTGCCGGGCCGAACCGCCCGGCCTCCGGTTTTATTATAGCACAATCCCGCGCAACTTGCAGCAGGTTAAGATGAAAATATCTGCCGCCCCTCTTGTAAAATTCTCACTTGATATTATAATTAGTCATAGTAACGCTTGCGCGGAGCGGGAGGCGGGGGCTTCCCGCGGCTCCGGCGCAGAGAGTGAGAAAAGAGGGAATATCATGTTGGACATCAAAATCACCCGCACCGCCGCACCCAAGGCGAAGCCGGAGGACGAGTCCAAGCTCGGTTTCGGCAAGATCTTCACCGATCACATGTTTGTGATGAATTATACCGCCGGCCAGGGCTGGCACGATGCGCGCATCGTGCCCTACGGCCCCTTCCAGCTGGACCCCGCCACCGCCGTGCTGCACTATGCCCAGGAAATTTTTGAGGGCATGAAGGCTTACCGCACCGCCGACGGCACCATCCAGCTGTTCCGGCCCGACTGCAACGCCAAGCGCATGCAGGACTCCGCCGACCGTCTGTGTATCCCCGCCATCCCCGAGGACGACTACATCCAGGCCGTCAAGGCCATCGTGGACGTGGACCGCGACTGGGTCCCCCACTCGGACGGCGCGTCCCTGTATATCCGTCCCTTTGTCTTTGCCTGCGACGTGGGCCTGGGCGTCCACGCCTCCAAGGAATATATCTTCTGCATCATCTGCTCCCCCTCCGGCGCCTACTACGCCGAGGGCATCAACCCCGTCCGCATCTATGTGGAGGACGACTACATCCGCGCCGCCCCCGGCCTGACCGGCTTTACCAAGTGCGGCGGCAACTACGCCGCTTCCATCAAGGCCGGTGAGCTGGCTGAGGAGCAGGGCTACGCCCAGGTGCTGTGGCTGGACGGCGTCGAGAAGAAGTACGTCGAAGAAGTGGGCAGCATGAACATCATGTTCAAGATCGACGGCAAGGTCTACACCGCCGCCACCGTGGGCACCGTGCTGCCCGGCGTCACCCGCCGCAGCTGCATCGAGCTGCTGAAGGACTGGGGCTACGAGGTCATCGAGGGCAAGCTGGCCATCGCCGACGTCATGGCCGCCGCCCGGGAAGGCAAGCTGGAGGAAGTCTTTGGCACCGGCACCGCCGCCGTCGTCTCCCCCGTCAAGGAACTGGTCTGGAAGGGCGAGCACGCCTACATCGGCGACGGCAAGATCGGCCCCGTCACCCAGAAGCTGTACGACACCATGACCGGTATGCAGTGGGGCCGCCTGCCCGACACCAAGGGCTGGATCGTCCCGGTGGAGAAGGTCTACTGATCCGTTTATCCCGCACACCACTCCCGCCCCGCAGAACAGGCGGGAGTTTTTCGTTCCTCAGGGCGGGCTTTGCCGCGTGGCCGGGCGGGGGCGGTTTCAATCTATCGTTCGTTCCTGCCGGGTCGATAGAATTTTTTGCTGGCAGCCCGCTTTACTTCCGCAATTTACTGTGTTAAACTAATAGGTGCCCAAGGCCCGGCCTGCAGGCGCCCAAAAAAGGAGATCTATGGTCAACAAATGGAGCGTCCCCTACCCCGCCGTCAACGGCGAGGAACCCCGGGACGCATACCTCTATCTGCCGGTGGGCTATGACGACGATCCCGGCCGCCGGTATCCGGTGCTGTATATGTTCGACGGCCAAAACGTCTTTTGGGACCAGGACGCCACCTACGGCAAAAGCTGGGGGATGGAAGCCTTCCTGGACGCCTACGAGGTGCCCCTGGTGGTGGCGGCCCTGCAGTGCAACACCGGCCGCAACAACGAGCGCCTGGACGAGTATTCCCCCTACCGCTTTGACGACCCCCAGTTCGGCCATTTCGACGGCCACGGGGACGACACCATGCGGTGGTTCATCGAGGAGTTCAAGCCCTTTGTGGACGCCAACGTCCGCACCCTGCCCGACCGGGAGCACACCTTCATCGGGGGCAGCTCGATGGGCGGGCTGATGAGCCTGTACGCCCTGTTCCAGTATAACCATGTGTTCAGCCGGGCGGCGGCCTTGTCCCCGTCCATCTGGGTCGCGCCCGAAAAGCTCAAGAGCCTGGTGGCCCACGCCAAGGTCCGCCAGGACACCGTCCTGTACATGGACTACGGCTCCCGCGAGATGGGCAACCACACCGGGATGCGGCGGGACTTCGGGGCGTTTGGCGCCAAGGTGCTGAACCGCGGCGTCCACCTGACCATGCGCATCGTGCCGGGCGGCACCCACAGCGAGGCCAGCTGGGAGCGGCAGCTGCCCTTTGTGATGGAAACGCTGTTCTACGGCCTGGACGATGCCCATGAATCCAACAACTGAGGAGGAATCCCAATGGAGACCCAATATTTCAAGGAATACAGCCCGGCGCTGGGCCGGGAGATGGAGTGCAAGCTGTACGGCCACGCCGGGCGGCCCATGCTGTTCATCCCCTGCCAGGACGGCCGCTTTTTCGACTTTGAAAACTACCACATGGCCGGCACCCTGGCGCCCTGGATCGACTCCGGGCAGGTGATGGTCCTGTCCATCGACACCATGGACAAAGAGAGCTGGTCGGACAAGGACGGTGACCCCTACTGGCGCATCCGCCGCTATGAACAGTGGCTCGACTACATCGTGAACGAGGCCGGCCCCATGCTGCAGCACATCGCCCAGGAGAAAAACGGCTGGGACAGCCTGCCCGGCATCATCCCCTTCGGGTGCAGCCTGGGCGCCACCCACGCCCTGAACCTCTACCTGCGCCACCCCGACCTGTTCGACGGATGCCTGGCCCTCAGCGGCATTTATACCGCCAGCTACGGCTTTGGGGACTATATGGACGATGTGGTCTACCGCAACTCGCCGGTGGACTACATGGCCAACTTCCCCACCGACCATCCCTTCATGGACTATTACCGCGCCAAAAAGGCGGTGGTCTGCTGCGGCCAGGGCGACTGGGAGCAGCCCGCCACCACCTGGCGGATGAAGGAGATCTTCGAGCAGAAGGGCATCCCCGTCTGGGTGGACCTGTGGGGCTACGACGTGTGCCATGACTGGCCCTGGTGGTACCAGCAGGTCATCTACTATATGCCCTATCTGCTGGGCTGACGCCCGGAAGGGCCTTTTCCCGGCCCGGCTGCGGCCCGTGCCCAATGTATGCGTCCTGACGGCCCCTGTGCGGCGCCGCCGGGCCAAACGTGGAATCTGGAGGAATCTGTATGAAAAACTTTATCTTCATCTCCCCGAACTTCCCCACCAACTACTGGCAGTTCTGCCATGAGCTGAAAAACAACGGGATGAACGTGCTGGGCATCGGCGACCAGCCCTATGACGAGCTGATGCCCGAGCTGAAAGAGAGCCTGCACGAATACTACAAGGTCGGCAGCCTGGAAAACTACGACGAGGTCTACCGCGCCGTGGCCTTCTTCGCCTTCAAGTACGGCAAGATCGACTGGCTGGAGTCCAACAACGAGTACTGGCTGGAGCAGGACGCCCGCCTGCGGACCGACTTCAACATCACCACCGGCTTCCACATCGAGGACATCCCCCGCATCAAGTACAAGAGCAAGATGAAGGCCTACTACCAGAAGGCCGGCATCACCACCGCCCGCTACCACATGGTGGACAACTACGACGGCTGCCGCAAGTTCATCGACGAGGTGGGCTATCCCGTGGTGGTCAAGCCGGACAACGGCGTGGGCGCGTCGGACACCTACAAGCTGTCCACCGACCAGGAACTGAAGGACTTTCTGGCCTATAAATCGGCGGTGCACCCCTTTGCCCCCTACATCATGGAGGAGTTCGTCCACGCCGAGGTGAACAGCTACGACGCCATCATCGACGCCCACGGCAACCCCATCTTTGAGGCCGGCAACGTCACCCCCATGTCCATCATGGACATCGTCAACAACAACGACAACTCCATCTATTACATCGTCAAGGACCTGCCCGACGACACCCGGGCCGCCGGCCGGGCCGCCGTCAAGAGCTTCGGGGTCAAGAGCCGGTTCATCCACTTCGAGTTCTTCCGCATGACCGAGGACCAGCCCAGCATGGGCGAAAAGGGCAAGATCGTGGCGCTGGAAGTGAATATGCGCCCCTGCGGCGGCTTCACCCCCGACATGATCAACTTCTCCCGCTCCACCAACGTCTACAAGATCTGGGCCGACATGGTGGCTTTCGGCGGCACCGACATGCCGGTGGGCGAGCACTTCTACTGCGCCTACGCCGGCCGCCGGGACGGCAAGCCCTTCCTGTACAGCCACGAGCAGATCATGCAGAAGTACCAGCAGAATATGCGGATGGTGGACCGCATCCCCGACGCGCTGGCCGACGCCATGGGCAACCAGATGTACGTCGCCACCTTCTCCACCGAGGAAGAAATGAACCAGTTCTACCAGGACGTCCTGGCCTGCAACTGAGCTTACAGCAAAACTTCATCGCCCATATGTAGCTATACTTACAACATAACAAAGGGGCTGCTGCAAAGTAGCCCATCAGAAAAATGCACAACATCCGGGAACCTCTCTGAGCACAAAACGCTTTTAATGGTCCCGGATGTTTCTTTTTATGAACTTCCTTGTGCAGGAACTATTGTGTTTCTATTTTTCCTCTTTTTTCTATAAAGTTTAAACTTGTCAACGCCATTTGTAAAAGTCATTTTGGCAGACAGAACAGTTATTAATTATCAAGATTACTTTTCCCTATATTGCATTTGGAGCACAATGTTTGTAAATTATCAATAATTGTTTCTCCTCCTTTAGACCACGGCTTAATATGGTCAACCTGTAGCTCAACCGATGGATCTTTTGCTGGCGATGCACCGCAGATACAACATTTGAAATTATCACGTTTTAATACAAGAAATCGCATTCTGAGATTAATTGAACGGGATGTTTTATGTTTATCATCTTCTATCATACGTATATTTTGAAGATTTTCAGGTGAGTTTCTCGGAACCTCAACCAAACTATCATCGCCATTGATATAGTTTACAAATGCTTTAAGGGCATTTCTCCATCCCCCAAATCTTTTTTCATATGTTCCCATTGAGAATCCCGTCATATCACGCATTTGCGTATAGGAGGGTTGTTTCCCAAGTTTTACCCAAATATTTTCAATTTCTTCAAACAGTTCTTCATTGGATATTCCAATTCTTGACCTTGATGGCACAAGACCTGCCAAATCCAAGCATTTAAACCAAGAACCAAATCTTCGAGTTAATGTCGTGCTGTGGAAATGTCCATATTCATTATACTCTTCTAATGTAACAGTATTTTTTTCAAGCATATTCGCCACATTTTTCAAATCAGCAATCAGCTCATGATCAGAGGTATTACGATGATAGACATTCAGTTCAAATTTCATATTAATATACCTTAATTTAACAAAAATATCATCTACTATAATCATTATACCATTTTTCCCCAATTTTACAATCCAATAAGCAAAAAGGAATTGCTATACCTCAATTAGCAATTCCTTAATCTCTTTGATTTACAATTTATAATAGACGATTAAAAATTTTTCCTTTTATATACTGCTATTCAGCACACTCACCGGACGATCTTACCGGTGGCGTTCTTGGGGAAGGGCTCGGTGCGGAACTCCACGGCGGTCATCCGCTTGTACAGGGGCAGGGTGCGGTTGGCCTCGGTGATGAAGGCGCGGACCGCCGCCTGGGCGTCCTCGGGGCAGTAGACCTCGGCGCAGATGCGGCCGTCCTTCTCCTTGACCAGGCACTCCTGGACGCCGTCGCAGCCGGAGACGATCTTTTCCAGCTCCTCGGGGCTGACGTTTTCGCCGCTGGCCAGGATGATGAGGTTCTTCTTGCGGCCGGTGATGTAGTAATAGCCGTCCTCGTCCTTGCGGACCAGGTCCCCGGTGTGGAACCAGCCGTCGGCGTCCAGAACCTCGGCGGTCAGCTCCGGCTCCTTGTAGTAGCCCATCATGACAGGGTCGCCCTTGATGCACAGCTCCCCATCCTGGATGGAATACTGGCAGATGGGCTCGTCGCCCACGCCCACCGACGCCATGTGCGCGGCGCTCTGGTCGTTGTTCCAGGTGCCGTCGCCGGCCGTCTCGGTCAGGCCGTACATCTGCATGATGAAAAAGCCGTTGTGCATCAGATCGAGCATCTGCTGGGCCGAGCAGGCGGCCGCGCCGCAGGTCAGGATGCGCAGCCGGCCGTAACGCTCCCGGCGGCCCCGCATCACGTCCCGGTGGATGTTCTGCAGGATGACCGGCACGGCGGCCATGGTATCGCTGGGCATCAGCTCCAAATCGCGGTAGAAGTTGCGCAGGTCGGGGCAGAGGTTGTGGGCCATGCCCATGATCGCCCAGCTGACCAGACAGGTAAAAGCCGCGATGTGGAACATGGGCAGGATGGTAAAGTGGCAGAAATCGTAGTGGTCCACGCCCATCTCCTCCAGCATGACCCGGAAGGGGTCGCAGTAGGCCGGCATGGGGGCAAACAGGTTCTTCTGGCTGAGCATGACGCCCTTGCTGTGGCCGGTGGTGCCCGAAGTGAACATGATGGCCATGAGGGCCTCGCGGTCCCTGCACTCGTGGATCCCGGCGGGGGCGTAACCTTTGTAGCTGTCGATGGGCATCAGTTTATCCCCATACGCTTCCTGGAGGGCGGGCTCCCGCTCAAGGTAGCGGCCGTCGTGGAGGATGGCGCTGGCTTCCACCAGGTCCAGCTCGTAGCGGATGTCCTCCCAGCTCTTTTGCAGGTTGAGGGGCACCAGCACCGCGCCGGTCAGGATGGTGCCGAAAATGCTGACGGCATAGTCGTAGCTGTTGGCGGCCAGCACGCAGACCCGCTTGCCCTCGATGTCCGGGACGGCGGCTTCCAGCGCCGCCGCCTGACAGCGGATGTCGTGGGCGTACTGGCGGTAGGTGATCTCCCGCACGCCCTGGATCGCGTCGTCGTAGTAGCGGACGGCGATGCGGTCGGCATAATGGCTCTCCATGCGGAGCACCAGCTGGTAAATGGTCGAAACAGGGATTTTGATCTTAGCCATAACGTTCCTTTCCGTCTTGCAGACGCTGCGCCGCCGGGGCGCGCGGCAGGACGGAAAGGAGACGGTCAGTCCCTCTGGATCTTGCCCAGCGCGTTGCGCGGCAGCGGTTGATCGGTAAATTCCACCGCCGCGATCCGCTTATATAAGGGGAGGGTGCGGTTGGTTGCTTGGACGAACGCCCGGACCTGGTCCTGGGCGGCGGGCAGACAGCAGATGCGGGCGCAGATCTTGTCCCCCTTCTGGCGGACCAGGACCTCCCGCACCGCGGGGATCTTGCCCAGCAGCGTTTCCAGCTCTTCCGGGCTGACGTTCTCGCCGCTGGGCAGGATCATCAGGTTGTTTTTGCGGCCGGTCAGGTAGATATAGCCGTCCTCGTCGATGCGGGCCAGGTCCCCGGTGTGGAACCACCCGTCCTTCAGGACGGCGGCGGTGGCCGCAGGGTCGTTGTAGTAGCCCAGCATGACGGCCTCCCCTTTCATGCACAGTTCGCCGTCCTCCAGACGGTACTCCATGTCGGGGTCGCGCAGGCCCACCGAGGCCAGGTGCGCGGGGTCCTGGGCGCTGTTCCAGCCACCGTCCCCCACCGTCTCGGTCAGGCCGTAAGTCTGGATGATGGTAAAGCCGCGCTCGATGAGGGCGGCCAGCATCTGGGGGTCGTAGGTGGCGGCCCCGCAGGTGAAGATGCGCAGTTTGCCGAGCCGCGCCGCCTTGCCCTTGACCACATCGTGGTGGATGGATTTGAGCAGCGTGGGCACCACCGCCATGACGTCGCTGGGCATGGTGGCAAGGTCACGGTAAAAGCGCCGCAAATCGGTGCAGAAGTTGACAGCGTTGCCGCTGATGCTCCACGAGATCAGGCTGGTCAAAGCCGCCACATGGAACAGGGGCAGCACATTGAAGGCCGAGAACTGGTAGTCCTCGGGCAGGCCGAACTGGCGGCGCACCGTATGGAACGGCTCGGTGAACAGCCGCATGGGGGCAAAGAGGTTGCGCTGGCTCAGCATGACCCCCTTGCTGCGGCCGGTGGTGTCGGAGGTAAAGAGGATGAGGGCCAAAGCGTCCTGATCGGGGCATTCAGACAATTCGGCCAGCTCGGTGCAGCCGGCAAAGGCGCCGATGTCCAGCACCAGACCGCCGTACCCCGCAAAGCGGGGTTCCCGCTCCCGGTAGGAGCCGCCGGCCAGCACGCAGTCCACGTCCGCCTGGGCCAGCTCGGCCGAGAGTTCCTGCCAGCTTTTTTCGTAGTTGAGGAGGACGGCCACCGCCCCCGCCAGGATGCACCCAAAGATGGCCACGGCGTAGGAATAGCCGGTGCGGGCCACAAGCCCGATGTGCCGGCCCCGGATGCCGGGGACGTTCCGCCGCAGGTAGCCCACCATCCGGCGGATGTCGGCGGCATACTCCCGGTAGCGGATCTCCCGCACGCAGCCGGCGGCCTCGTCGTAACAGCGCACCGCCACCCGGTCGGGCCAGGCCGTCTCCATATTCACCACGTCCTGGTAGACGGTGGAGATCCAGAAAGTCTGGGCCAGGGCCTGTTCCATGGCGCGGCGGGCCCGGGCCGAATCCCGGGCCTCGAAGGCGGCCAGCATCTCCTTATACCAGCGGACCGCCACCTGGACGCTCTGCCGGCGGACGTTCTGCCGGTAGGCCGACTGCATGGCGTCGTCGATGATCTGGTAGATCTGCTGCATCATGCTGCTGCGGGTCAGGCGGGCCACCATGGCGTGGAACGCGCTGTCCAGCCGGGCAAAGGCGGCCAGGTCCCCTTCGGCCTGTTCCATCTGGTCCAGCAGCTGCCGCAGGCCGGCGATCTCCCGGTCGGTGGCCCGGCGGCAGGCGATCTCGCAGATGGGCCCCTCCACGATCCGGCGGAAGGTCAGGATATCCCGCAGCGTCTCCTGCCCCAGGTAGAGCATGGGCACCAGCTGGTTCAGCGCCGCGCCGGCCTCGGGCCCCCGGATGAAGGACCCCTCGCCGAAGCGGGTCTCCAGCAGGCCCAGCCCGCTCAGGCGCTGGAGGGCGTTGCGCACCGTCACCCGGCTGACGCCGAACTGGGCGGCCAGCTCGTTTTCCGAGGGGAGCTTGTCGCCGGGCTTCCAGCCTCCGGACAGGATCTGCTCCCGCAGCTGGTCAAAGACCTGCTGGCTGACGCTGCTCTTGACAACTTTCTTGATGGACATCGTCGGACGCTCCTTTGATAAGATGGTTGTTCTTATTGTAACATCCGGCGCGGAAATTTACAATTCTTCCAGCGCGGCAAAACGCTGCGCCGGGGACATGACTTTTTACAGCGATTCTTCTTCGGGCGCGGCCTCGGGCGCAGGAGCGCCGGCTGCGGCGATCTTGTTGCCGATGGAGGCCGCTGCCAGCGAGCCGCCCAGGATGATGGCGCCGCCCACCCAGAACACCGCCATCTGGTAGCCGATGAGGGCGGGGGTGATGGCCTCAAAGTTGACGGTGGCGACGGTCAGATACGCAAACGCCACGTTGTTGCAGGCCACCGGGCAGACGGTGCCGCCCAGGATGATGACCGCCAGCACGATGGCAATGCTGACCGAGAAGGCCCCCAGCAGCCCCAGGGAAGGCGCCAGGCCAAAGGTGCCCGCGTGGAGCCCCAGCGCCGCAATCAGCCCCAGCGTGCCGCCCGCAAAGATGGAGGGGACATTTTTCATATCGGCCCCGAGGGCGAAGAAAAAGATGGTGACGAAGTACAGCGGCCAGCCGGTGACCCCCAGCGCGATGGCGGCCACGTTGACGATGAAGATCCAGATCAGCACGCAGGTGGTGACGATGACCTGATGGCGGTTAGGTTTCTGAAAGATGGACATAAGAGCCTCCCGTCTGCGCCCGCCGCCCCCGCCCTGTGCGGAAGCCGGCGCCGCGCATCGATTTGTCTACCTGTATTACAGGTGCGCTACAAGGATACCACGCAAGGCCGGCGGTGTCAATGGGGCGGCGGCAATTTCACATCCCGGCCGGCCGCCCAAAACTTTGCACCGGCCCTGAAAATGTGGTATACTGTTGCAAAACAGTTCTATGAGCAAGAGGTGCGCGTTATGAAAATTCCAGCCCGCGGGTTTACCCATGCCGGCAAGTTCCACGCCGACGACGTGTTTGCGACCGCGCTTTTGCAGATCCTGCGCCCCGACATCAAGGTGACGCGGGGCTTTGTGGTGCCGGAAAACTTCGACGGCATCGTCTACGACATTGGGGACGGGATGTTCGACCACCACCGGGAGCCGCGCCAGACCCGGCCCAACGGGGTACCCTACGCGGCATTCGGGCTGCTGTGGCGGGTGCTGGGCCCCGGCCTTGTGGGCGAGCGGCAGGCCCGTCTGATCGACGAGAACTTCATCCAGCCTTTGGACCTGAACGACAACACCGGCGAGCAGAACAGCCTGTGCGACGCCATCGGCTTTTTCAACCCCACCTGGGACTCGGCCGACAGCGCCGACGACCGCTTTTTCGAGGCGGTGGCGGTGGCAAAGCAGATCCTTTCCCGCCAGATCGAGGCGGCCAACGCCGTCAACCGTGCGGACGAAAAGGTGCGGGCGGCCTACGCCGCCTCCCGGGACGGCATCGTGGTGCTGCCCTGCTACCTGCCCTGGAAAAACGGCCTGTACAAGACCGACGCTCTGTTCGTGGTCTACCCCAGCCAGCGGGGCGGCTGGAGCGCCCAGTGCGTCACCGACCACCGGACCAAAAAGCCCAAGCTGCCCTTCCCCGCCTCATGGGCAGGCCAGCCCCAGGACGTCATCGAGGCCCGCAGCGGCCTGGCGGGCATCAGCTTCTGCCACGCCAGCCGCTTTCTGATCACCGCCGCCGACAAGCAGACCGCCGTGGCCGCCTGCCGGCTGGTCCTCAAGTACAATGGCAACAATGGAAAATCGTGAGATCATGGCCCCTGCCTACGTCTATATGGTCCGCTGTGAGGGCGGGCAGCTCTACACCGGCTGGACCACCGACCCCGCCGCCCGGCTCCACGCCCACAAAACTGGCCAGGGGGCCAAGGCCACCCGCGCTTTCGGCGCCCTGAGCCTGGCCTATCTCGAGCCCTGCCCCGATAAATCCGCGGCCCTGCGGCGGGAAGCCGCCCTGAAAAAACTGCCCAAGGCCGAAAAGGAAGCCCTCTGCGCCGCCTGGGCCGAAAACGCCCGGCCCCGCCTGTCCATGGCCACCCGGACCGACGCCGCCGACATTTTGCAGCTTTACAACTGGTACGTCCTGCACCGGACCGCCACCTACCAGATCACCCCTTCCACCCTGCCCGAATACGAGGCCTGGGTGGAGGACACCCTGGCCCGCGCGCCCCTGCTGCTGGCCCGGGACGGGGACGGCCGCCTGCTGGGCTACGCCTGCGCCCACCGCTACCACCCGCGGGAGGCCTTCGACTGGGACGTCGAGAGCACCATCTACTGTGCCCCCGACGCCTGTTCGGCCGGGGTGGGCAAAGCCCTGTACGGGGCCCTGCTCGAGCTGCTGCGGATGCAGGGCTACTGGAACGTCTACGCCCTGCTGGCCGATCCCAACCCCGCCAGCGAGCGCTTCCACGAAAAGTTCGGCTTTGTCTGCGTGGGCCGCCAGCCTCACACCGGCTATAAGTTCGGCCGCTGGGGCGGTATGTCCATCTGGTGGCTGCCCCTGCGCAAGGGCAGCGCCGCCCCTGCGCCCGTCCGCCTGCATCTGACGCCGGACGAGGCGGCCGCCGTCCTGCAAAAGTATACCGCAACGTGAACCCTGTCCCCGCGCTTTGTTGGAAGGCGCGGGGATTTTTCGATTCCACATTGCATATATTTGCATAATATACAGCAAAAACTGCATAAAAATACAAATTGCCTTAAAACCGCCCCGCAAACCGCAAAAGGTTTGGCATTTTTCTGCATTGACGCTCACGGCCCGGCGGGTATAATAGGGACAGACGCGCAAAACGGCGCGCAGGACCGCACCGACAGGGCGTGCGGAAGAAAGTGTGAAACCCGCCGCGAGGCGAAAAAGGAGCGAACTGCCATGAAGAAAAAGGAAGACATCAAAAAGGTCGTGCTGGCCTACTCCGGGGGCCTGGATACCTCCATCATCATCCCCTGGCTGAAAGAGAACTACAACAACTGCGAGGTCATCGCCGTGTCGGGCGACGTGGGCCAGGGCACCGAGCTGGACGGCCTGGAAGAAAAGGCCAAAAAGACCGGCGCTTCCAAGCTGTATGTGCTGGACCTGAAAAAGGACTTTGTCGAGAACTACATCTTCCCCACCCTGAAGTTCGGCGCCAAGTACGAGGATTACCTGCTGGGCACCTCCTTCGCCCGGCCCTGCATCGCCAAGGCGCTGGCCGACATCGCCATCAAGGAGGGCGCAGACGCCATCTGCCACGGCTGCACCGGCAAGGGCAACGACCAGGTCCGCTTCGAGCTGACCCTGAAGGCCTTCTGCCCCGATATGGCCATCATCGCCCCCTGGCGTGAGTGGAACATCAAGAGCCGCGACGAGGAGATCGACTACGCCGAGGCCCACCACATCCCCCTGCGCATCAGCCGCGAGACCAACTACTCCAAGGACAAGAACCTCTGGCACCTGTCCCACGAGGGCATGGACCTGGAAAACCCCGCCAACGAGCCCCAGTACAACAAGCCCGGCTTCCTGGAGCTGGGCGTCAGCCCCGAGCAGGCGCCCGATGTGCCCACCTATGTGACCATCCACTTTGAGAAGGGCATCCCCACCGCCGTGGACGGCAAAGAGATGGGCGCGGTCGAGCTGGTCGAATACCTGAACAAGGTGGGCGGCGAAAACGGCATCGGCCTGCTGGACATCGTCGAGAACCGCCTGGTGGGCATGAAGAGCCGCGGCGTCTACGAGACCCCCGGCGGCGCCATCCTCTACAAGGCCATCAACGTCCTGGAGACCATCACCCTGGACAAGGAGAGCGCCCACTTCAAGGCCCAGCTGGCCCAGAAGTACGCCGACATCGTCTACAACGGCCAGTGGTTCACTCCCCTGCGGGAGGCGCTGGACGCCTTTGCCGACAGCCTGGAAAAGACCGTCACCGGCGACGTCAAGCTCAAGCTGTACAAGGGCAATATGATCAACGCCGGCGTCACCTCTCCGTACACCCTGTACGACGAGCAGACCGCCTCCTTCGGCGAGGACGACGACTACGACCAGGCCGATTCCGCCGGGTTCATCAACCTGTTCGGCCTGTCCATCAAAGAGCGGGCCAAGCTGTCCAAGAAGTGGCCCAAGGACTGATCCTCTCCGCTTTCCTCCCCTCTGTCTGAGCCTCACACTTTCCGGGCAGAGGTCAACAACAACCGGCCGCAAGGCCGGCGGCACCGCCGCAGGACGCGCTTCTTGCGGCGGCTTTGCCGTTTTACCGGGCGCAGTACGCGCGGTTCTGAAACAAGTCCCTCGTTTTTTGAAAGGAGCCTGTCATGGCTGAACAACTCTGGAAGGGCCGCTTTTCCAAAGCGGTGGATTCCCGCGTGAATGATTTCAACTCCTCCATCCGTTTCGACCAGCGGATGATCGCCCAGGATATGAAGGGCAGCGGCGTCCACGCCGCCATGCTGGCCCGGCAGGGCATCATCTCGGAGGCCGACTGCGAGGCCATCCTCGGCGGGCTGGCCTCCATCGCGGACGATTTGGCTTCCGGCGCGCTGGAGATCGACCCCGCCGCCGAGGACGTGCACACCTTTGTGGAGCAGACCCTCACCGCCCGCATCGGCGACGCCGGCAAGCGGCTGCACACCGGCCGCAGCCGCAACGACCAGGTCGCCCTGGACATCCGGCTCACCCTGCGGGACGAGAGCGTCCGCCTGCAGGGGCTGATCGCGGACCTGGTCCGGGTCATCTGCAAAAAGGCCGGGGAAAACACCGCCTCGGTGATGCCGGGCTACACCCACCTGCAGCGGGCCCAGCCCGTCACCTTCGGCCACGCCCTGATGGCCTACGCCTGGATGCTGCTGCGGGACCTTGGCCGCTTTGTGGACGCCACCCGCCGCATGGACAGCCAGTGCCCTCTGGGCTCGGGCGCGCTGGCCGGCACCACCTACCCGCTGGACCGGGCTTTCACCGCCGAAAAGCTGGGCTTTGACGCCCCCTGCCCCAACAGCATGGACGGCGTGTCCGACCGCGATTTCTGCATCGAGCTGGCGGCGGCCATCTCCACCTGCATGATGCACCTGTCCCGCCTGTCGGAGGAGATCATCCTCTGGTGCAGCTGGGAATTCAAGTTCGTCGAGCTGGACGACGCCTTCACCACCGGCTCCTCCATCATGCCCCAGAAGAAAAACCCCGACGTCACCGAGCTGATCCGGGGCAAGACCGGCCGGGTCTACGGCGACCTGAACACCCTGCTGGTGATGATGAAGGGCCTGCCCCTGGCCTACAACAAGGATATGCAGGAGGACAAAGAGGCCATCTTTGACGCGGTGGACACTTTGTCCCTCTGCCTGACCACCATCACCCCCATGCTGGACACCATGCGCACCCTGCCGGCCAATATGCGCCGGGCGGCGGCGGCCGGCTTCATCAACGCCACCGACTGCGCCGACTACCTGACCAAGAAAGGGATGCCTTTCCGGGACGCCTACAAGCTGACCGGCCAGATGGTGGCCGACTGCATCGCCTCCGGCAAGGTGCTGGAGGAGCTCACCCTGGACCAGTTCCAGGGCTACAGCCCCCTGTTCGGGCAGGACGTCTACCAGGCCATCGACCTGGTCAACTGCTGCGAGGGCCGCACCAGCTACGGCGGCCCCAGCGCCGCCAGCGTCAAGGGGCAGATCGCACAGGCCCTGGACGCTCTGGACGCCTGGGAGAAAGGGGCTAAAGCATGAGCTGCAAAGTATTCATCGACGGCTCCTCCGGCACCACCGGCCTGCGCATCGCCGAGCGGCTGGCCCGGCGGCCCGAACTGGAGCTGCTCACCATCTCCGAGGCCGACCGCAAGGACCTGGCCCGCCGGGCCGAGGTCATCAACGCGGCCGACCTGGCCTTTCTCTGCCTGCCCGACGCCGCCTCGAAGGAAGTGATCCCTCTGGTGGACCCGCAGGTCAAGGTGCTGGACACCTCCACCGCCTTCCGCACCGCGCCGGGGTGGGTGTACGGCTTCCCCGAGCTGCACGGCCAGCGGGAAGCCATCCGCGCCGCCCGCCGGGTGGCCGTGCCGGGGTGCCACGCCTCGGGCTTCATCGCCCTGGCCCGCCCCCTGGTGGAGCTGGGCCTTGTCCCGGCCGGCTATCCCTTCAGCTGCCACAGCCTGACCGGCTATTCCGGCGGCGGCAAAAAAATGATCGCCGAATATGAGGACGCCGCCCGCCCCGCCCTTTACAGCACTCCCCGGGCCTACGGCCTGACGCTGCACCACAAGCATCTGCCCGAGATGCAGGTTGTGTCCGGCCTTTCTGCGCCGCCGGTGTTCTGCCCCATCGTGGACGACTACTATTCCGGCATGGAGGTCACGGTCCCCCTGCGGATGGAGCTGCTGCCCGGCGTCACCCCGGCCCAGATCGCCGAGGCCCTGGCCGGCTACTATGCCGGCGAGCCCCTTTTCACCGTCCATCCCCTGGGCCAGCTGCCGGAGGACGGGATGCTGGCCGCCGGGGCCCTGCAGAGCTCCGACCGGATCGAGCTGTTCTGCACCGCCAGCCCCGACGGCAGCCAGATGCTGCTCATCTCCCTGTTCGACAACCTGGGCAAGGGTTCGTCGGGCGCGGCGGTCCAGTGCATGAATCTGATGCTGGGCCTGGACGAGACGGCCGGACTGGAATAAGCCCCGCCCGCAGCGAGATCCCCGCGGCTGTGCCGCTCCGTGGACGGCCCTGCAAAAGAGGAACTGGAAAGGATATCGAAGGAGGAAAAGCATGAAGTATCAGGAAGTCACCGGCGGCGTGTGCGCCCCCAAAGGCTTTGCGGCGGCGGGCGTCCACTGCGGCATCCGCGCCAACCACTCGAAGTATGACCTGGCCCTCATCAAGGCCGACGTCCGCTGCGCGGCGGCGGGGGTCTACACCACCAACAAGGTCTGCGGGGCCCCCATCAAGGTGGACCGCGCCCACCTGGCCGACGGCTACGCCCAGGCCATCCTGGTCAACAGCGGCAACGCCAACACCTGCGCCGCCAACGGGGTGGACCTGGCTGAGGAATGCTGCCGCCTGGCCGGCGAGGCCCTGGGCATCCCGGCCGGGGACGTCCTGCCCTCCTCCACCGGCGTCATCGGCCAGCCCATGACCATCGACCCCTTTGCCGCGGGCATCCCGGCAGCGGCCGCCAAACTGGCCCACAGCGCCGAGGGCAGCGCCGACGCCGCCACCGCCATCATGACCACCGACACCCACCGCAAGGAGTACGCCATCCAGTTCCAGCTGGGCGGCGTCACCTGCACCGTGGGCGCCATCGGCAAGGGCAGCGGGATGATCGCCCCCAACATGGCCACCATGCTGGCTTTCTACACCACCGACGCCGCCGTCAGCCCCGCCATGCTGCAGAAGGCCCTGCGCGAGGTGGTGCCCGGCACCTACAACCAGATGAGCGTCGATCTGGACACTTCCACCAACGACACCCTGCTCATCCTGGCGTCGGGCCTGGCCGGCAACGCGCCCATCGAGGCCGATGGCCCCGACTACGACGCCTTTGTGGCCGCTCTGACCGCCATTGCCGAGCATATGTGCGCCGAGCACGCCGGCGACGGCGAGGGCGCCACCCACCTGATCACCTGCGAAGTGACCGGTGCGCCCAACCTCAAGACCGCCCGGGCGGTCTCCCGCAGCGTGGTGTGCTCCAACCTGTTCAAGGCGGCCGTCTTTGGCCGGGACGCCAACTGGGGCCGCATCCTCTGCGCCATCGGCTATACGCCCGGGGATTTTTCCATCGACAAGGTCTGCGTCTGGCTGTCCAGCGCGGCGGGCGAAGTGTACGTCTGCGAGAACGCCGCCTACCACCCCTACAGCGAGGAGGAGGCCGCCAAAGTCCTGGCCGAGCACGACATCCTGGTGCGGGTGGACATGGGCCTGGGCAGCGCCAGCGCCAAAGCCTGGGGCTGCGATCTGACCTACGACTATGTGAAGATCAACGGGGATTACCGGACCTGAGAGAGGCGCTGAACGATGAAAAACGAAGAAATGGCACGCCTCTTTTCGGAGGCCACCCCCTACATCCAGAAGTACCATGGCAAGACCATGGTCATCAAATACGGCGGCAACGCCATGATCAACGAGACCCTGAAGGACGCGGTCATGAACGACCTGGTCACCCTGACTTTGCTGGGGGTGCGGGTGGTCCTGGTGCACGGCGGCGGGCCCGCCATCAACGAGATGCTGCAAAAGGTAGGCGTCGAGAGCCGCTTTGTGGGCGGCCTGCGCGTGACCGACGGCCCCACCATGGAAGTGGTCCAGCAGGTGCTGGCCGGCAAGGTGAACAAGGACCTGGTGGCCAAGCTCCGCGGCCGCGGCGTGGGCCTGTGCGGCATGGACGGCCAGATGCTGCGCTGCGCCGAGCTGGACAGCCGCCTGGGCTATGTGGGCGAGATCATCCACGTGGACACCACCCTGATCTCCAGCCTGCTGGACGGGGGGTATATCCCGGTCATCGCCACGGTTGGCATGGACGATCTGGGCCAGCCCTACAACATCAACGCCGACACCGCCGCAGCGCAGATCGCCATTGCCCTCAAGGCGGAAAAGCTGGTCTCGATGACCGACATCGCCGGCCTGCTGCGGGACAAAAACGACGAGAGCACCCTGATCCCCGAGGTGGACGTGAGCGAGATCGAGGGCTACAAGGACGCCGGCATCATCGCGGGCGGGATGATCCCCAAGATCAACGGCATGGCCGACGCCATCTACCAGGGCGTGCACGAGGCCGTCATCATCGACGGCCGTGTCCCCCACACCGTGCTGCTGGAGCTGTTCTCCAACCGGGGTTCCGGCACCCGGTTTTCCCGCCGCAGCCACCGGGAGTAAATGCGGGCGCACGCCCCCCTTTTTTGACACAAGCAGAAAGGTATTACCATGGATTCTGAAAAAGTCATTGCGCGGGACAACAACTACGTCCTGCATACCTATAACCGCAACCCCATCGTCCTGGAAAAGGGCCACGGCGTCCACGCCTACGGCCCCGAGGGCCAGAACTACCTCGACTTCACCAGCGGCATCGGGGTCAACAGCCTGGGTTACTGCGACCTGGAATGGGCCGAGGCCGTCTCCCGGCAGGCCCACAAGCTGCAGCACACCTCCAACCTCTACTACACCGCCCCCTGCTCCAAGCTGGCCAAGGCCCTCTGCCGCCGCACCGGCATGAGCAAGGTGTTCTTCGGCAACTCGGGCGCCGAGGCCAACGAGGGCGCCATCAAGGCCGCCCGCAAGTACAGCCACGACCGCTACGGCGACGGCCGCAGCACCGTCATCACCCTGGTCAACAGCTTCCACGGCCGGACCCTGGCCACCCTGACCGCCACCGGCCAGGCCGGTTTCCATCAGTATTTCGGGCCTTTCAACGAGGGGTTCGCCTACGCGCCCGCCGGGGACATCGACACTCTGACCAAACTGGTGGACGAGCACACCTGCGCCATCATGCTGGAGCTGGTCCAGGGCGAGGGCGGCGTGGTGGCGCTGGACCCGCTGTTCGTGCAGGAAGTGCGCTCCCTGTGCGACGAAAAAGACCTGTGCCTGATCGTGGACGAGGTGCAGACCGGCGTGGGCCGCACCGGCACCTTCCTGGCCTGCGAGCAGTACAACCTGCGGCCCGACATCGTCACCCTGGCCAAGGGGCTGGGCGGCGGCCTGCCCATCGGCGCCGTGCTGGTCAACGACAAGATCGCCGCCGGCATGGGCCCCGGCACCCACGGCTCCACCTTCGGGGGCAACCCGGTGGTCTGCGCCGGGGCCAATGTGGTGCTGGGCCGCCTGGACGAGCGGTTCCTGGCCGCCGTGCGGGAGCATGGCGCCCAGCTGCGCGCCGGGCTGGAAAAGCTGCCCCACGTCACCGAGGTGTCGGGCCTGGGGCTGATGCTGGGCGTCCAGTTCGAGGACGGCATCCAGGCTTCGGACGTGCTGGCCGCCTGCCGGGAGCGGGGCCTGCTGGTCCTGACGGCCAAGACCCGGCTGCGGCTGCTGCCGCCTCTGGTGGTCACCGCCCACGACATCGAGCGGGCGCTGGTGATCCTGGACGAGGTGCTGTGCGGGATGGACCCGCTCCGCCCGTGAGCGCGGGAGGGCAGCCATGAACCATCTGCTGAAAATGAACGACCTGACCCGGGAGGAGCTGTACCACATCCTGGACGTGGCCGTGGAGCTGAAGGCCGCCCAGAAGGCCGGCGGCACCCCGCCGCTGCTGGCGGGCAAGAGCGTGGCGCTGATGTTCTCCAAGACTTCCACCCGCACCCGCACCAGCTTTGAGGTGGGGGTGTTCCAGCTGGGGGGCCTGGGCAGCTACATGAACGCCGCCACCGAGCTGCAGGCCAGCCGGGGCGAGCCTTTGCGGGACACCGCCCGGGTGCTGGGCCGGTATTACGACTGCATCGTCTGGCGCACCTACCGCCAGCGCGACCTCGAGGAGCTGGCCGAATACGCCGGGGTGCCGGTCATCAACGGCCTGACCGACTACGCCCACCCCTGCCAGGTGCTGGCCGACCTGATGACCATCCGGGAGCGCCGCGGCGCGCTGGAGGGCCAGAAGCTCTGCTTTGTGGGCGACGGCAACAACATGGCCAACAGCCTGATCGTGGGCGGCCTGCTGGCCGGGATGCAGGTGACCTGCGTCTGCCCGCCGGCCTACCGCCCGGCCGCCGACGTGCTGATGTTCGCCCACCGGTACGGCCAGGCCTTCCGGCTGCTGCACGACCCCCGCGAGGGCGTCCGGGACGCCGACGTGGTGGTCACCGCCGTGTGGAACAACGCCGCCGGCGAGGAAGCCGAGCGCCGGATGCGGGACTTCCAGGGCTACCAGCTGACCAGCGCCCTGCTGGCGGGCGCCAAGCCCGGCTGCATGGTGCTGCACTGCCTGCCCGCCCACCGGGGCGAGGAGATCTCGAGCGCCGTCTTTGAGGACCACGCCGACGAGATCTTCACCGAGGCTGAAAACCGCCTCCACGTCCAGAAGGCCGTCCTGGCCATCCTGCTGGCCGGCAAGTGACCCGCCCCGCATAAAAAAGCAAGAAAACCCGCTCTGGCAGTTGACGCCGGGGCGGGTTTTTGCTATAATAATAAAGCTGCAAAACAAAATATCTGGAGGAGTACTCAAGTGGTCGAAGAGGCGTGACTCGAAATCTCGTAGGCCGGGGAACCGGTGCAAGGGTTCAAATCCCTTCTCCTCCGCCAGGTCCACCGCAATGCGTTGTGCGTTGCGGTGGATTTTTTGTTTTTCCGGCCCTTACGCGGGCGGGCTTATTTGATCCCCATGGCCGCGGCGATCACCATCCGCTGCACCTCGCTGGTGCCCTCATAGATCTCGGTGATCTTGGCGTCCCGCATCATCCGCTCAAAGGGATATTCCTGGGACACGCCGTCCGCGCCCACCAGGTCGATGCAGCGGCGGGTCACGTCCACCGCGGTCTGGGAGGCGAACAGTTTGCTCATGGCGGCCTCCCGGGCATAGGGCTCGCCGTCCTGTTTGGCCTGGGCCGCGCGATACACCAGCAGCCGGGCCGCATCCACTTTTGTCTGCATCTCCGCCAGCTGGAACTGGGTGTATTGGTACTGCGCGATACGCTGCCCGCGTTACTCTTTTTGTAATTTGTACAGATGTGTTCCCAGGATCTACCGGTTGCCGTCTGTGAAAGCTGCCACCGGCTGTTTGTTTCTTTCTCCAGCCGCGCCAAGTATTGTGAGCGGGTGCTGGACGCAGAAACTGGCGCCATCTGCAAGGATATTGCCGCCAAGCTGGCCTATGCTGAGGAGCTGAAGGCCAACAAGGCCAAGGAGCTCTACAACAAGATGCGCAACCGCTACCAGATGCGCCGCTCCCGTGCCCCCGGCAATCAGAAAATGCGGGACGACTACAACGCCTGGCGCAAGCAGGCACAGATGGCATTAAGTAAGTACCAATTTGGGGAGATAAGTTGGGAGGAGTTTGAGAGAGTTACCCTAGCAGAGCTGCACAAATCCGCTTTATAATACTTTTAATATTCTCAATACTCTACGCTTGGTTTTCGTATCATCTTTTTCTGAAGCTTTTATCTAACTTTAACATCGCAAAGCATCAATTACTTATAGTATAAAAGGCTGCTGCCCAACAAAAATTGAGCAGTAGCCTTTTCATTAGATATAGCAAAAGGATTGTGGGGGCTTCTTCAGATTAAAGCAAGCTAATTGCTTGGGCTCTTTATATCGAACCACTTCAGTCAGCTTATACGCAACTGCATTTTTTCTACCCCTAAAATATTCGAAATAATCCTTTTCCGAAATTCCTGCATCCAGTGAAACCTTTTGCCAAAGTGCAAACGGTGAGTCTTGAATAATTGCCTCTATTACACATTCACCGAGCACCGCACAGATTGGTGATGTCACATATACGTATACTTTCTTTACGCTTTTTCTGCAGCACACTTTTCGGAACTCGTATTTTTTTGTTCCCTCAAAAATCTGTTCAGCATAACAAGGCTTAATGGAAAATAGTACATCCACGAGATAATCCTCACGCACATACTCTCTGAGAAATTTCTTCGTTCAGAGGTCCATTAAATGCATACTCGGTAATTCCGCTTTTATAATAATCTAAATACCCCTTATACAAAATAAACCCGTTCTTTTGTAGCAGAGGCGCAAATTCTTCAATATGATACGACGACACCGTAATGATCGGTTTTGCACACCGAAGTTCACGGAAAGCCACTTTAAGCAAAAAAGTGGCCCAACCACAACGACGATATTTTTCAGAAACTCTTAATGTACAAATCTTCTTTTCTTCTGCATCTTTCAAGATAAGTGTAGCAACAATCGCACCTTTATCTTTAAGTGCATAAATCATCCGTTCACCGTTACTCAATCCCGGAATAACTTTTTTGTAAAACCAATCTTGAAAATTACTATACTCGTTCTGTAAGCTGCTCAAGAAATTGTAGACATCCGATATTAGCCGCCTATCATATAACCCTATCCGAACCAGCTCCATACAGCGCACCTCCGTTGTTAATCAAGTATTATACCACGCTTAGCAGCTCTCGTCAATATGTTTTTTCATTTTTCTTAATATTCTTGCTATGCTGCAGCTTTTCTTTTTTGCTAATATAACACAGCAAATAAAAGCTATAATTAACAAGGCAATGATTTGTGGAAAATAATCCACACGACCATTTTCACCTTGAGGAAGGAAAGAAAAAATAATATTAAACACAAAGTTACTGGCAACATTAAAGAGGATTAGCAATAAAATATATGGAAAAATAGTCCGAACACTACACCGACCAGCTTTTAGTCGTGTAAAGAATTCCCAAGAGCCAATATCTTTTAAAACCCTCTCACCCTCAGATATTGTCTTTGAATCATATTTTTTACTACAATGATACGCAACTATATCCTCCGTTGTTCTTCCTTCCCCTTTAAGATTCACATATTCATCCCAGGTTTTCTTTTCAAGTACTCGCGAGGAATTGAAATCATTACTAACATCAACATCCACTTTTGTCATTAACAAAAAATGCAATCCATTAATAGGAGCCAATGCGCAATTGTTTTGAGTTGTTAATGTTTGTACAAGTGATCTATTCATGCTGCGCGTATTATTAAACCGCATATCAACCATGTAAGTTGAATTTACAAGCGTTTCAAAATAGCGGTTCGGAGCCTCATATTCCCGAACACATTTCCGTAACTCAGGTGATTGTATCCTAAAACGCAAGTAATAATCTTGACAATCACCTTCTTTAATGCTTCCCAGAATATTCTTCGCGTCAAAATCCAAAAACGTACCCTGGGTTTCACCATTTCGATATGAGTCCAGTTGTACATCATTTTGACTCGAAAAGTCTAATTTATACAAAATAAATTTTACTTTTGAATCGTCTCCTTCAAATACCCGCGCTTTTTTGTTTTGATTTGGAATGTCTGCAGATGTATACGGCTCATTAAATACCGCTCCCAGCAAGCTGGCATCCTTTGATAAGCATTCGCATAAGTCTTCTAGATTGCTCGTATCTACCACAAACGGGACATACAATCTTATAGTTTGAGCCGCAGACAGTTTTGATATGAAAAAACCTATATCCAAAACTGGTTCATCGTTTTTCCACCCACATTGAGTCCATAAATTAATATTAACTTTTATCGAAAAATCATAATCTTTATCTTTTTTGGTCGGAATATACGCTAAAGCAAAACTGTCCAAATTTTACACCTGCCAACTAACACTTGCCTTTAGAATTTTCTATTTTTTATTATATCATTTTCTATATAAAAAAGCAAATCCGAACGCACTTTCAAAAAAAGCACGTTCGGATTTGCTTGGTATGGTGCACCTCCAGGGACTCGAACCCTGGGCCCACTGATTAAGAGTCAGTTGCTCTACCAACTGAGCTAGAGGTGCATGACCATCAGGCTGCGGTTTCAACAACCTGATGGAAGAGAGAAGCCGGCATCTACCT
>ERZ1090861.423-NODE-423-length-25965-cov-7.614473_pt1 | contig 25965 bp, 22 predicted proteins | sample MGYA00478482_ERZ1090861 | MGnify/ENA primary metagenome ERZ1090861 (study PRJEB33644, sample SAMEA5815744) | chicken gut metagenome | biome: Chicken; feature: Gastrointestinal Tract; material: Caecum | place: Ireland | collected 2019-01-01 | study: A study of the... | reverse complement strand
TTTTCAAAGCCTTCCCTGCTCCCTTCCTTCCTATTCGGTTTTCAATGTCCTCGCTGCGCCTTTCCGCGACAGCTTCTCCATAATATCACAGGCTTTTTCCGTTGTCAACAAATTTTTTCAAGTTTTTCGAAACTTTTTTCCGATTTGTCCGCAAGCGGCGTTTTTGCCCGTTCCTCTACGGAGGTGGACTCTAAATATAACATATTCCGACAACAATTTCAAGGGGTTTGCAAAAAATTTTACACTATCGCGCTCTTCTCAGAGCGTAACGGCGCGGCAAGCGTTGAACGAAAGAGGCGGCCTTGTTCGATCCGCACGCGTCGGAGTACGCCCGGGCGTCTTTTCGCCGACGCAAACCGACGCGTCCTTATCGGCAAAGCGCATACGCCGTCTGCGTAGAAAAACGAGCCCCCGTCGCAACAGGGACTCTCCTCGCTTACGACCTGCGCCGTAAACGTTCGTCATTCCGCAAAGGCATCGCCCTTGCAATATCATTATACGTTGTTCTCCGCTCTCTATCGATACTATTCGACTGATTCCCGAGAACTTTTTGCATTGTCCGAAAGGATCGCTCACCTCGCGGCGCTGTTCATTTTTCGTATGCCGACTCGGTCCGTCCCCGCGATCGCGTATATATAAATATTTTAGATTTTATCAATTATATATCCGATACGGCGGCATATGCGGTACGCGCATCGGCGATCGCCCCGCTTGAAAGCGAGGCCGTCAGATCGGCAGCGCCTCGAACGAAAATACAGCCGAAACCGCATAGGCGCAGACGAGCGATATCGCGAACATCGCTCCCAATATCGCGAAGCTGCGTTTGAGATGCGCTCTGTCCTTGAACAGCACGGCGAAACCCAGTCCCGAATTCATGAGCAAGCCTCCCAAAGTCGCGCCGAAACCGAGCCCTCCGAGAAGATACAGATTGCTTATCACCACGGAAGACGCGCAGTTGGGTATCGCGCCGACGATGACCGCAAAAAGCGGAGCGACGTATTTGTTTGCCGACAAAAACTCTATCAGCGCGTCTTCCCCCACGGATTCTACGATAAATCCGAATATCAGATTGACGACGAAAACGTACGCGAATATCTTCGCGCTGTGTACCAGCGGATGCACCAGATAATGCGAGAGTCTGCGCTTGCGGCGCGCTTTCGGATCCTCGTGCGGAACGCTCCCGTGCGCGTGACCGTCGCTATCTCCGCCGTTCCCCGGAAGTACGTGAGCGGAGCTGTCTTCCGCCCCTCCGCAGACTTCGGGCTTGTCCCCTTCGGACGTCATATTCTTCGTCGGATCGTCTTCGCTCGGACAGATACGCTCATCCGAGGTTTTTTCGTGCGGGTGCTCATGATCGCAGTCATGCTCAGTTTCATCGCAATGCGGGTGCGTTCCGTAATCGGGAGTTTCGCCGCCGCTCTCTATGCTGTGAGAACAGCATCCGAAATGAACGGTCGGAGTGTGATCGCATTGCAGATTGTGCGCGGCGACGGCGCGTCTGCTTTCGGAAAAGATCGCGTCCGCGGCATAACCTGCCGCAAGCCCTATAACGAATTTGAACGCAAGTATCGGAAGTATGTGCAAAGCCTTGTCCGGATCTGCCAGAAAGATCGGGAGAGCCTCGTCGGACGTGGCAAGGTATACGCCGATAAGCGTGCCGACGGTGATGTGGCGCTTCTGGTAAAGGTCGGTCGCGACTACGCTGAAACCGCATTGCGGAAAAAGCCCCACCGTCACGCCGACGAGCGGAGCAGCGGCGCCTTTGAGTTTTACTTTGCCCGCAAGGCGCGGTTCGAGCAAAGCTATCAAAAAGGTTATCGGGATCAGCACTATCAAAACTTTTGCGCTGTCCTCGAGTGCGTGCAATATAACGTGTCCTATCATACAATCCCCGAAAAAACGGCGCGAGCGGCGCCGTCGTTTGTCAGCTGTCCGACGTCCGTCGGTTTTGCCTTGCGGCTGCCGTCACCACCACGAGGTATCGAAATACTCCGCGACTTTGAGGTCGTTGAACGTATTGCCCGAAATGACGTAGTGTCCGTCGGCGTCTATGATGCTGAGCGTGGTGCCGTTGCGCACGAGCGCGTAACCGTTCGTGAAATCGGTGACCTTGTCGAATACGAGAGGAGCGTTGTTGCTGCTGAGGATATCCCCCTTCCTGTCGAGGAACATCCAAAGGTCGTTCTGCTTGACGGCGGCGTAGCCCCCGCAGAAATCGCGCACTTCTTCGAATCGGGTGCCCGTAAGATCCTCCCCTTTCGTATTTATGAAATACTCGGTGGAGCCGAGCCTGACGCGCGCGTACCCGTCGATAAAGACGCCCGCCTCGTCGTAAGCGGCGTTGATAGCCATCTCTCCCCTTGTGTTTATGTATCCGTATTTTCCTCCGACGTATACCGGCGCGAGCCTGTCGTCGTCGCCGAACTCTCCCACGGGGTCGGTCGCGCCGAGTTCCGTCGAATAGAAGAAGTTGAGCGAACCTCGCCTGTTTCCCGACGTATCGATCAGATACCAGTAGTTTTCGACTACGCCGTCGCCTTTGTCCTCCACGTAATTGACAAACGCGACTCCGTGCTTGAACTCGGTGACGTCGTCGTAAATACAGGCTATCACCACTCTGCCGCGCGAATCGGCATATCCCCACTTGTAGATCGGATAACCGTTGTCCGCGCTGTCGGCGACCCTCATATATACGGGCGTAAGACCGTCGTTGTATATGTTGAGCTGCTCGACGTCGTTGACCGTTATCTTGAACGGCGCGGTGACAAGCAGTATCAGCAGTATCACGATCACGATCGCGACGAACGCTTTGACGTAGCGGTCGGGAAGACGCTTTTTGAATATCTTGAATATTACGAAATTTATCCCGCCCGCGATCGCGCCGATGGCGGAAACTATGACCGACCAGACCTTGATCCAGAACCTGTCGAAGCCGTTGAGCTTTTTCGATTCGGCGGCGGTCTCGCCTATCCTGATGACGGTATCGACCGGCTCGCCCTGTCCCTCTTCGGGCACTACGGCAGTTTCCGTTTCGACTACAGCGGGAGCGTCGTCGGAAGCCGTAATATCTTCCGCCGCACTTTCCGAAGCAAACCCGTTCGTCTCCTTTTCGGACCTGTCGATGTCGTATTGTTTTCTCTTTCTCGGCATTCTGCGTTCCGCCTCTTACATACTTATATAGTTTATTATAGCAGAAAAGACGGATTTTTCAAGCGTTTTTTACAGGTTAACGGAGGCTTCCGCAACCAGGAATTCCGCCGCGCGGCGGCTCATACTTTTATCCCCTCGTCCTCGAAGTCCAGTTCTCCTTCGTATTTTCCGCAATACGAAAAACGCGAACATTCTACGCAATGCAAGAATATATTGTCCTCTATCTTTCCGGTCATCCCGGCGTTCGTCCCCGATCCCGGCAATCTGACGTCTACGGAAACAGCTACGTCCGAATCGGAAAAGATATTGTTGCGCACCGATATTTCCCCGTCGGACGGACGCGCGTCCACGGCGCAGGCAAAGCCGTAAAATTCGCAGTCCGAAACGTCCACTCCGGTAAAGCCGTCCTCCGCGAGCACGGCGGTTCCGACAGGCCCGTCTTCGTCGCTCTCGAATCTGCATCCGCTCGCCTTGAACCAGCCTCCTTTCCCGACAAAGACGCCGCCTTCGATATCCTGCCCCGAGTAAAAAGTCACATTTTCCGCCGAGAAGGCTCCGCCCTCTCCGACGGTCACCGACGACAGTCGGGCGCCGTCTATGCCTGTGACGTATACATCGCCTTTTATCGTCACGGGCTCCAAAAAATCCCCGAACAACGCGATCGACGTTTTGCCGTCTCCGCCCGCCGCTTCCGCAAACGACCTGCCGCCGTTTTGCGCCTCGTCCGCCACAAGTATCTCGTCGTAAACGACGATCTCCATGACGTCTTCGCAGGACGCTTTTTCCGACCTCGCCGTTATCTTTGCCTCGCCCGCGGCAAGCGCGATCACCATACCGTTAGAGTCCACAGTCGCCACGGCGTCGTCCGAGCTGAAAAACCTCAGATCGTCCACCGACCCCGCGGGCTTTATCTCGACGTAATACCGCCTTTCTTCGCCGACCTCCAAGAGGTCGAATCTGCAGTTGAGTTCCACCCTCTTCTGCAGATCGTCGTCCGTCATCAGCGAAGCGTCTGCGCACCCCGCGTAAAATATCCATAAACCCCCTCCGCGGGCGAGGGGGGCTGCCGGCGCCGCGACACGAAATCTCCTCATATCACACATCCTTTTTACCGTATTAGTGTCGATAATTTTGACAAAACTATGATAAAAAATCTTGTAAGTATTTATTCTATATGCTATAATAGTTGCAAAGGCAAACGCCACCAGACAACACTATCGGAGGAATTATGAACAAAAAAGTTGTGTTAGTGACCGGCGCGTCCGGCTCGATGGGCAGCCAAGTGCTCAAGAGCGTAATGGAGACCGGTAAATTCAAGAGCATCATCCTGCTCAGAAAGAAGCCGTCCAACGAAAAGCTCGCGGCTAAGCTGCAAAAGGAATACGGCGCCGATCTCGAAGTCGTATTCGGTGATCTCGACAACAAGAAAGACTGCGAATACTGCGTTGCAAAGAGCGACTACGTCATCCATTGCGCCGCGGTCATCCCGCCGATCTCGGATCACAATCCGAAAGCCGCGAAGAAGGCGAACCTCGACGGAACGATCAAACTCATCGATTCGATCCGCGAGTCCGACCGCGCCGACCAGATCAAATACGTTCACATCGGCACGATAGCGGAATACGGCAACAGAGACTGGAAACACCCCTGGGGCCGCGTGGGCGATCCTCTTATGCCCAGCGTATTCGACTTCTACGCGATCACCAAACTCCGCGCAGAGAGATATCTGCTCGAGAACACTCCTCCGCATTGGGTAGTTCTGCGTCAGTCGGGCGTTTTGCACGACAACCTGTTCAAGAACAACATGAGCGACGGTCTTATGTTCCACACCTGCTGGAACGTGCCCATCGAATGGGCTACCGCGAGAGACTCCGGTATACTTATCCGCAACCTTGTCGTAAAAGACAGCGAAGGCACGCTCAAAGACGGCTTCTGGCAGAACATATACAACATCGGCAACGGCGAATCCTGCCGCGTGACCGGTTACAACACGATGGAAGCCGGCTTCGGCATCATGGGCGCCACCGTCGAACAGTTCTTCAAGCCCAACTGGAACGCGGCGCGCAACTTCCACTGCTTCTGGTACTACGATTCCGATAAACTCAACGACTATCTCGATTTCAGACACGAAACCTGGGATATCTTCTGGAAGCGTATGGCGAAACAGAACTGGTACTTCAAACTCGGCGCTCCCCTTCCCAAGAGCCTGCTCAGCAAGCTGACCATTCAGAAGCTGTTCAACGACTCCAACGCGCCCAAGTACTGGGTCGCTCACGGTCTGACCAAGCGCGTCACCGCTTTCTACGGCGGCATGGACAAATTCAACGAAATCGGCGAAGTCTGGAGCAAATACCAGCTGTTCTGCAAGAACCAGATCAAGGACGAGAACGGCAACGTGGTCGACTACGAAGAGCGCAGGAATATCAAGAACGCTCACAAGTATCTGCTCAGCCACGGCTACGACGAGTCCAAGCCTGACAGCGAACTCGGCTATGAAGATATGCAGCAGGCAGCCGAATTCAGAGGCGGCAAGTGCCTTTCCAAGGACATGAAGAAAGGCGATATGTTCACCAAGGTCAAGTGGCAGTGCCACAACGGTCACGTGTTCGAGTCCTCCCCGTTCACGATCCTCAAAGCCGGTCACTGGTGCCCCGAGTGCTGCCAGCCCGCGCCGTGGAACTTTGACGAACTGTCCAAGCACATCCCCTTCTTCGCTCAGGTCTGGTACGATACCCACGATCCGTCGGAGAACAATTTCTACGACGAGGATTGCTACAAGGATATCCTCGAAGCCGAAAAGAAAAACAAGTAAAATCTGCCGGGATTCTGCGCCTCAGCGCAGAGTCCCGTCTTTAATATAAGAGGTGAATATGGAAAATCTTAGCAGTGTCATCAACACGAACACGAACAACGAAAAGCTGGACATCAAGAAGGTGTTCATCTGCGGCGGCACGGGATTCCTCGGATTCTACTCCGCCAAAGAGTTTTTGAGACAGGGAGTCGAAGTTTCCGTTCTGGCTCTCCCCAACGAGATCACTCTCGGACAGTCCTGGTGGCCGAGCGAGATCAAGGTCAACTACGGCAAACTGTTCGATTTCAAGAACGATAAAGCGACCGATCTGGTCACCAAAGAGCAGCTCGTCGATTACTTCAAGGGTCACGACGTACTCGTTTACGCCGTCGGTCCGGACGATCGTATGCACACCACTCCCGGCGTAAGCGGATACGACTTCTTCCACAAGTATCTCGTGGACAAGGTCATCCCCGTATTCGAAGCGGCGAAAGAGGCAGGCGTCAAGAAAGCCGTTCTGCTCAACTCCTACTTCGCGTACTTCAACAGGATCTGGCCCGAAAAGCATCTTGCGGACAGGCATCCCTATATCAAGGTCCGCTGCGAACAGGGCGACGCTCTGATCAAAGTCGGCGGCGGCAGAGCCAACGGCGGTATGGACGTGGTCGTACTCGAACTGCCCTACATCTTCGGCAATATGCCCGAGAGAGAACCGCTCTGGAAAGAGATCTTCCTCGACAGATTCGCCAAGATGCCCGCGGTCATGTTCCCCAAGGGCGGTACCAACATGATCCACGTCAACGGCATCGCGGAAGCGGTCGTTGCGGCGTCCTACTACGGCGAACACGGCGATAAGCTGCCCATCGGCGCTTACGACGAGACCTACAAGACCATGATCAACATGATGATGGAAGACTGCGGCGCTACCAAGCGCTATATGGGCGTTCCCACCTGGATGGCTACGATCGGCGGTTACATGGTCGCCAACAGCATCAAGAAGACCAACCAGGACAGCGGTCTCAACTACAAGTATCTGATGAAGGATATCCAGAGCCAGAAGCTGTACTTCGGACAGGACGTCATCGACGCGGTGAGAAAGCACCTGCACTATGACGAATTCGGTTACAACGGCGGCGGTTCGCTCGAAGACGGCATCAAGAAGACGATGATCGCCTGCTATCCGCACAGATTCGACGAGAACGGCAACCTTATCGAAAAGTGGAAGGGTGTCAACCCCTGCAAGAAGGAAACCGCAACCAACAACATCTTCGTCGACAAGAAGTAATTCGAACAACGAAAAATACGGCGGGATCACCCGCCGTATTTTTTATGCCTTACCGAAGTTTTCAACTTCCTCTTATCGTAGGCAAACGACCTTTATATCGGATCCGCCCCGCAGATGTATGGCTGTAAGACAAAGGCGGCATTAAATGCCGCCTCAAATATTACGGTCTGGCGCAACACATCAAAGCCTATCTTGTATTAGAGCGCCTCATCAACGCGTATTTGTAGATGGCTATCAGCGTTTTGCTGTCGTTGACCGCCCCGCTGTCCGCAAGCGCGAGCGCATCTTCGAATTTCATCTTTCTGACGTTAAGAAACTCTCCGTCGTCGAGATGAGAGCGCACGCTTCTGAGTCCCGTCGCAAGATAGACGTACAGCACTTCGTCCGTATAGGCAGGCGTGGGATAAACGGTCGCGAGCAGCTCGATCCTGTCGGCTTTAAGCCCCGTTTCCTCTTCCAGCTCTCTCTCGGCGCAGACGCGCGGGTCTTCGCCCCGCTCGCGCTTGCCCGCGGGGATCTCTATCGTATTCTTCCCGTAAGGATAACGGAACTGCGAAACAAGGTATACGAAACCTTCGTCATCCACGGCGAGCACTCCCGCGCCGCCGCTGTGCCGTACGTATTCGCGCTTGGACGGTTTACCGTCGGGAAGGACGATATCGTCGCAATACACCTGCATTATCCTGCCGTCGTAGATAAGCTGCGACGACGTTGTCTTTTCCTTGAAATCGCTCTCGTTCATGTTATCTCTTAAAAAAGCCGCGGCTCGTCGCCGCGGCGGTTCGTTATTTTGTCGTTATCCGGTTATCTCGGAGAGAAGCCCGTCGTAGACTCCGCTTTGCAACACTATCGACTGCGACGTGTCGGCAAATATCTCGTACTGCACGTCGCTGTATTTTGCCGAAGTGCGCTCCTCTTCGATAAGGTCTTTGATATACTGCTCTACCGTCGTTACCGTAACGGACACGCTTTCGATCTCGTCTGTATCGTTGCCGTCCTCATCCTTTACGTAACGGATGGTCACTTCGTAGGAATGACGGTAATCGGAACCGAGTATATATCCTGCGGTCTCGCCGTCCACGGTATATTCGGTCACGCTGCCCTTGGACTCGTCCGCAAAGATGTCCTTGACATAGATGACGTGGATACCGTAATCGTTGACGATAAAGCTGATATCGTTGCCCTCTTCGGTGCGGAGCGTATAGACTGTCGTGGAAAGCTCTTCCCCGTTCTCGTCTTCGGACGCGACGTTCTCGTAAGAGATCTCATACGTCTTGCCGTCCGCCTGCGCGAGTATTTCTGTCGGTTCCTGACCTTCGGCGGGAGTATATTCGAGCGCCGCCTTGGATTCGAACTCGGCAGTCGGAACTATCGCCGTGGAATTGATCCCCGTTTTGGTAAGCGCCCTGCCCAGAACGGTATATTCTTCGACGTACGAAGACGCGCTGCCGTCGGGCGAAAGCACATAGCTGTCGCTGTCGAACATACCGTCGTCGTCATTGACCAGATATATCCAATCGGTGATCGCCTCGTCGGTCGCATACTGTCTGACCAGCTGAAGCTGCGTAGCGTCGGTTATACCGGACGCCTGAGCCGCGGCGACCGCCTTATCCGCTTTGGCGGCGATGTCGTTCGCCATAGCGTACAGCACTACTTTGTAATCCACTCCCTTGTCGGTATATGCGGCGGAAAGCTCGTCCGTATCCGCGTCATAGTCGGGATCGGATACGTTGACCTTTATGCCGAGATCGGCAAGAGACGCGAACTCGGAAGGCATATCTCCGGCAATATCGGTACCGAGAGCAAGCACGGCGCGGTATGCGGCAAGCGCCTCTTCGTTGCTGCCGACGAGCGCTTCTATCGTATCGAGCGCGGACTTTTGGTCGTCGCTGAAACCGAGCAGTATGCTCCTGACCTGCGAATATCCCTTAGTCTTGTGGAAGAGGATATCGGAGGAGGAGGACTTGAGAGCGCTCGCGTACGCTTCCTCGTCAACGTAGCTTCCTATATTGACGTTCACCATACGCTGATAACGGGATTGGAACTCTTCGTCCGTGATCTCGGGCAATTCGCCGCCGAGTGCTTCACGGTATTTTTCGAGTATCCTGGTTTCGTACTGACTGTTGAGATAATACGAATAATCTCTGAAACTGCTCTCGATGTTGTCGCGGAGCTGACTGAGCGCGGTGTTCATGTTCTTGCGCGCCTGCTCGTCCTCTTCGGCGTCGATCCTGTCCTGTATGTAGTCCATGAATCCTTCGGGAAGCTGCGACTCGTCGGTCATGCCCTGATCTTCGTATTCGCTGCTGTCCTCTTCCTCGGGACGGGAAGGACGGGCTTCGAGCTCTTCCTCGTCGGAAGAAGTAGTGTCGTCGCCGGTAGTGTCGTCGGACGTGCCTTCGTTGGCGGCCTGTTCGTCCTCGAGATCGGTGATCAGAGTTCTGAAACTCTCCTCGAACGACGCGTTGGTCTGCTCTATGCAGTATCTGCGCTCGTCTACGGTGAGGAACTCTTCCGCGCTCATAGCGGCGATCTCGGCGTCGGTGATATCCGGATCCGCCTGTCTGGCGAGATATTCCTTGGCGTGCAGGAGAAGGAGATTTTGACGGGAGAGCGTCTCGCACAGATAGCTGAGAGTCTCGTCCTCGGTCCATCCGTAGTAGATATAAGCGGGACCGTACTGGGTATAGTAGAGCAGAAGCTCGCCTTTCAGCACGTCTTTGCTCATATCCTTGTAGCGTACGGTCGCAACGACTTGGTGATAGTCTCTGTATTCGTCCACGGTGAACAGCGAGCAACCCGCGAACAACATCGCGAGCACCGCAAGGATCATCACTATCGCCAGCAGTTTCCTTTTCATTTATATTTGCTCCTTATGATACAAATAATACATTACTTTTATTATTATACACAAAGCCGCCGCCGTTGTAAAACGATTTATACGCATTTGCTCAAAAACTCGGCGACCGCGGCGAATTTGGCTTCGTTGGGAAGATAGCGGCAGTCGAACACCACTTTCGGCTCGTTCTCCACGCTCAGAACGCACCTGTCGCCCATCGCCGAAAGCGCGTCGATGACGTTTTTGCTGCGCAGGCTTTCCGCGTCGCGGAAGGTCACGTCCGCCGCCCTGTCGGTCACGAACACGCGCTTGACGCCTATTTTTTTGGCGATGTTCTTGACCATGCCTATATTGATGAGATTGAGCAGCGGCGCGGGAGGTTTGCCGTAACTGTCGGTCAGAGTCTTGACGAGTTCCCATGCCGAAGCAGCTCCGTCCACGTCGGAGATAGCGGCGAATATCTTCAACCTCTGATCCACTGCCGATACGTATTTGGGATCGAGATATGCGTCGACGGCGACGCTTATCTCCGCGTCGCGCACCTCTTCCTTTTTGCCGCTGCGCAGCTCCTCGACCGTTCCCGCGAGCAGCTTGCAGTAAAGGTCGTATCCCACTTTTTCGATATGTCCGTGCTGTTCCCTGCCCAACACGCTGCCCGCGCCCCTTATCTCGAGATCCCGCATAGCGATCTTGAATCCGCTCCCGAATTCGGTGAAGTCCATGATCGCCGAAAGCCGCTTGCTCGCGTCTTCGGTCAGCACTTTACCCTCGGGAGTCGTGAAATACGCATAGGCGAGCCTGTTGCGGCGTCCCACTCTGCCTCTCAGCTGATACAGCTGGGACAGCCCCAGTCTGTCCGCGTCGCAGACTATCAGCGTATTGGCGTCGGGCACGTCTATCCCGTTTTCTATTATCGTAGTGCAAACGAGCACGTCCGCGGTGCGCGCGTAAAACGCTCCGACGTTTGCTTCGAGCGTGCGCGCGTCCATTTGCCCGTGCCCCACCGTCACGCGGGCTTCGGGCAGCAGAGCCTTTACTTTCTCGGCGAAGCTCTCTATGCCGTCCACTCTGTTGTACAATATGAACGCCTGTCCGCCCCTTGCCAGTTCTCTCGTCACCGCGTCGCGCAGAAGCGCGTCGGTAAGCTCCGTTACGTATGTCTGCACGGGAATGCGGCTCGTGGGAGGCGTTTCGAGCACGCTGATATCCCTTATCCCCGTCAAAGCCATGTTGAGCGTGCGCGGGATCGGAGTAGCCGACAGCGTGAGTACGTTGACTCCAGTGTTGAACAGCTTCAGCTTTTCCTTGTGTTCTACCCCGAATCTCTGTTCCTCGTCCAGAACTATCAGTCCCAGATCGTTGAACTTTACGTCCCCGGACAGCAGTCTGTGCGTGCCTATGATTATATTGGTCTTTCCCTTGGCGATGTCTTCCAGCGACTTTGCCGTTTCCTCTCGCGTACGATAGCGCGTCAGCAGCTCTATATTGACGCCGAAATCGCGGAATCTCTCGCACGCGGTCTGATAGTGCTGTTTCGCAAGGATCGTCGTCGGAGCGAGTATGACCGCTTGTTTCGCCTCTATGACCGTCTTGAAGACAGCCCTGAACGCGACTTCCGTCTTGCCGTAACCTACGTCCCCGCAGAGCAGCCTGTCCATGACTCTGCCGCTCTCCATATCTTCTTTTATCTCTCTCACCGCCTGCAGCTGATCGGGAGTTTCTTCGTACGGGAAAGCGTCTTCGAAGCGTTTCTGCTCGTCGGTGTCGGGCTCGTAGCGGTAGCCCTTTACGCTCTCCCGCTCGGCATACAGCTTTACGAGATCGATCGCGAGTTTCCTGACCGACTTGCGGACTTCGTTTTTGAGTTTCTCGAATTCTTTGCCGCCGAGCTTGGACAGTCTGGGGGCGCGGTCGCTGCCGGAATACCGTGACAGCCTGTCCATCTGGTCTATCGGGACCTGCAACAGCCCGCCGTCGCGGTACTCTATGACCACATAATCTCGGGCTATGCCCTGAAATTCCAGCTTCTCCACGCCGATACATCTGCCTATGCCGTGTATCTCGTGAACCACGTAATCGCCGACTTTCGGCAGCGTGAACAGCCTTGTCTTGGAGGCGGCGGTCCTTTCGGAGCGTCCTTTCGATATATCCCTGCCGCCTATCACCGCTATCCTTGCGTCGGGATAACAAAAACCGTGGGAGAGCTTTATCGGAGTAACGCAGACGGCTCCCGACACCGGTTCGCCGTCGTCGACGCGGCGGCACGGGACGTCCTCGGCGTTGAGCGACGCGGTCAGCGTCCTCGCCGTGGCGTCGTCGCCCATGCACAGCACGGTCGCAAAGCCCGCCCTCATGTAGTTGAGCAGATCGGTATAGAGCCTCTTTACGTTGTATGTATAATTTTCGATCGGCGCGGTCCTCGGCGCAAACGTGCGCTCGGGAGCAAACAGCGTATTCGTGGAACGTATCTTCGAAAATCCCGCGACGACGAACCCGCGCAGTTTCGACACCGCGGCTTCTTCCGTCGCCAGGCAGCGCATATGCGCGGCGCAGACCTCGCCGTCGGGAGCGAGCGACTCCACGCGCTCTTTATGTTCGCGCAAATACAGGCGCATCCTGTCCGCTATGCCTGCGGGATCGTCGAGAACGAGGAGCGTGTTCGCGGGAAGATAATCGAATACGGTATCCGTCGTCCCTTCCATCCACGGCAGCAGCCACTGGAAACTCTGCCCCTGCGACGGTTCCGCCGCCAGCTCGTCCAGGATCGCTTCCAGTCTCGCGCGCCTTGCCCCGCTCTCTTTCGCGGCGGCGGCGCGGGCTTTTCCCATCGCTCTTTCCGCTTCTTCCGCTGTGATGAACAGATCTCCCGCAGGGGTGAGATCGAGAGCCCTCTCCACGGTCGCCGTCGTCATATCGACGGGATCGAAAGTCTTTACGCTCTCGACCGTGTCGCCGAAAAACGACAGCCTGTACGGCAGATCCCTGTCGGGCGGATATACCGACAATATATCTCCGTGAAGCGCGAACGTGTTTTTTTCTTCCGCGGTTTCCGCGCGGCTGTATCCCATTGCCGTCAGCCTGCGCGCTATCTCGTCGGGCGCCATCTCGTCGCCCACGGCGACCGACAGCGCCGACCGTTGGAGCCTGTCCTTTTTCGGCACGTATTGCAGCAACGTTTCCGCGCACGTCACGCAGCAAAGTATCTTGCCGGACGCGATCCCGACGAGCGCCGCCATTCTCTCCGCAAGCGACTGCGCCTGAAACTTCTTGCGGTATATCAGCACGTCGTCTTTGGGCGGAAGGTAGACGGTGCTTCCGTCGGGCAGCCATTCGGAGATCCTGTCTTTGAGTTTTTCCGCCGCGGCGGCGTCCTTCGCCACAGCGAATACCGGCCTGCCCGTATGCGCGACGATCTGCGCCTTTTCGGAGTAGCCGAGCCCGAAGACGGAGATGTTCCGTCCCTCGTCGAGTGCGTCGGCGATGGCGGCAAGCTCGCCGCCTATACTGCGCAAACCGAATGCGTCGAAAAACTTTTTCCGCATATTCACAAACACGGGCACGGAAAAATGCCCGTCAATGCTTCTCCTTTCCGTATGTGTTGCAGCGCCTCATCAGCGCGTCGAAATCTCCGTCTTCGAGCCAGCGTACTATCGCGGCGGCAGCCTCGGATATCGCCCCGTCCGCGAGTTCCTTGTTCTCTCCGCGTATCTTGGAAAGCACAATGTCGCGAAGCTGCGCGCGCCCTCTGTCGAAGCCCGCGCCTATCCTAACTCTCTTGAACGCGGTCGAACCCGTTTCCGCTATCACGCTGCGCATGCCATTGTGCGTGCCCGCGCTTCCGCTCGCCCGCGCGCGAAGCGTACCGACGGGGATCTCCACGTCGTCGTACAATATCACGCACTCTTCGGGGGAAAACCCGTTGCTTCCGAGCAGCATCCTGACGCTTTCGCCGGACAGGTTCATGAACGTCTGCGGCTTTGCGAGCACGACCTTGCGCCCGTTGACGTAGGTCTTGCAGTACAACGCTCCGTCGCCTTTTCTGTCCGTCTTTACGCCGATGGCGTCCGCTACCGCGTCCAGCGCGGCAAAACCCAGATTGTGATAGGTCCCTTCGTATTTTTCTCCCGGATTTCCGAGTCCGACTATAAGCATTTTTTACCCTCCCTGAGCGCCTTGAAAAATCCCGAAAGGAGCGCCGCGCATTCCTCGCGCATGACGCCGCCCTCTATTTCCATGCGATGGTTGAATCTCCCGTCGTTTGCGATGTTGCACACGCTCCCGCAGCAGCCGCCCTTGGGATCATACGCCCCGAAATACAGCTTGTCCAGACGGCTGTTTACGAGCGCGCCCGCGCACATGGCGCAAGGCTCGAGCGTGACGTACATCTCGCACCCGTCGAGATACCAGTTGCCGAGCTTTTTGCAGGCGCGCGCGATCGCGACCGTTTCGGCATGGAACAGGGCGCAGTTCTTGCTCTCTTTCATGTTCCGTCCGGTCGAGATAACCTCTCCGTCTTTGACTATCACCGCGCCGACGGGGACTTCCCCCTTGGCGGCGGCGCGTCTTGCGGCGCGTATCGCAAGCGACATGTATTCGGTTTTCTTGTCCATATCTATATCTGTCCGCCGTAGTGAGCGGCTAATATCGGCAATATGTTTTCCGTTCTCGCTATCAGAGCGTCCATACCGTCCTGCAATTCCGGATAGGGAGTGGAGGAACTTCCGACTTCCACGGTAAGACCGAGTTTTGCCGCCGTCGCGACGAACCAGTCCTTATAGCCGCCCGCGCTTCCCTCCGACCGCAAAAGCTGATAACCGCAGCTTTCCGCCACGCGCGCGGCGAGCTCCGGCTCGGGATCCCGGCAGCCGAAGCCTTTGTATATCACCTCTCCCCTCGCATGCATACTTACCGTGCACTCGGGCATTATCTTGCAGGTGAACAGCGCCAGATCGCGCGTTTCGATTTCGCTGAAAGGATATTCGCCCACGTAGTCGGACGGCGCGGGAACGAACACGTTGTTGACGCCCGTGCCCCACAACGCGTTGAAGTTGACGTTGAGATCGACCGCGTTGCAGTTCGCCTTCCACAGAGAGAAGTCGTCGCTGTAACCGTTGATCGCGTACAGTCTGTCCCGTACGGACGGATCCGATACGCTGTCGAGCCCGAACTGGGCGAGCATCGCGCCGTCGGGGTTGGTCATGGGGATACACCACACGCCGACCGATCCCGAATATCTTGCGAACAGTTCCACGCACAGCTGCGCGGTGGCCCATTCTCTGGCGTGCATCGCGCCTTGCATCAATATCTGCGCGCCGTCGGGCGATCCCTTGAACACGCCGCGTATCTCCCTTCCGAGAAAGCTGTATCCGAGCGTGAATGCCTGCGCTCCCTGCGCGACCAGCGCGTCTATGTCTTCGTTCAATCTGTCGGTCGAGTACATACTAATATTATGCCGTACCCGCGCCGCTCCGTTACCCGAAGAACGTCATTTGTGATACGTTATGCCGGCGTTGATGGTAAACGCCCTGTATATCTGCTCCTGCGCGACGATCCTTATCAGCTGATGGGGAAAAGTTATCCTGCCGAACGATATCACCTCGTCGGCGCGGGCCCTGACCTCGTCCGACAGTCCGTAGGAACCTCCTATGACGAAATCTATCTCCGAAGACGTCTGAGCTTTCTTTTTCAGTAAGTCGGCGAGTTCTTCGCTCGAGATCTGCTTCCCTCTGCCGTCGAGCGCTATGACGTGACCTTTGACCGCTCCGACGATCCTTTCTCCTTCGGCGCGTTTTACCGCCGCGATATCGGCTTCGCTTTTGCCCTCGATCTGCTTTTCGGGCAGTTCCCTTACCGAAAAACGGCAGAATCTGCCCAGTCTTTTCGCATATTCCGCGGACGCCTCGCGCAGGTAGCCCTCTTTCAGCTTGCCTATGCAGACGATGCTCACGTTTATCATACGGCTCCGACCACGTTCATCACGAAATTGACGATCCAGATCACGATCGTAAATCCGAAGCTGTATATCAGCGCCCTTCTGTCCTTGAGCTTGTCCTTACGGGCGCGCTCTCTTCTGTCGTCGAGTATGACCTGCGCCGCCTGTTCGTTCTTTGCGGAAGCGAGTTCGGAATCGAGCGCGCGGAGCTCCTCTTGCGCGAATTCGCGCATATCGGGAGTTTCGTACAGCGTTTTGAGCGTTTGCCCGAGCCCTTTCGCGTCCGAAGCCTGCGCCTCGGGATCGGTCTTATCGGCATGAACGCGGCTGCTGAATATCACCGCCGCGAGCAGTCCCGCGCTCGCCGCCGCGCCGACAATGCACATGACGGCGTACTGCCACGGTTCCATGACCGCGGAAACGGTGCCGGTATATTCGAGATATGCAAGTACGATGGCGATCGCGTTGTTTACGAAATGAAGGACGATCGGAGGCCACAGACTGCGCGTTGCGAAAAACAGGATCGCGCACGCAACGCCGAGGAAGAACTGATGCACAAGTTGCAGAGGACTGCCGTGCATGAGCGCGAACAGCGCCGCCGAAACGAACACCGCGAACACATAGCCCTTGGACGAAAGCGCTCTCGCGATATTGCCCCTGAACAGATATTCCTCCGCCGCTGCGGGCAGCGCAGCCACTACGATCAGGGCAGCGATCAACTCGCCCGCATTCGTCGGAGTGACGCTCGTCGCCGAAGATATGTCGTAGCCTATAAGTTGGACCAACGCCGTGAATCCCTGCGCGAGAGGTCCTCCCATACAGATGAGCGCCACCGTCAGCGGAAGCGCGAGCAACAGGCTCCACGGATCGAATCTGCCCCCGAAACCCATATTGCGGACGGTATCGTATCCCTTTATCTTGCCGTATGCGAGCGGCGTGAGCAGGAACGCGAGTTCGTTGCAGGCGGTGACGATGCAAACATACGCCATCGTGGCGGAAAACGTCGACGGCACGTCGGTGACCGCAAGTACGATCACAACGGCGACCTGAAGGAACAGTTTGAGGACGTAACTGCCCAAAAACATCGCGCCGCCGTCGGTCACGCGCATTTGCAGAAGTTTTTTTCCGTTGAATTCGACTTCTCTCATATCTTTATCCTGTCGGAAGGCTTATACTGCCCCGCCACGCAGAGCAGGACGTCCCCGCCCTCCTTCACGCCGTGGCGGCCGAGCTCCGTACGAGCGGCTTCGAAAGCCGTTTCCGGAGTGTTGTTCTCTTCGCTGAGATGCGCGAGGATCAGCCTCTGCGTCCCCGTTTCGGCAAGAGCGGCGGCGGTCTCGGCGGCTGCCGCGTTGCTCAGATGCCCGTTTTTGCCCGCTATCCTCGCTTTGAGCAGATAAGGATATCTGCCGTTGCGGAGCATTTCGGTATCGTGATTGCTCTCCAACACCACCGCTTTGCAGCCGCTCAGACGCGCGAGCGTATTTTCTCCCACATAGCCGAGGTCGGTCGCGACCGCAACGTCGTCCGTCCCCGCAGAGATCCTGTAAGCGACCGTGTACGCAGCGTCGTGCGGCACGCGGAACGGCGTCACTTTCATATCCTTCACGACCACATCCGAATCGTTTTCGTCGGGCACGAACCACCGCTCGTCCCCGTCCTCGAGTTTCATCCTCGCCATGCACGCCGCGGGCAGATGAACGGGCTTGCCGTACCTGCGCGCGAACGCCCCGACGCCCTTTATGTGATCGGCGTGCTCGTGCGTAACGAATACGGCGTCTATCTTCGACAGATCTATCCCGCGGTAATTCGCTCTTACGGTCAGTTCCCTGAGCGTAAGTCCCTGGTCTATCAGTATCGAAGCGTCTCCGTAGCTTATGTAAGTGCAATTACCCTTGCTTCCGCTCGCAAGGGTGCATATCTCGAGGTCTTTCATCGGTCTTTGAAAGCGCTCTTTTGCGCCGCGTATAATTGTAACACAATTTTCATTGTATGTACAAGTTTATTTATGCTAAAATAATACGCGTGAGGAGGACCGTATGTTCACTTTGGATACGGCGGCAATAGCCGCCGAGGTAAAAAAAGCGATAGTTGCCGTCAGCCGCAACATGGAGCCTTCGTGCCTTGCGGCGCTGGAAAAAGCGAGAAACGCGGAAACTTCTTCCGCGGCGAAGTTCGCTCTCGAAAAAATGTGCGAAAACGCGCGTTTCGCCGCCGCGAAGGGATACCCCGTCTGCCAGGACACGGGTATGTGCGTCGTCTTTGCCGAAATAGGCAGGGACGTCATGCTTACGGGCGAACTGTTGCAAAAAGCCGTGGACGCGGCGGTGGCGGAAGGATATGCCGATCTTCGCAAATCTGTACTCGATCCCGTGACGAGAGTCAACACCGGCACCAACGCCCCCGCGGTGCTGCATACCGACATAGTCGAAGGCAGCGAAGTCAAAGTGGGCGTGATGCTCAAAGGTTTCGGCAGCGAGAACATGTCCGCGATATATATGCTCAATCCCGCGCAGGGCCTGGACGCGGCGAAAGACCTTATAGTGGATACCGTGCGCAGAGCGGGCTCCAACCCCTGCCCTCCCGTCATCGTCGGCGTAGGGCTCGGCGGCACGTTCGAACTGTGCGCAAAGCTGTCCAAACAGGCGTTGTTCCGCAAGATAGGATCTTCCAATCCCGACCCGGTGCTCGACGGCATGGAAAAAGAACTGCTCGGCAGGATAAACGAGCTCGGCATCGGAGCGCAGGGCTTCGGCGGCGCGGCGACCGCGCTGGGAGTGTTCATACGCAAGTACCCCACGCACATATCGTCCCTGCCCGTGGCGGTCAATATACTTTGTCATTGCAGCCGCGCGCAAGTCGCGGTGATAAGCAGGGAGGGCGTACGGTATGAATGAGATAAAACGGCTGACGATGCCTTTCGACAGATCCGAACTGGCACGGCTGCGCGCGGGCGACGGCGTATTGCTGGACGGGGCCATGCTCGTCTTCCGCGACGCGGGACATAAGCGGCTGTTCGAGAGCATAAAGAACGGCAAACCCGACTTCCCGTACGAAGGAGAAACGGTCTACTTCATGGGGCCCTGCCCTCCGATAGGGGATCAGGTCATCGGCAGCTGCGGCCCCACGACCTCTTGCAGAATGGACAAATACACGCCGTATATGTTCGATCACGGGCTTGCGGCGCAGATCGGCAAAGGCAAGCGCTCCCCCGAATGTATAGAGGCGATGGTGCGCAACGGCGGCGTCTATTTCGCCGCGATAGGCGGCGCGGGAGCGCTGTACAGCGGCACTGTCACCGCGGCGGAGACCGTCTGTTACGAAGACCTCGGCACGGAAGCCGTAAGACGGATAACCGTCAAAGACTTCCCCGCGATAGTCGCCGTCGACTGCGCGGGCAACTGCATCTACAACGACTGACGGGATCAACGATATGCGACGCGCAAAAACAGCGGGCGGCGGTTTCATCCGCCGCCCGTCCGCATTGTCGAGCCGTATGATTTAATACGTTTTATCTACACGGGCAGGTATTTTTACGTCAGTTTCTCGGTGAAAAATTCGGTCATTAGTTCGCTGAACTTGACGTCGTTGCACGACTTGACGTAAACGTAATATTCGACGCCTCCGTATTCGAAATACGCGTTGTAATGGCGACGCGAGAACGGACCTCTCTTGTACGTATACTCCATCACGCAGTCCGCCACTCTCACTTTTTTCGCGCCCTGCATGACGGAACGGTCGAACACGCCTTTTTCTGTAAATACGTATTCCGTCAGCTCGTGATTGCCGAACATGACGGAAAAAAATTCTTTGAGATAGACCATCCTGCCGTTGCCGTCGAAGCCCGCCTTGCCCTTGTATCCCGATATATCCCGCATATCGAACAGCAGATATTCCGTTCCGTGGGCGGCGTTGTATTTCGAGATCGAAGTGAACCCGATCTCCTTGATCCCCTTAGGCTTCCACAGCTTATTTGGCATATCCGTCTTTGAGCCCGACGATCATGTTGAAGTCGCGTCTGCCGTCCTTGCCGTAATCGCCGGCGGCGCTGAAATATCCCATCCTCATGAACTGGAACCTGTCGTAAGCTCTCGCTTCTTTCAGACGGGCTTCCGCCTTGGCTCCGGGGTAGATCCTGTGGCTTTCGGGCGTGAGCCTGTCGTTGAAATCTCCGTCACCGTCCAACAGCAGATAGTCGTATTCGTGCAAAGTCACGTCGACGCAGTCGGCGGCGTTTACCCACTGTATAACGCCTTTGACTTTCATTCCGGCATTGGCGCCGCCGCTCTTGCTGTCGGGCACGGCGCGGCATACCACCGACGTCACGTTGCCGTCCGCGTCGCACTCGTGCGAAACGTATTCGACGATATACGCGCCTTTGAGCCTTACCTTACCTCCCGGCACGAGCCTCTTATATTTGGGCGGCGGCACCGGAGCGAAGTCGTCCCTGTCGATATATATCTTTCTGCCGAACGTAACGCTTCTGGTCGTGATGACTTCGGCGTTGGGATTGTTCTCGACCTCGCACGGCTCGTCTTCGGTCACGTTTTCGATAATGACGGGAACGGGATCCTTGACTACCATCACTCTGTCCGCGCGGACGTTGAGCCAATCGCGGACGAAGTGTTCCAGATAAGCCACGTCGACCTCGCTGTTCGCTTTCGCCACTCCGACGGCGGCGCAAAAATTGCGTATGGCTTCGGGCGGATATCCCCTCTCCCTCATGCCGCTGAGCGTAGGCATACGCGGATCGGACCATCCCGACACCTTGCCCTCGTCGACGAGTTTTTTCAGATAGCGCTTGGACATTATCGTCCTCGTCATACCCAGTCTCGCGAACTCTATCTGCTTGGGATATTCTCCGAAACCGCAGTTGACCTTGACCCAATCGTAAAGCGGTCTGTGGTCCTCGAATTCGAGCGTGCAAATGGAATGCGTGACTCCTTCGAACGCGTCCTCGAGCGGATGCGCGAAATCGTACATAGGATATATCACCCACTTATCGCCCGTACGGTGGTGTTTTTCGTGCAATATGCGATAAATGACGGGGTCGCGCATATTCATGTTGGGGCTCGCCATGTCTATCTTTGCGCGGAGCACTTTTTCGCCGTCGGCGTAAACGCCGTTCTTCATCTCTTCGAACAGCCGCAAATTCTCCTCGACCGAGCGGTCTCTCCAAGGGCTGTTCTGCCCCGGCGCGGTCAGCGTCCCGCGCGTCGCGCGTATCTCTTCGGCGCTGTAATCGCAGACGTACGCAAGTCCCTTTTTTATCAGTCCGACCGCACATTCGTACATTCTGTCGAAGTAGTCGGAAGCGTACAGTTCTCTGTCCCACGAGAATCCGAGCCAGGCAATGTCGCGCTTGATGGAATCGACGTACTCTTTATCTTCCTTGCACGGATTGGTGTCGTCGTAGCGGAGATTGCATTCCCCGTCGTACTTCGCCTTCATGCCGAAGTTTATGCACAGCGATTTGGCGTGTCCTATGTGCAGATAGCCGTTCGGTTCGGGCGGGAAACGCGTGATGACCTTGTCGCAGGTCCCCGCGTCGATATCCTTCTCTATTATTTCTTCTATGAAATTGTTTGCGCCTCTTTCCATATCCGTCTCTCGGTAGGGAGCTTAAAACAGTCCCTTTATCTCCATTGTTTCGTCGTCTATCGTCATGTCGAGCGCGTTGGGGCGTTTCCCCAGCCCCGGCATGAGCATTATATTGCCGCAGATCGCGACGAGAAAACCCGCCCCGCCGCGAAGCTCGACGTCCTGAACGTGCAGGGTAAAGCCTACGGGTCTTCCGAGTTTTGCCGCGTCATCGGAGAAGGAATACTGTGTTTTCGCGATACATACCGGCAGTTTTCCCTTTCCAATCTTTTCTATTCGGCGTATGCTCGCCTCCGCTTTGGGCGAAAATTCCACCGCCTTCGCTCCGTAGATCCTGGTAGCGATCGCTTCTATCTTGCTCTTGCAGGGAGCGTCGTCTTCATAAGAGAAAGTCAGTTTGCCTCCCTTTTCCGCCGCGGCAAGCACGGCGCGCGCAAGTCCGACCGCTCCTTCGCCGCCTTTTTCCCAACATTCGCACAGCGCGAAATCCGCGCCCGCCTTACGGCACGCCTCCTCTATAACGGATATCTCCGCGTCGGTATCCGTGACGAATTTGTTGATAGCCACGACGACGTTCGCTCCGTAAACTCCGCGCAGATTGTCGATATGACCGAGCAGATTGCACAGTCCTCTCCTCAGCGCGGGCACATCCTCTTTGGTCGCTTCGGATTTGGGCGCGCCCCCGTTATATTTGAGCGCGCGCACCGTGGCGACCAGTACGACCGCCTGAGGCTCGAGCCCCGCGATGCGGCATTTGATATCGAGAAATTTCTGCGCTCCGAGATCGGCTCCGAATCCCGCTTCGGTCACTACGTAATCGGCAAGCGACAGCGCGGTTTCCGTTGCTATGACGCTGTTGCAGCCGTGCGCGATATTCGCGAAAGGTCCGCCGTGCACGAGCGCGGGCGTCCCCTCCAGCGTCTGGACCAGATTGGGTTTGAGAGCGTCTTTCAGTACGATCGCCGCGGCGTCCACGCAGCCGAGCTGCGCACAGGTCACGGGAGAATCGTTCCTGTCGTAAGCGACGACTATCTCCCCGAGCCGCTTTTTGAGATCGCGCATATCCTTGGCAAGACAGAGCACCGCCATTATCTCCGACGCCGCAGTGATGTTGAATCCGTCCTGTCTGGGTACGCCGTTTGCGCTCCCGCCGAGGCCGCAGACTATGCTGCGCAAAGTGCGGTCGTTCATATCGAGACATCTCTTCCAGACTATCCTGGTGGGATCGATCCCGAGCGCGTTGCCCTGTTGCAGATGATTGTCCAGAATGGCGCTTATCAGATTGTCGGCGCAGGTCACCGCGTGCAGATCGCCGGTAAAATGAAGATTGATATCCTCCATCGGGGCTATCTGGGCTCTTCCTCCGCCCGTCGCGCCGCCCTTTATCCCGAAAACGGGACCCAAAGACGGTTCGCGCAAAGCAAGGCACACCTTTTTACCGAGCTTAGCCATTCCGTCTGCAAGCCCTATCGACGTCGTCGTCTTGCCCTCTCCGAGCGCAGTCGGATTGATCGCCGTGACGAGTATCAGTTTGCCTTTTTCGTCGGAACGGCGCGGCGCGATCTTCGCCTTGTAATTCCCGTACGCCTCGAAATCGTCTATACCCAATTTCGCGGCGATCTCGGATATCGGCGACAGTTTCGCCTCGTGCGCAATCTCGATATCGCTCTTCATGCTTCCTCCGTGACAATAAAAGTATATCTATATTCTATCCCCGCGGAGCGTTTTAGTCAAGTGAAACGGAAACTGTCGGCGCTTCCGCGGCAACGACTATAAAGAGCGGCAGGAGTCGGGAGGTATGTTTACTTAACTCTTGCGCAAACGGCGCGGATAATGTATAATTAAAATATGGAGAGCAACCGACTCAAAATGTCCAAAAGGATGAAGATGACCGTTGCGGCGGCTTTGACGGTATTTATTATCGTCGTGATACTGCTCAGCGTCTATGCGGGCACCCGACAGACCGCTCTCGACCGCGTGGATCTGCAATACTTCTACGTTGCGGACGAATACCTTTCCGTAGTCGACCGGACGGATTCCTATCTCGGACACCCCGACCTCGTCAAGACGTCGGCTTCTTCCGATTCCGAAGCTCTTCTCGTCGCCTATCCCGCAGGGCACGGCAAAGGCGAGATAATAATGAAAGAGAGCTCGGACGGCGGAAACACGTGGAGCGAACGCCGCACCGATCTGCCGGAAAGTTTCGCCGATTCTCAGGAAACTCCCACTCTGTACCGCCTCGACTTCACCGACGGAACGTCCAAGATATTACTCGTATCGGGATGTCCGTCATGGAGCGCGGACGACGAATACGAAGCCGACGGCTTCAACTATTCGCTGTCGTCCGACGAGGGCAAGACGTGGACGGAGTTCTCCAACGCCTACGGCATAGAGTGGGCGGAGTCCATGCCCGACAAGGGCGATCCCGCCTATGACGGGATACCCGAAGAGGAGCTTCCCAACTTTGACGAGAACGGCAAAGTCCTGCCTTACGACGTGATCGTCGCGATGTCCTCGCTGACCCGGCTCAAGGACGACGGCGGCAACTATATAGACGCGTGGATGGGCACTTTCCACGACTACGGATTCTACAACTATACTTCGATACTCACTTTCGACGACAACGGCGAGCCGAACTGGAGCGAACCGCGCAAATTTTTGCACGACCGGCGCGATACGGAAAGCGCGGCAAACCTGTGCGAACTCGAAATATACAGAGCCCCCGACGACACGCTCATACTCCTCGGCAGATCGAACTCGCGCACGATGAATTCGATGATAAGCGTTTCGACCGACGAAGGCGCTACGTGGAGCGAACTCAAAGAACTGCCCTACTGCCTGACAGGCGACCGTCATAAAGCGGAATACGACGCCACCACAGGGAATCTTATAGTTTCGTTCAGACTTTATCTGCCGGGGCTGAAACCCAACGCTCTCAGCGTACAGAGAAATCTCGGAGGATATTGGGTGGCATGGGTCGGCACCCCCGAAGCGCTGATCGAATATGCGGAAAACAGCGCATTCGACAAGACTTCGCGCCTCGGCAGCGGTATGCTCGTCATCGCCGAGACCAACGACGGCGCGAGCGACTGCGGTTACAGCGGCACAGTCTGTTTAGACGACGGCACGTTCGTACTGATTTCTTACGGAAAGTTCTCGTCCGACGCGGACGAACCTTATATATTGCAAGCCAAATTCCGTCTGTCCGACGTCATACCGACGTAAGGGAGCGGACGAGGCAAGGAGCTGTCTATGTATTGTAAAAATTGCGGAGAACAACTTGCGGAAGGAGCCGTCTTTTGCTCCAAATGCGGGACTCACGTGAGCGAAGTCACCGACTCCGCCGTCGAAACGACGGCGCAAGAGCCTACGAGGCAGGACGCCGTTCCGTCCGCCCCCGAAGCTGCGGCAACGGCGCAGGCGCCGACTCAGGTCCCCGAAGAAACCGTATCTTCCGAGAATATGCCCGCGGACGTTGCGGTCGAAAAAGCGGCATGGATGCCGGACGGTCTTTCCGATCCCGCATATGCGGCGCTCAAAGTCATTCCCCACGCGAAAAAACTCGTCAAACAGGCGATGAAAGAAAAGCGTAAATACTGCTGAGAGGTCGGAATACGGCAAAGACCCACCGTTTTTCGGCGGGTCTTTTTTTGCGAATGATTTATATGAGTATAAGCGTTCTTCCACTCCTCCGATCGCCCATTGCCGAACGGAGAACGGCAATAAAAAAGAACGTACTGTTTCCGTTCCGTGTGCCGCCCGATGCGGCGGATCATTAAAAAACCGAAACAGGAAAGAAAGAAGAAAAAAGGCTGTGGGTATTTATACTCTCGGCTTTCGCTCCGAGTCGGGCTTTCGCCCTATTTTTCAGTAGCTGTGCTACTCCATAAAAAGGAGGTGATCCAGCCGCACCTTCCGATACGGCTACCTTGTTACGACTTAACCCCAGTCATTGGTCTTACCTTAGGCGGCTGCCTCCTTGCGGTTAGCTCACCGACTTTGGGTACTCCCAACTCCCATGGCTTGACGGGCGGTGTGTACAAGACCCGAGAACGCATTCACCCCGACGTTCTGATTCGGGATTACTAGCAACTCCAGCTTCATGTGGGCGGGTTGCAGCCCACAATCCGAACTGAGACTACCTTTTTGAGATTCGCTTAACGTTACCGTCTCGCTGCTCTTTGTAATAGCCATTGTAGCACGTGTGTAGCCCAAGACGTAAGGGGCATGATGATTTGACCTCATCCCCACCTTCCTCCGTGTTATCCACAGCAGTCTGAACAGAGTTCCTAACTTAATATTGGCAACTGTCCATAAGGGTTGCGCTCGTTGCGGGACTTAACCCAACATCTCACGACACGAGCTGA
>ERZ1090861.421-NODE-421-length-26035-cov-30.406120_pt1 | contig 26035 bp, 13 predicted proteins | sample MGYA00478482_ERZ1090861 | MGnify/ENA primary metagenome ERZ1090861 (study PRJEB33644, sample SAMEA5815744) | chicken gut metagenome | biome: Chicken; feature: Gastrointestinal Tract; material: Caecum | place: Ireland | collected 2019-01-01 | study: A study of the... | reverse complement strand
ATTGCTACCTTTTTGTTAAGCATTTTTGTTGCATTTAATTTTTCCTTGCGCCAAATTATTTTTATTTATTGAAAAAGAGATTTTTGTGTGTTATACTATTTCAAAGGGGATTCTATGGAAGGAATAAATATTTTAATTGACATAAAAAACATGTACCTTTCAACTGAAATACAAATTGATTGCAAAGAAAACAAGATGTGGGTGAATGGAAGAGAAGTTGAAGTAGATATTGAAAAGTTTATAACAAAACTCTTTTTTATCACAGCAGATTGGGAGGACGAATATTTGCAAGACGTGCTGGATGCTGAAGATTTTTCTCTTTATATAACTGACGGGGAAAAGAGCCAGAAAGTTCACTGCAAGGGGAGATATCCTGCAAATTATGGCGAGCTTAAAGAGCTTTTAATGGAGATTGTAAATGGATAAATTTATTGTTGATGGTTTAGATATATTTAATCCGCTTGGAAACAGGATGAGCGAAATTATAGACTCATTTGTCAAGTTTTATGGTGAAGAGTATAGACCTAGAATAGAAGAAAAATTAAAAAATGTGAAGATATATTTCTTGGCGCAAGATAACTTAAGTTATAACAATGCTCTTGCATATGATATAAGGGATTATTTTAGCAGAAAGAGAAAGGAAGTTGAAGTAGAACTTTGGACGAAATTGATAGGCAAGAATTGTGGAGATATAGCAAGACAAATAGGTTCTTTTAATTTAGATTTTTCAATAGAGCATATTTATCAGCAAATGAAATTAGACGCAGATGCGGAAGCGGCGGGAGCGATTGGAGATTTTTTGATGATTGTAGGCTATAATATGCCTAATAATTATACAGGAAGGTGTGAAAAAGCAAAAGAGATGTTGCAGGACAAGAACTTTAGAAATAAAATTTTTTCCAAGGTTAAACAGCTGCGTGAAGCGTGGAAGAGTGAAGACTATAGGGTTAGATGTCAAGAACTTATGGAGCAAAAGAAAGACGTTTTAGAACAAGTAGGCAGCACGGCGGACTTTAAAAAGAAAATTGAAACAGATATAGCTAGCAAAATTCAAGCTTTATATGATTTACATATAGCAAATCATATACCAGATTATGATAAGTTGAATGCTTTTGAAAAAAATGAGCTCAAGGGTGCATTTATAAGTTTTTTACAAGGTGGAAAGTTTGTTAGCAAAACAATAAAAATGTCACATATAAATTTGTTTAAGAGAATGGGAATTTCTCATGGCACCTATGAAAAATATCTGCAAGACGAGCGTGTGAAAGAAATTTTTAATGATGATTTACGTCAAGCTTATAAAGATATTCAAAAGGACAAAAATAGGCAGTTGCTTTATAATCCAATGATTCAAGGTGTTTTAAACGATCTTGAGAAGCAAGGAAAGGTTTACGGAATAAATTTAATTGCTCGAGGGTTGCATACCTTTGTTTATGCTCCTGAAAGCATGTCCGCATACATGCAATATATGAAACTTGGAGAAAATTTTATGCCTATTTGTGTGCTTCCACATGCACTTAAATTAAATGATTCAACTTTAATTCACGAACTTACCCATGTTATTGATGCTGACGTTCAAATTACAGGCGAATCTGTTTACATTAAGAGCGGGTTTGAAAAACTTTGCGTGGGAACGGATAATGATCCTTTAGATGCCGACATTGTTTATGGTGACAATGCCATAATTAGCGGGGATTCTCGGGGACACCGTAAATTTGAATATTTAAATGAAGTAGTGGTTGATTATTTTGCATCTCAAACTTATAAAATTTTTAAAGAGGACCACGAAAGAATAGGGCACGGAGAACCTAGCATAACAACTTATAGCTTGGCATTTCCTCTTCTTGGTGAGTTTATTGAAGATAATAAAGAGCTCTTAATAAAGGGTAAAATGACTGGGGACCATGAAATTTTTGCAAAAACTATTGGTCAAGATGCTTATGAAAGGCTGACAGATTGTGTAAATAGATTTTTATCTTTTGATTCAAATCGGCGTGAATCTGCTTATCAAATGATAGAAAAGAAAACAGGGCTTAATATGCCTGAAGATTTGAAATATCTTGTTGCTGATAAGAAAATCAAATGGGAAGGTGATGAAAAGTTTATTGTTGACTGTTATAAAGAAATTGAAGAAATTTCACATAAAGTTAAAGAAAGAAGGTTAGAATATGAGTCGCAAGAGATTGCGGAAAGAGAATAATTAAGCAAAAATCATAAAAAAGGAAGAAAAATAACTCATAGAGTTAAAAATGCTTCCTTTTTTAGTTTTTAAATAATTTTTTAAATAATTTATTAATTTTTTGTGTATTTTTATTATTTTTTTAATAGTTTTATGTTTTTTAATTTTTTAAGCTTTTATTTTTACATTTTTAATTTAATGTTTAATGTATTTTTTCTTTTAAATTATTTATTATATTATATAATTATAATCTATAAATTTATACAAAAATCGTCAAAACATTTGCCTATTCAAGTTAAAACGTGATATTATGAAAATACTAAGGGAAGGGGTGTATGAAAAGAAATATCTTTGCAATGATTGCATTTATGATTGTTTCTGCGATGTGTTTCACCGCTTGTAACAGCATATCAAATGTAAGTGGAATGTTTAAACAGGAAAATTATGTTGTGTCACTTGGCGATACAATAAATCTTTATGATGAGCTTACTTCACTTAAAGGGGTATCAAAAGATGACGTTACTTTAGAAGTTTCAAATGAAAATGTTATAGCGTTTATTGATGATGGCGTTGCCACTGCATTATCTTCAGGCGAAAGCATTGTCTTTGCAAAATATAACAACATGGTTTTTGCTGAAGCAAAAGTTATTGTTAAATACAAATTCAACTCCCCAAGCAATCTAGCCGTGCAAGATGATGGCACTCTTACATGGAGCGGTTCATATGCCCTTTCTGATGATGAAATTATATACGCACAGGACTATAGGCTTGAGTATGCTGATATCACAGGGCTTGAGTCGCTAGATGAAAGCACACTTGAGTGGATAGCTGCTACCGTGCAAGATGAGTTTGTGTTTGATAGAATGGGCTCTTATTATGTGAAACTTACAGCGCTAGGGCAGGAAGAAAATTATGTTGACTCGTCCGACACAACAGATGGGCAAATTATAAACTACGGCGTTATGGGTATACTTGAAAATGTTTCACTTGCCGTTTCACAAACTTTTGATAGTGATGAGGCGACGCTTTCATGGAGTGAAAAGGCTGATGCAAAGTATCAAGTTTACATAAATGGATTTAAAGTTGCCGAGAACATAACAGAAAGCTCATTTGTCTATGACTATAGTTTAGTTGAAAATGAGCAGACTATAAATGTTAAAGTTATAGCAGAAGATGCAAATGGTTCTAAACTCGCCTCTGCCACAACCTTAGACTTAACAAAATTAGGCTCGCCAGAAAGGCAATATGGCATTGACGAGACAAGTCAAAAAGGTTATTTGTATTGGGAAAGTGTTCCAAATGCAATAGGCTATAAACTCTATTTAGAAAATATTTCCAACGCTCAAACCACAGCTGTAGATTTAACAAATGAAGAAAACTCTCAAATATATTTTAATGGGCTTGAAAGCGGAATATATAGCGTTCAAATACGTGCAACAGGCGGAAGCAGTGAAAACGGGCATTTCTTAAGTGGAAAGTCGGCAGAAAGTTTTAATATGGCAAAGCTTTCCATGCCGATGCCAACGATAACCTTTGAAGGGGATATGGCTGTCTTTGAGTTTTCGCAGGACGCATACAATGATAGGTATCTGATTGTCTATGGTGAGCAGCAACAGATAGTCACCGGCTCTTCCTGTGAGCTTGACCTGTCAGATTTGATGGTGGGTGATTATACTTTTGAAGTATATGCTCTTCCTAAACTTAGCGGTGGGGAAATTGTGCCTTTTGAGATTGGCGATATAAGCACGGACATAATCATAAGCTCAGACGCATATGTTTTTGAGTTTAGCATTTTAGACGATTTTACAACTCTTTCTCACAACTATGATTTTGAGCAGGGCATTTCAACTTTTACTTTCAATAGAATATATGGAAGCAATTATTATGAAATCTATATCAATGACATTTTAGTTGAAGATGCTTTAGTTACAGAAAATGATGACTATGTGACGGCAAGCATAACAAATCTTAGTAGCTATCAGCCAAACGACAATCAATATATAATAAGAGTTGTGGCTGGAAGGAGAGTTGAGAGTGTTGAGCATGCAGTTCCATCAATAATAGAGAAAACTTTGACCATTTTATCACCTGTTTCAGAAAGTGAGGAGCAGACAAACGGCTTCTACACCTGGAACGCACTTGACAATGACTATGCTTATTATGAATATCAAATATTCAAGACAGAAAGTGGCTATGTTGTCGGTGCCGATGCACAGCCAATTCAGACAGGCGGAACAAGCGAAAATATTATAAATGAAAGACTAGAATTTGGCTATTATGTTATAAGGATAAAGTCAGTTTCTACAGATTATAACAACTATCTAGACTCGACATTCTATGATGAAGATGGATATTTTGAAGCTGATTTCTTGGTTTTTGAGCAAATCGCAACACCAAATGTTACCTTTGTAAATGACAATGGCACATACAAACTTCTTATAGATAGTGTAGAGTATGCAGGTGGTTTTGACGTTTATGTTGATGACGCTTTGGAAAAATCTATCACTTTCACTGCCGGAAGCGGGCAGGCTGAATATATTTTTGACGCAGATTTTGCCCAGATAAAGACCTATAATATTGAAGTTGTTGCAAATGGCGGACAAAGCTATGATAAAAATCTTCACACACCATCAGAAGGCTATGACCTTACCGTGACAAGACTTGCCCAGCCGCAGTTTACTGTTTCAGAGACAACCGACCTTGCAGGGCGTAAAACAGCTGAAAACTTGACTATAACAATGATTGAAAACGCAGATCATGCAGTTATTGAGATAGACGGAGTGGTGGTCAATGGCAGTGACAACAGCAATGTCTATAACCTTATCAGCCAAGACAATGATTTCTTAGTTGGACTTTACTTCGTTGCTGACGATGCTGACGGAGACAACTATTACCTTGATAGCAACATAAGGGAAATCACATTCAACAGAGTTTCAGCGCCAACGAATATTTACTTTGCAAATGATATGCTCACATGGAACAATTCCGATACAAATGTAGAAAACTATTACCTTGCAATCACTCTTGTAAATAGTGTCAATGGTAACTATTATTATAGAACGCTTATTGAAGGCAATGACACATCACTTGACTTGCAAGCTTTAATCAACACTCTTTGTGATGAAAATCTCACCTTCGCAAGCAACTATCAGCAGTCAGAAAGTGTGATAATTGAGCTTTCAGCACATAAAAATTCATTTGCTCAAGATATTTATTATCTTCCGTCAATAAATGGAACAACTGTAGGCGGACAAAATGCACTTACAATTTATAAGCTTGATGCCGCAGAGATAACCTTCAATCCAGACGACTTGATTATAAGTTGGTCACCTGTGGCTACCGGTGCTGTCTATGATATCTATGTTGGCGGAGAACTTGTCCGGGAAGATTATACAAACGTTTCTATCAACCTTTCAAACTTTGGTGATATAGACTTTACAACAGCTCAAAGCGTATATGTTCAAAGCAAACATGCCGAGTATTTAAATTCGGCAAACTCAAACACCATCTACATAAAAGAACTTGCATCTATTGACAGCATAAATATTTCAACAGAAAACGGAGAATATCTTGTTTCATTTGCCTTTAGCCAAGACCTGTCAAATATTTCACAGGTGCTTGTAAATGGCAGCAGTGAAAATGTCAATTATCAAGCGGGCGGCAGCAGTGGAAACTTTAATTTGTCAGATTTTTCTGGAATAGAAAGCTTTACTCTTCAAGTTGTTGCCGAGAACTCAAGTAACACATATTTCTACTATAACTCAAAACAAACAACTTATAATCTTATTGATATTGCAACTTTAGAATTTACTCCAACACTTAATAACAACGTAATCTCATGGAATGATTTGACTTCTGGTTTTGTGGGAGCAAGTGTAAACCCAATAACCTATGTTCTTACAATATCATGTGGCGGACAAAATTATACTATCACAACGACTGCAAATGAATATAATTTGCAGGATATAGAAAATCAAATTGGAGTTGTCTTAAATGATAGCGTTGGCATCACAGTTACCGCAAGGGTGGCAAGCAGTTATTCTCTCGCCGGCGAAAATGCACGTGGCTACTATGGTGAAAACGTGGGTGAAGAGCTTAACACTGAAAAACTTGCAAGGGTAGGTTCAATCGACCTTCAAGTTGTAGATAATAGCAGCGAGTCAACGATGCTTAATGCAAAACGTTTTGCATATGTTACTCTCACTTGGCAAGATTTATGGGAAGAATTTGATAGTATTAGTTTTGAAGTGACTATCTCTACAGATGATGGAGACAGGCAAATAGTAGTGTCAGAAGGTGCTGTTCAAGCAAACTATACCCTTATAAAGAGTGATGGAAATTATGTTCTATCAATCTTCAGCACATATTTAAGCGGCACGGATATAACCTTCACCATAAGGGTGGTATCCACAAACTATATCTCATCTGAAGTTAGCAGTGCTTCTGTCTCACGAATAGATGGCATCACTGATATTGCTGTTGACCAAGATGGACTTCTTACTATCACCGATGATGGAAATTATAGCTATATACTTCAAGTTACAATAGGCGGGCAGACAGCTGAGCGAACTTATTCTTTCACAGGGGAGAACAAACAAATTGACCTTATGGTTGACGGGCTTTTGAAAGATAGGCATGGAAGCTACTCAATATCAATTCTTGCCTATGACGAAAATTCTCTATATCTTCCGTCGGGTGTAAGACAATTTTTAGGTAATAAACTTCAAGGCATACGAAGTTATCAAATACAGGACGATGGATATCTCAGTTTCAATATGTATATGGATGACTTTACAGACATGCTATTTATATTGCAAACAACGGTGAACAATGTTCCTTATAGAGCAACCGCTACTCCTGAGAGCACTGAATCTGGAACAAACGTATATTCAATCTACTTATTAGACTTAATGACTATATTTGAAAATGTCCTAAGTGGCGAAGCGGGAGAATATGTTTTTGAAGTTGCAGTATATAAACAAGGCTCAGTCCGCTCTGACTTTGTGTCTGTTACAGTAAATTATCAAATAGACCAAAACCCAAGCTATTCAAGGGGCTTTGACCTAACAAAAGACTATATTGTCTTTAATGTTCCTGAAAATGATGACACAATTTCTATCAATATAAGGCTATATGAATATGATGGTGCAAGCTCATATCAAGTGATAGACGACCATATCTCATTTGCAGCTGATGCAGTTCATGGATATTGGTGCGTGGATAGCGAGAGCGGTGACCAATTCTTTAGAACTACTAGAGATAATTTGAATGACACCGTTTCCTTCACAGAGTGCTATGCCGTTAGCGTCAATGAGATACTTAAAGACTATAGTTATGGGCTTTTCCTTATTCAAATTGCAAGACTTGGAAAGTCGGGAGATGAGTATATCTCTTACTCAAATCACTCTATTGAAATGTTCAAGCTAAACCGCGTAAATGATGACGTCGAAACTTATGGAAATCTTATTGTTAGGCTTCAAGGCAACAATCTTATCTGGGATTGGAATGCGGCAGAAGGATATGGCAATTTTGTTTATTATAAGCCAACAGCATACTATATAATCTTTGAACAGCAAGGTGAAGATGGTGAATCTTTCCAAGTTGTAAGTTATGCAACAAGCTATAATCTAGTAGATGCCAACTTAACACCGGGTGTGACTTATAATATCTATGTTGTGGCAGCGTCAGACATGTCACAGGTAGTCGCTTCTGACAGGTCGATAGCACAGGTCACTGCAATGAAATACACCACACCGCTAAACCTTGACGTTACAGACGGTATGATAACCTTTGATGACCAAGAATTTTTAAATAGCGAATTTATGAGTGAAATCACAAATTATTTCAGCACTTCAACTCACCAAAATTATCTATATGACTTGATGGGTGACCGCATCTTCACAAATCCATTATACTTCTACTCATCAGAACTTGCAGACGCAACCCTTACCCTGCGTTTCACATTGAGAGACAGCACGGGGGCTGATACAAGCACTTATTATGAGATAAGCCTTGCAGCACACTTCTTATTCCCTGATATCAGCATTCAAAACAATGACTTCAATGTGTCTGGCACGCAGACAATGTCATATTTTGAACTTTTGCAAGCTTATTCAAATACTATTTCAAATATCACAACCGCTGCTGCGAACAACTTTAGAAGCATGGTTGAAACCCTTATGAGTTCAAATAGGGGTTACGCGGGCAATAATGTTTTATTTGATGACTTTGGAAGAACTATCCCATCTGGCGAGTATTCGCTTTCAGTTTATCAGCGTGGAATAAACAACAGAACGATAGATTCAGACATGTCACAAGCAACAACAATCTTTGTTACAGCTTCGCCGACAATGTCACTTGCACAAGAGACGGATAGCGAAGGTGCAACTATCTATACAGCAACTTTTGGCACGACGGAGACTTATGTGGCTGACGCTTTCGACGAAGCGGGCAATGCAACACACTACACAATGCAAACAACAACTCAATATCGTATGCTTTTAAGATATGACTATGAAATTGAAAATAATGTGATGAATTTTGATGGCGGGTTTGCACTAAATTTAGTTTATCTGCAAGGTTCGGGCTGGAATATCTATTATGGAGACACAAGGCTTTCAGGCGTCATCTCAGACGTTGCGGGAAGTGGCAGTGTGCCGGGCTTTAAGATAGACGTCACAGCACTTCGCTCACAACTAAATAGTATAGAAGGGCAAGCTTTAAGAACGAATACGTCTATTCGAGTTGATATCTTTGCCTTGTCAGGTGATGATGGCTTTGTGGTCAATGGCAAGAGTGCATTCTTCAACCTTAGATACCTAGATTTACCAACAGACAGCATAACTTTCCAAAATGGAACAATGTATATAAGAACTGAAATCGACGACACAAGTGCAATCTTGTTGAGATACTTGGCAGTTGGTTCAGAACAGGCACAAAGAATAATTCAAATGAACAATGGTATTGCCTATATCGACTTGCCAAGAGCAGGGGCTTATAGTTATATAGTTCTTTCTCTAAATGGCTCTGTTTCATACAACACAATCAACGTTGGAAGCGAGACCTATGCGATTGAAAATCTATATAAGCTAAATGCTCCAACAATGGCAACGCAAAACAACAACCTTTATGTCACATACAACGCAAATGATTTCTCATATACTCAAGACCAATCATTGCAGTTCTATCTTGCAAACAATATAAGCATGGTGGATGGCTCTGGATATTATTATCATAGCGTATTTCATAGGGGGGCAACAAATGCCGTTGTTTATGAAGTTGGCTCTAAAAATCCAGACGGAAGCGTTATGTATAGCACAGAGCTTGAAGCAACTGACTTCTATTCATATCTTCTTGGAAATAGCGGATACTTTGAGTCTTCTGTTGCGGGCTCAAACACAGCTCATGGGGCTGACTATGTTTGGACGTTTATGACCTTAAATTCAACAGGTGACCAGTATGTAAACGGCGCAATGCTATTCACTTCTGAAACGTCAGTCGTAAGTGCAAGCATGCTCAATGTGATAAATGGCAACATTTATATAAGAAATGGCAATGTGCTATGGGATATCATTGAAGATGCACCGGCAATAGAAAATGGACAAATCATCTATAGAGTGTCTGTAAATTATTATAAGCAAGTTATCGGTGATAATGAGTTTGATATAACATATGAGTATCAACTAAGTGACCAGTATTATACTTCAGAGCAAACGCTCTCAGCTGACTATATAAGCCAAGAATATGATTACTACACCATAGACGTCACGCCAATGGGCGCAAGGGTGCTTACAACGCAAGAAGGCGCAAGTGACCCACGTGCTATTCAAAGCACTGAAGGAAATTACTATTTAATCTATGAAGGTGTATACTATCAAGACACTTATACTCAAGTGCTAAAAGGAAGCGCAGTAACACTTGGAAGCTCAACCGAGCCTATAGCAAGAACAAACACACCAGTCTTGTCACCAAGTGATACGATTATAAATAACGGTGTGGCAAATGGCAATATAATCTACTACATAACAACTGAAGATTATGGCAGCGATGTTATAACTGAAGAGCAAAGCCTAGACGTTGCCGAAAGAACTATAATCAGAGCAAGATATACTCAAGGTGGTAGAGAATATACAACACAAATAAATGGAACATTTACATTTACAACTAGCACAGCCTCAGGCGCAAGTGGATATATCATGGTTACCTTCACGCCAAGCGAAGGGCAACTCAATAATATAAGTCCATTTGATATCTTAATTCAAATGTATTCAGGCAGCAGCCTTATGTCGAAGGCTCTTGTGATAGAAAATGTCTATAAGATGAGTGCTATCCAAGATGAATATTATGAAATTCGTCTAAGCGGAGATTCAACTATCATAGACTTTACAAACTACTTTAGATATGTCACAATCGCAAGTGACAACACCTTCTATCAAATAGTTATTGAATATACTACAGCTGATGGCAACTTCACTTTGGCAATGACAAGTTTAAGCTCTGTTAAGACCTTTGAAATTACAAGTGATATCACAAGCTTCACAGTTCAAGTGCGTGACAATCAAGCCACAAGCACAGTCAATAGATTGTTGCTACTCTATAGTGATTTTCTAAGATACACAGTTGAGCAAACTCAAGTTGAAGAAGACGGCGAAAGCTTGATTGATATAACTTGGAATAGTCAAGACTATCGTTTTGAGTGGACTTGGACTGACGGGCGAACAACCGCTTATGAATACTACTATGAAATAGAAACTCAAGACGTTGGAAGAACAAGCGGAACAACAACTCACAACTATTTCATGCCACATGATCGCGGAACAATAACAAGCTTCTTAGTTAAGGCTAGACAGGTTAGCGGCGAAGAGACAGGTGATGGACAAACAGTGCTTTATATTTACAGCAACTCGGTTAGCTACACTGGTGCAAGCGTTGTGTTTGACCTATTCTCAGGTGGTAACGGAAGCCCACTTACACCTTATCTAATTTCAACTGAAGAAGATTTCTATAATATTTCAAAACGCAATGTTTCAGACGAAGTGTTCTACTTCAGATTTACAGCAAATATTGAAATAGACTTTGCAAATATGGTCGATATCGTTGAAACAGATAATGGAAGCGAAGCAAACTTCTTGATAAAAGAGTTCTACGGAAATCTTGACGGTGATGGCTATAGATTGATATTTGCAGCAGATACGCTGTTAGATATGGATAACCCATATTCAGCAAATATAACGGGACTTAGCTCACTTACCTTCACAAAATACTTTGCTCTATTTGAGACCATTGCTCCAAGTGCAACGATAAGCAATCTTAACTTATATATGGATATAGACATAACTGACCTAGATAGCACCTACGCACTCATTGCTCCACTTGCACTATATAATTATGGAGCTATAAGTGGTGTCAATGTAAACGGACTTACCATTTCAAGATTGACAGGCGAGCGTAATGCAAACTATATCTTCATTGGCGGAATAGTTGCTCTAAACTATGGAACAATCGAAAATAGCTATAACAACTCCGATATAACATTCTCTATGCCACAAAGACTTCCACTTTACATGGGCTATGCAGGAATTGCACTCTTCAACTTAAGCGAAGGCGACTATGTGGGAACGATTTCAAACTCATTTAATACTGGAAATCTTAATATAACAGCATCAACAAACAACGTCAATATTTACGGCAGCGGTATTGTTATAAACAATGCAGGTATTCTTGAAAGAGTGGGCAATAATGGAAACTTCACTATAGACGGAACGGTATCATGCGCCGCTTACTTTACAGGTGTGGCTCTATATAGCGAAGGTGGTTCCTTAAGCTATTGTTACAATAATGGACAGTTTACAGGTTCAACAAGTGCTTCGCTCTACTCGGCAGGTATTGCATACACCTTAAATGGTGGAACTATCAACTATTTGGTAGACACTCAAGGCTATGCACTTGCAGTTATAAGCAGGTCATCTCCAACCGATAATGGAACAAACTATGCAGGAGTAAGCTCTGGCACAACTGTGATAAATGCTGTTGAACTTACAACAGTTACCATCGACTGTGGTGGCGGATACTATCTAAGAATACAAGGCTCAAGCGGCAGTTATGTTGCTTCGATTGGAATGTAACAAACTAAGAAGTATAATCTTCTTAAGATAAGCAACTTGTTTTAAAATCAAAATAAAGAGAATATTATATATCTATGAGAAAATTTCTTTTAATCATGATATTGATATTCTCTTTATCTTTTTTTGCAGGTTGCACAAGGCAAGATATAAAAAATCTTGATGCTGATGATTTTATTATGCTCTCGCTTGATATCTCGTCTAATGGAAGAATTGTGCAGTCTCTTGACTTTTCAGTCAATAGCGAAAGGCTATCAAATCTTGGAAGCGACGAAGAAAAGTTGACGTTTATTTCTAATTTGACAGCTGCGGTTGAAAGGCTAAGGACGGAATTTTTGCTTGAGCTAACTATACTTTATATTCAAAATCCGAGCGAAGAATACAAACTCAATAAGGGGGTGGTGCTAACAAATGCCGCCTATAGCAATGAGAGTGATAGTGTGGGCTTTAACATTATCTTCACCTCTATTGGTGCGTGGAATTATTATCATAACAGCGGACAGGGTGGCGGAGATGATGAAAATAAAAATATCTTTATAAATAAAAATGAATCCATTGGCACTTTTCCGTTTTCAAGCAAGGTGAGTTTAAGCGAAGATGAAACTATCTATGTTGGAGACAGGTATAGACTTCAATATCTCGGTGCAGCACAGGGGTTAAGCTTTGAAAGCGAGCTTAGCAGGCTTTATAACCCTGTTCTACTATACAATTATTCAACCTACTATAGCAGATTGCACTCAGATGCGGATTATCAGTTTGTTGACTCAAATGGGCATAGTCATCATTTATGGGCGGTGGAGAGCGAAGATTTAAGTGCTGATAATAAAATTTTGATATATTCATATCAAATAAATGCTGGCTATTGGTATCTTTTTATTTTGATTTTTGCACTTGTTTTTGCGGTTATTTTATATTGCATTTTGAATAACAAGAATATTAAAAAATATTTTAAATGTAAAATAAAAATAAAAAATAGGAAAATAAAATCTTTATGATTAAAGATTATAATAAATTAAGGATTATTTAGTTTATTGACATAATTTAAATTTAAGATTTTTTATTCTCTAAAAAATAAGGGGCTTTTGAGCATAAAAAAGCTGTCACTAAAAATGTCTTAAAAGTGATGTTTCTATAGGCAGCTTTTTAAAAAACCTTTCAAGGTTTTTCGGGAATTTTTGGCACAAAAATTCCAATGCTCAAAAGTCCGTTTTATATAGGCAAAATTTGTCTATTTTTTCTTTATTTAATAAAAAACAATAAAAATTTAATAAAATCCTTTAAAAAAATCATTAATTTTTAGCCTTTTGCCCCATTAGCAGTTGAAATTTCTTGACAAGTGTGGTATTATTATATGGTTAAAAAGGAAGTAAGTATTATGACGAATGAAAAGATTAGAAATATTGCAATTATCGCCCATGTTGATCATGGCAAGACATCTCTTGTAAATGAGCTACTTAAGCAGGGCAGTGTTTTTCGTGAAAATCAAGCAGTTGAAGATAGAGTTATGGACTCAAATGCACTTGAAAGAGAGCGTGGCATCACCATTTTGTCAAAAAACTGCTCATGCGTTTATAATGGAGTTAAGATAAATATCATTGACACACCAGGACACGCTGACTTCGGCGGCGAAGTGGAACGCGTGCTTAAAATGGTTGATGGTGTTCTTCTTGTGGTTGATGCTTTTGAAGGCCCTATGCCACAGACCCGTTTTGTTCTTGAAAAGGCACTTGCACTAAAATTAAAGGTCATCGTTGTTATCAACAAGATTGATAGACCTGATGCTCGTATCAGCGAAGTTATTGACGAAGTGCTTGAGCTTTTCTTAGAGCTTGATGCAAATGACGAGCAGCTTAACTCTCCATTTATCTTTGCATCTGCAAGACAGGGCATAGCAAGCGACAATAAGGATATAGTTGGCACTGATATGAAGCCACTTTTTGAAAAGATTATAGACTATATTCCAGCCCCAAGCGGTGACGAAAATGGTCCGCTTCAAATGCTTGTTTCATCTGCAGAGCATAATGACTATGTTGGAAAGCTTGCAGTTGGAAAGATATCACGCGGAACTATCAGAGTTGGTCAGAGCGTAACTCTTTGCAACTATCACGAAGATAAAAAAATTCGCTCTAAAGTTGTAAGCCTATACGTCTTTGAAGGGCTTAAGAAAACTCCTGTTGAAAGTGCAACTATTGGTGAAATTGTATGCATTGCAGGGCTTGAAGGTGTGCAGATTGGCGACACTGTTTGTGATAGCGAAGTGACAGAACCTATTGAGTTTGTCAAGATTGCAGAGCCAAGTGTTGAGATGACCTTTATGGTCAATGACAGCCCATTTGCAGGCAAGGAAGGCAAGTTTGTCACATCACGTCACCTTAGAGATAGACTTTATAAGGAAGCGGTTAAAGACCTTTCACTTAGAGTTTCAGACGGCGAGACTGCCGAGCGTTTTAGAGTTTGTGGACGTGGTGAAATGCATCTTTCAATCCTTATTGAAAACATGAGAAGAGATTGCTATGAGTTCCAAGTTTCAATGCCTAAAGTTTTAATAAAAGAGATAAATGGTGTTAAATGCGAACCTATTGATAGGCTTTACCTTGACGTCCCAGAAGACTGCACAGGTGTTGTTATGCAAAAAATGGGTATAAGAAAGGGCGAGCTTGTTCAGATGACACCGCATGGCAATCGTATGAAGATGGAATTTTTGATTCCTTCGCGTGGGCTTTTCGGTTTTAAGAGTGAACTTCTCACAGACACACGTGGTGAAGGCGTTATCAACTCTATCTTCTATGACTATGAGCCATGGAAGGGCGAGATTAAACGTAAGGAGTATGGCTCACTTATTGCACACGAAACAGGCGAAGCTATTGTGTATGGCTTATTCAACGCACAAGAGCGTGGCGACCTATTTATCGGACCGGGAACACCTGTCTATGCAGGTATGGTTGTAGGGCAAAACCCTAAGGGCGAAGATATCGTTGTCAATGTTTGCAAGAGAAAACACCTTTCAAACTGCCGAGCAGCTGGCTCTGATGATGCACTAAGACTTACCCCACCTAAGAAGATGAGCCTTGAAGACGCCATTGAATTTTTAGGTGATGACGAAATTCTTGAAGTCACTCCAAAGAGCTTTAGGATAAGAAAGATAATCCTAGACCATAACCTTAGACTCCGTGAACGCGGCAAAATTTTAAGGGGTGAGATTTAAAATTTACAATAAACTCTAGTTATTTTTTGAAATATGTGTTAAAATAGGCTTGAGGTAAGATTATGTTAATGCCAAAAGAAAGCAGAGATTTAAGAAAGACGATGAAACGACTAGGTATATTTTTGCTGATTGTCTTCCTTTTTGACGTTTTTATCTGCTTTCTTTTTTATAGATACACAGAGCTAAGTGGGGTGCTTATTGGTTTTATCATCATTTGCATCACCGCCGTTTTATACTTGCTCTTTTTGCTTATTTGTGCTAGAATTGATAAAAAGAAAAAGGAGCGTCTTGAAAAAAGCGGCAAGAAAGACCCTTTTACCAAAGAATAATTTTTTTACTTAAATTAAAGCGGTATTTTACGTTTTAAAATAAATTATGCTAAATCTTAAACTATAAAAATTCACTTTATTATCAGGAGGAGATATGGCCGATTACAAAATTATGCCACACAATATAGAAGCAGAACAAGCCTTGCTCGGCTGTATTTTGATTGATACGCAGTCACAGAGTGATATACTTGGCACTATCAGTGAAGACGATTTCTACACAGAGTCGCACAGAAATATCTACAGCTCAATGCTGAAAATCTATCAAAGGTCTGTGCCTATTGACTTTGTCACACTCTCTGACCAGCTTGATAGAGATAAACTGCTTGAAAAAGTGGGCGGACTTGAATATATCACGTCGCTTACAAATGTTGTGCCATCGGCAGCAAACTTTCAATACTACTGCGATATAGTTAAATCTGACTCTATAAGAAGAAAACTTATTTCAGCAGGGCAACAAATTATTGAAGACGCCTACGAAAATGAAGACAAAGACAAAAGCTTGCAGTTTGCTGAAAAGGAAATCTTTGATATTTCTGAAAGACAGGGCAGGTCATCTCTTGAACATGTTGGCAAACCAAATGGCACGATAAAAAAGGTTCTTGATAAGTTTGACGCCATTGCAAAGGACCCGACTTCTCTTAAGGGTATACCAACTGGCTTTAAGGAATTTGACCAAATCACAAACGGACTTCAAAACAGCGACCTTATCTTGCTTGCGGCAAGACCTGGTGTTGGTAAAACTTCTTTTTCAATGAATATAGTCATAAATGCTGCAGTGGAAAGCGGCAAGACCTGTGCGGTTTTCTCGCTTGAAATGAGCCCTGAACAGATTATGCAGAGAGCTATCTGTTCGCTTGCAAAGGTCAGCATGGCAAAAGCACTTAACGGCACGATGACTGAAGAAGAGTGGAAACGTATATGGGCGGCAACTAAAAAACTTGAACAAAGCAATATCTACATAGATGAGTCGCCATCATCACCAGCCGATATCTTGACAAAATGTCGCAGACTAAAAACAAAGCAGGGGCTTGACCTTGTGATGATAGACTATATCCAGCTTATGTCAAACGACGCAACCAAAAAGGGCGATAGCAGACAAAACGAAGTTGCGGCAATCTCGCGTAGTTTGAAACTTACTGCGAAAGAACTTAATATTCCTATCATTGTGCTGTCACAACTGTCGCGTAGCGTGGAAAGCAGAACAGAAAATGGTCACCGACCTATGCTTGCCGACCTTCGTGACTCAGGTGCTATTGAACAAGATGCCGACATTGTTTTGTTCCTATACAATCCTGAAAAATACAACGACGTTCCGCAGGAAGACGAGCCTGGCACGGTTGAACTTATCATTGCTAAGCATAGAAATGGTAGAACTGGAACGGTTAAACTCCGCTGGATAGGCGAGTATACAACATTTGTCAACTTGGGTGAGAAGGTTTTAACGCCAAAAACTCAAACCGTTGACTACAACAAGATTGAAGAAACTCCACTTGACAATGTTGACGTTGATGTCTTTGACGATTAAAAGTTGTTTTTTAAAAGAAAATATATAAAAATAATTCAAAAATTATATAAAAAGGAGAAAATTATGGCAAAAGCCAAAGAAAATAAGGATTACCAAGCAGGTGGCGCTAAAAAATGGCTGATTATTGTTGGTATATTAGTGCTAATAGCTATCATTGTTGTGGTTATTGTGCTATGTATTCCTGCAAATACCTATAGTGCGGTTGAAAGATTGAAACAATTTAGTCAATCTTCATTTTTAGAAAGCGAAACCGAACAGACAAAGTATAATAGCGTTGAAGAAAAAATATCTGCAAGCACTATAGATTATTATAGTCAAGAACTTGCAGACATAGAAGTTTTAAGCGATAGTATCAACAATGTTTTAGATTATTATGATGAATTTTTGGTGCTTGCAACTGACAATAATATCTTAAGTAGAAATTATAAGACCATAAGAAATAATTTGGAAGATGCTATGGATTATCAACAGTCTCTTGGCGGGGTTATGGACGAAATTATAGAACTTTCAAATAATTCAGACTCGCACTTGCGTAATCTATGGATTGACTTTAGAGTAACGTTTACTGACTATCTTTCAAGCATGACGAGTGTTATTGATGCACTCAATAATTGCTATCAAGGCTGCTTTGAAGTAAATCTTGCGAATAACCTTGCATCTACTATTATTCTTAACACGATTGACGATTACTTATCTGTTATCACGGCAGATTTCAATAGAGTTGTGAACGTTGACGAAAAGAACACAACAATCAGAGATTATAACTACGCGTCACATGGCAAAATCACACTCCTTAATAGTTTTGTCAATAAGTATATAGTTGATGATAGTGATATTGTTGAGTATAATTTCTCTGGAAGTTTGAAATCATCTTATCAAAAGATAAATTCATTCTTTACTCTTTATAATCAAGAAAATTTTGTTTCTGTTATAGAGTCAATGGACACAAACGGAAACATAACCCTTACTTTCCAACAGGAAGATAGTGACGGAGTGTATGACGCCGCTAAAGAATTTATGAGTGCGAGGTAAATATGAAGAAAAAATTTTTATTATCACTACTAGCATGTTTGGCTATAGGTTCAAGTTTAACACTTGTATCTTGTGGCGATGACAATAGTGACGTAAATTCATACGAAGGTTTTCAAACGGCTATAAGCACCTATCTTGAAGATGCCACACTCTTCAAAGAAGACACGACTATTGGCAACATTGAAACAGATTTCTACTTCGATAACTTTTCATACAAGAATAGTTATGGAAATAAGGTAGAAGGGGATGCAAACTATATCCTTTTGAATGCCTATGGAATGAACTACATTCAAGAATACTATATCCTTCTTGACTCGCTAAGCGAAGGAAGATACGACTTTGCGGCGCTAAACAATTCGCTTGCCAATCTAAATACTAGCTTTGATGCAGTTAAAATGGAATCTAAAAACGTGTTAAACGCAGACACAAACGCAAATTTAGATATTTACAATGGATTTTATGCTAATTATAAAGATAAGGCAAAAGATTTTATAAATGACGCCTATGTGACTGCTGTTGAGCTGAGCAATTTTCTTATAGACCAAGCAAATATGCTCGATGGACTTGGCACTGATAGTCAAACAAGTGAGCAAATTGAGTTCTATATGGACACTCAAATTCTATATATCTTCAATGACATTCGCGGAGTTTTGCTTGATAGCAGCGAAGGGCAACAGCTTACAGGCAATGAGTTTTATGATGGTGCGACTGCTTTGCTTTCACACTATGCAAGCACAAGCACACGCCATATAGGAATGGTTACCGCTGAAGTTATGGGCGACCTTATGGACCTTACTGACCTTCTTGCAGGCGAAAGGGGATACACAACCACAGCAATGGAGAATTTTTCTCTATATAATTATGTGAATGTATACACAAGCTCTATTGAAGATTATATGCAAGACGATATAAATGCTCAGTCTTACTATGAACAAATGAAAAAATATTTCAGCAATGACAATAGCTATTTAGAGCAATATCACACATATATTGAAACAAATATATATGAGTAATTCAATTTATTTAAAAAATTAATAATTATAAAAAACGCCTAAATTAACAGTAATAATTAAAAAAACTGCTTTTAGGCGTTTTAAAAGATTAAAGCATTTATTAATATTTATATATTTTTAAAAAATAAATAAAAAATAAAATAAACAAAAAATAATTAAAAATAAAAATTTTTAAAAAATTAAAAAATTTAAAAGATAATATTAAATTTAAATAATGTAAAAAATAAAAAAATAATTTAAAATTAATAAAAAAATTAAACAATGTTTAAAAATTAAAAAATAAATAAGATTTTTTTTGAATTTTATTAAATATATTCTTAAATAGGAGAAAATTATGGATTATGAAAAAATTGCCGAGCTTCTTTACCCAGACGTGAAGCTTTCGGTTGATGATATATTAAAGAGATATCCTAAAAGAAATTTAAGTGAAGGTCAGGTGGTAACTAGATTCGCGCCAAGCCCAACAGGACTCTTGCACATTGGAAACTTTTTTCAAGCTTTTATCAGTTATAACCTTGCAAAAAACACCAATGGTATTTTGTTTTTAAGAATTGAGGACACCGACGAAAAGCGTAAAGTGCGGGAAGCTAAGGCTGTTATATATGAAGTGCTTGAAAGGTTTGGACTAAAGTTTGACGAATATCAAACACTCGACGGTAAGGATATCGGTAATTATGGACCTTATGTGCAAAGTCAAAGGGTTGAAATATATCAGGCGTTTGCAAAGAAGCTTGTTAGCGTTGGCAAGGCTTTCCCATGTTTTTGCAAGAAAACTGAAGGCAAAGAAGACGTGCTGAAACTCCGCGAAAACAAGTTTGAAGAAGATGACGAAAAAGAGTATGACCCATGCCGTGACTTAAGTTACGACGAAGTGAAAAAACATATCGACAATGGTGAAAGCTTTGCAATAAGGTTAAAGACAAAAAATACAGGCAAGGAGCGAATTAAGTTTAACGACCTTATTAAAGGTGAGCTTGAAGCAAAGGCAAATGCAAAGGACTTTGTTATTGTAAAAAGTGATGGCGTCCCACCTTATGCATTTGCTCATGCTATTGATGACACTCTTATGGGAACGACGGTTGCTGTGCGGGGAGAAGAATATATTTCGTCAACTCCTGCGCACTTAGAGCTTTTTGAAGCACTAGGGTTTAAGCCTATAAATTATTGCCACAATCCACTTATCTGTAAGATTGATGAAAAAACAGGCAATCGTCGCAAGATTTCAAAGCGTTATGACCCTGAAGCAAATATGATGTTCTATTTTGAGCAAGGCTATCCTAAAGAAAGTGTGCTTGAGTATCTTTTAAATATGATAAATTCAGGTTTTGAAATTTGGAGAAAGAATAATCCAGACCAAGCTTGGCAAGATTTCAAGTTTGGTATTCATGATATCACAGCGGTTGCACCTATTTTTGACCTTGTCAAACTCAATGATATCTCTAAAAACTTGATTGCAAGAATGAGCGGGCAGGAGCTATATTCAAATTGGCTTGCATGGGCAAGGGAATATGATAAAGAGCTTGCGAGTGTGCTTGAAAGTGATAGCGAAAAATATATAAAGCTTTGTCAAATGGATAGAGACGGAGCAGCAAAGCCGCGTAAAGATATCTATAACTATGCAATGATGAAAGAATATTTTGATTATATCTTTAACGCGCCTACTAAATATGAACTTGATGAGAGCGATATTCAAAATGCTAAGGAATTTTTAGCTGAGTATGGAAAGACCTTCTCTATGCCAGCAAGCAATGAAGAATGGTTTGCTTTTGTTAAGGCGCTTGCGGGAAGCTTAGGCTATGCAACTGATAATAAAGCTTATAAACAAAACCCTGATGCATATAAGGGCAATGTTGCAAAGGCTTGTGAGTTTATACGCGTTGCCATCACTGGAAGGAAAAACTCACCAACATTATATACAATAATGTCAATTTTAGGCGAAAACGAAGTAAAGGTTAGAATAAATAATTTTATAACAAGCCTTACGCTTGGCGACTGTCCGAAAAAGTGAGTATAAAAGAATAAACCTTAGTCAAGCAATTTTGAAACTAGCGGTATTTTTAGAGAAAGAAAAGAGTATAAATTAAGTTTTATCTTAAAATATACTCTTTTTTGTTGTGGTGTTATGCTAGATAATAAGTCTAATACATAGTTTTTTAATTTTAATTATATATTTCGCATTTAATTGTATATCTTTATATCACTACATACACATCATAAGTTTTGGTGTATGTTTTTGTCGTTCCACCTTTGAAAGTGCGTTGTGTGGTGTGAGTTTCGGTGAATAGTTTTTTAGATGTATGATCTGTTGTTTGTGGTTGATTTATAGAATAGTTAAGATATATTTCAATCTTGTTATCATATACTCTAACTTGTTTTATGAAAAGTTCTATAGCTTTATTTGGACATTTTTTCATAGTGTATTTAAAGAAATTTTGAATATCTTCTTTTGTTAGTTCATAGTGTTCTTTAGACTGCTCAACAACTAACTTTTCTTGCAAATCTTTCTTTTGCTTTTCTAGTTCTTCAAGGCGAGATTTTGTTGTGTCAGTCAATATTCCTTTTTCTATTGCAATCATAATATTTGAAATAGCGGTATTAGTTCTTTGCAATTCGCTTTTTAGTGTGTTTAGAGAGTTATTGCTTCCGACTCGCTTTTTGTGAAGTTCATATATTTTGTTAGAAATTTCTTCCAAGTTCTCTGGAATGTTGAATTGAGATATTAAAAATTTGTCTATTACATTTTCAATAAAGGTTTTATTCATATTTCCAACTGGACAATTTCTTTTCTTAGTAGTTATACACTTGTAATATCGTATTGTTTGACCATTGGAAGATATTGCAGATACAGGATACATTTTTCTATCGCAACATCCACAGTAGATTTTATCTTTCAACCTAAATATTTCGTGATTGTCTTTTCGGCAACCATATCGGTTTGCGTCAAGTCTTTTCTTTACATTTTGGAATAGTTCTTGTGATATGATAGGTGGATAGATTTTATCGTAAACTTTACCATTTAATCTATAAACACCTGTGTAAAATTCATTCTTTAAATAGTGCCTTATGGTATCTGGAATAAACTTTTTGCCTTTATTAGTTATATTCTCTTTTTCAAAATCTCTACAAATTTGAAGTATTGTTTTACCACTCGCATAATCTTCAAATATTCGTTTAACAATACTTGCTTCATCTTCATTTATTTTTAGCATTTTGTTTTCCTTTACATATCCAAATGGAACTGAGCCTATGCAATGTCCTTTCATTCGTGATTCGTGAAGTCCACGACTTACTTTTTGTGCTAATTCTTCGCTGAAATATTGGTTCATACCTTCAAGCAGGCTTTCAAGTAAAACTCCTTCTGGGGTTTCTGGTATGTTTTCCATAGCAGATAGTAGTTTTACTCCATTGTCTTTTAGGTGTTTCCTATGAATTGCAGACTCATATTTATTTCTAGCAAATCTATCAAGTTTATAGACTAACACATAGTCCCACTTTTTGTTATTACTGTCTTTTAGCATTCTTTGGAAGGCTTCTCGTTCATCCGTTGTACCAGAAATTGCTCGGTCTATGTATGAATCTACGATAACTATATCATTCCGCTTAGCAAAATCTTGGCAAACATGAACTTGACCTTCGATTGACTGTTCTGTTTGGTTGTTGCTACTGTATCTAGCGTATATAACTGCTGTTTTCACTTTTATTTTCTCCTTTTATTCTATTTTTCTGTCTTTCGACAGGGGCGAAACAAACGGAAACGAATTATAGTTTTTGACTTTGAAATTTTTATACTATTGTCAAAGGTTGTGAAACAATGCACTTTACCTTTGACAAGAGTGAGTTTTCGTTTAACCTTCGCACCCGAAAGACTAATTACTTTTTGGCATTTCACTGATAACTTTTGGACTAACTTTACCCATAACAACACCTTCGTCAATGCAAAGAAAGTCATCAAAGAGAAGTAGTTTTCGGTTTTCCTGTCCTATGGTGCAAACGATATCACTTTCTAAAATGTCCGAGATAAAGTATGTTTGCAGATGCTTTGAGTAGACAACTCTTTCGCCAGTCTTTCTAATATATTTGAGAATATATGAAATTGCTTGATAGACAAGAGAACTATGTTCAATCTCTTTAAAATCGTTTCTACCAAATCTATCTAAAAAGAATGTGTTTTGGTATGTTATCTGCATTTTATGAGTCTTTGTGGAGTAGTCTTTTGTTTCAATTATTTCGTCAATCATTTTTGGTATTACAAATATTCCATGAAAGTGGAGTCTATTATTTATAGGGCTTCGTTCCCAAACTCCAATATATTTCCAGCCTTTGCGGTTAGATAGATGTCTTAAACAATTTAGTAGTTTCTTTTTAAATTCTTCTTCGCTTAATTTTTTACTATCATAGGTAAATGTGCAAAAGTGCGTCCATTGTTGTAAATTCACTTTTCTATATAGCCTTGTAAGTCTAACAATTCGATTTCGCTTTTCCTTATTTAAAACTTTCTTAACTATCTCTTTTGACTTCTCAATATCTTTAACTTCTTTATCTATTTCTTCAACTGCTTCTTTAATTTTTTCACTCTTAACTTTATCTTTCTTACTTTCTAAAATTTCCTTAACTTTTTCTTCGTTTTTATCTTTCTTAACTTTTCTTTTCTTACTTTTCCACGGTTGCGTGGTATGAGGAATAGCGATGTAATGACTACCGTCAAAATATACTTTACTTTTTGGATAGTGCATTTTGTTCCTCCCTTGCTTTTGTGATTAGATTTAAAATTTCCAAGAAAAAATCTTCTTTAAGAAGTGATAAATCTAACACCTTTTCGACTTTTAATGTTCGCATTTCTTTAACTCCTTTTTTGTAAAATTTGGAATTAAAAAAGACATAGAAAAATATTTTTCTACGCCCATAAAATGCAACCACTGACTCTTAAATTTTGGCTCAGAGCATACCAATAAACTAACTTCTCGGCTTGCCATTTTGCGTTGTCTAATTTAATTTCAATGAGAGAATAGCATAAATGATTTAAAAATGTAAGGAACTAAACTAGTACAAAACTAGTACTTTTTCCCAACAAAACCCAAACAAACTTGTAGTTTTTGGTAAAAAGTTGCACGATTTTTGCTATTCTTCTCTAAATACAGCCACAAAAAAGGGTGAAAGTTAAGGCAATATTCAAAAAATATTCCACTTTTTATCGTGGAATATTTGAAATATTACATATAATACATTGCATATCTATCTTTGAATTTTCTTCTTCGTCTGTAAACTCTATCTACGCTTATGCCTAAAAATTCTGCTATAAGTTTAGGTTCTACTCCGTTGTAATAGAATTCAAATACTTGATATTCAAGTTTGTTCTGTATGATTTTTAAAAGTATTTCTTTAACTTTTGTATAGTCTGGTTTTTCGTTTAATATTGGTCTATCGTCTATGAGTTCAAAACATTCATTTTCATCTACAATGTTGTTATGAAATTTTAATTCTTTTCGCAAGTACACTTGTAATACTCTAATGCAAGCATTTTTAAGATTGTCTATCTTGCCAGATTTAGACTTTGAGTTTTTACAAAGTTCACCAAGTCTGTGCCCTATGAATTTGCAAAGAAACAAACTTGCTTCTTGGACTAAATCGTATGCGTCTGAATAGTTATCTAGTTTCTTGTGATAGCAAATATCTTGTTTCAACTGACTTTGCAATCTCTCAACTTTTGGTGTTGCACTGTATGCATATTTCTTAATGCCTTTCAATGCACATAGAGCGAAACATTGAGATAACTTTTCAATGTTTTCTAAGGTAATAACCGTGTTTTCATCTAAAATACCTTTTTTCTTTTTTACTTCTTTCATATATAACTCCTTTTATTTGCCTTTTGGCACAAACAAAAAAGAGCATAGTTTGACTGAAAATTTAAAACATTAGAATTTTATATACAACAAGTCAAGGAAGAAGAAATATATATTTTATGCAAAGAAAAAAGACTAAGGTAAAACCTTAATCTTAAAAGAAAACTAAAATATATATTTCCCTTGAATTGTTGTGAGAACTATGCCACAACCACCAGCCAAAAGGCGAAGAAAAGGAGAAAATACAAAAAACGGCATCGTAAAAAAATGAGAAGGCGTTTGGCAAAGAGGGTTTACCCCTTGCCAGCCTCTCATTTTAGATGCCGTTTTGTTTTGCGGGAGAATATTTTATTAAATTGCAATATTTTAAATTGCAAGTTTTTGTTATTTTTAATTAAAAAATTTTTTGTTTTGTCAGTTTTTGCGTGTGTGTGCTTGTCTTTCGGTGGAGCGAAGCGACACCGACTTGTATCAAGACAAGCACACGTTTAAATGCCATTTATTTGTTTTTAAAAAATTTAAATAAAAATATTAATTATATTTGACTTTAGGATAAATATATGGTATATTAATAGTAAGCGTTTAAGAGTTGTGATGAGATATTTCAAGGGATATCAGGTAAGAGGTCAACTAATGCGGGACAATTAAATATGATTACATTTTATAAATCTTATTGTATTCGTTTTCCTTGAGAGTATGATAAGTTCGGGTCTACAGTCCAGATAGATAAAATTATAAGTATGTAACTCAAAACATGGAGTAAATCCATATTTTTGTGTTGCATGATTAAT
>ERZ1090861.417-NODE-417-length-26146-cov-11.843164_pt1 | contig 26146 bp, 20 predicted proteins | sample MGYA00478482_ERZ1090861 | MGnify/ENA primary metagenome ERZ1090861 (study PRJEB33644, sample SAMEA5815744) | chicken gut metagenome | biome: Chicken; feature: Gastrointestinal Tract; material: Caecum | place: Ireland | collected 2019-01-01 | study: A study of the... | reverse complement strand
ATATATTTCGTGACTTCCCAGTAAAATTTATCTTCCATCGGTTCCTCAAATAAGTCCTGATCCGCCAGAAAACTTTCCGACTCTTCTCCCAGGTATTCCCAAAGATACGGATGCAGCCTCGTGAATGGCTGATATCCCATAGAAGAACAGTCTGCATACAGGCAGTCTTCATCATCCCGATACCGGAATCTTACCCCCAAAAATGAAAATATGTGCTCATCCCCTGAACGTTCTTCTTTTTCCGGGAAAGTGAAAGTATCCATATCGCAAAGAGCCATTTGTTTCATCCGCTCAAGGAGCGTCAGATATTCTTTCACTGAAATGTTCTGTGTCATACTGGATAATATTAACATTTTTCTCTTCCCCCTGCCCGAGTTATTTTTCCGTTTTCCATCCCACATCCAAATGACATTTATAATGCCTGCTGTGATCGTAAATCACACGGGGCTGCTCTGGAAGTTGGAACTTTTCGATGATATCCTTTATGTATTCGGAATTAATATTAGGATTCATATATACAACGGCTTTTCCGTTTTTCTTTACTTCAACTCTGCCTCTGGGATAATAGTTATAAGCTTGCTTACATCCTTCCGTTCTGACATATTCCCATATTTTCCTGTGAACATAGGTATCTCCCGACCGGGATACTCCAAAAGGAAATTTTTCATCGTATGGAACGGACAGAATATTTCCTTCGATCAACCAGAAAACCCCTTTTAATGGCTTACTCATATTTCACCTCTGTCCTTTAATTCACTATTCACACCAAAACAGATTGTCTCTGTCCTGGCACCATTTTTCAAACTCTCTGCTCCTGTATTCATGGTAGTTCAAATGATCGCTGCAATAATATGAAAGCAGATATAAAAGCTGTTCATCATCCAATTTATCCAGACAAATTCTTTTTGTCTCCTCAAGCCATTTTTTAAACCTGGCAAAAAAATCTGTAAATGTTGCTTTCTGATAATTTTCGCAAATCTCTCCTGACAGTAATTGACAAATTTCATTCATCCTGCTCCCGCTTTTATATTCTGCCGGTATTGTGGCATCTTGAAATTCTCCTCTGAATATTTCCCCTACGTTTTCTCTGATATCATCATTATGGGCGCTCTCCGGATTCTTTAATAATCGGCTTGCTTTCATAAGGCAGTCATAGCCACAGGTTTCCACTCTTGTCACATGATAATAAAGAGGAACTGGTTTATGATACTCCAAAGACACTCTGTCGAGATTATGAGATTTATAATACCGATCTGGAATTTTGTATTTGATAAAGTCAGCCAGACGCTCTCCATTTTTTATATAAAGAAATCTGACTCCACACCAAACAGCATAAAACGGTCTTTCATGCGGGCTCCCGTCTATATACAGGATATCGCCTTTATCATATGGCAGCTCAACATCCGGATATGGTCCAAACAGGTAAAGATTATCGGAAATGATCTTTTCTGGTTCAGACAATATATATCCTTTCTCTTCATATCTGGCAAATCCTCTGTAAGATCCGGTCGGATCATCTATGGAGACCAATTCACCTTTCAAAGAAAAATCTGCACTGTATAATATGCTCATATTTCTATCAATTTCCGTGTACTTTGTTACTGTAATATAATACTTTTTACTTATCTGCTCTTCAGAATATAATTCCTGATAATACTTCCTCCAAGTTTCCGAACATTTGCTTTTATAAGGCTTCTCACTTGGCAGATGCCATTCCTTTACCTCCATATACTTTTCATGAATCCATTCTTTAACATCCGGATCAAATCTGCGGAACAGCATATCCATATATGGGCTGAAATCATAATGGCAGCACAAATTAAATCTGTCCTCATCATCTCTGCACCATAACCGTGCTTTTAAAATAGATTTTCTTGAATCTGCTGCTGTCAGATCATCCTTAACTGCTTTTTTCACAAACTCCATACGTTTCTGATATTCTTCCCCTGTCATCTTTTCCTTCTCCTTTTTGATTCAAAATTTGCAATTCATATTTTCAGCAACAATTCCTCTCCCGACAAACGAATATTATCAGAAATTATTTTTTCGGCTTTCGACAGTATGTACCCTTTTTCTCTGTAAGCATCAAATCCTCTATAGTATCCGGTCGGGTCTTTTATGGCGATGATTTCACCTTTCAAAGAAAAATCCGCACTGTATAATATCGTCATATCTCTGCCAATTTCCACATATTTTGTCACAGTAACGTAATATTTATCGCATACTTCCTCTTCCACGCTTTTTTTCTTCCTGTTATTCCCCCAAATTTCATCACATATATTTCTGCATTTATCTCTGCCGACCAAAAACCATTCTTTTAAATCTTTATACTGCTTATCGATCCACTCTCTTACATCGGGATCAAATCTGCAAAACAGCATATCCATATATGGACTGAAATCATAATGGCAGCACAGGTCAAATCTGTCTTCATCATTTCTGCACCATAATCGTACTGTCAAAATGCATTTTTCCGTATCGAGGCCGGTCAGATCCTGCAAGACCGCCTGCCGTACCTGTTCTATACGTTCCTTATATTCTTTTCTTTCCATTTTCGGATTCTCCTCATTCTTTTCCCTGACCTTTCACCTGATATGTCACCAATGCATCCAGCACTTTATGATAGACTACCTGATTTGGATAATACCGGTAGTCGGCGAAAATGGAAATCCCCGTTCCATAAAAATGTTCCAGTATAGCCGCTGCGCATCCGGAACTTCTGCTTTCCCCATACTCGCACTGGCAGATAATATCATAGCCATCCCATTTGGATGAATAGATGAATTCCGCAACATGATCTGCCTCAGGGAAATATGTATCGTAAGTCAGACCGAAATCCGGAAGAACAGACAGATCAATATCATGTAGCGGCACGCTGACCAGTCGATCCGTTTTCCCCTGATAATCCACCGGCCGGTAATCTTCCGGTATATGGCGGGATGTTTTCGGATCAAAAAAACTGATGACAGCAGTTTTCTCCGGAAACCCATTCTGTATTAATTTTTCAACGTCTTTCCTGGAATACACCGAAACCATCATTCGTCTCCTCTCATGACTGGACATTCTTTTCAGTGCCTTTAAAGTCTCTCTGAACACATAAAGATTGGGATAATATCCCTCGTCAGAAAATATTTCCATTCCCTCATGAAAGAAATATTCTCTCACGGCGGCAGCCACTGCCGCGCTGCGGGAATACCCCCATCTGCACTGGCAGATCAGAGTATCGATACGATCTTTACAGCAGAAAACAAATTCTGCGATCTGATCCGCCTGTTCTCTCGAAAACAGATTAACGGCCAACTCTCGGGAATCTCCATACATATCGAATGGATTATTAATGTCGTCAAAACAAAGCCTCAATAAAAACTCCGGCTCCTTGTAAAAGCCTACTTCTTTTTCCTCTACATCTGTAATACTTATCACGGCTGTCCGCGGTTCAAATCCTGATCCTGACATTTTTTCAAGAATAGATCGGCTGCATATTTTAATTTTCATTTTTGTTTTTATCCTTTTTCCTATATTTCTTTTGACTTTTTCTATTTTTAGAACCTTTTTCTCTCTGTCGACTCGCTTACCTCAAGCCCTGCCAGTTTCTTTCCTTCAGACGTATATTCCCGCTCAATCACTTCCCTGTTTCTTCTGCACTGCTCTTCCATAAAATAGTAATGAACTGTATTGCAGAGTAATTCTTCACCAATCCTCTTCTCTCTGTCCGGAGAGAGATTGCTGCCGATAGCAGTTAACGCTCTCTGCTCTCCTTCTAATGGCTGAGTATATCGTTCCAGATAAAGATAATTCCAGAACACCTCAGGGAAAATATAAAAACCGTTTCTTGCATCTTCTCCAATGTAACTTCCAGAGTAATTCATATCTGAAGTGTCGCCTTTTTTATAAGACGCTCAACGGTTCTGTCAGCGTTTTTCACCATCCCGTCTTCTTCCGAATAACCACTTTCAAGCATTTCTTTTGATCCCCATGTACGTATATCATTCAGGACAAATGGTTGCTCCGATATAACCCGGTTTATTAAAATATCGCCTCTTCTGAAAGGAGTCGGAAATGCAAACCACATTCCATCAAAAGTAAGGAAAAGATCCGTCTGGGAATCATTCAGAACACCTTGTTCATCTACTGACAGTAATTCCAGATCATGATTCATTTCTATGGTCAGTTTTTTTTCGCTTTCATCTTCTGCCCCTGAAAAATACTGCTTTATAAATCTCAACCTCTCAAAAGAATCCTGCAGATAATTTTTCTTTAAATGAGAGAATGCCGTCTGATAATCCGAAAAAACCTTTCCTTCTTCCACCCATTCAAACTCCCTGACAGATCCGGTCCGGTTTCCCTCTTTCTCATAAAACGAATATGTAAATACTGCTTTTTCCGATTTGTAAAAAATATCCAGCAGTTTTTTCAACAGTGCAATATATTCCGTAAGGAACTTACGAAAACTGGGTATTTCTACCATGTTGATCCGCTCCCCCATAGAACAGTCCGGCATGGTATCAATGATTTCCTGCCAGGCATCCAATTTTTCATTTAATGTAGCCCTGTGGCTCATGTAGATCAGAAACGCTGTCTCAGGAACGGTAAATTTATATTTTATATCCTGCAGATAATTTCTTATATCCCTTGAATCGATAAACTGATAGATATCCATAATTCTTCACCTGAATTTTCCTATACACTTCTTCTTTGTGCAACTTCCATATATGCATAAACGGCCCAGCTCAGACAGTCTCTGTATGTATGTGGTCTCATATCTTTTAACCTTGTTCTTACAGCTTTCTGAAATTCCATATATTCCGGATAATCCCAAAACTCCGGGGGCTGTATCTCTCCCGGAGAATACCACCCCATTTGATAATTCTCTCCCTTATCATGTTTCAACGGGACTGTCATCAAATTCAGTCCATGCTTAAATTTATTTTTTCTCTTTGAAGCAGCCGCCTCCAGCACATACTGCTCCACCGGGATATGAAAATATTTTCTGCATTCTTTCATATTCCAATAACCTGTATGAAGATTATCCTCAATCAGTGCTAGATGAAGCAGCGTCTGATTCACCCACCTCTGCGCAATCCCATATGCCTGACCGCCAGTGCTTTCATAAATGCGAATAATATACTGACATATTTCGTGGTGTTTTTTATCGAACGCCTCCTGAGTCCCAGTCTGAAACAGAATCGGCAGTTTCTTTACAAGCAGATTTTTCACCTTTTCTGTTATTACCCGACGCTGTTCCACAGAAACCTTTCCCTGAAAAGATATCCTTCGGCGGAAATCCAAATATGTCTTACCCGCAGCTCTATAAATAATATCTTCCTCTTTTTCTCCCTGTGTAACGCCATAACACTGATAAACCAGATACTGTTCTTCGATCATCTCTTTCACCTCATTCTTATCTTTCTCTCAATACTTGATGCTATATTTCTACAGCTGCACATTAATATTGATCATGTTTGTTTTCGATTTTGTTGTTTTTAATCCCGTCAATTCATCTGTACCATCTACGCTATACTTAAGCTGTAGTCTGTTCTCCTCAGGGTCTTCCGATACTTTCGCTGTCATTTGATCGAAAGATAAAACAATCCATGTCTGAATCAATTTTTCAAGATCCAGTCTTCCTTTCAAAAAGCTGCTAACTGTTTTCAGAAATCTTCCCAGTCCATTCAATTCTCCTCTGTAGTATTCCAGTGCAAGATAATTCTTGATCTTATTCCAGAAAAAATTTCCAGTAGGGCTCTTGCTATCCACAGAATAAATAAAGCAGCTCTTTTCATCTCCTGATATGGAATCAAAGACAACCGGACAAGGTTCTTCCCGAGACATAAGATTCGGATAAAACATATCAGCATAAACAATATCTCCGGTCTCAAATGGGACTGGAATATCAAAATACATCTTTTTAAAAGCATTCATCAGCTGTTCACCTTTAGGCTCCAGATATTTCTGTGGGATGTCAAAGGCAAGGATTTCCAGCCTTTCATTCAGAAAAGCTGTGATCTCAAAATAAGCAGATACCATCTGCCTTTGAACAACTATTTCAACCATTTCCTCTTCTTCACATCTTTCAGGTGGCACAGGATAATTTATTCCAGAAAGGAGAGGTGATTCGTAATCAATATCTTCCTGAATTGCCCTTTTACACTCGGATAAACTCAGAAAAGCATGATCAAAATTTTCCATTGTGATATACTGCCAAGGCCACGTCTTATTTGGTAGTTCTCTAACGATATATCTATAAAAATATACCCCGTCCTCTTCCCCATTGAATTCATCAAGGAACTCTTGCTGCAACTTTATATATTGTCTCAAAAATTCATGAACACCTTCCATTTCTTGCAGTTCCATACTGTCAGGAAGTGGAGTGTCCGGCATGGTATCGATAATCTCCTTCCAGGCGCCAAATCTTTCAGCCAGAGTCGCATCCGGACACTGCCAGATGATATATGCCATCTCTAATGAAGAAAATGTATAATTGATCTTTTCCAGATGTTCCCGAACGGATTTTGATTGGATAAAACGGTAAATATTCATAAGAAATGACCCCTTTCATGTTGTATTAATTCCCAGTAACTTACCTTTGCTTTTTTGTTGCGGTAAGTATAGCAAGGATGGTGGGATAAAAAAGGTCCACTGTGAATGATATCCTAATCCATGTAAAAAGGAATTCTAAAGTAGAAAGGGGAAACATGCATGATAGATTTTTTAAAATTTGTCAATTCCGAGACTGTCTGTAATCATTTACAACAAATCCAATATCAGCCAACCGCTCTGGAAGCCGCCTGGCTTACATGGCAGTGTGAAACAATTAGTTTAGAAGAAAAATGTGCTGCATGGCGGGGGAGTATAGAAACTCTCCCCGACTGTCCGACCGGCAGCCGGACAATGGGACTAAAAGCAAAGTACAGAGACAGTACACATACTTTCCTGCAGGCATACATTGCACAGCAAGAAGAACTGGCCAGTAAATTTTATCAGGCAAATGAACCTGCAATCTATCAGGCAGAATACCAGATTCTCCCGAAAGGAGAACGCTTCTGGCGGGAATACCGCAGCATCCAAGAAAGTTTTCCCACTCTGGAATCAGCCCTGCAGGCAATTCCAGAAAATGAAGGAGATATCATTCATATCACGGTTTATAAAGAAAACTCTAATGGTGATTTCCTGACGGCAGCCAGATTTCTCCCGGATCACAGACTTGCATTTGTGGATGCGCGTCCAGGTTCCATGTATGCTGTTAATATGGATAAAGACCAATGGGCTTTGTATACCGGTGTGCTTTATCGCCCAAATCCAACTTCTATTTCTATGGAGAAAAATTTCCCATTACCTTTTCACTCCGGAGATTTTCTTTACAATCCAAATATGCCAGAAAGGATGTTCTGTGGTGGAGTCTTTATCCTCTCAGAGACAGAATCTCATGATGCATGTGGATTTTTTCTGCGTGATTATAAGCCGGACGGAATATCGGCTCTTTATCCGCATCTGATAGACTGCGAATATTATCCGGTGGATGCTCTTCCTGAGTCGTATCGGATTTTTCCTCTGATAAGTAAATTCTTAAAAAGGAACCATGCAGACTTGGATCCGTGGGCTTTTGCAGAATTCATCAATGACTACCATGACCTCTTGCTTCCTCCTGCTGTGCCTGAAGATGGTAAAGAAGATATCGGCAAAAATGCTCCTTTTCTTTCCATTGAAGTTGCAAAAGTTCCAACAGGAATGAGTCCTGAAGAATTTATTGAATTAATGGAAAATGACGAAGAATAGAGAAAAGTCCGCAATCAGCCTAAAAAACCGATTGCGGACTTTTCGTGTTGGAAGAAAAATCATAAAGCGTTAGCGAATAAACAGAACGGCTTTAAATTTTCTCAGTTTTAATTGGTCCCAAAAATGGCCACTCTGTCAATTCCCACTCGAATGCATTTTGATAATTTTCCCTTGCAAAAGTTTGTATTTCTTCCTGACAACGTTTATATTCTTCATAGCAATTAATTTTACTCCACGGCATATCCTTGTATTTTTTTGAGGCCTCTTTTAAGACATAACTATCAATAGGCACATGAAAATATGCAACAAGTTTGTCTAAATCATTCCACCCTTCACAATCATAGTAAATATATAGATATTTTAACATCATATTAACTAGTTTTTGAGCCTGACCATAAGTAAATACATGCAAAGGTTGAATATTTTTATCTACATGACACAAAACATCTGAAATATTTATTGTATGGAATGTTTCATCTTTTGCCTGTAATTGCTCTATTTCACAATTAATAATTACGATTGCATCACACAAATTCTTATGCCATTCATTAAATGCATCTGGAGAATTTATTTTTTGAAGCTCTATTAAATTATAACTATCTGCTTCATTGTTTGTAAACCAAACCTTTATATATCTTTTTATTGCTTTTCTTATTTCTTTCTTATTATTGCCAACACGAGTATTTTGACCCTCTATGTACTTGCTATACTCTTCCCTATCCTTTTTATATGCAACCGTATGTGTCGCCATATCTTTATATGCCATATCAAAAGCGCGATTAAATATCTTTTCTTTTCTTGACGCTATATCCTCTTTATCTTTCTCATAATATATGCCTGTTAAAAAATCCAATATTTCTTTGGAAACTAGTATCTTATTTTCTGACATTTCTATACCTCTCTTGTTCTGTACACTTCCAACGATTTCTCCAGTTCTTTCCTCAATTCATCTCTCAGCTTTTTCGGTTTCAGTATTTCCACATCCGGCGCAAAGTTCTTTGCGAACTGCTCCATCGCTCTCTCATTTGTCTTTGTCGTGACCGTCACATGAGTCTCATCTTCATCCGAGAATACTACATCTTTCCCAAACATATCGATCACATCCGTGATCATGGGCTTTACAATCCGAAACTTTACATGAACATTCTCACTGGAATACATATACACATGTTCCTTCATGTATTCTGCCAGATCCAGATTCTGATGACCGGACCACTTTAATTCCCGAAAAGGCTTTCCGTTCTCATCCAGGATTTTTATATTCCGTATGCGGTCGATCCTGTAATTGGAAACATCATCATATTTGTCATAGTTACAGATCAGATAATATTTTCCCTCCTTTGCCACCATCTGATAAGGTGTGATAATATATTCTCTGACACTTCCATCTTCTCTCTTTTTTGAATGAAGTTTCTTATCTGTCAGGTATTCCACATATTCAAAGGATACTTTGCGGTTCTTATTGATTGCCTCATCCAGTACATCAATATTATAAAAAAGCTGTTTATTATCCGTTTTGTCTTCCGGAAGCGTGGCGATATATCTGACTCTGGATTTGAAATAAATATTGGAAAGGCTCTCAAGTTTTTCTACCAGCTCTTTACACTGACTGTAAGGAATATGTTTTGAAAAAAGAAGTCCGTCAATGAGCAGCCTCAGTTCTCCATCTGTAAATTCTCTTTTCAGGTAAAAATCCGACCATAGTTCATTTTCCTCCATGATCGGTTTGCCCGTCTTGCTGTCTCTGAGGACTTCGCCGGTCTGTTTATCTCTCACCGGTACATTTCTGATTGTCTCACTGTATTCGATATTATAGCCGCAGTCCATCAGATTCAGCAGATTCCGGCGGATTGCTTTCCGATCTGCTTTCATGTCGTATTCATTTTTCAGAATATCCGCTATTTCCTTCTGACTCAGGCGATGATCTTCGTCTGTATATTTACGCAGAATATCCAGGATATTCAGGATCAAGAGTTTTTTAGGCTGTTTTACATACATGATTATCCTTCAACACCTTTGTTGTATTTATAAAAAGATTATCTCATTCTTTCCCTGCAAAGTAAATAATGAACGGAAATATCTGATTGCTAAGATCCGTTATTTTTTATTCATCCGGTCGAGCATTTTATTTCTTTTATGATTCTGATAAATATTTGCCGCATTTGCAATGTTCATATCACGTCTTGCCTTTGCGGCTGTTTCATTTGCCTCACGCTGAAGATCATTCATTTCATCTGCATAAGCATTAGCCTCCTCCTGCAACTGGTTATAAATCTGTTGTTCTCGAAGCCGTGCCTCATCAATCTTTCGCTGTTCATTACGATCGTAAAGGTCGATTGCCTCTTTAATTGTATAATCAGATGTAGATACTGCATGATAGATGTATCTGATGATTTCCGTTTTTCTATAATGAACCGGAATCGCATTCAGGTTATCATAAATTCTGTTCCTCCTGGATTCAAGGATTGATATATCCTCTTCTATTTTATTGATCGTCTTTTCTTTTTCTTTCTGCCACTCATGGTAATCTTTCTCCCATGCAGCGAATTCCTTTTGAAAGGCGTCCATCCGATTTTTAAACTTCTGATCTAATTCCTCCTGCTTTTTGTCGTACTCTGTATCCAGTTTGCGGCACTCCTCCTTATATTCCCTGGAATTACGGATACGTTCCTCATCTGCTTTTTTCTCTTTCGGGAAAGTCACAACTCTGCAATATATTATATAGATGGCAGAAGCTCCAATCAAAAAAATATCTGCAAAGATCAATAATGCCATAAATATTGCTAACGGTGGTATTGCAGATAAAATCATTGCGACAATAAACATGAGTCCGGTCACGATCAGCGGCCTGCACCATTTTATATAGTCTGGCTTCAACTGTGAGAATACCGGGGTGTAACGTCTTGTGACCTGCTCTCGTTCTGGTTTAAGCGGTTTTTCTTTCGGGAAACGCTGTTTCTTTTCATAATCCTCTTTTTCCCTTAACTTATCCAGAGATTCCTCATCCTCTAAAATCTGCTTTATCATAGCAATCGTTTCTTCATTCATGTGTCAAGTCTCCTTTTATTTTGCTTTTTATACAGGATAAGTCATTATATGGGGCAAAATAGCCCCATACCCTAATCTTCATTTCCCATCAAAAAAAGCCTGGTTTAAACCAAGCTTATCTCACCATCCACACAAACCGTTCTATATTATCACTTCTATATGTACCGTGCTCTTACTGATCCGGAATTGCTTCGCCGTCTGCCTCACAGTCGCGTTATTCTCTATAATATAATCAGCAATCTCCACGGCTCTTTCCTCAATATAATCTTTCAAAAAAATCCCCCTGCAAACATCATTTTTACAATGTATGCAGGGGAAAAGGAAGTCATGCTCATTTAACACTACTTTAGCGTCTGTATCTCCACCCGTATTCCTTTTTCAGTCTTTCGTAAATCTCGAATACTACCGGGCAGACCTCGATTACATCCAGCACACTGTAAAGGCTCGCCCATCTGTCCGGCTGATCTGTATACGGATATTTCTTACAGCTTTCCGGCCTGCACTCGCCCAGCTGGCAGCTTCCGTCTGCTCCCAGGAAATCACAGGGTACATTTTTTGTCTGGTATCCGTCTTCCTCATTTCCTTCTGTCAGATACTTCTCAATAAACTGCTCTTTTGTAAGTCCCATATGCTCCGCATCCCGGGCAAGATCCGCTTCCGGAATGCTTCCGTGGTACATCTTGCAACAGTTTCTGCATCTGCTGCAGTCGTATCCGGAGAATAACTCTTTATGCAGCCTGTGGAACTGCTCGTCCAGCTCTTTTTCATCCGCATTCCCTTTCAGATAAATGCGGAATTCATAATTTTCGTTTCTCTTTTTCTTCGCTTCAAATTTTATCTTTCTCAGCGCAATCATTTTCAATCCCTTTCATATCCATTTAATCGAGCATCTTTGTACATTGAAGATACATTTTCACTAAAATCCCGCTTTCTGCATTTCATCCATCATAGCTCTCCTGCGGTAATACAATGCCCTCCAGTTCTCCGCGATCTCAGCTGCCTTTTCTTTTCCACCAGGATATCTCCGGATCTTCTTAAGATACTGCATCAGTTCTCTGTACCGCTTTCTGTCGCTGACTCTTTCTGCTTCTTTATGCACGTATGATATGTACATATCCCGTACCTGTTCCGGGAATTTCTCTTTCATCACTTTTTCATATTTGTCCACATTAAAGATAAAATCTTCTTTCTTCAGGCACTCCAGCATGCGCTCATACATTCCTTCGGATTCCATGAAAGGATACAGAACACTGTAGCTGTTTCGACTTTGCAGGATCTGTTCCCGGCGCTGTTCCCACTCCGTATCTGTACAGACTGCCTTCAGCTTCCGGATGTGTGCCAGATCATGCTGGGGACACTCAAGGACATAGTACAGCAGTTCTTCTTTGTAAGCCTTTTCATCTGACTGTATTTCATATATGGAAATTAATTGCTCACTGTACCGGGCAACCAGCCCCGGATACCCGCTGTCCAGTTCTTTGCTTTCCTGCAGGATCCGAACCGCCTCGTCCAGTTCTCCACGCTCAATATCCTCCTGTATCTCCAACTCTCTTACCGCCGAAAATCTCCAATGGTTCCTGCGGTATTCTCTGATCTCTTCCTCCGGATAATCCAGCTGCTTCATAATCTCAAGCCGCTTTATAATATTATTCTCAAAGCCGTAACGGGCGCTCCACGTACTTCCGCAGTCCGCAGAGGCTGTCTGCCTTTCAATCATTTCATCCAGGTACTCCAGTTTCTTCTCCAGCATTTCACGGCTTCGGAACTCATAAGTCAGAAAATCTTCCATATATTCTTCCATGTAATCCAAAACATAATCGCATGACAAATGACTGGTAAACCATGTAAACATTTCGTTTCTGACTTCTTCGGTACAATTCTCCAGTATTTCTTTCCATTTGTCATAACATGTGTTGGCGATCTGCGATGTGCCGCCGTCCGAATCATCTATATCTACATTCCCAATCGTTTTGAAAACATAATTTGTCAGGTCAAATGCCTGCCGCCAGCAGTTTCTTGCCATCAATGTATCCGCTTTGTCTTCCAGATAATTCTCCATCGCACAGGTAAAATCCCACGCATTCCGGTAATCAATAAAACCGCTCCTGTCGCCATACTCCCATACAATCTGATCGACTCCCTGCTTCAATCGGTACATCTGTTTTTCATCTATCCTAACCACGTATCTGGTCATAAGCGTATTTCGGATCTCACCATCCTGCCCGGCCAGCTGCTTTACAAAAGAACGCAGTTCCGTTTCCGGAATATTTCCAATAATGTCTTCCATCTCTTCTTCCGCCTGATTCGAACCAGATTCTTCTGTCAGTCTCCCCGGTTCTTTCTGTTCCTCAATCTCATAAAGCACAGCCGCCATATGTTTACAGTTGTTTCCGTCTTCCGCATAGGGACAGGTACAGTACATTTCATAGATCTGACCGTCTTCCATTTCAATATCTACTTCGTAGTCCTCTGTGCCCTCCACAACGGCATGATACCCGTGTTCTGTTTTTTGGAGCTCCTGAACTGCGCCATCATAGTAATACATTTCCCCGCGGGCGAGAATATGCTCTCGAAATAAATCTTTCCAGCCGCTCATAATATTTTCCTCATTCCTCCAGTATAACGTTGAAATATTTTTTTCTTCTTCATCCATCTCCCCCTGCATTTTTATTTAACAAAGCGTTTCGGCGTATTTTTCAGATCATCGGTGTATTCCCTGTTCAATCTGTCCATATACGCTTCCTGCCAGTCAGAAATCTTACTGCGGGATAGCTTCCAGTCTTTTTTGAAAATCTGTTCATAACACGTCACCTTGTAATTCTCCTGCAAATGTCTCTCATTCTATGTTCGCACGTAATGCCGCGGTCTACAAGCTTAATGCTCTTCCCGCCCTCAACCGCCTGACCAGTTCACTGGCTGCACCCTTCACACTGCCGGACGAGTCGGGGATTTTCACCCCTCAACCGTACGCCCGCCGGGCACACTGCCCAAAAACAAGCCGGGAAAAATCCCGGCTCATTTATCCTTCTGTTCATTCACTTAGAAAATATGATAATTCACAACCAGCGCTGCAAACACGATAGAAACCATCGAAAGCAGCTTGATCAGGATATTGATGGACGGTCCTGACGTATCTTTAAACGGATCTCCTACCGTATCTCCTACGACAGCCGCCTTATGGCATTCGCTTCCCTTGCCGCCGTGAGCGCCGCCTTCAATATATTTCTTCGCATTGTCCCATGCGCCTCCGGCATTGGCCATAAAGATTGCCATCAGGAAACCGGTTGCCGTTGAACCGGTCAGCAGTCCGATTACTCCGTTGTAACCCAGAACCAGTCCGGTTATAACAGGGGTAATAATTGCCAGCAGTGTAGGAAGAATCATTTCATGAAGACTTGCCTTTGTACAGATATCCACACAAGTCTCATAGTCCGGATCCGCGTTTCCCTGCATCAGGCCCTTGATTTCTCTGAACTGGCGGCGAACCTCAACAACAATACTTTGAGCCGCGCGTCCTACTGATTCCATTGTCAAAGCCGCGAATACAAACGGCAGACATGCTCCGATAAAGATTCCTACAAGGACAGTGGGGTTCATTACGCTCATATCCAGAACAACTTTGTCACCGCCTACTTCCTGTACTTTCTCTACATAAGAAGCAATCAGAGCCAGAGCTGTCAGGGCTGCAGAACCAATCGCAAATCCTTTACCTGTAGCAGCTGTTGTATTTCCGAGAGAGTCCAGAGCGTCTGTACGTTTTCTGACCTCAGCTTCAAGGCCTGCCATCTCCGCAATACCGCCCGCATTGTCCGCGATGGGACCGTATGCGTCTGTTGCAAGGGTAATACCCAGTGTAGAAAGCATACCTACTGCTGCCAGAGCGATTCCATAAAGACCTCGCGTTGTTTCAATGAAGCCACCGGACAATGCATATGCCGCCATAACGCAGACTGCTATTATAATAATCGGAACTGCGGTGGAAAGCATACCAAGGCTCAGGCCGCCGATAATAATTGTTGCAGATCCTGTCTCTGATTTACCAGCCAGGTTCTTTGTTGGTTTGTATGTATCAGAAGTAAAGTATTCTGTAAAGAATCCGATCAGCACTCCTGCCAGCAATCCTGCCAGAATTGCAAAATAGAATCCGATGTAGTGTTCGCCAAGGATAAACCATACAAGCGGAAACGCAACAACTGCAATAATAACCGCGCTTGTATTTGTCCCCCGTCTCAGCGCTTTCAGCAAAGTACTCTGATCCGTATCTTCTCCGGTTTTTACAAGAAGCGAACCAAGGATAGATGCAAGCACGCCGACTGCTGCCAGAACCATGGGAATAATTACTGCATTAACACGGTCTACTTCTGCAATTTTATTAAATGCGATAACTCCCAGAGAGCAGGCTGACAGAATAGATCCTACATAAGATTCATAAAGATCCGCGCCCATTCCCGCAACGTCACCTACATTATCACCTACATTATCCGCGATAACCGCCGGGTTTCTGGGATCATCCTCAGGGATTCCGGCTTCCACCTTTCCAACCAGATCCGCTCCCACATCAGCAGCTTTCGTATAAATGCCGCCGCCTACACGGGCAAACAGTGCCATTGAAGATGCCCCCATTCCAAAGGTAAGCATTGTACTTGTGATATCTTCAATTGAAAGTTTGAAAACCAGTTTCAGAAGCAGATACCAGATTGAAATATCCAGCAGCCCTAGTCCGACTACTGTAAATCCCATTACAGAACCCGCCGAAAAAGCAACGTTCAGACCTTTATTCAGACTTTTCTGACAGGCTGCCGCTGTTCTTGCATTCGCCCTTGTTGCAATCTGCATTCCCACAAATCCGGAAAGGCCTGAGAAAAATCCACCCGTTACAAAAGCAAACGGAACATAAGGTGTCAGGAAGCCTGTAATCGCCATCACAAGAAGGATCACAAACATAATTGCGAAAAATCCGATAAGGATTTTGTACTGGCGTCTCAGATACGCCATTGCTCCCTGATGGATGGATGCCGAAATCTTTTTCATCCTGTCGCTTCCTTCCGGGAAACGTAGTACCTTCTGCGCCCTGCTCGCTACAAAGAGAAGCGCAATGATGGAGCCGAAGAGTGTCAGTAGTGCCAATTGATTGTCCATATAAGTCTTTCCTCCATTCCTTTGAGCATTTTACCTGCCGGAATATTCAAGGCAGATATATAATAAGTATGTGTACGCAGTCTATTATAACACTTTAACAAAAAATTTAGAAGATTTTTCTTATTTTATTTCATTTTTCACACTTTTTTCATTTCAAAACAATTCGCCTCTCAATCTCATTGTGCAAAATCACAGCAACTGCATATAACGCAAAAAGCATGCGGGATTTGTTAAATTCACAGACAGCGAAAAAGCAGATGAAGCAATGCCTCATCTGCTTTTTCGCTGTCTGCCGGCCGCGTCGCCGGCAAAAATTATTTAAAATTCAAATACCGCAACTCCATATGCCGGAAGCGGATATGCAAAAGAATATTTCTGGCCGTCGCATTCCTGTTTTACCGGTTTATATAACAATGGCCTGGGTTCACCCTTTCCGCCGTACTCTGCGTCATCGCTGTTGAGCACCAGTTTCATCTGTTTTCTTCTCGGCACTCCTACCCGGTAATCCGGCCTCTCCATAGGAGTGAAATTGCAGACTACAAGAAGATTCTTCTTATTGTCTTTCGAGTGACGGATAAAGCTGTAGATACTCCGGAAAATATCATCCGCATTCACCCACTCAAAACCTGCCGGTTCTGTATCCAGCTCATACATAGCCTTATTCTTTTTATAAAGATGCAGCAGTGCGCGATACCAGTTCTGAATCTGCTGGTGCTCCGGCTCTGCCAGAAGGAACCAGTCAAGCTCTCTCTCTTCACTCCACTCACGGAGCTGAGCGAAATCCTGCCCCATAAACAGAAGCTTCTTGCCCGGATGGCACATCATAAATGCGTATCCGGCTTTCAGGTTTGCATACTTATCAAACCCAAGCCCCGGCATTTTATTGATCATGGAGCACTTCAGATGTACAACCTCATCATGAGAAAGGACGAGAATATAATTCTCGCTGTATGCGTACTGCATAGCAAATGTCATCATATGATGCGCATTTTTTCTGAAATACGGATCCAGTTTCATATACTCCGTAAAGTCATGCATCCAGCCCATGTTCCACTTCAGGCTGAAGCCCAGTCCGCCGTCCTCCGGCGCTCCCGTAACCTTCGGCCAGGCCGTAGATTCCTCTGCAATCATCACAGCCCCTTTATTTCTGCCCAGAACAACAGAATTCAGATGTTTAAAAAACTCTATTGCTTCGAGATTTTCATTTCCTCCATATTTGTTCGCAACCCACTGACCATCCTGTTTTCCGTAATCCAGATACAGCATGGAAGCCACAGCATCAACACGAAGCCCGTCCACATGGAAATGCTCAATCCAGAACAGCGCATTGGCAATCAGGAAATTGCACACTTCCGGTTTGCCGTAGTCAAATATTTTTGTACCCCAGTCCGGATGTTCTCCCTTTCGGGGATCTGCGTATTCAAATGTAGGAGTGCCGTCAAAGTCAGCCAGACCATGTGCATCTCTCGGAAAATGAGCCGGTACCCAGTCCAGAATAACTCCGATATTATTCCTGTGAAGATAATTAATCATATATGCAAAATCTTCCGGAGTACCATATCTGGAAGTCGGTGCATAATAGCCGGTTACCTGATAGCCCCATGAACCGTCATACGGATGTTCGGCCATTCCCATAAGCTCCACATGAGTATATCCCATATCTTTTACATACTTTGTAACAGCCTCTGCAAATTCCCTGTAAGTATAAAACCCTTCATCTTCTCTGCCCGGATGCCTCATCCAGGAACCCAGATGCACTTCATAAATAGACATGGGATTCTCTTTGCTGTTCCATGTCTTTCTCATCTCCATCCATGCATCATCTGTCCATTTCAGATGAGAAATGTCTGTAACTACAGACGCTGTTCCCGGTCTCAGCTCCGCATAATTCGCGAATGGATCCGCTTTGAAAGTCCGTTTCCCCTGCTGCGTCTCAATGCAGAATTTATACAGATCGCCCTCCTTGATGCCGGGAATAAAAAGAGTATAAATTCCCATCGGCTCCTGGCGCTCCATATAATTCGCCTCGAAATCCCACTCATTAAAATCTCCTACCACAGCAACCCTGCGTGCATGTGGAGCCCATACTGCAAAATAAACTCCCTCCTGCCCGTCAACAGTAACTTTATGCGCTCCCATCTTCTGATAGATCTCATAGTGATTTCCCTGACCAAACAGATATTGATCCAGTTCACCGATCTCAAAAGGCTGCACTGTTTTCTTTGTACTTTTTTTGTTTCCCATAAGGACACCTCGCCGCTCGATTTTTTGCAGTCGGCCAGCCCGGCTTTTCGTGCTTTTATAAAACGTCTGTGCTTCCGCCCCATGTCTGCCGGCTGCATTTCAATATATTCTATTATACTTTATACCGTCCAAAAAAGAAAGAGAAAAGCATGTCAGCACGCAAAAATAGACAGCCACTATATGACTGTCTATTTTCTCCACTTATCCGGTTCCATATGCTTTAACCGGCCCTATTCATATACTGAAAGTCTATGTCTAAACATTAAAATCCTTCTCAGACAGAAGAATTCTGTCTGCGTCATCTGTGTTTTTGCCGAATACTCTTCTCACAAGCTTTTTCGCAGATGCCTTCTGGGAATGCGCAATAGCCTTGTCCATAATTTCCTTAACTTCAGCTACCGTAACAGCATGATCCTCTCTCTGAAGAGAATCAATCCGGCTGTAAAGAGCTAAAATTCCCATTTCGTCAATACGGTATCCGTTCTCCTGAGCATATGTCTGTCCGAAAGTCACCAGCTCATCATTAATAAAGATCGGAACCTCCAGCCGTGATGTAAACTTTCTTCGGAATTCACGGTTTGAAGACAGAAGACGATCCAGAGGCTTTCTCTGCTCTTCAAGAACAATCAGAAGCTCACCCGTGTCTTTTTCCATTGCTTTATTAAGACGCGCGACTGTCTTTTCGTCCATTCGTCCTGCCTTTTCAATGATCAGGGCTCCGCCATATAACTTGCTGAAAATATCTCCTATTTTTTTCTTATTAAGAGAATCGCCGGTCACAATAGCCACTTTACCCTGACGGATATTTCTCTGTTTCTGAATTGCCTTAACTACATCAACTGCCAGTACAGTTTTTCCGTTTCCTTTATTTCCGATAATCAGAAGGTTACCTGTTTTTGACGTTCCGCCGCGGTTTGTGCAGTTTTTATCCTGCTCAAGAACATCCACAAGCTGCTCGCTCATTCCTCGCACGGGAACAAAATATGAAAACAGTTTCTTCTGTTCCTCTGTAAGTCCGGCTCTCGTGCCGATTTCACTCTGCATCTCCAGGTCATACCGTCCATGTACAATAAAACCTGTATCAGACATAGAAAGAGCATCGGATATTTCTGTAAGCGGAAGCGGAGCTGTCTTTCCGGTAGCAATCAGCTTGGCTGTCTCTTTTCTGCTAAGTGGAGTAGTGGCAGAAAGAATATCCATTCCATCATCCTCATCCGGAATCTCTCTGTCATCCGGCTCATCGCTATGCTTGGGATCTACACGGAATTCTTCTTCAATATCCGGCCTGCTGTTTTCAGCGTCTTCCTCCTCGTCCTCTTCCACTATTTCTTCCTCGTCTTCAAAATATTCCTCGTCTTCATCAAGTAAATCCGGGCCGTCAAAATACTCTTCTTCATCCGCGGCTTCCTCGTCTTCTGCATCAAAATATTCTTCAGCATCATCAGTTATTTCATCGGCATCGAAATACTCCTCTTCATCAAGAAATTCGTCCAGATCATCAATTCGCAGCTCTTCTGTAACTTTTCCCATGTTTTCATGCGGCTCTTCCGGTTTCTTTTCTTTCTTGACTTTTGGCTCCTCAACAGGCGCAACGCCCTCAATTTCATCAATTAATCTCTGAATATCCGGTGGCAGAATCGGCTCCGGCTTTTTCTTTTCTTCTATATCCATCGTCTCCTCTTCTTCTATTTCTCCTCCCTCTGGAATTTTGCTCTCTTCCTCCAGAAATTCTTCTGCTTCATCCTCTGGGATCTCACTGTCCTCCTCCGGAAGTTCTTCCGCTTCATCTTCCAGAATCTCACTGTCCTCCTCTGGAAGTTCTTCCGCTTCATCTTCCAGAATCTCATCGTCCTCCTCTGGAAGTTCTTCCGCTTCATCTTCCAGAATCTCATTGTCCTCCTCCGGAAGTTCTTCCGCTTCATCTTCCAGAATCTCGCCGTCTTCCCCGGAAAGTTCTTCTGCTTCATCCACTGAAAGATCAGCATCTTCCGGCATAGTGATTAATTCTTCTGCTTCCTCAATTAAGGCTTCTATGTCCTGATCGGGCTGTACTTCTTCTGCCGTCTCAGCAGCGGAAGCCTGAACCTGCTGTTCCCAGCCGGCAAGGATATCCTCGAAACTCATCTGCCCCTTAATCTGATCATCGTCTGCCAAAACTTTTTCTTCTCCGTCAGAAACTTTTTCTTCCTCTATAACCACTGTCTCATTTTCTGTATTTTCAAATGACTCGTCTTTATCTTCTGTTTCTTCTTCATCATCCTCCGGTACAATCTCTGTCATTTTGCCGGATACAGATGCCGGTTTGTTCTTTTTCACTTTCTGCACGGCTTTGTCAGCCATCTCCAGATCTGCGACTGCCTCTATTTCTTCAATCGCCTCTTCCAGATCAGATATATCCGGTTCTTCCTCTTCCTGATCTTTTCCTGCACCGGATTTTTCCGGATGGAGCAATTGTTTTAAAGCTTCATCCAGCGGCATCACATCGCCAAGCTGCTTTTTCTTTTCAACAGGTTTTCCTTCCGTTTCTTCTGTCTCCGCAGCTACATCCGCCACCTGTGATTCTTCCTCTGTATCTTCAGGCAGTACTTCCTCCGTTTCATCATCTTCTGCTTCTGGAAGCCCTTCCACAGGGATCTCTTCTTCTGTCTTTTCTGACTGCCCGTCATCTTCACCTTTTTCCTGAGCTTCCTTTGCCTCCGCATATGTCAGCAAATCAGGCATTTCTTCTGTCTCGGCAGACGTTTTTTCAAATCTGTGATCATATTTTTCCTGCTGCGACGGAGTCAGCGGCTTATACTGCATCTTCAGCTCCATTGCCTTATATACATACTTGCCTTCACTGAACCAGAGAATAAGATCATCGCACTCTTCCAGGCACTCAGCCGTCATACCGGCTTCCTGATAAAGTTTTGCCAGTTCATATGCCCACTCTTCAATATATTCCGATTTTTTAAACTCCTCCAGAGCCTCAATCTGCTGCTCAACAGGCGCTCTCTGCTCACGCAGAATCTGATACCGCAGGATATACTGATTCGGATCTTTTGGCGCTATCTGTACAAAATCGTCATAATAATCTATAGCTTCATCCACATTGCCTGTTTTCAACGCAAGCGTACAGAGGCGGCTGATGATTTTCCTGCTGCCTTCAGCACGGTGATAAGCAATATTAAGTACGTCATAGCTTTTTTGAAATTCCCTGTTCTTTTCATATATATCACTGACCTGAACCAGCATGGAAGCATTGCGTACTCTGCGCCATTCAATTGTGTCCGCTATGTCCGCAGCTTTTCTATATGCGCCGTCTTCCATAAGTTCAAGCATCTGTTCTGTTTTTAACTTATATTCATACTTATCCACCGCATTCACCTCATTGATAAATTTGTATTTCTTCGGTCAAAATAGCTCAGCCTGTCGATTTTTACACCGGCCGATACTCTTTCAATAGTTTATCATATGAATACCTCAATGTCAAAAAAATGCACCCTCAATTGACATTGACGATGCATTTTATGAATTATTTAATTTTTTCATTATTTTTATTTTATATAAAATCGGAGGCATTTCTTGATTCTGTTCCTGTGAGACCTCTGCCATCTGTTATCTGATTCCGGCCGATTTATTAAGACCAGCTTACTAAACCTACCCTCCTTCAATAACAAATTGAGGTTCATAGTAAAATCCTTCTGTTTTAACTTTCGTTTCAACTCCGGTAACATTTCATACTTTTAAAGAACGTCCTCAGTTATTCTTCCTATAATCCTCCGGTTGCAGCAGTACCATTTCCCGATATTCCCGCCACCTGCTGAATTATTCCTTCTATAACTGCACACTCTTTACTATGTAATGCTATTCTACTCAATGTTTCTTTGCACATCTTTCGAAACTCTGCTATATGTGGTATCTATATTCAATACGTCTGCAAATGCTAAATCTTTTGATTTTCATCCAGATTCCGAACTCTCCGATTGATCCTTTTCATATTATATTTTCTGGATTATTAATCTTATCTACAGCAAAGGTCTCTTTCTTCACAGGAACTCACATCTGCCGTACCACTGACATATTGATGAAAAACTGAAATCACACTGTCCATGGGACTTACCTCCTGTTGTCTGTTATTTTTAACCTAATCGAACATCTGAATTATTGTTCTCTTAGATAAATACCCTTTTGAGATTTTTCTTTTGACTCTATCTCTTTTGGATGGTTTTATAATAGCACCGGGGAGTGTATTTGTCAACACATTTCTCTTTTTTATTTTAAATAAATTTATTATTTTGTATTTATTTTAGAATTTTCTGATTATTTATTCTTTTTATTGTGTTTATCTGGACTTGCTTCCACAACATTTATGACTGCATAAAAATATTTCCAGATAATTCAGACAGTCCGTACAGACTTTCTCATGTTAATCTGTTTTTAGATGCTTATATTTACAATATATGTATTATTTTCTCTCTCAATATGCATGCTTCCCTTATGCATCCTCACCATCTTTTCCGTACTTTTCAGGCCGATTCTGCTGCTTTCAACCTCATCCCCTGAAGATTTAATACCGTTCGCAAGAACAATTTTTGTCTTTCCATGTTCCCGTTCTGCTTCTACAGTAACTTTGTGCTTTTTATCACCATACTTTAAAATATTGGAAAAAAGATTACTGAAAATACGTTTGAGCATAATCTCGTCTCCCGACATACATCCTTCCGGAAGCACCAGCGTCTGTTCTACCGAAAAACCGGCAAGACGGATAAATTCACAGTTATCTTCCAGAATATCATTTAATACCGAAACCGGCATCTGCTTAAGTTCTGCCGTCTCATCCACCTCATATACCAGCGCATACTCAAACATCCGGTCTGTCAGTACACGGATATCTTCTGCTTTACGAATACATTTTTCTACATATTCATCACGTGAAGCTTCCGGACAGCGTTTTAATCTCAGAATATCCAGATAGCCTCTGAGAACCGTAAGGGGGGTTCTCAGATCATGAGAAATGGCTGTAATCAGATCCCGGTTCGCACGATGAATGCTCTCTTCTTTTTTAATGTTCATATCCAGAGTCTCCCTCAGAGAATCCAGTTCCTTCGCCAGCATCCCCACTTCATCTTCTCCGCAATAGGGCACCGGATGCGCCAGATCTCCCTGAGCCATATTGCTGATTTTATCCTTTACCTTAAAAATCCTCTTCATTACACGTCCCATAAATACCAGGATACCTGCCAGGAACACAAAAACACAGAGGAGAATAGAAAAGATCATATAAGGATAGATAAACTGACTTCTGTGATAGGAATAGTAAATTACATCAAAAGTTCCATTTTGAAATTCAACCGGGATATCGCCGTACTGACTCCCCAGAATTTCCTGGCTCATAGACAGCAGCGAACCAAACGGGTATACTCTCATAATATCCGTAATCTGTCCGCAGCGGTATAATCCGTCATCCTGCCCGTAAACATATACCCCCGTGTACTCATCTGTTATACTGTCCAGAAATGGCTGAATTTCTTTCTGGCCTTCTGTATCATCCTCTGCGGCAGGAACAGAATAATTCTTTGCCTCCCGCTGCAGATTTTCCTCAAACTCTTCTGAGTCAAACCATTTTACCAGTCCCGAACTTTCCAGAAATGTCGCGGCATCTGCCTGGTGTACCCACAGAAACCAGAACAGCCCCAGACTGACTGCGCCCATAACAAGAATCAGAAGAAGCAGTTTTGTGCTGATCTTCCATCTTTTGATCCGTCTTTCTTCCAGCATCTTTTTTACACGATTCATTCGCGCCACTCTTGTTCCTCCCGGTATCGGCAGTATAACGCCTGCCTTTTCATATTCATTCAGAAATTATTCAAAATCAGCCGCAATAGTACCCTTTTCCCCATACATTTTTTATCAGTACGGGATTTTTAGGATTTTTTTCTATCTTCCGGCGAAGATTCCGGATATGTACCATAACGGTATTTCCCGCTCCATAATAATAGGGCTCCTGCCAGACCGATTCATACAGCCGCTCCGCTGAAAATGTCTGCCCTTTATTCTTCACCAGCAGATGAAGCAGCGCATATTCTGTATCTGTCAGCTCAATAGGATTTCCGTCCCGCCTGACCGAACGCCTTGTCTCATTAATTTCCAGATTATAAAAACGGATAACCGACTCTTCAGGGTCCTTTCCATTTTCCGTTTTGATTCCGTTCCCTTTGCCGCCGTATGCCTGATATCTTCTGATCAGAGCCTTTGCCCGGCTGACCAGTTCATTGTAAGAAAAAGGTTTTGCCAGGAAATCATCTCCTCCGCTGGAAAAGCCAAGCATTTTATCCCCTTCCTGAGATTTTGTGCTCAGAAATAAAATAGGAGCATTACTGTACCCGCGAATTTCTTTGCATGTTTTATATCCGTTCATTCCGGGCATCATTATATCGAGGATAATCAGATCAAAATCCCGTGTTTTTGTCTCTTTTAATGCCGTATCCCCTGTTTCTGCTTCTACGATGTCAAATCCCTCTCCTTCCAGCAAAATATGAAGGATTTCTCTTATTTCAGGATTGTCATCCACTACAAGAATAGAGGCTTTCTGCGTCACTGAATCCATAGTTTTACCCCCTGTCTACTGACCGTATGGTAACACATTTTTATGAGGGCTGCATATTTCTTAAGAATTCTTTAGATTCCCTTGGGGCTTTTGTTTAGAAAACCACTGTATTCTTATATGAAGAAAAAGGAGAAGACCCATGAAACAAAAGCACAGTACATTTTTCAACAGACTGTTTTCCGGGCTGTGGAGCCGCACAGAATCCAAGGCATCTATACGGATAAAATGCTGCCTGCCTCTGTTTGCTCTGATTCTGCTCTTTGCAGTCCTCATTATTCTGATGGTGCCGGGAGGCGCTGTTTTCGGTTCCCATACAGACTGGCTGAGCCAGCATGTTACTCTGGCCGAAACAATCCGTAATGCCTGTCTGGAACAGCATACGCTTCTTCCGGACTGGCTGGAACTGGGCGGCGGCGCTAACGGCTACCAGTTTTCTTATTATGGATTTCTCAGACCGGATATTCTGATAGGATGTCTGCTGCCTCAGGTACCAATGGCTTATATTCTAATTGCCTATATGTTTCTGATCTACCTGGCGTCTGTACTTCTCTGTTTTTTCTGGCTGTGCTCTGAGGGAATCCGTCCTCTGTTCGCCTTTATCGGAAGTGTGCTCTTTATGACGGCAGGATCAATGTTTCACATGCATCGCCAGATCATGTTTGTTAACTATATGCCTTTTCTGCTTCTTGCTTTTCTGTGTATCTCAAAAAAGCGCACAAAATGTCTGCCGATCTGCTTTGCCTTAATTATCCTTCACAGCTTTTATTTCGCTGCCGCAGCTTTTGCAGCAGCTGGCTGGTACTGGCTCCGCCGGGAAGGAAAAGGATTCTGGAAAAAATATTTTGTGAAGAGTTATCTGGGCTCCTGTGTTCTGGCTGCAGCCATGTCAGCAGCCCTTCTCATCCCTACCGGCCTGGTGCTGCTGGAACATCGGAGAACCGGAAGCAACCCTTTGCTTCTGGAACTGTTTGCTCCAAACCCGGTACTGAACAGTCTGCTGTTCGATGAATACGGCATGGGACTGACGCTCGTCTGCCTTTATGTCATACTGGCAGGACTGGGCAGAAAAGCTTTTCGGGCGGACTGTCTGCTCTTTCTTCTTATGGGACTGTTCGGCATCTTTTCCTATGTAATGAACCTGACTCTTTACGCAAGACCGAAAATACTGATTCCTTTTATGCCTCTTGTAATACTATCGTGTGTCCGCTTCCTGCAGAATGAACCATACGAAAAAGAAGGCGGAAGGCATCATCCGTATCCCCTCTGGCCCTTTACAGTCATACTTCCGGTTGTACTTCAGTCGGTCATTTTTTGCGGACAGTTCATACATGCTATCCTTTTCTGTTCTCT
>ERZ1090861.416-NODE-416-length-26150-cov-7.924852_pt1 | contig 26150 bp, 25 predicted proteins | sample MGYA00478482_ERZ1090861 | MGnify/ENA primary metagenome ERZ1090861 (study PRJEB33644, sample SAMEA5815744) | chicken gut metagenome | biome: Chicken; feature: Gastrointestinal Tract; material: Caecum | place: Ireland | collected 2019-01-01 | study: A study of the... | reverse complement strand
ACTTTTGAAAATAGAATTGAAACATTAAAACAGATTATAACAAATTTAAAAGACGAACTTTAAGTCTTTTTCTTTTTTTGAGTAAAATGAAAGAAATCTACCATACTATGAAGGGTGATAATAATATGAAACATTCTTTTTGGGAAAGGTCAAGAAGAAAAAAAGAACAACCCATTGCATGGGAAAAAGAAACGGACATTTTAATTATAGGAGGGGGAATTGCAGGACTTACTACAGCTTATTTTCTAAAAGATTGTGGAAAAAAAGTTTTATTAATTGACAAAGGAAAAATAGGAAGAGGTGTAACAGCCAGAACAACCGCTAAGATTACTTATTTACAAAAAACAATTTATCAAGAATTAAAAGATAGATTTGGAGAAGAAACCTCCAAAAAATATTATGATTCTCAAAAAGAAGCCATAAAATTATTAACAGGAATTGTGGAAAAAGAAAAAATTGCTTGCGATTTAATGGAAACAGAATCAATTCTTTTTACGTTAGAAGAAGATAATATTTCAAGAATAAAAAGAGAAGCAGAACTTCTCCAAGCTTGGAAAGAAGAAATAACTCCGATTACGCATGAAAAAATAAAATATGGGATCAAGGGAAAAAACACCTATACTTTCCACCCTTTAAAATATATTGATGGCTTGCAAAAAATTGTAAGAAAGAGTGTTAATCTGATAGAAAATGTGATAGCGACACAAATAACAGAAAAAGAAGCCGGCTATGAAATAGAAACTTCCGCCGGCACAATAAAAGCTCAAACAGTTGTCGTCGCTTGCCATTATCCCTTCTTTTTAATTCCTACTTTGATCCCTCTAAAAACCTATATAAAAAGAGAATATGTCAATGCTGCAAGAGTAGAAGAACCTAAAAATTTTATGGCCATTAATATTGATTCGTCACTTCATTCGATTCGTTACTATAAAGATTATCTTATTTATGGTTCGCTCGATCACAAATTAAACAGTCGGATTAACTATCAACAAAACTATGAAGAAAGTAGAAAGCAATTTCAAACTTATTTTCAAAAAGAACCCGAATACACTTGGATGAACCAAGATATTATAAGTCATGATGGACTGCCATTTATTGGGGAAATAAAAGAAAATCTCTTTCTTGCTACCGCCTTCAACGCCTGGGGCATGACGAATGGTACCATTTCGGCGAAACTAATCAGTGATGAAATCTTAGGTCATACTTCCCCATACCATAGTTTATTTGATCCAACAAGAAATAATATTACCTTGATGGTCAACTCCTTTGTTGGTAGTTTTTCCTATTTAAAGGTTTATGCACAATCCTTGTGGAAAAAGAATTTACCGATTTATATTACTCAAGCGGGAGTGCGTTATGGACTTTATCAAGATCAAGAAGGCACTATCCATAAAATAAAACTTGTTTGTCCCCATATGAAATGTAGTCTTGTTTTTAATAAGGAAGAAAAAACCTGGGATTGTCCTTGCCATGGCTCTCGCTTTGATTTAGATGGCAATATCATCGAAGGACCCGCCAAAGAATCCTTATCGAAAACTACGTATAAAAAAGAGGAAGATGCTAACAATAACAGTGAGGAGGATCAAAATGAATGAAAAATATGAATTATTAGAGCATATTCATAAAGATGCTTCCATGGCTACTTATACTTTAACAAAATTAATAGAGACTTTAAAAGAGAAAGATAACAAAATTAAAGGAAAAGTAGAAGACATCTTAAAAGAATATGAGAAATATGAAACAAAAGTCAAAGCCGAATTGGAAAAACACCATATCAAACCAACAGGGGAAGGGAATATGGCTAAAATGATGTCCTCGATAGGCATAAAAAAAGAAGTCAAAAGTGATAATAGTGATTCGGCCATTGCTGATATGTTAATCAAAGGAATTTCCATGGGCAGTATTGAAATGGAAAAGAAGGTAAAAGACTATCGTGATCGTGTGGATAAGGAACAATTACAATTAGCAGAAGACTTTTTGAAATTCCAACAACAAACAATCGAAAGATTAAAAGAATATTTATAAGGAGAGGATAAAATGCAATTACAATATCAAGAAGTACCCAATATGATTAGTGGAAAGGATTTATATTACTTATCAGATATGTTCTCTTGGAATTATGGCGCTTATAAAAATGTCATAAACATAAAGACTAATATAAACGATCAAGAAATCAAAAATGTTTTTGAAAAAGCCGAGAATTTATTTCATGGTAACATAACCAAGGTCTTACAAATATTAAATCAAGGAGGATGCAATGAATAACAATCAGATTAAAAATCCCAAAATGCAAGTAGCAAAAGGAACTGCCTTAAATGAAAAAGACTACATTACAACTCTTTTAAGTAATTTAAAAGAATTAACAAAAAATTATGCCACCGCTCTAACGGAAGCGAGCAACGAAGTGCTTTATCAAGAATATAAAAAGATGTTTGATCAATACTCGTCCTTACAAAGAGAGGTTTATGAAGTAATGTTTCGCAAAGGATTCTATATTTTAGAACAAGCGGAAGAACAAAAAGTAACGGAAAAATATCAAACGTTAAACCAAGAGTTTACAGATTTAAATGCTTAAGACAGAAATGTCTTTTTCTTTTACCTTAAAGTATGGTATGATATTAACAGAAACAGGAGAATAAAGATGCAAGAAATTATTTTAAATTTAATGAATCAATTTGGTTATTTTGGCGTTTTCTTCTTAATCGCCTTTGAAAATATTTTCCCGCCAATCCCTTCCGAAGTAATTTTAGCTTTTGGTGGTTTTATGACAACTTACACGAATCTAAGTGTTCCCTTTGTTATTATCGCTGCCACACTTGGATCTTTGGTTGGAGCCTATGTTCTTTACTTTATTGGTAAAATATTGAACAAAGAAAGATTGAAAAAAATCGTATCTGGTAAAGTAGGGAAAGTATTACATTTAAAAGCAGAAGATATTGATAAAGCCGATGAATGGTTCGATCGCAAAGGAAATCTTACCGTTTTCTTCTGCCGTTTTATTCCCATTGTCCGCAGTCTAATCTCTATTCCTGCTGGTATGAGTGAGATGCCCCTTTTCAAATTTACCTGCTATACGGTAATAGGTTCTGCCATTTGGAATACGGTTTTAGTAGTGCTTGGTAGTATCATGGGAGAGAATTGGACAAAAATAGTATCCGTTATGGATGAATATTCTCACATCGTTTTATGGATCCTAATTGCTGTTGTTATTCTAGTGATCGTCTTTTTCTTCCTAAAAAAGAGAAAGAAAAAAGAAAATACCAAGAAATAATAAGAACAAATACTACCTTTTGGGTAGTTTTTTCTTTTAGAAAGCATAAAACAAAGAATAAAACGATAAAATGAAAGGGAGACTTTCTTTAGGAGAAGTGTTATACTAGGAAAGAAAGGAAGGATGCTATGTTAGAATTAAAACATATTAAGAAAAGTTATAAAACGGGTGATTTTGTTCAACACGCCTTAAAAGATGTCAGTATAAAGTTTCGTAAAAATGAATTTGTTGCGATTTTAGGACCATCTGGTAGTGGGAAAACGACCCTGTTAAATATTATAGGAGGACTTGATCGCTATGATAGTGGCGATTTAATTATAAATCATAAAAGTACTAAAAAGTTTAAAGCAACCGACTGGGATAGTTATCGGAATAATTGTATTGGCTTTATTTTTCAAACTTATAATTTAATAGGACATATTACTATCCTCGAAAATGTTGAAATGGCTTTGACTTTATCAGGCTATAAAAGAAAAGATAAACGGAAAAAAGCTTTAGAGGCCCTAGAAAGAGTTGGATTAAAAGATCATGCTCATAAAAAACCAAATCAATTGTCTGGTGGACAAATGCAGAGAGTCGCGATCGCTAGAGCCCTAGTGAATGATCCGGATATCATTTTAGCAGATGAACCCACGGGAGCCTTAGATTCCAAAACCAGTACCCAAATTATGGAGCTGATCAAAGAAATTGCCAAAGATAAATTGGTTATAATGGTAACACACAATGCTTCCCTAGCCGAAGAATATGCCACAAGAATCGTAGAATTTAAAGATGGAGAAGTAATAAAGGATTCAAACCCAATAAAGAAGAAGGAAGAAGAGAAAGGAACCGTTCGTATTAAAAAGACCGTACTAAGTTATCGCTCGGCCCTTCATTTGTCTTTTAATAACATCAAAACGAAAAAAGGTAGAACTTTTTTAACCGCTTTTGCCGCTTCCATTGGAATCATCGGAATTGCTCTAATTCTATCTCTTTCCAACGGTTTTCAAATTCAAATTGATGAGTTTGAGAAAAGTACTTTATCACAAATGCCGATTACCATCAGTGAACAAGCGATTGAGCTAGATGAAGAAACAATGGCCGAACAAATGCAAATAACAGGTAATAAGGAAGAAAAATATCCTACCACGCAAGAAGTAATTCCTACGGAATCTCTCGCGGATACCATGATGCACGAAAATGTTATCACAGAAGACTACCTAAATTATATTGAAAAACTAGATCCTAATTTATTAGGAGGAAAAGCCTATCAAAGAGCGACTGCCCTTAATCTCCTCGTTCAAAAAGAAGATGGCTCTTATCAAAAAGTGAATACAGGAACAAGTCGAAATGATATGTGGCAAGTTTTTCCTAGTAGGACAACCGAGGAAGCCGGAGTAGTAGAAGAGAGTTATGATGTATTAGCAGGAAGTTTAAATAGTAATGAGCCAGGCTTAATTTTAGTAATAGATAGCGAAAATGGTGTTAGCAAAACACTTTTGGAAACATTAGGATTCAGTGGAGAAGAAAATATTACTTTTGATGAACTATTAGAAAAAGAGATCAAAGTAGTATCCAATAACGATTATTACGAGAATTATGGCAACTATTTTATTCCCAAAACGGATTATGAATCCCTTTATCAAAATGAAAATAATAAAACCATCAAAATCCAAGCAATTCTTCGAGGCAAAGAAGACAAAGAAATGCTTACCAGTGGTAGTGCTATGTATTATACGGAAGCCTTAGTCGATCGAGTGATAGAACAAAATAAAGAAAGTGATATTGTCACTTCTCAACAAGAAAAAGATTATAATGTATTAAGCGGTGCTACCTTTGATGAAGAAAATACCAAAGAAACGGCTCTCGCTTATTTAGGAGCCGATACAACACCAAGCGCCATCTATTTATATCCAAAGGATTTTAATAGTAAAGATCAAATTACCAAATATCTTGATCAATACAATGAAGGAAAAGAGGATCAAGAGAAGATTGTCTATACAGATATGGCTGCTATGATGAGCGACTTATCCGGAAATATTATGGATGCCATCACCATCGTATTAATTGCTTTCTCTTCCATTTCTCTTGTTGTTTCTAGTATTATGATTGCGATTATTACTTATATTTCTGTTTTAGAACGAACCAAAGAAATTGGTATCCTTAGAGCCTTAGGTGCAAGAGGAAAAGATATCACAAGAGTCTTTAATGCCGAAACGATGATCATTGGATTTTGTAGTGGAGTGTTAGGGCTTTTGATTGCTTATCTTTTAACCTTCCCAGCAAATCATATTATTGAGAACTTAACGGGACTAGCAGGAGTAGCGAAATTAAATCCTGTCCATGCGCTTATCTTACTTATCATTAGTGTAACCCTAACCGTATTAAGTGGTTTCATTCCAGCCAAAATGGCTAGCAAAAAAGACCCTGTCGTAGCACTTAGAACAGAATGATCTTGAAAAACCATCAATACTTTGCTATACTTCATTTATAGCAAAGTTTTATGCCGACTTAGCTCAGTTGGTAGAGCAACTCATTCGTAATGAGTAGGTCGAAGGTTCGAGTCCCTTAGTCGGCACCATTTAAGAAAATCAAAAAGAGCAAGAATTGTTGCTCTTTTTTATTGTACTATCCAATCAGAAGTATTTTATGAAGATTTTCTTTCCAAATACATCGTAATGTATTTCTTCTGATTCAAAAGAGTATTAGAAGAATTTTTTATATAGAATTAAAATTTTAAATAAGAAACTAAAAAATAGTTGTGTTATCCCCTTGCTTCTAGTATCATAAAAATGTATAAAATAAGAAATAAAGAAGGAGAATGAAATGATTATAGTAGATCATGCCACAAAAAAATTTACAAGAAACAAAAATAAGCATGAAAAAGAAGAATTTTATGCCGATAAGGACATTTCTTTTACTGCTAAAGATGGAGAAATTATTGGAATACTAGGTCCCAATGGGGCAGGGAAAACCACCTTACTCCGCATGATTGTAGGAATTCTAGAACCTACCGAAGGAACGATTTCCTTTGATGGAATGAATTACCAAGAAAACGAAATAGAAATTAAACAACAAATCGCGTACCTTTCAGGAAATACCAAATTATATGACACTTTAACAACTTATGAACTATTAAAAATGTGTTGTGATATTTACAAAGTAGAACCAAAGGAAGCAGAAAAGCGGATACAAGAGATTACCAAAATTTTAAAAATGGATCAATTCTTATACAATAAAATTGAAAACTTATCCACAGGACAAACCCAAAAAGTAAATATTGCTCGTTGTCTTGTACACAATCCGAAATACTATATTTTAGATGAAGCGACAACGGGTCTTGATATTATTTCAAGTCAAATTATCTTAAACTTCATGAAAGAAGAAAGAACCAAAGGGAAGACCATTCTCTATTCAACCCATTATATGGAAGAAGCCGAAAATATTTGTGATAGGGTCATTATGATTAATAAAGGAGAAGTCATTCAAGAAGGAACGCCAAGTGAAATAAAAAAAGTGACCAAAACCACAAATCTACGGGATGCCTTCTTCACTTTAATAGGAGGTGATTTTGATGAAGAGTAATTTATGGAATATTCTAAAAAAAGAACTAAGAGAACTATTCCGAGATAAAAAATCTCTTGCCATGATGCTAGTCATTCCCATCTTTATTCCTCTTCTAGTCATCGGAATGTCCGCTTTATTTGAATCACAAGTCAACATGAGTAGCGAACAATATAATAAGATTGGTTTTGCCTATCAATTATCGGAAATGGAAAATCAGTTAGCAGAACAAATGAATATTGATGTTGTACAAGGCGACGAAAAAGAGTTAGAACAAGATTATAAAAAGGGAGAAATTGATCTTTATATTACCAAAGAAGGAACAAAATATACTCTTCATAGTGATGGCTCTGATGTGAGTAGTTATGCGACAAATTTAATGGATACTTACTTTAATACTTATAAAGAAGCCTTACAACAACAATACTTAACAGAAAGAAATATAGATGCCGAAGAAATGTTCAATGTGATAACCGTAGAGGAAGAAGTCATCGAAGAAGATAATTTCTTTGCGAGTTACATTAAAAACTATGCTTTTCTCTTTATCTTAATGGCCATTACCGTTTCGGCCACTTATCCTGCGACCGACACAACAGCAGGAGAACGAGAAAGAGGCACTTTAGAAACACTATTAACTTTTCCTATCAAAAGCCGTGATATTATCATAGGAAAGTTCTTAGGAGTTACCGTATCTTCCATCATTACTGGCTTACTAAGTTTAGGCTTAGCAGTCATCGCTTTATTCTTCACTCAAGATATGTTCACGATCTATGAAGGGGTAAATGTCATGTTCTCAGGCAGTAGTATTCTTTATGCCATCATCGTAATCATTGCCTATTCTTTCTTTATCAGTGGTTTATGTATTGCCATTGCTTCCACTTCAAAAACCTTTAAAGAAGCCCAAAGTGCTCTAACTCCTTTAACCTTCATTTCCTTATTTCCAGGTATGATTGCTTTTATGGTAGGAATCACCACAACCCCACTATTATCCATTATTCCTTTTCTAAACTTTACGACCATCTTTACCGATATTACCGCTGGCAATATCAATATTCTAAACATTCTTTTAATGTTAATATCAACAATCATCTATATCAGTATTGTCTTTGTCTATATTATAAAACAATATAAATCAGAAAAAATATTATTTGCCAAATAAACTCAAACAAAAATCTCTAATTTTCTAGAGATTTTTTAGTTGAAATAAAGATAAGGAACTCCTAATTTCTGATAAACTTCCGAGGCCCTTGGAAGGGAAAAAATACGGGCGAAGATTAAATTATAAAGTTCATCAAATAAGAAAATGGCACATAAAGTATAACTCATAATGAGAAAATGTTTCGTCTTCATTTTTTTGGCTAGGGAAAAGCAAAAAGGAACAATAAAATAAATTAATAACAAACTAGAAACCCCAAACACAAGAACACTACGCAGACAAACATAGCCATTGATATTTCCAAAACTAAGGATCTTATTACTATAATCCCAACATTTTACTTGCATAATATGTTCCATAAAAAAGCCTGCAATATATTCTAGAATACCTGTGGAAATCACACTGACGACGAAAACAAATAGGGGATTCTTTCTTTTTTTATAAGTAAGAAAGAAAATCAAAATCGCTCCAATCGCATAAATATTAATCCAAGGTAAGAAATTACCTCCGCGATAATAAAATTGTTTCATCCCACTATTAAAGTAATAAAAAATAAATTCATAAAGGAACCCAAATATACCTGCAATGACAATAATAAGACAAAAAATACCAATCCAAGTACTTTTATCAAATACCGCATCTTGACGAATATAATTTTTAAATTTCTCTTTCATACTACTTACTCCCACTTTATTATCTACTTATATCATATCAGAAATATAGACTTTTGCAATAAGAGAAGAAAGAGAAATCTAGTAGCTTTTAAGCCTTGTCTTTGACTCGAAACCGGAAAGAATAATAGACCTGTGATAAAAAGTCATTTTCTTCCTGCTTCAAAAACACCGGAACAGTTTCAGAGGAATCTTCTTCAAATGGATAGAAAACATCTTCCTCATATCCACAAGTGGAAAAAATTTTTTCCAAATCAGAACGAGTAAAATGATTTTGTTTTCGAAAATGTTCTTGATACCATTCTCCTTTTAATAACGAAGAAATATTAGACTTTGTAGCAATATTATAAGCTTCTCCTACGACGGTTCCATCTTTTTTAAGCCATTTTTTAAGTTCTTGTAAAAAGATATAGGGATTATCCACTTTCTCTAAAGCATTTCCAATTAAAATCGTATCAAAAGTACCTAAGAAGGAAGAATCATTCCCTTGACTCACGGGAACAAAATGTTGTGCTATTTTGGCTTTTGCTACGGACTCTTCCAATCCAATCACTTGCGCTTTTGGAAAATAGTATTTAATACGAAGAGAGGAAACACCAATGCCACAACCATAATCAAGAATTCGTTCTGGTGGAAAAGCTAAAAAGATAGAAGCATTTTTTGCTTTGTCAAATTCAAAACAAGAAAATCCCCATTTTTGTTCAAAATAAGTTCGATTCTTTTGCAATAATTGATGAAATTGAAGCGGATTTTATGAAATGCAGTTCCTAAATAATGATGAATAAAAGCATCGTGACAAAGCATTAAACGATATCCCAACTGCACAATTTGCAAAGACAAATCATTATCTTCAATATAACCAGGAGAAAACTCTTCATCCAAACCCTTCACTTGATTCATAACCGAACGCTTTATTAACATACAATAACCAATCAAGCACACTTTTTCTTCCCACTTGCTAGGATCACTTTGATTATTTTTTAAAGCCAGTTTTTGCATTTGATCAAAATCATCATAAGTAAAACTACATCCTTGTAGATTGGCATCATGATTGGAAATCGCTCCCACCGCTCCAATTTTCTCATCACTATATAAACAAGTCTGAAGATTTGAAAGCCAATTTTCGGTTACAATGGTATCATTATTCAAAAGTAAAATATCATTCTCTTGTTCTGCTAATTCGATTCCTAAATTACACCCTTTAGGAAATCCTACATTTTCTTTATTGAAAACAATTTTCAAATCTTTTTGCTCTTTCAACCAGTTAACAGTTTCATCACTGGAAGCATTATCGACGACCACAATCTCATAAGTATCTTTTTCCGTATACCGTCGAATACTTTCGATACAATCTTTTGTATAATCCAAATGATTATAAGTAAGAATAATAATAGACGTTTTTCTTTTCATAGAACACCTCGCTAAAACTTATGAAAAAAAGAAAAAATTATGTCAAACCATTTTTTGGAATTCTTTTCGACAAAGTTCGAGTATATTTTTTCATATCTCTTGCCAAACTATGATTGAAAGGAGGAAAAAATATGTCAAAAAAAGTTCGTTCCTTTTTCCTTATTATGGTACTTTCTCTTCTGTTTATTCCTAGTTTTACAGTCCATGCAGCTGAACAAAAAGAAGTCCATAATCAAAGTGAATTGAAGGAGGCCCTTCAGGATGAAAATGTATCGACTATTATTTTAGCGAATGACATCGAAACAACTGAGAAGATTAATATTATGCGTCCTGTTACCATTGATGGGGCGAATCATACCATAAGATATGTCGGAACATTTGGATCAAGTAATAGTACGGATAATACCGTCTGGGGTGGAATTTATGTTTTACAGGTTTATAAAACGACGGCCACGATTCGAAATATTAAACTAACTGGTGGGAATGCTGCTTTATTAATAAACGGATCTACCGTGAAATTAGAAGGAACTATTGATGTGTCTGGAAACGGCTTTGGTGGTATTGAGATAGCCCAAGGTTCCGGTGTTACAGAAACACCTAAATTAATACTAGACAATAATAGCAATCTAATAAATACAACCGAAGATCCTAGTAGACCAACCCTGTGGGTACCAGAAAATACGAAAGAAGTTATTCTAGAAATTGGTAATCTAACTTTCACCTTAACAGCAGGAGAAGAATTAACCCTAACGGAAATTAATAACCTTGCGACAAGTGCAGACAGTCCAGAGACAGGTGACTCCACGGATTTCATACTCTCTTTCTTGACCTTAATCTTAATTGCCTTCGCTTTGATAATCCGAAAAAGAACGCGAAAGAAACTACCTAATTCGTAGTTTCTTTTTCTATGAGTTTCGCATGAACAACCATTCTTTTTCCAAAATTATCTTGACAAGTAGAAAGCGTTAAAATTTTATCATCTACCGTCAAATCAACCGGAAAGTCGAAAACACTACGATCCTTTATTATATTTAAGAAGGTTAAAAAATAAGAATCATCACTAAAATAAGTTGTCAGATAATAACCTTCTTTTTGAATGGTATAGACACTAAAAATTTGCCAAATAGAACTAGAAGTAGGAGTAAGAAACAAAATATAATGTTTTTCTTTTTTAGAAAACCATTCTTGACTTAACATTTTTTGCAAGCTTCCAAACATAGTACCATCAAGACGACCATGGCCATAAATAATATTATTTTTATTTAAAGTAGAAAAATCATTTCGATAATCCGCAAAAATGAACCCCGCTTCACTTTCCTGTTGGAAAAACGAATGATTAAGATAATAAAGATTGTCTTCTGATTGAACGACTGGATAATCCACATCCGTATCCAAAACTCGTATCCACCCAATGGTATCCTCATTTTGTTTGGTAAGACTTTCAAAAAGAAGGGGTAAATTATCATTTTGTTTTTCTAACATTTGCTGAAATCCTTTTTGTAGCGCCTTCTGCTCTTCTTTTTGAGACAGAAAAGAAGTAAGCTCATAACTAAAAAGAAAAAGAATGATTCCGAAAACAAGATAAAAAATGAAGGTAACTTTTTTCTTTGGCACTTGCCTTCCTCCTTTCTTAATTTAGTGTTGTGGAGGAAATAGAAAATTATACTTGAATTTAAAAAAGATAGGAAAAGCTCTATTAAAATGGAGTGTAATGTTATAAAATAGAAGAAACCAAATATGAAGGAGAAGTAAAAAATGTTAAAAACAAAAGGAAAAACCATGCAACGCATTTTATCTATTTTCTTAGCAATTGCAACCACTCTTGCAATTTCTATCAATAAACAAGGCATTTATGAAGGCGTAAAAAAAGTAGAAGATGTCTTACAATTTAATGTCTTAATCATGGCCATACTTGCACTTGGATTTTTTATCTTTTATCAAAAAACCAAACAAGAAAAAATTCATCCCTTAAAAAAAGTATTAGCAATTTTGTTCGCTCTTTGTCTTTTAATAGGGGAAAGTTATGCCAAAATTGGTGCATGGGATCTCGTCTTTGAAAATATTCCTCTTTTCTTATTAAGTGTTTTTCAAGGAATATGTTATTATTTTCTTTTTATCCGTATCTTTTCATTAATTGATCAAGCCCTCAAGAAGAAAAGCTCAGCACCTATCAAAATAAAAAACAAATACTTAAATACATTTATTACTCTATTTAAAAAACATCCTTTTCTTGTTTCGCTTGGTTTGATGTTATTATTTTGGTTTATCTATATGATTGCCTTTTATCCTTTGGTGCTCTCAAATGATCCAAGTTTTCAAATCAAACAGTTTTTTAATGTAAAAACCAAATACATTGACTATGTCGTTCCTTTGAATCCTAACGTCAATTTAACTGCCCATCATCCGGTTCTTCATACCTTGTTATTAGGGGGCTTTATTAAACTAGGTAGACTCTTTGGAAGTGATAATTTTGGTTTGTTTCTATATGCCATTTGCCAAACCCTAATTTTAGCTTCGGCTCTTGCTTGCACCATTACCTATCTTTATAAAAGAAAAGGAAGACTTCGCGCTTGCTTCATTCTTCTAGCCATTTATTGTTTGGTTCCAACGTTTCCTTTTTATGCGATGGCAGCCGTCAAAGATACCCTTTATACTAGCTTTGTTATTTTCTATGTTCTTTTCTTGCTATATTTGACTGAGGAAAAAAACAAAAAAATATCGTGGCCTCTTCTGTTATTATTACTTCTTAATATGATCTTAGTCATGCAACTTCGAAATAACGGGGTCTATGTGATACTGTTATCTTTTCCTTTCTTACTCCTTTATCGAAGAAGAGAAGTCAAACAAATTCTTCTTTTAGGAGCCGTATTCGTAGTAGCTCTAGGGAGCAACAGCCTTTATAATAACGTCATTTTACCTTACTTTAAAATACCAGCGGGAAGCATTCGTGAAGTTTTATCCGTACCCTTTCAACAGACGGCTCGCTATGTAAAAGAACACAAAGACGAAGTAACGGAAGAAGAAAAAGAAGCAATTGATACCGTTTTAGGATATGATGACTTAGCAGAACGCTATGATCCGGAATTGGCTGATGATGTCAAAAATAATTATAATCGCTATACAACGAAGGAAGAGTTAAAAGAATATTTCCAAGTATGGTTTGCTCAATTTTTAAAACATCCAGACACTTATGTTCAAGCGACGTTAAATAATACCTATGGGTACTTTTATCCCAATACCCATAACTGGTATCTTTATGATGGAGAAGATTATAGTAAATTAATTACCGAAGATAATTTAGTAGATTATCATTACAACTCCTTAGGAGGTCTTCGAATCGCCCTATCAGCTTATGGAGAAGCTTTTCCTTTTATTCCTATCTTAGGACTTATTAGCAATATCGGCTTTCAAACATGGCTGCTCCTTCTTTGTACGGTTTATGTAATCACCTCAAAAAAGAAACGCTATTTTATCATACTAATGCCACTATTAGTAAGTTTATTAATCTGCTTTGTATCTCCTGCTAATACATACTTTAGATATACGATGCCATATATTTTTATGATGCCATTTATTCTTTGCTATACAACGAAAGTATTAAAAAAGGACGATGAAACGTAAGAATTCTTTCTTGTAAAAATGAAAAAATAATGGTATTATGTTAAAAGAAGAATAGAGGGTGAAATTTATGGAACAAATTATTCATTTTTTTAGAGATACACTTGATGGACCAGTCTATATTGTAGTAGCGATTATTGCTGGAATTTTATTATGCGCTTGCATTGGATACTTAGCAGAAAAATCAATCAAAAGAAAGAAAGCTTTAGAGGAAGAGGAAAATTCCTCTGCTCCTAATATGGAGACAAAAATTGCCATGCCTCAGTCTCCCGCTTCTGTTGCCCAAACACCTATGAGTAGTACAACAGTAGTAAATCAACCAAACGTTACTCCAATTCCAGAGATGCCTACAAGGCCAGTACAAACGGTTCCAACGACGCCTGCTCCAGCTCCAACGCCGGTGGTAACAGAACCTCTTGCACAACCCCTTTCAGAACCAACGGTAGTAACAGAACCAACTCCTGCCACGCCTGTTATCCCTACCATTACAACGGTAGGACAACAACCAGTACCACCAGTTCAACCAGTGGCAAGCCAACCTTCACAAGAAATGCAAACCCCAGCACCATCAACGATTCCTTCAGTAGAACCTCAAGTAGCAGTAACGCAAGCGGTAGAACCACCAACACCAATGTCAGAAGAAAAATCTGCTCCTAAAATTAATCCCGCTTTGCAAGTACCAACCATTTCAATTCCTTCTCAGCCAATAGCAGATCAACCGATCGCAACACCAACCCCTGTGATAGAAAATCAAAGTCAAATTCAAAGTCAAAGTGTTGAGCCTCAGACGGTTGCAACTCCATCGATTCCTGTCGTAGAAGTTCCAACCGCCACCATACCCCAAGAAATGCCTCAACAACCTCAAATGAATGGAACGCCAGCAGTAGGAACGATTCCTCAAAATAGTCAAGCAACGACATCAAATCCTACCTCAACCATGAATCAATAATAGATCATAGGGGCATTTTGCAAAAAAGGGAAAAATTTAGTATACTAAAAAAGTGAGGAGAAGATGTTATGGTTATTACAGTAACAACTGTTACAACAATTATAAGAAAAATAATAGACATATCCTTAGTTTGGATTATGTTTTATATCATATTAAAAAATATTCGAAATAGTGTAAAATTAACTCTTTTATTCAAAGGAGTTATTATTGTCATAATCTTAAAAGTACTCAGTGATTTCTTTGGTTTTACCACTATCAGTGTTCTTTTAGAATATGTCATCATGTATGGTCCTCTGGCCCTTATTATCATATTCCAACCAGAAATTAGGAACATCTTAGAGCAACTGGGTCGAAGTCAACTGCTCGGCCGCCACAAAGTTTTAACTGTGGATGAAAGAGAACATTTAGTTTATGAAGTAGTACAAGCCATGGATTATTTAAGAAAGCAACGAATTGGAGCTTTAATTGTTATTGAACGGGATGTAAGTTTAGGAAATTATATTGATAAAGCCAAAAAATTATATGCCGACTTATCGAGCGACCTACTAATCGCTATCTTCTATGAAGGAAATCCTCTCCATGATGGAGGAGTCATTATTCAAGGTGATCGTATTACCTGTGCCGGTGCTGTCTTCCCAACGAGCAACAGTTCTAAAATTAACAAACGCTTAGGTACAAGACATAGAGCAGCTCTTGGAATTGCTGAAGAAACGGATGCCATTGCTCTTGTCGTTTCTGAAGAGACCGGTCGTCTATCAATTGCCGTAAAAGGTGAACTATTCTATAATCTATCCCTTGATGATGTCAGAATGATGCTAATTGATGAACTAAAACCAAAGACAGATACCACTTATGAAGAAGAGTTAGAAGAGGAAGAGATATATGAAGAAGATAATTAGAGGAATAGGAAAATTCTTTGCTCATATTGGTTCATTCTTCGATAAATGGCTAATTACACCAATTACCAAATTAATTTTAAAAATTCAAGATTTCTTCAAGAAAAACTCCAAAAATATGGAACGTTTTATCGGAAAGAAACAAACCCTAATTGTAATTAGTCTTATCGTTGCACTATGTGTCTTCTTCTTAATAGATGGAGAAAGTAGTGCCCTAATCGATCAATATGCCGAAGTATTATATGATCAGCCGGTAACGGCTACTTACAATGAAGAAGCTTATGTAGTAGAAGGCCTACCAGAAACAGTAGATATTACTTTAGTGGGTCAAAAAAGACATATCTTTTTAGCGAAACAATCACCAAGCGAAGGCGTTACCGTGGATTTAACAGAATTAGGTCCCGGTCAACATAAAGTAACGTTAAGATATTCACAACGCTTAAAATCCGTTGATTATCGTCTTGATCCATCTTCCGTTACCGTTACGATTTATGATAAAGTAAGTGCAACGAAAACATTAACCTATGACATTCTACATCAAGACAATTTGGATAGTAAATTAAATATTGAAAGTGTAGAACTAGATCGTAGTGAAGTAATTGTCAAAGGAGCAGAATACAAACTAGAACAAGTCGCTAGCGTTAGAGCTTTAATTGATGTGGATAACTTCCCAAGACAAGAAGCTGGCGAATTAACATTAGATAATGTTTCTCTTGTCGCTTATGATACCGATGGTCAAATCGTTGATGTTGAAATTGTACCAAAAACGGTAAGTGCAAAGATTGTCATTACTTCACCAAGTAAGAATGTACCACTTGAAATTGTACCAAAAGGTGATCTTGCCTTCGGAAAAGCCATTCAATCGCTAAGCACTAGTGTGAACAACGTTGAAATTTATGGTAGTGAAGAAGCTCTTGCAAACATTGATTCCTTACCAGTAGAAATTGATGTAACAGGCTTAGATACGAATAAAGATTTCACAGTAACGCTAGAAAGACCGAACGGCGTAACCGATATAAGTGTTAAAACCGTAACCGTTCGTGTAACGATTGATGATTCTGTTTCAAGAGAATTTGAAAACATTTCGATTGCCACCGAGAACCTAGATACCAGTCGTTACAGTGTCCAAGCGGCCAGTGAAGCGGATAGTAGAGTAACCGTCGTGGTGACAGGAAGTAAATCAATTGTGGATAATATGGACCCATCGATCCTGACAGCCTATGTCGATCTGGAAGGACTCGGACCTGGAGAACATGAAGTAGAAGTTCATGTCACTGGAGATGATGTCAAACTATCCTATGCTTCTAGAGTAAAAACCGTAAAAGTAATTATTTCAGAAAAATAAAAGAACTTACCACTTCGGTGAGTTCTTTTAGTCTCTATCAAAAAGATACGCAATATCAATAATACCTGCGATACCGATGATAACGTAAATAATACGCGATATCATACTATCCGCTCCTCCAAAAAGAGAAGCCACTAAGTCAAGTTCAAACAATCCTACGAAAGCCCAGTTAATCGCTCCGATAATAATAAGAACAAGACAAATCTTTTTTAATGTATCCATTCTTTTTCCTCCTTTTTATCCATTCATAGCATAACCCGAAGAATTTAAAATTATTCATGAATAATAAGAAAAAAGAAGTAATATAATGAAATGAGATTACAAATGAGGTGAAGAAATTGAAAAAAATCAGTTTGGTTCTGATGTGTGTATGTCTCTTATTTCTAACAGGATGTGGCAAAACAAGTGAAAGTGATCTGATTAACAAATGGAATAAAAAAGTAGAAGATAGTAAAGGATATTTAATGACTGGACAATTAGAAATTGTAAATAATGATGATGTTTATAATTATAATGTCTCTTCTGCCTATAAAGATGGAGACTATTACCGTATTAGTTTAACCAACACCGCCAATAATCATGAACAAATTATTTTAAAAAATGATGATGGAATTTTTGTTTTAACGCCGAGTTTAAGAAAAAGTTTCAAATTTCAAAGTGATTGGCCTTATAATAATTCGCAAATTTATCTCTTACAATCCATTATTAGTGATTTGAAAAATGATAGTAAAAAAGAAATGGTTCAAGAAGATAAAAACTATATCTTTACACACACGGTAAATTATCCTAACAATCGTAATTTGATCAAACAAGAAGTAACTTTAACAGAAGATATGGAATTAAAGAAAGTAGTAGTCTTAACGGATACTGATGTTCCAAAGATGACTTTAACTGTAAAAGATATTGATTATAGTCCAAACTTTAGTAATGACTACTTTGATTTGGATGAAATTATGAGTACGAGTGAAAATAATACCGACCAAAATACTACCGAAGAAGAGCAAAATACCGAGGAGAATAGTGATACGACAAAAGAATCAGAAGATAGTACCACAACAGAAGAAGGAACCACCGAAGAATCCAGCAGTATCGATGATATTATCTATCCTTTAGTATTACCAGAAGGAACCACTTTAAAAAGTGAAGAAAAAGTAAGTAAAACCGATGGAGAAAGAGTAATATTAACCTTCGAAGGAGATAAACCGTTCTTATTAGTAGAAGAAACTGTTACCAAAGAAGACGAATGGACGATTATTCCAACAGCGGGAGAACCTTATCTATTTATGGATACCATTGGTGCTTTGACTGACAATTCCTTGACCTGGACTTCAGGTGGAATGGAATACTATATTGTAAGTGATGTCATGAACCAAGAGGAATTAGTAGAAGTAGCAGGATCAATCAATGTCATACCAACAATGAATGTGAAATAAGACCTTAGGTCTTTTTCTTTGGCAAAAAAGAAGAACGTGATATAATAAAAGTAGAATTGAGATGATAAAATGAAACCAATTGTAACTCTAGAAGAAATGAAAGAAATGGAAGAAGAAGGAAGAAAAAATGGTTTAACCGAAAGAGAAATGATGTTAAGAGCTGCGGAAGTAGTAAGGAACGCTTATCCCTTTAAAGGAAACGTAGCTATCATCTGTGGCAGTGGAAATAATGCCGGAGATGGTTATGCCCTCGCTACCTTATTAAAGGAAAAGAATTGTCAAATTACTTTGTATTTAATAACGGATCGCTTTTCTCTAGAAGGAAAATATTATTTTCAAAAATGTCAAGAAATGGGTATACCTTACAAATATTGTCAAGAAAATACAGTTTTTGACAGTTATGATGTTATTGTGGATGCAATTTACGGTACAGGTTTTCATGGAACTATGCCAGAATTTACAAAAAAAATTGTGAAAAATATGAATGACAGTGGGAAACCAATCGTTAGTATTGACATCAACAGTGGATTAAATGCCGAAAATGGTTTGACAGATTTTTGCGTGAAATCTAGTTTAACCGTTGCCATCGAAAATTATAAAGAAGGGCATTTTTTAAATCAAGCCAAAGATAATCGAAGAAGCCTTGCCGTAGGAAGTATTGGACTAATAACAAAACATCACATCGAATTAATGGAAAAAGAAGATATCAAAAAAGTAATACCAAACCGGGAAGAATTTTCTAATAAAGGAACATATGGAAAATCTTTATTAATTGGTGGGTCCCTTTCTTATAGTGGAGCCATTAAATTAGCCAATCTAAGCCTATCTTGCCTAAAAGTAGGAAGTGGTTTAACAACCTTAGCCGTTCCAGAAAATATTGCAAGCGCCGTAGCACCTTTCCTTTTGGAGTCAACATTATATCCTTTGAAAGAAAAGGAAGGAAAAATGAAATGGGAGGAATCTAGTTTCCGTCTTCTCTTAACAAAGGCTACCTCAATTGGAATTGGTATGGGATGGGGAGAAGGAGAAGACTATGAAAAGATTTTAACTTTTCTCATCAAAGAAAGCGAAGTCCCTCTTATTATCGATGCCGATGGATTAAATACTCTTGCAAAGATGGAGAAAAGTATCTTAAAAGAAGCCCAAGCTCCGATTATTTTAACACCGCATTTAATGGAATTTTCTCGTCTTTCTAAAATATCAAGAGAAGAAATCTTGCAAAATCCGGTAGAAATAGCAAAATCTTTTGCGAAAGAATATAACATTATTTTGCTCCTAAAAGGACCTACTACGATCGTTACCGATGGACAAGATACGATTTTTGTAGATCAGGGCTCAAATGGAATGGCCACCGCTGGAAGTGGTGATGTCCTAACCGGAATTATAACGGGCCTTTGTAGCTATTGTCTTCCTACCATAGAAACAGTGAGCGCTGCCGCCTATATAAATGGTCTAGCTGGCCTCACTGCCGAAAGAAAAAAAGGAACTCTTGGTATGACCGCAAAAGATACCATTGATGCCCTTCCAGAGGTTCTCAAAGAAATACTAGGCTTTTAAAAAGAAAAGAAAAAATGACAAAACAATTCCTATTTCAAGAAAAATATGTTATATTAATTAACAGACGAGGTGATAGCATGAAGAAGAACAAAAGAGAAAGAAAACAATTAACAACTTACAATACAGATATGGAAGCGACAAGCAAAAAGGCCTTAATCATTACCATTTGTATTTTAGCTGTTTTAGTTCTAATGTATTTTTTAACCGATCGTATTCTAAGTAAATCGGAAGAAAATAATAATACAGAGGAAATTGTCATTCAATATGACAAAATATTAGCAGGAGAATCCTTTAATCAAGGAGAAGATGACTATTATGTTATTTATTACGACAGTAGTGATGAATATTCCACTTTACCATCTTTAGTTAGTACTTATCAATCTCAAACAGATAAAACAAGATTATATAGTGTTGATTTAAATGATGGAATGAATCAAAAATATAAAACAGATGGCGATATTGTTACAACAAGCGCCAGTGAATTAAGAGTAAAATATCCTACTTTATTACATTTTGTAAATCATCAAGTAACCGAAGTAATAACCGATTCTACTCAAATTAATGAATATTTATCCACAGAATGAATAGACTAGTAATAGTCTTTCCCTGCCTCAATAGCTCAGTTGGTTAGAGCACTTGACTGTTAATCAAGGGGTCCTAGGTTCAAGTCCTAGTTGAGGCGCCATTATGAAATGAAAGCTCTTATGTCAAGAGCTTTTATCATGTGTAAATATCTGTAATTCTAATGAGAAATTATCAGAAATATGCTATAATGTAAGAGTATAAGCGAGGTGCTAAGATGGAGAACAATCAAAATAACCAAGAACAAGAACCAAAAGAAATTGTTCGAGAAGTTATCGTAGAAAGACGAACGGGATTCAACTATCCAGAAATGATCATTATCATGTTAATTGCCATTCTCTTTGGCTTTTTACTAGGGAATATTATCAGCTATACAAAAGGGTATAGCAGCTCGGATGAAGAATTAAAAGAATTTGTAGCAACGTATGAAGATATTGTCAATAATTATTATGAAGACGTCGACAAAGAACAACTTTTAGATGCCGGTATCAAAGGAATGATTAATTATTTAGATGACCCATATGCTACTTATTTTGAAGGAGAATCGAGTGCAGCCTTTAATGAATCCTTAGAAGGAACCTATCAAGGAATTGGAATTCAAGTTACTTATCAAGAAAATAATAAAGTCATTACAACTGTTTTTGATAATTCCCCAGCGGCAAAAGCCGGTTTACAAGTAAATGATATTATCGTAAAAATCGATGACGAAGATATGACTTTAAAGTCATTAGATCAAACCGTTGAAGTCATTAAAAGTAAAGGGGAAAATAAAGACTTTAACATAACAGTAAATCGGAACGGGGAAGAGAAAACCGTAACGGTACAAGTAACAACTCTATCCCTTCCTCAGATTACAAGTAATATATATGAACAAGATAATAAAAAAATTGGTTATCTTAAAATTGAAATCTTCTCTTCCAATATAGCAGAACAGTTTGAGACGGCTTTGAAAGAATTAGAAGAAGAAGGAATTGATCGCCTCATCATTGATGTAAGAGATAATCCAGGAGGTTATTTAACACAGACGACCGATATTTTATCTTTATTCATGTCAAAGGATCAAGTGCTTTATCAATTACAAACCAAAAGTGATACGGAGAAAGTTTATGGTACGAAGAAGAAGCTGGACCGGGATTATCCAGTTGCAGTTATTATCAATCAAGAAAGTGCTTCTGCAGCAGAAATTTTAGCGGCCGCTTTCAAAGAAAACTTAAATAGTGAAATCGTTGGCGTAAAGTCTTATGGCAAAGGAACCGTTCAAAAAACTGATGATTTGGAAAATGGTGATACCATTAAGTATACGGTTCAAAAATGGTTAACACCAAAAGGAAATTGGATTAATGAAGAAGGAGTAACACCAACGCAAGAAGTAGAACTAGAGTTAGCAGAAGGAGAGACTTTAACTGACGAAAATGATACTCAATTGCAAAAAGCAATCGAAGTAATATGCCAAAAATAAGGGATCTAATTTTTTAGATTCTTTTTTTCACAAGAAATTAGCACTCTATATTGACAAGTGCTAAAAATGTGCTATAATAGATCTCGAAAGTGAGGGGATATTTATGTATAATCAACAAGAAAAAGAAGAAAATGTCCTTGAAAAATATGGACGCAATATTAATGAAGCAGTAAAAGCTGGTAAAATAGATCCGGTTATTGGACGAGATGAAGAGATTCGTAGTATTACTCGAGTATTGTCTCGTAAAACCAAAAATAACCCAGTTCTCATTGGAGAACCCGGTGTTGGTAAAACAGCGATTGTAGAAGGTCTTGCCCTTCGAATTGTCAAAGGGGATGTTCCCACTAGTTTAAAAAATAAAGTAATTTGGGAATTGGATATGGCCTCATTAATTGCAGGTGCAAAATATCGAGGAGAATTTGAAGAACGTTTAAAAAATGTTCTAAACGAAGTAAAAAAGAGCGAAGGCCAAATTATCATGTTTATTGATGAGATTCATACCATTGTTGGATCTGGTAACATGGAAGGAGCCATGGATACTTCAAACATTCTAAAGCCAATGCTTGCCCGTGGGGAGATTCATGTAATTGGTGCAACAACCTTGAATGAATATCGAAAATATATTGAAAAAGATGGTGCCTTGGAACGTCGTTTCCAAAAAATAAAGGTATCAGAACCAACGGTAGAAGATACAATCACCATTTTACGTGGTTTAAAAGAACGGTTTGAAATTCATCATGGCGTTACCATTCAAGATAAAGCCCTAATTGCCGCCGCTACATTATCAAATCGTTACATAACCGATCGTTATCTACCTGATAAAGCGATTGACTTAGTCGATGAAGCCTGTGCTACGATCCGTGTTCAGATGGACTCTGTTCCAAATGAACTAGATAAATTAACAAGAAAGATTATGACTCTTCAAATCGAAAGACAAGCGATCAAAAAAGAAAAGGATCAATTGTCTTTGAAACGAAAAGAAGAAATTGATCAAGAACTTGGAAAATTACAAGCCCAAGAAAAAGAATATAAGGAAATGTGGAATCAAGAAAAATCCTTAAAAGAGGATATGCAAAAGAAAAAGAAAGAAATTGAACAAGCTCGTTTTGAATTGGAACAAGCTGAAAATTCTTATGACTTAGAAACTGCCGCTAGACTTCGTCATGGAGAAATTCCAAAACTCGAAAAAGAATTACAACAATTAAAAGACCAAGATAAAAATGAATTATTAAGTGATACCGTAAGTGAAGAAGATATTGCTGGCGTTATTTCGAAATGGACCAATATTCCATTAAGTAAACTTGTAAGCAGTGAGAAAGAAAAACTTCTTCATCTAGAAGATAGTATGAAAAAACGCGTGATGGGACAAGATGAAGCACTTCACTTGGTAAGTGAAGCTATTATCAAATCAAGAAGTGGAATCAAAGATCCCAACCGTCCAATTGGTTCCTTCATCTTTTTAGGCCCAACTGGTGTCGGAAAAACCGAAGTAGCGAGAACTCTTGCCAGCGAATTGTTTGATGATGAAAAACATATGGTTCGTATTGACATGAGTGAATATATGGAAAAATTCAGTGTTTCTCGTTTGATTGGTTCGCCTCCTGGATATGTAGGTTATGAAGAAGGCGGACAGTTGACCGAAGCCGTCAGAAGAAATCCATACAGTATTGTCTTATTTGACGAGATAGAAAAAGCTCATCCAGAGGTATTAAATCTTTTATTACAAATCTTAGATGATGGTCGAATTACAGATTCCAATGGTCGTACGGTCGATTTCAAAAATACCATTATTATCATGACTTCCAACTTAGGAAGTGAATATATTTTGGATGGAGACACCAGTCAAGTCATGACCGAATTAAGAAATCATTTCCGTCCAGAGTTCATTAATCGTATTGATGAGATTATAATCTTTAAACCATTAACCAAAGATGTTATTTATCAAATTCTCGATAAAATAATCGGTGATATTGAATCACGTTTAAGAAATGATGATTTGCATCTTGTATTAACGGACAAGGCTAAAGATTATTTGGTAGAACAAGGTTATGACATTAACTATGGAGCACGACCTTTGAAACGAGAAGTAAGTAAAACCATCGAAAGTCTACTTGCTCATGAATTAGTGAAGGGAACAATTCCATATGGTGCCTATATCACCTTTGATGTCAAGGACAATGATATTGCGATTACAAAAGTAGAAGTGAAATAACTCACTTCTCTTTTTTTATTAACTTTGAAATGATGACTAATTGTTTTGTTTCATCCTGTTCACTGCAAGTCGTTAAAACAAGTTCTTCTTCTTGATTTTTTAAAACTTGAATATGGCCATTTTTCGGCTGTTCCTCCCTTGTTTCTACTTGATAAGTATATTGATAAGAATCAAAAGATAAAGACACGGTATCACCAATTTCTAACTCGTCCAATCGGGAAAACAAAGCCTTTTCCCCTGTTCCAGAATGGGCTGCCAAAAAGACAATACTATTTTCTTCTGGGGGTAAAATAGATTCTTTCAAGAGAGTGACATTTTCTTCTACATTATTTTTAGGATCCTCTAGAGCATAAATGGGCCGCTCTAGTTCGATTTTAGAAATCGTTAAAGTAGCAATAGGATCATCTTTTGCCTCCTTCAAATCTTTCTTTTCTTTCGCATCAAAAAGAGAAGAGGAAATAGATTGATTCTCTGTACTGGGTTCCAATTTTTGGTAAAGGCAAAAACAAAGTAGCAGATAAAAACTAATTAAGATAATCTTTTTTTTCATAACAAGTTCCTAACCACAAGAAAGGAAAAGCAAAGTAGAACCAAGAAGAAGCTTTTGTGGAAGTATTAGGAACTTCTACGACTATTTTTTCTTCTTCATAATCATAAATATGATAATAATATTCTTCCTCCATACTTTCAATAAAGACTTCAAAAGGTTTTGACATTGTATAGCCTTCCGTTGTCGTAATCTGTTTCACTGTATAATGACCATAAGGTAGACTAATTTTAGCAATACCATTTTCATCCGTTGTAATTGTATCTACAAGTTGTCCCAGAGAATCATAAATTTCAAAAGAAACATTTGGTTCTGCTTTCATTTCTTGTTCCGTACCATATTCTTTTTGTAAAATAAGCTCTTTCTCAATAACTTCATTCTCAATCGTAAGGGAAACATTCGTCTGATCCTTTGTAAAAACAAATTCATAAACAGTATCATTTTCTTGATAGCCAATTGGTGCTTTTGTTTCTTTAATATAATAAGTACCATAATTAAGAGGAACATCTTGACTAGTAATAGTAGCATGGAAATTTTCATCTAGAGTAAACTCCCAAAGAGGGTTCATATCTTGATCGTATAAAGTAAAAACGGCACCTTCTAAAGAAGCTTCTAAAGGACTGGAAGTACTCTCTGTTGTGGCATCAATCTTTTGAATTTCAAGAGATAATTCCTGTAAGTCTACAAAAACATGTGTAAGTTTCGCTTCCATTTGCCCTAAAGTCATGATCTTTTGACTAACCGGATTATCATAAAAATAGATAGGCTCTGTATCAAGACGAGGAATATTCATAAAAGTAAATCCATAGTTAGCTACTTCATTGGAAAGAAAATGAAAGCTTTGTCCTTCTATCCAAGCCTCAAAAGAATCTAATGTTTTAGTATAAGTATACTGATCAAGAACTTGATTGGTATCTGTAATAACAATTTCTTGTCCTACGACCCCATAAAAAGTCTGTTCTGCAAAACTAGGTAATTGATTATAACGATCAATTAAAGCATTAATCTCCGCTATTTTATCGTCATAAATATTGGTCCGATTTCCATTTAAAGTATCCGTAAAATAGAATGAATGCATAGGATCGACCTCTTGCCAAATCATCAATTGCGTCACGGCATACCAAACTGGATCGGTATGATGTTGATAGCCATATCCAAAACTTGCAATCTGCATGATTCTTTTTTGTACGTCCTCACTTAAATAAGGACTATAAAGATTCTGCTCATACCAACTATGATTGGGATCAAATGACACAAAAGGTTCTAAGCAATAAGCTGTTCGTCCATCATGACTTCTTCGGAAGAAACGAGCTTTTTGATAATACCTAGTGGTTCTTGTTTCACGAATCATATATACGCCATCAATATATTCGGCTTCATAAAACTCGTGAGATACCGCTTCCACTTTAGAAGTTCCTAAAAAGAAGCTGATGGTGATTAAAGTTAAGAATAATAATATTTTTTTCATAAATTGCCTCCTTTTTTCTTAACGGTTTCTAAG
>ERZ1090861.412-NODE-412-length-26379-cov-12.081599_pt1 | contig 26379 bp, 21 predicted proteins | sample MGYA00478482_ERZ1090861 | MGnify/ENA primary metagenome ERZ1090861 (study PRJEB33644, sample SAMEA5815744) | chicken gut metagenome | biome: Chicken; feature: Gastrointestinal Tract; material: Caecum | place: Ireland | collected 2019-01-01 | study: A study of the... | reverse complement strand
GGGAATCGAACCCGTGTTACCGCCGTGAAAGGGCGATGTCTTAACCGCTTGACCACGGGGCCATATAAATCTCTCGCTGAGAAAACAACACTCAGCGACAAACTATATACTATCATAAATGTTTCGCTTTTGCAAGTATTTTCTTTTTTCTTTTCTTATCTTTATGCCTTCAGATGACAGCACAACTCAGTACTGCCGTATACCTGATCTATTGATCCGCCGATATCTTTTCTCCGGGTTTTTACAAGAACTCTTCCACAATTTTCAGAGATAAAAACAGTGCCCCGGACTTTCATCCGGAGGCACTGTTTTTCAATCATTTTTAATTATGATTTGCAGTCTCAGCTGCGTTTTCTTCTGTAGATTACAGCTCCTCCCATAACAACGGATACTGCCAGTAATGCAACCATTGTTCCGATCGGAGTCATATCGCCTGTCTGAACTGCTTTATTCGGATCTGAAGAGCCACTTCCGTTTCCGTTGCCGGCACCAGTGCTGCTTCCGCCGTTATTTCCGCCTGTTCCGGGAACATCACTCGGATTATCCTGTCCCGGTTTATCGGTTCCAGGCTCATCTGTACCCGGTTTATCTGTACCAGGTTCATCTGTTCCAGATACAGGTTTCAGTGCGTCTTCAGCCTGCTGAAGTGCTACAAGCGCTGCATCCACATCTTCCTGAGTTGCATTTACATCCGCCAGAACTGTCTGCGCATTTGCAAGTGCTTCCTTATAAGCATTCCAGCTATCCTCTGTATACTTATCTTTCTCAGAATCTGCTACTGCATTATCTACAGCTGTCTGCAATTCTGATTTGTCAACTGTCGGTGCGATGGTGTCAGCCAGAGCTGCCTGCAGTGCTTTGTATGCGTTATATACGTCTACCTGTGTTGCGTCCGCATTGTCCAGAACTGCCTGTGCATCTGCAATTGCCTGCTGAAGTGCTGCCCACTCGTCTTCGCCGTAGTTTTCCTGTAATGCATCTGCGGCAGAATCTACCAGTGACTGGAGCTGGTCTTTATTTACTACAGACTGGGTATCTTCTACTTTCACATATGCATGATATCTGTAATTGTAAGCATCGTACATCGGATAGAAGTTTAATCCATTTGTTACAAGATGCGGAACGGATCCGTCTTCAGCATCCGGTCCTGTTACAACTTCAACAGAATCTTCCAGGTTCTCGCTGAGAACTACTGTGTACCAGTTCATCGGTACATATGTTTCTCTTGTATCTTTTGCTACCATTACAAGCGGACCATACATCAGAGATGCTACTGTGCTTCCATCCACCTTATCCGGTGTCTTATCAAGGTGAAGTGTATACGGCATAGTAATTTCTACAACATCTCCGTCGCTCCATGTGCGGTCAATCTCAACGTATGTGCTTACTTCCGGATTTGTACAGATTGTTTCACCGTTTACCTTAACCTCAAATCCTTTTGTTGCCCAGTATGGAACTCTCAGCTTCATTGTAAAATCGCCGGAGCCGTTTACAGTAAGTTTAGAATGTTCAGACGGGAAGTTTGTCTCCTGTTTTACGGATACGCCCATCTCATCCCATGTTACTGTTGTCGGCATGTACAGATTTACATATAATGTATCAGCTGATTTTGCGTATGCAGCTGCCTGATATTTTACATGGTTCTCCATACCGGTTCCGTTACAGCATGTGAATCCGCCGTAATCATAATCGTAATCACGTTTCTGGCCCGGATCGATCGGAAGCATGTAGGTTGTACCATTGTGCATCCAGTCTGTTGTATCATGGCTCTGGGAAGCAGCGATCTGATTGATCAGAGTTCTCTCATAGTAATCCATGTACTCTGCATTATCCGGATCATAGTTATAAAGGTCTTTTGTCAGCTTCAGCATATTGTAAGCTGCACATGTCTCGCAGTTCTCACCACGTCCTTCGTTTCCAAGGATATTATTTCCCTGGCGATAAGGATCTTTGAACATCTCACCTGTTCCAACGCCGCCAATTGAGTATGCATAGCGCTGTGTTACGATATTCCAGAAATTATAAGCTGTATTATAGTAAGATACATCTCCTGTTGCAGCATACTCATGGATTGCACCAACGATACGCGGAATATGCTGATTTGCATGTTTGCCCTGAACTACATCGATATTAGATGCCAGATCTGCAAACCATGTTTTGTGATCAAACATCTGAGCCGCTTCTTTGAACTGATCTTCATGTGTAATCTCATACAGTCTTGCAAGTGACTCGTTCATTCCGCCGTACTCACCTGCAATGTACATTGCCCACATCTGCTCACGCTGCTCTTCAGTTGTGCAGCCGTCAAGTCTTCTATAGATCCATGTACCGATTCCTTTCGCAATTTCAAGAGCTTCTTCATTTCCGCCATACTGATAGCAATCGATCAGACCTGCAGTAATCTTATGCAGTGTATAATACGGTGCCCAGATTGTTGCGTATGGAGTATACTGTTCAAGCAGTGCGAACTGATCCGGTGAATATGCGCTCAGGAAACCTTCACCCCATGTGCTCGGATCTGTGCTCCACTTGGACTGTGCGGCATCATTCGGTGTACACTTGGTCTCAAATTCTGCCGGATCACCTTTGGACAGAGCCTGGAGTTTTCCAAGTTCGGTAACCATGTAATCCATTTTCTCTTTGTACTCACTCTCACCTGTTGAAGCATAAGCCTGTGCCAGTGCAGACAGGAAGTGACCGGTTGAGTGTCCTCTTAACAGACCTGTCGGTTCTTCCCAGCCTGTCAGCGGCTGAGCGCCTTTTGTATCCTGTCCGAATGCCAGACGGAAGTTATACAGCATTCTGTCGGCATCCATAATCTTCAGATATTCAAGATCACGTGCCATGTTCTGTCCGAAAATTGTATTTGTTCCGTCAAGAGTGATATCACTAAGATCAAACTCTGATGTCATAGGAGCCGGAACTTCTGACATTGTATCCACTACAGATACACTGGCTGTTACTGTAATATCGTAATCTACAATCTGTCCGGTTACTTCCACTGTATCACCTGCTGTAGCAAACTGATCTACTGACAGATCTGTAGGCCATACAACCTTTTCTTTTCCGGTTGTGTCATTTTCATACGTAACATCAACATATCCCGGAAGAAGCGGAAGCGTATTTTTCACTGTTTCTACAACAACAGGTTCTACTTTGACAATATCTGTTTTCTCATATACAGGAACTACTGTTGCTGTAAACTCTTTAGTTGTAGAAAATCCATCATAAGAGATCGTTGCTGTCAGTGTTACATCAACCGGATTGCCAACCGGTCTTACTACTGTACCGTCTGTTGCAATAATATCCGGATGAGAGCTTTCCCATGTAATTGTCGATCCTCTTTCACCTGATATCGGAAGTGTCAGATTATCATTTACTGCTGCAAGTCCTGAAAGCATCAGATCTTCTGCATCACCGTTTACAATTTCTTCTGCTGTAAGCTGCTGTTTCACAGTTACTTCAAATGTCTTTGTATCACTTGCGTCACCCGATGTAAGTGTTGCTGTCAGCGTTACAACCGCATCGCCATCTCCAGCTGTAGGTCTTGTAACAGTACCATCTGTTGCAATAACACCTTCATCTGAACTTGCCCAGCTAATGTCAGAACCTGCTGCTCCCTTGGTAGGAAGAGTCAGATTATCAATTACTGCGCTCAGATCGCCAAGATCCAGCCATTCTTTATCTTTTGCAACTTTCTCATCGTCAGGAATTGCGAACTCATCCGCTACCTGCTCTGCTGTCATTGCATAATCATAAATCTTAAAGTCAGCTACACGACCATCCATGATCGGGTTTTTAAACTGTCCGTATCCGATCATAGCGTTGTCCGCATCCTCCAAAATGGAAAGATCTACATCTGTCTTCTCTGTTCCGATCAGCACACCATCTTCATAAAGAGACATTTCTTTTTCAGAACCATCGAAAGTCACTGTTGTGAATATCCATTTTCCGGTTTCAAGAGGCTGCTGCTTTTCCGGGCCTTTCTCATCGCCCCATCCGCTGTTTGTAATAGCTGCTGTGTAACCTACATGTCCCTGATTTGAGCCGTCGGCAATCAAATACATATAGGAAGTTGTATTAAAATCAGATGCACCTGACTTAAATCCAAAATCCCAGATTCTCTGATATGCTCCACCGGAAGTATCCATATTTACCCAGCAACTTACTGTCATATCTTCCAGACCATTGAACACACCTGACGGGAGCTCCACATATGTATTTGTATCACTCGGAGATCCGCCCTGGAAATCATATGCAGTATATTCTGTTCCGTAAATATTCACGTCTGCTGTTGTTACCTGTGAACCTGTCGGGCGGACAACTCCCGCATAACCGTTTCCGCTCATATCATTAACAATTGTTCCTGATTTCAGACTTTCGAAATCATACCAGAGACGAAGTCCGTCTTCAGCTTTTGCCGATGCATCGTCTGTACCTGCAGCCATTGCTACATTTGATAACGGCAGAGCTGTCGCTGTCATGGCGAATGCCGCGCCAAGCGCGATTCCTTTTTTCACCAAAGATTTAACTCTTTTCATTTTTTCCCCTTTCTTTTCTTTAAATATAAGATTAAAGATTTTCACTGATTCAGCACTGCTATCGTTTCATTTCTTTCTCAGACAATCATCTGAAAATTATAAACGACATCCGCTGTATCACCTTTCTATCCTACCTCCTTCCTTTTACTTCATAAATTAAGGCTGCACTCTCAGATTTCAGAAGCATCCGGATCTTCTGCCATCCACTCTATGCTGCATGCCCTTGCCTCTGGTGTACTGATCAGCCTTAATTCACTACCATGATCACTCTGAATACTGTCGTATCCGCCGTTCTTTATCTAACCATTAAGGAAAAAATCTGTTTCTCTTTTCCTGTCCTGAATATAAGAACGCTTTGTTTACCGACTACTTTCATTCAGATTTATATAAAGTTGGAACCCGCATACCATTGTCTTTATTAACAAAGAGTAAAATGCCTTTGTCAGACTGACCGTCACGGGTTCTTCCCATGTGTAGCTTGTCCACGATTAAGCTATGGCAGTAGTCCTGTGCATTTTCTTCAGAACAATACTCCCATTTTTGTCACACGTTACCCTTAGTATAATCTTTCTGAATTTTTGTTACGATAGACTTTTTTTAGAATTTCATTGAATATTTTTGCAAAAGTAAAACGTTTTACTTTTGCTGTACACCTTTTCCCCTTTGCCTGAATTCTTTCGGTGAACAGTGATTGTATTTTCGAAACAAATAGCTGAAGTACTGCGGATCATTATACCCTACTTTATATGCGATTTCTGAAATTTTCAGAGATGAGCATAATAAAAATTCCTTAGCTCTTTCCATACGCACTGCTGTTAAATATTCAATGAAAGTTCGCCCTGTTTCCTTCCGGAAAACGGAACTGAAATAACTGGAATTCATATTTACATGTGCCGCAACTGAATTCAGGGATATATTTTCAGACATATAATGTTCTTCCACATACTTCTTTGCTGTCTCAATTATACGTGTATACTTATTCCCCGTCACCTCATTACGCCGTTCCAGTGTATCTGTAAGCATAGCCCGAAGTACTGACTTCATCTGTTCCAAAGTATGTACATCATGTATACGCTCTATAAAATCATCTATATATTCTTCTTTTATTCTGTCAATTCCATTTTGTTTATAGAAGGCATTAATTGTAATAAAAATATCTACAGACAGATACTGTCTCATCAACAGTGACTGAAAATTTTCTTCCGGTATTTCTGAAAAATAAAAATCTATAAAGCTGTCAAGTTCTTCCAGAGAACCTTTCACCAGAAACCGTTCGATAAGTAATCTGCTATATTCCAGTTTATCGAGATTTTCTGTACTTAAGGATTCATTCTCTGTCTGACTGCCGTCCTCATCTGTGAGAATCTGTCCGGGATCAGAAATAAACCTTTTAGAAAAAACTTTATCAGCTGTTTCAAATGCATTTTTCAGCTGCCCGATCTCCCTCACACAGGAACCCGCGCCTCCAAAATACTCTATACAAGAATATCTTCTGAGTATTTTTTCCAGACAGTTCTTCAGGCGAATCGTTATATCTCCGATTTCTTCCTGACTGCTGCCATGCAGAAGAAAAAGCCATCGCTCAGAACTGCTTCTAAAACAAATGACATTTCCATTCAATTCTTTTTCTGTACAACACTCAATTTCTTTCCCTGCGCTCTCTATCTTTTCCTCTATATCCTCCTGCCCCCATGTCCGTAAAAACATAAAGCGATATACACCGGGGCCAAACTGTATTCCCAGTTCTGCGGCTCTCTCGTCCGCTTCAGACGAAGATATTTTTCCCTGGAGCATTTCATTTAGAAGCTCTATTTTCATGTGATTCTGCATTTCTGAGTCAATTCCGCTCTGCCATGTATAAGGTTGTTTGCTTTGCTTTTCCTTTTCAATTATATCCTTCAGCTGATGCAGACTCTCTGCCAGACTTTCCGGCTTTACAGGCTTCAGTAAATAATCTGAGACTCCAAGATTAATGGCCAGACGCACATACTCAAATTTCTCATAGTCACTTAAAACTATAATTTTTATATAAGGGAGAGCTTCTCTGATCAGACGACTTAATTTATAACCATCTATTACAGGCAGCTGAATATCTGTTATTAGTATATCAGGTTTTTCCTTAAGGATTTTTGTGTATGCCTCTTCACCATCCGCTGCCTCCCCTGCGAATTCATATTCTTCGCTTTTCCAGTCGAGCACTTTTCTGACTGTGTCACGAACATCTGATTCGCTCTCCGCAAGAAATACCCTAATCATATTTTTCCCCACTTTTATTATGTTGTCTATAATTTTACCTTCTTTATTTCTCCCAGGCAATTCTATTTTTCTCTGAAAATGTTCGATTTTTTCAGATTTTCTGCATTTCTCTATGCCATTATTCTGTTCCGGTACACAGATAAAGTCCTGATATCTTCGAGCCTCAGATAATTCAGAATTGAAGCTGTCCGAAGAATCCATATTTCCCTGCTTTCTCTTATTAGTTATTCCGGCTTATTTCAATAGTGCCGGCGTTAGGTTTATGAAATTGGATGGAATCTTCTCAAGATCCAGGAAAGTTGTGGTCTCCTGACCATAGAGATTCACCATTGGATCACAATAGATTACACTTCTCGTTTCCAAGTACTTCTCCGGTTTCCTCAAATCCGAAGGCAGGACAAGGATAACTGACAACAAAAAAACCATGAAATTACAATTGCAACTCCATGGTTCTTACTTCACCAGAAATTTTATATTTGGAAAACTATTTACGGAATATCGTAGACAATACCATATCTTCGATTAACACATTTCTGACTGCTATATCTGTTTAGATAATACAAAATTGCCCGCAATTTTCCCTCCGTTTTTCCCGTCCGGCTTACTCTGAATCTTCCAGAATCCGGAGAATCATCCGATCTCTCTGCTTTTCTTCATTTTCAAGGTCACCCTCACTATACGTATAAAATCCCTGCCCGGAGGATATACCCATGCACCCTCTCTCCACCAGTGTATCGAGCAGCTTGTTTCCTCTTTTCTCATCTGACAGATCCGGATACAGATATCTTGCCACCTCCTGGAAAACAGCTACTCCTCCCAGATCTACGATTTTGAAAGGTCCAGAACAGGTGTACCGTAACCCGTTTCCGTAACGGATTGTCCGATCCACATCTTCCGGATCTGCTATTCCGTTTTCTACAAGATAAGAAGCTTCTCGCAATAGCGCAAACTGCAGTCTGTTGGACAGGAAGCCTTTTACATCTTTCTTGAGCAGAACCGGCTTTTTGTTCATCGCCGTGAAAAGTTCATACAGGATACTGCATGTTGCCCGATCTGTCTTCTCCCCCTTGGTAATTTCCACTAACGGAATGATATGAGGCGGATTAAGAAAATGTGTTCCACAGAACCGCTCCGGATAGCTGACAAAAGCGCTCAGCTGATCAATGGAAATTGCAGAGGTATTACTTGCGAGTATCGTGTCTTTTTTAACAAGTGCAGATATTTCTGCATAGAATTCTCTTTTAAGTTCAAGATTTTCCGGAATGGCTTCTATAACCAGATCCGCGTCGCGAAAGCAGTCTTTATTCGTTGAAAACAGAATACTCTTCCTGATACGTTCTGATTCCTCAAGCGTTATTTTCCCATTCTCTACCAGCACCTGCTGGCTTGTCCCGATTACATGACGTGCTTTTTCAAAATCCTTTTCACTGATGCTGTAGAGAACTGTTTCATAGCTATACTCCGGAAACATCTGACTGATACCCGCGCCCATCAGTCCGCCGCCTGCCACAACAACCTTTTTTATCCTTTTCTTATCCATTTAATATCCCTCCTTTTATATACTCACCATAAACTCTGTCTCCGTTACAGAGTCAAGCTACAATTGAAATTCGTCACACAACAATCAAAAAACCGTAGATACTGCTCCGTTTGTTCTTGACTCTATAGCGGCAACAGAGTTTACAATAACAAAAAATGTATGACAGGAGGATGAAAATGATTTACACTGTTACAATCACAAGGCAATTTGGCAGCCTCGGCCGCCCGATCGCAAAAAAGCTGGCTGAACTTCTTAACATAGAATATTATGACCGGGACATTGTAGAGAAAGCTTCTAAAAGTCTCGGGCTTTCCATCTCGGAAATCAGCGACAAGGAGGAGTCGGCCGAAAACAGCTTTTTGAATATGATCTATCCTCTCGGAACACAAAAAGCAGAGGAGCAGGATAAGATCTTTGAAACCCAGGCAAAAATCATCCGCGACCTTCCGGACCAACAGTCCTGCATTATCGTAGGCAGATGCTCAGATTATATTCTCCGTAATAATAAAAACTGCCTTCACATCTTTATCTATGCCCCGTATCAGGCAAGACTTCGAAACTGTGTCGATTATCTGCGCATGGATCAGATTACAGCGGAGAGAATGATTGCCAAAGTTGATAGAGCGAGAAATAACTATCATAAGAAATATGCCGGCTATCTCCCGGGAGATTTTAAGTATAAAGAGCTGCTGATTGACAGCAGCGCATTTGGAATTGAAGGCACTGCCAGAGTGCTTGCAAATGCAATCCGGCAGCGTTTTGATCTGGACCATGAGCAGAATCAAACTGACGAACGGCATTCCTCATAATATTCACTGACATTATCTTAAATACCTTCCTTAATATATAAGCAGCTGCCACGCCAATCAGCGCGACAGCTGCTTTTTCTTCCGGTTCTTCTCTCTTATCTCTATGTTTCTATTCCTATTCATGAGCTTCTCTGTATTCTTCCAATGTTGCTTCTGTATAATATCCCTCATCCTGAAGTGCATTTATGATGGCATCGTCGCCGGTAAACTCAATCGCCAATTCGGAAAGTGTACCATTGTAATAGAGTTCTGGCAGATATTTATCGATAATATCTGCAATTTTCTGGCCCTCATCTGTGCCTGCCGTAAGATAGTATACCGGATTCTGATCAAACAGCTTTTCCCCTACATAAATGACATCCTGGAGACCTGTGATTTCAACACGTCTTCTGGCCACCGCTCCGTCCTCAAAAGTCGCATCAGCGCGTCCGTTAGCAATGTCCTCGATTACCTGAGCCAGTGCAGACTCGGTATATTTTACGGTAAATGCACCCGGATGCTCCTCTAGATACTTTTCCACCATAGCCGCCTGGGTAGAACCGACGATACACTCTACAACCGCACCATCCAGATCTTCAAAATCATTCCAGTCTGAATGCTCTGTAGTAGTAATCAGGGAGGAGCCGGCTATATTCAGAGGGATGCTCTCCAACGTGTACATTTCTTCTCTATCCTTCGTTTTACTAAGCTGGCCGCATATCACATCAAATCTTCCGGCATCCAACCCCGGCATAAGAGTATCCCACTCTCCGTATGTGAATTCACACTCGATCTCCGGAGCAATTTCGTCAATTGCACACATAACCTCTATATCGAATCCCGTTTCATTTCCATCCTCTCCTACATAGGTAAAGGGTTCATAGCCCGGGGTTCCTGCCACTACAATATGCATAACATCCTCTGCGGAATTTTCTGTCTTTGACGATGTTGAGTTGCCGGTATCCAAAGCCGAGCACGCTGTCATTCCTGCTGCCAGAACTACCGTCAACGCAGAAGCCGAAAGTCTCTTCACAAATGTCTTTCCTGTCATTTCCATAAACAATTCTCTTTTCAACTGTCAAAACTCCTTTCTTTAAATCCTGATATGCTATTCGCAGAAAATTTTTCCTATGCGCTCAATATTCCAGTTTCCCGAAGTCAGCACCAGACCAACATTCTCATCTTCTGATACTTTACATGCTCCGCTAAGCAACGCAGCCGCTACAACTGCCGATGAGGGCTCTGCAATGAGTCTGGCACCCGCTGCGATCTGCCGGACTCCCTCACGAATATCGTCCTCCCCCACAGAGACCAGCTCATCTACATATTTGCAAATAAGAGGAAACGGTAATATTCCCGGCCTGCGTCCCGTAAGTCCATCGGCAATGGTCGGATAACATTCCACTTCCACCGGATGCCCGGCCCGGAAACTCTGCACATAGGGTTCGCTTGCCTTCGCCTGCACCCCTGTAATCTTTATGTCCGGATTGATGGCTTTTGCTGCTACAGCTATACCTGAAATCAGTCCGCCGCCGCCCACTGGAGTAATAATCCGGTCCAACTCCGGTACATCTTCCAGCATCTCCAGCCCAATGGTTCCCTGTCCTGCCATGATATCATAGTCCTCATAGGGGTGAACGAGGACATACCCGTTCTTTTCTGTTTCTTTCTCAAGGATTTTCATTCTTTCCTGGTAAATCCGGGGACCCTTTATAACGGTTCCTCCCAGCGCAAAGATCCGGTCTGCCTTGATCTGAGGTGCGTCTTCTGGCAGAATAACCGTCACCTTTGTCCCTGTCATCTTTCCGATGAGAGCACATGCAATGCCATGATTTCCGGATGAAGCACATATAATTCCTCGGCTCCGTTCTTCCTCAGACATGCTCAGTATCTTATTTGCTGCACCCCTGATTTTAAATGATCCGGATATCTGTAGCATTTCGGGCTTCAGCCATACTTGGCATTTCATTGCCTGATCCATTGTTTTTTCCCGCAGCATCGGTGTATGCCGGATATAAGGCTGAATTCGATTTCGTGCTTCATATATATCTTCTGGTATCAGATTTTTCTTACCCATCTCCACTCCTCCTTCTGAATCATTCCAATTTACTTATATTTTCCTGAGCATTCCGCTTATTTCCCTTACTGCAACATTTATCTGTACTTTCCGTATCTCCTTGTATGTTAATCATATTCCCGCCTTTTCTATCAATACCCGGCCTTCCGATCCACCTGATTGATCAACGGCAGTCCGCAGAAGTACCGTTTCAGATTCTCCGCCGCAATTTCTACAATACGTTCCAATGTTTCCGGCACATCATAGTTGCCGGAAACATGAGGCGTGATCACCACATTGTCCATAGTCCACAAGGGATGTCCGTGCGGAAGCGGTTCCGGCTCTGTCACATCCAGTGCGGCGCCCGCCAGTTCCCGGCATCGAAGCGCCCTGGTCAGTGCGTCCGTATCCACAGTGCTTCCTCTGCCAATATTGATCAGATATGCCGATGGCTTCATAAGACGCAGACGCTGTCTGTCAATCAGAGATACTGTATCCTCTGTCTGCGGAAGTGCCGTCACAAGCACATCTGTCAGAGGAAGAAGATTATCCAGCTCTGATGTTGTGTGTATTTCATGGAAAAAGGGGAGTTTTTCTGACACTCTGCGCTTCACTCCAATGGTCCGGCATCCCAATGCCTGCATTTTTTTTGCCAGTGAGGAGCCCAGATCTCCCGTCCCCACAATTACAACAGTCTTTCCTTCCAGAACGAAGGGGGACGGCTCGCTGATCCATTCCCTCATCCACTGATGTCGGCAGTACAGCTGCAGATGCTTCATCAGCTCCAGCATCATTGCCAGCGCATGTTCTGCTATCACCGGCCCGTATGCCCCGGAAGAATTGGTAAGAATCACTTCCCTGCCAAGGTCTTCAGACCGGGCGAAATCGTCCGCGCCGGAATTATTCAGATGGATCCATTTCAAATTTCTGCACTCCGGCAGCCGGTTCAGCGGAATATTCCCGATGATCACACACGCCTCCGCAAGCTGTCCTGCCGTCATCTGATTGCGGGGAACAAAAATCACTTCTTCTTTCCCCGCTGCAGCACATAACTTTTCTTTCTGCTCCTTATTTATCTCAAGATTTACCAATATCACACTGCTTCACCTCCCATTCCGGACTATTCAAACTTTTTTCGTCTTTTTATGTAATAAATAACGAACACTGCCGAAGTTGTAATCCATGTAACCGGATAATTATAGAGAACCATCTGAAAGTCTCCCGGCGCTACAGTTCCTACGCCCAGCACCCATGCAATCCTCAGTGCACAGATTCCGAGAAGTGTAATCACCATGGGGCCGAATGTATCTCCGATCCCCCGGAGCATTCCGCCCAGTATCTGAAGCAGCACATATGTGATATAAAACGGAGCCACTATCCACACAATATGTACCCCTGCCTCAATTACTTCTCTGTTATCTGTAAAAAAGGAAAAATACCAGTTTCCTCCCGCCATAAGAATAACAGTAAAGAGAATCTCGGCAATAGCTGCCAGAAAGAGACCGATATGGACACTTTGTCGGATCCGTTCTTTTTTTCTTGCTCCGTAATTCTGAGCCACCACGGTAGTCAGAGCAAGGCTGAAGGATTCCGCTGCCCACCAGCAAACCATATCTGCCCTGTTGTAAAGAGAGACAGCGGCTACAGCAGCGGCGCCATAGCCATTCACCGCAGTCTGAAATATCAGATTCGCCACACTGTATAGCATATTCTGCGCGCTGCAGGGAACTGCCATCCTGACAATGGATTTCTGAATCTTACCGTCCGGCCTGACCGAAGACAGTGGGAAAGTAAATTCACTTTTCCTGTTCAGTAACAGATACAGGGTCACAAATGCGCTGATGCACTGCGCTGCCACAGTCGCCGCTGCTGCTCCTGTTACGCCCAATCCCAGGACTGTTACCGCAATCCAGTCACCGACCACATTTATCAGGCAGCAGAGCATCAGCACATACAAAGTTCTTCTTGAATCCCCCATAGCTCTGAGAATTCCTGCCCCCACATTGTAGAGAAATACTGCCGCACTGCCACCGAAATAGATCTGCAGATAGCTGACCGCCATATCCATGACCTCTGCCGGCACATTGCACATCTTAAGAATCCAGGGTGCTGCGGCAACACAGAAAAAACTAAGGACAACTCCAACTCCTGTACTAATGATAAGGGCATTCTGAATCACACGTATAACCTCATTTTTTCTTCCTGCACCGAACTTTTGTCCGATGATAACTGCAATGGCCGAGGAAAAGCCATTGAAAAGCGAGATGCTCATATTAATACAGGTTGTTGTCGCGCCACCAATGGCAGCAATAGCATTTGAGCCCACATAGTTTCCCACAAACCAGACATCCACCATATTGTAGATCTGCTGGAGGACACTGGAACAGAACAGGGGCAGTGAAAACAGAAGAATCTGTTTCCATATTTTCCCTTCCGTCATATTTCGCCAGGCAGGCTCTCTTCCTGACCTGCTTACTGACTGTAACAAACTATCGCCCTCCTTCTCTATTTGACATATATCCGGTTAATTCGTTTTCCAAGGGAAGTGGACACCTCACAGGCTGTTCCACCATAGCCTTCAGCGTATTCCTGAATGGAAACCGTTTCACCATTCTGCGTTCCAAATAGAACTACCTCATCTCCCACCCTCACATCTTTAATATCTGTCACATCAATCATTGTAAAATCCATGCACAACTTACCGAATATTCTGGCTCTCTGCCCATGTATCAGTACCTCCAATCTGTGGGAAATACTTCTATGAAGCCCGTCGCCGAACCCCACAGGGATCACTGCCAGACGGGTTTTCCGCTCAGTATAGTGAGGTCCGTATCCCACTGTGGCATGCAGAGGCACATCCTTCAGATGCCAGACTCTGCTCTTCAGCTGTATAACTTCACTGACCTGAAAATCCTGATAAAGCTGATTCTGCACACCGAACGGCAGAGCACCGATACGCACGGCATCCATATTGTAATCCGGATAGAGAAGCACCGCTGCGCTGCAGGCACAATGCGCCATAAGTTGATATCCTCTTTTTCTGAGTTCATTTACAAATGTGCGGAACAGTTCCAGCTGATACAGATCAAACTCTCTCTGCCACGGCTTCGACATCCCGGTTATATGGGTCATGACGCCTTTGGTGCAGATTCCCGGTGTATGGATAATACGTTCCGCCTCTTCTGCAGCACTTATGATCCCTTCCTCCAGGCGGATTCCAAATCGGCTCATTCCTACATCTGCCGCAATATGAACCGTCAGCTCCCCGCCTTCCCACCCGGCATATTCTCCGTATACTTCCGCTGTCTCTATACTGCTGACTGATACTTCCAGGCGGTTTTTCATAGCAACCGGAACCTCCTCCGGAAGAATTCCGCCAAGAACCAGAATTGAGGACTGGATGCCACTCTCCCTGAGTTCAACGGCCTCCTGAAGATATGCAGTAGCAAAATACCTGCACCCTGCTCTTTCCAGCGTCCGTGCCGTCTCCACTGCTCCAAGTCCGTACGCATCTGCTTTTACCACAACAATCATATCTGCATTCTGGTCTATCTTCTCCCGTATTTTCCTGTAGTTCTCTTCCAGAGCTTTCAGATCCACCTCCAACCATGTCCGTGTTTTCCCATAATTCATCTCCATCGTCACTCCCCGTAAACTGATTCCAGCGCACTTGTAAAGTCTTCAATCAGATCCCCTGCGTTTTCAATCCCTGTAGAAATCCGAATCAAACCGGATGTGATTCCCATCTTCTTACGCTCCTCCTCCGGCGTATCATAATGTGAGGAAGAAACCGGATGTGCGATTGTCGTCCGGTATCCGCCCAGTGTCATAGCATAATGCGCCAAATCCAGTGAACGGATAAACTGATTGAGCTTATCCCTGTCGTCTTCCAGCCGAATGCTCAGCATTCCGCCACAACGCACGGTACTTCCAAACTGGGAAAGGGCAAGATCATGCTGGGCATGACTTTTCAGAGACGGGTGGAATACCTCTTTTACATATGGGTTTTTCTCCAGGGCAGCTGCCAGCTTTGCTGCATTTTCCATCTGTTTCTCCACTCGCAGCTGCATGGTCCGCATTCCCCGCAGTACCAGCCAGGATGTAAATGCATCTGCAGTACATCCCAGAAGCACCTGATAATGGTACATTTTTTCGATCAGATCTGCTTTTCCCGTAACAGCACCGCATACAGCATCGGAATGTCCGTTTGCGAACTTCGTCAAACTATTGACTACGATATTCGCGCCATAGGATATAGGCGTAATACCCACCGACGTCATAAAAGTATTATCTACGATGAACAACGCTCCACGGCTGTGTGCCTCCCTTGCAACTGCCCTCAGATCCGGAACACTGATCATGGGATTTGATACGGTTTCCGTATAAAAAATCTTTGTATTTTCTCTAACTGCAGCACGGATCTCTTCCATCCTGGTAAAGTCGCAGAAAGTAACCTCTACACCGTACTTGTCCATAATCTCACTAAAAATATCAATAGTTTCACCATACAAAGTCCTGTCGGAAACAATATGGTCTCCCGCCTTTGTCAGCGCCAGAACAGTCGTAGATATAGCTGCCATGCCGGAGCTGCATATTATCGAATCTTCACCTTTTTCCGTGTAGGTCATCAGCTCCGCCAGTGCGGTTCTGTTAGGATTTCTATTCCGGTTATAGCAGAATCCTTTTTCCCTGTATCTTGCCATGAGTTCATCCAGATCTTCCACATTAAACGCTGTTGTAAGATAAATCGGTGCAGTCTCCGGATGGGAAGCGTTATTTCTGATATATTCTCCCTGATTAATCAGTTCTGTTTCATAACTGTAGATTTTCTTTCTGTTATCAAGCATGCCTCTGTATCCTTTCTTGCTCTAATGTAAATGATGTTGGAATCAAAAGTTTCCAGCTATAATGCCTGTGGATTATTTCACTTATACGATAAATCTGTCATAACGCAGTCCGGAAATGTCCACTGACAGCTGTTCTCCGCAGGCCAGTTCGCTTAAAAGCAGTCCGGATACAGGTGAAATACCAAAACCATGTCCGGAAAAGCCGCACCCCAGAATCAGACCCGGCACTTCATCCACACTGCTGATCACACAGCATTCGTCCGGCGTAATGTCTTCAAACCCAGACCAGGAACGCAGAACCTTCGCATGTTCCAGTGCGGGAATATATTCCGCCAGCCAGCGGGCTACCCTGGGAATGGTAGTCATCTGCGTTACCCGTTCTTCGTCCGGCCGCAGATAATTGTCAATAAACCCGCTGCCGCCAAATACAAAAGAACCGTGTTTTGTCTGATGACCGTATCCCCAGGTATGTTCCTCAGGAAGCGTCAGCATCATTGGAATCATCTCCGGCTGCATTTCGATAACCATGCATTCGATCAGTTTGTGGCGCATAGGAATATCAATACCAAGAGGATCCGTCAGTTCCCTTGTCTCATATCCCGCTGCCAGGATAACAGTTTCCGAATAATAGATCATGCCGTGCTCCGTGCGTACGCCTGTCACATGTCCCCGGGCTGTCAGGATTTCCGTTACTTTGTCACCGGTAATGTATCGAACGCCCAGCTCCCGTCCCCGTTTATAAAATCCCAGCGTCGTCGTCAGCGGGTTGGCATGGCCGTCAGTCCGACAGTAACACGCCCCAATGACATCGTCCGCTACATACGGACAGATCTCTCTGAGCTGCTTCTGATCCAGCATCTCAATATCCAGCCCTCCTGCCCGGTTCTCCGCAATTACACTCTCATAGTAATCCCAATGTTTCTGCGTCTTTGCAAATTTCAGGTTTCCGGCCTGCATATATTCTGTATCTGTGCCCAGCTCTTCAGACAAATACGGCCAGATATTTTTCACCCCATACATCGCAAGGGGAAGCTCCTTTGGATCCCGGGCCGACTGACGGACACCGCCGCCGTTGCGGCTTGAGCTTCCGTCGCCCATCTCATGCCTCTCGAGAAGGATGACCTTGCGTCCTTTTTTTGCCAGATACCAGGCTGCAGCGCTTCCCACAGCGCCTCCCCCTACGATAATCACATCCGCAGTATTTTCACGGCTCATACTCTTTCATCCCCTTCCTGTAAACTGAGATTTCTACCGGGCGGTTTGGAGTCCTGGCTGTAACCTCCTCCAGCGAAGAAGCCGGCACTCCCAGCTCCTTAGCCACAATTCCCTTCACGATTCTGCCGCAGGTCTGTCCCTGACAGAGTCCCATACCTGCCCGTGTGTATCGTTTTATCTCCGTCAAAGTCCACATACCGTCATGAACTGCCCTGCGGATCTCTCCTTTTGTAATCTCCTCACATCTGCATATAACCAGATCATCATCCTCCGCCGGGATGAATGTCCCAATATCTTTTGATCTGTCCAGAATATCCGACATCTCTGTCATCTCCTCTCCTGCTCTGTACTTCCGGGTTCGCCCGGAGAGTCCGCCCGGTAAAACCGGGCCTTCATCATATATTTTCCCGGCACCCTTATGGTCAGGAGCGCCGTATGGTCAAAAGCCGGTATCAGTCTGTAGTCCACCACCTCGGCTTCACAGATCCTCCGTCCCGCTCTGTCGAGTGCCTGCCCCCTCTCCCCTTTTTTCGGAGCCGGAAGGAATTCATAGGGAAGGGTAATATCCGCATAGTCGCGGCCAGGCTCCTCGTCAATCAAAAAGATGGCCTGTCCGGAACAGGCGGCTACGCACATCCCACAGTTTCTGCACTGCGCTTCCGGATCAACTGCCGGCAATGATGTAATTGTATTCCCTATCTTAATACAACCGAACCGGCACGCATCCTGACAGGGATTGCATGGAATATTCTGGGTACACTCGATCACCGGATGAATTCCGGCTTTATGGACAACTCCCGGGAACCGGCTTATCTCCTCATTTTCTATGTATCCCTTTTCCAGAAGGTTCGTTGAAAGTTCCAGTCCTTCATCAGTATATTTCAGATCATTCCGCCCCCGGTTCTTTGGCGCAAACATGCCGCTTCGAAGCTGATTCAATGACTGCTTCAGCTCACGGATCTGTAAGTTTCCCTCCTCTTCATCCGTAAATCCACTCTGCACGGCCGCCGTAATCCCTGCAATCCTTCCTCCTATCATAGCGGAAGAAGCCTCTTCAATGCCGGATACATCGCCTGCCGCAGAGATTCCCGGTACGCTTGTCCGGCCGTTCTCATCACATACCGGCACCAGACCGCCACGGTCCTCCATCTGGCAGCCTGCCATTCTGGCCAGCTTTGACATAGGTGAAAGCCCCACTGCGATACAGATCGTATCAACATCAATATATTTCTCTGTGCCCGGCACCGGCTGAAATTTTTCATCTACGCGGCTGATAACTGCCCCGGTCACTCTATCCTCTCCTATTGCTTTTATAATAGTATGCGAAAGATAAAACGGGACGCCTGTTCTGGCCAGCTTCGCCGCATGAACCCCATATCCGCCGATCCTGGGAGCTGCGTCAATCACTGCGGCCACATGCATTCCCGCCTGTTCCAGCTGATAGCTGACTACAAGTCCTACATTTCCACTTCCCACCATCAGAACCTTTCTGCCCGGAAGAACCCGGTGCAGATTTACCATGGTCTGGGCAGCGCCGGCGCCGATTACACCAGGCAGTGTCCATCCTTCAAAGGGGATCATATTTTCCGAGGCACCGGTGGCAATAACAATATTGGTGCCTTTTACGAACTGAATCTTCCCGTCTTCTATCACAGAAAGGCCATGAAAATCATGGATGCCGGACACCTGCGCATTCAGGTGAACCTCAACTCCCACAGCCGCAGCTTCCTCCAGCAGTTGCTTTCCGATATTAAATCCCCGGATTTTCGCCCGATGCTCTTTTGAGCCGAAAAATTTGTGTATCTGTTTAAAAAGCTGTCCTCCCGGCCGGTCATTCTCATCATATACCGCCGTCTTCATCCCGGCACGAGCCGCTTCAATCGCCGCTGAAAGCCCGGCCGGTCCGGCTCCTATTGCAATCAGATCATATCTTTTCACTGTTTTTCATCTCCTTTTGCGGATATTCCGTACTGCGTCTCCACGATCATTCCCGCCCTCAATGGCGTAACGCACGTCCTGATATTCGGCCTGCCGTCAACAATCATTACGCAGTCCGTACATCTCCCGATGGCACAGAATATCCCCCGTGGACGATGCAGACGGGAAGTATACCTATGAATTGTCACTCCCATATTGCAGAGAGCAGCGGCAATCGGCTCACCTTCATAGCCTTCCGCCTCTTTTCCGTCAAATATAAATTTTACTTTTTTCCGCTGTTCCAGCGGTTCCAGAACAGGATGTTCTGTTACACGCATATTATTCACCTCTTTTTTCCAGTTCTTCTGCTTTTCTGATATACTGTTCCGCCTTTCTGCGGAATCTTGCGTCATCTTCCCCTTTATCCCCGGGGAATCCCTGTAGATAAAGCTCTGCCAGACTTCGATATGTCAAAACAGAAGGGTTTACATGAACAGCTCTCATATGTTTGCCAATCTGATAACTATACGCTTCTGTCAGCTCTCTCTGATAAGGGAAGCAATCCCACTCCCTTCCGTACAGATCATAAAGGGCAAATATGGCCTGTTCCGCATAATGTTTCCAGGCACGGCAGAGATACAGTTCCGCCAGTTCTCTGTCCCTCTCCCGACCCAGAGTACCGTCTCGATATGCACAACCAATCTCATACTCCGCTTCCGGAACCGTGTCAGATACGTACCTGAACATCTCGAAGGCACGTTTGCCGTCCGGTTCCGTCCCCAGTCCATATGCATAGCACATTGCTCTCTGCCAGATCACAACAGGATCATCGGCATCTTCCGTCTTATGAAGAAATCTCTTATAAATCTGTATTGCTTTCTCTCTGTCCTTTTCTTTCGTAGAATGGTAGTAGAGACAATCTGCATATAAATAAAAAGAAGCGGTCATATCTTTCTCAGCCAGTGGTTCAAGCAGAGATACTGCCGCTTCATAATCTTTTAACCGATACTGCAGAACCGCATATTCCAGAATATCCTCATTTTTTTCCGCTTTTTTCTCCCACCATTTCAGGCTCAGCTTCTTGATCTCAGCATGGTCTTTATCTGTATATTTAATTCTCATATTAAAATCCTCTGCTCGTACACGGCCCTGAGCTGCACATAGGACAGCCCTGCTGTGAATCATGCACACATTTCCCGTCAAGATATGCATTGCACCGGAACTTGTCAATTCCATGCTCCGAAATTGCACCTGTCGGACATCGTTCCAGACAGATCTTACATTTGCCTGTCTGGTAATACAGACAGTACTGATGTCCTGTATATTCAGATGGCTCGATAAGAGCATCTGTAATCAGACTGTTCATCCTGCCGGCGGTTCCATATTTTGTAACCAGCAGGTGGTTCAATCCAAAACTTCCGATTCCTGCCATCACTGCTACTGATTTGTGAGACCATTGTGATGTCAGTGTTACTTCGTCATAATTGTTTGTCGGTGGAATCTCTGACGTTACATACCCCTTCTTTTTCAAATACCCGGCAACCGCTTGGGAAATCTCTGCCAGTAGCTCATTAGTAACTGTATAGTACTCCGACCATTCACGGTAAATACATGCTTCACCATGAATGATCTTTCCTATTTCCGTACTGTAAGGAAGAAAATATACGATTACCGTCCTGGCCTCCGGCAGGATATCCGAAGGTAACACCATTTTATTACCAATGATTTCATCCAGCTCTCCAAATTTCGGATTGTCTGCCGCCACATACCCGGTCAGAGGCTCTCTGTACCATTCTTTATAACCGGAATGGATTATAATTCCGTTTATCACATCTGTAATTTCTTCTTTTATCCCCATAACAGCCTCTCCATATTTATTTCATAACTGTGATTTCTTATGAAATACTGTACACCCTCTCTTATTGTCTTACATGTCGCCTGCTTCGTTTTTCCACAATTGCCAGAAGTTTCTGGAATACAAGGCAGATAATAAAATAGATAATCGCCGCATCCAGATATGCTTCCAGAAAGCGTGAGCTCCGGCCTGCAAGAATCTGTGCCTGACCGAGAATTTCCGGAATGGATACCGAAAATGCAAGAGATGCGTCTTTTACCAGTCCTATGAACTGGTTACCGAAATTCGGCAGCGCACTAACCATAGCCTGGGGAAGAACTACACGGATCATACCCTGAGTAGTTGTCATTCCCACGGAATAACAGGCTTCCATCTGTCCCGGATCCACACCAGCAATACAGCCGCGGATCAGTTCCGACAGATACGAGCCCATATACAGGGAGAAACAGAAATACATAAAATACATTGCCGGAATGGAATTTACATCCATGTTGGTTCCCAGCTCATAATTTACCCAGTTTAAAAATCTGGGAATGCCATAATATACAACTAAAATCTGAATCATCAGCGGCGTTCCTCTGATAATTGCAATATATATATTGGCAATCTGCGACATCACCGGTATCTTATACATACGGAACAGAGCAGTGATAAGACCGATGAGAGTTCCGATAATAATGGAAACAATCGCAATCATCATCGTATATTTAATACCACCGGCGATCATCGCCAGATTTTCCCACATAAACTGAAAATCTAATCCTCTCACAAAGACTCCTCCTTCTTATTTTGGATTCGGGATCCGACTTTGCGGATCCCGGAACGTTTATCAGATGGAATTCTTGCCTCATCTGATAAAATTAATCAAAATATTCTGTGTCCGCAAGGCTGGTGATTACATAATCGTCTCCCAGCCATTCTACTGCTATCTTAGCCAGTGTACCGTCTGCATAGAGCGCGCGGATTGCCTTATCCATTTTCGCTGAAAGCTCTTCCCCTACATCACTCTGGGGATATACAACCCATACCGGAGTCGGATCTGTTACATAGCCGCTGATCATAAGTTCATCTGCCATGCCGCTTGTCTCTGCTCTTGCCATTGCCACAGAACCATCATTAATAGTCGCATCAATACGCCCGTTTACGATATCCTCCATAACCGCATCGATCTCGGAATCATAATACTGTACCGTGAAAGCGTCCGGATTCTTTTCCAGATAATCCTCTACATAGCCAGTAAAATTAGATCCTACAATACATCCGATTACCGCATCGCCGGACTCGGCAATCGCATCAAAGGAATCCCAGTCGGAATGCTCAGAGGTAGTTATAACCGCACTTCCTGCCGCATTGGAGTAGGGAACCTCTCCAAAATGGTACATCTCCTCTCTCTCCTCCGTTTTACCCATCTCATATACGCATGCATCATATCTTCCCGCATCCAACCCCGGGAGCATGGACGCCCAGTCACACCATTCATAGGTAAACTCGATCGAGTCATCATATTCGTCAATGGCCTTCATAATTGCCACGTCATACCCTGTCAGTTCATCATTTTCATCCAGATAGCAGAACGGTGCATAGGTAGACGCTGTAACTATTGTATATGATGTAACGCCGGAATCAGAATCCTCTTCCGAGGACGAGCTGTCTTTTCCAGAGCTGCCGCATCCTGCCACCATCATACTTATCATCGCCACACTCATTAAAATAGAAATCAGTTTCTTTTTCATACATACATCCTCCTAATGTAATATTGAATAATATCTATGTAAAACACTCCGGGGGCTACTTATTTTTTTCCTTAATAATATTGAGAAATTTTTTTGTTCTCTCATTCCGGGGATGGTCGATAACCTGCTCCGGAGGTCCTTCCTCCACAATTACTCCCTCCTCCATGAACACAACCCTTGTCGCCACGTTTCTGGCAAAAGAAATCTCATGTGTAACAACTATCATTGTAATACCGGCCTCTGCAATCCGCTTCATCGTAGAAAGGACTTCACCTACCAGTTCCGGATCCAGCGCCGATGTGGGCTCATCAAACAGGATCACATCTGGATTCAGCACCAGTGCTCTGGCGATACTGGCTCTCTGCTGCTGTCCTCCGGAGAGCATAGCCGGATAGTGATCAAGCCGGTCTCCTAATCCCACCTTGTCAAGCATGGTTTTACTTTTGAAGTCCGCTTCCGCTTTGTCCACCTTACGGACAACTGTAAGTCCTTCCATAACATTTTCCAACAACGTCTTGTTTTTAAACAGGTTGTAATTCTGGAACACCATCGCCGAATGCTTTCTGATCTCCTGGATTCGCTTTTTGCTTCCCCGTGAATGATCCGCATGGTCCACCTCACAGTCTCCGATCCGGACTTTTCCGCTTTTTGCACGCTCAAGGAAATTCAGACATCTTAAAAATGTAGTTTTTCCGGAACCACTGGGGCCCAAAATAACAACTACTTCTCCCTGTTCTACATCCATGCTGACTCCGTTAATCACCTGAAGATCTCCGTAAGCCATGAACAGATCTTTTACAGAAAGAACAATTTTCTTTTTATCTGCCAATATTAGTATCCTCCTCCCTGAAAAACAAAAAAAGCACAGGGTTAAGCGCCTGTGCTTGAAAATGTTTTTCTTTGTTTGACAAGTTTATTCTAAAGTCTGTTACAGGTATAGAGTCAATCTGTTTTCTGCTATTTGTTAATTTTTGCCCTCTTTCTCAAAAAAATCTCGTTATCCCCCTTTTTTATCAGTAATTTTCACAAATCATTCTCATACCTCTGATTCTCCTCCAGTAAAATCTGCACCTCATAGGGGCACTCATGGTACTCAATCAGATTGTCTTCGTACTCATTTGCAATAACATATGGAGGCCTTTTATATTTATTCATATATCTGCGCAGGAGTCCGGCCTCCCATTCCCCTGCACATATCCTGGAACGGAAACAGAGGTAAATTCCTTCAGGAAGTTCCACGATATTCGGATGATTAAAGATACGTTTCTTCAAATATACAAAATATTTCTTCGGAGCAAATTCTCCCTCAACCAACGCTTCATAATCCGCAAGATAACCGAACTGCCGTCTGTAGCTGAGTTTCTCCATTTTTCTGCTGTTCTTCAGCACCGCCAGTCTTGTCTCCACAGACTCGACATTGTCGTCTGGACCGTAGTCTACCGCCAGAATCCAGCGCTTTTCATGCCTCACCAGGTAGGGAACATTGTCGAAATCATACTGCTGCAAATAGGAAAAATAATCCTGATACCAGCATATATCCTCGTACATCTCATTGATCTGCCTTCTCTCCTCCTCGATATGCCTGCGCTGTTTTTCCAAAAGCTTCTGCATTGTCTCTACTGTACCTTCTGTCAGAACTTCCTGAATATCCGACAATGGCATTCCCAGACTCCGCAGATAACGGATCCTGTCAATATAATGGAACTGCCGGAACGAATAATAACGATATCCGCTCTCCTCATCTACAGAATCCGGAGTCAGAAGACCCGCATTGGAATAATTTCTGAGCATCTGTACGGATATTCCCATTATCTTTGCTGTTTCTCCGATTGAATACAGACGTTTTTCTTCTTTTTTTTCCATAAGCATGTCCTCCTGCAGTAATTCTCTTGAAAATATATCTGTATATTATACACGTTCTGACTTTTTTCTACAAATATTTTTTACATTATCTGATCTGAATACTCAGCTTGTTATATATAAAATTTCCCCCTTTTCTCTTGACTCTCTTCTCGTAACAGAGTGTATAAACAAACATAGAAATCTAAAGGTTCCGTATTCTGCGCGATACGGACCTGACTTAAAAATGGAAATGGAGGATGATTATTATGGAAAAATTTGAATTTGATGACATTTCGTTTTCGGAAAACACCAGGCTTCTCTATGAAGGCCGGCATGTAAACGGAATGGAGATTTCCCCGGAAGCATTTCCGCTGTTTATGTCCACAGCGTTCAATCTCGGCAATCTGGACAGTGTAAAAAAAGCCTACGAGGACAAAGCTTACACCTATATACGCACGCGCAATCCCAATCGGAAAGCGTTAGCCGATGTTATCACTTATCTGGAGCAAGGAAAAGATTCTCTGATCTTTTCATCCGGAATGGGAGCAATTACTACAACCTATTTTTCTCTTTTCACTTCCGGTGACCATATGCTTTGTAATACAAATATTTATGGTGAAACTTATGACGCCATAAATTCTCTTGTAAAAAATTATGGCGTGGAGACAGACTTTGTACCGTTTGATGATCTGGAAGCAGTAAAAGCAGCAGTAAAACCAAATACAAAGATGCTTTACACTGAAGTTGCCAGCAACCCCACTGATCGGCTCTGCGACATTGAGGCACTTGCTAAAATTGCCCATGAAAGCAACGCTCTGCTGATGGTTGACAATACTTTCACAACTCCCATCTGCATTAAGCCCCTGGCACTCGGCGCGGATATCGTCATCAACAGCCTGACGAAATTTCTTAACGGACATTCCGATGCTTTAGCCGGCTCAATCACAGTAAAAGACATGGCTCTCTATGAAAAAATACATGCGACAAGGATGCTCACCGGAACCTCTGGATGTCCTTTTGCTTCCTGGATGGTATACCGCGGCATCCACACCGCAGCACTTCGGATTAAAACACAGTGTGAAAATGCCGCAAAACTGGCACTTGCCCTGGAGAAGGATCCTCATGTCAGTCTGGTCAACCACCCGGCTGTCCCTTCTCATCCCCAGCATGCACTGGCTGAAAAGCTGTTTTCCTCACCATATCGTGCGACAGGTATGTTCAGCTTTGAAATGCCGGATGACCCGCATAAAATCAGTGCTTTTATGGATCGTCTCCATATCGCCGCATATGCCCCCACACTGGGCGGTATCCGCACTACTCTGTCTTACCCGCTTCTTTCCTCTCACATGCATGTACCTGAGGAAGAACGAAGAAAAATGAATATCACAGGCGGTCTTATGCGCGTTTCAGCTGGAATTGAGGATTCAGATGACCTGATAAAAGATTTCACACAGGCACTCCGTGTCTTTGATGAAGAATAAATCATCTCAAAAAATAGGAAGACAAATAAAACTACTGTGTATCGGATATAAGCTCTGAAATGGGAAACCGTTTCAGAGCTTTTTTCGTCCGACAGTCTATTGTCCCCTGGAGAATACTGCAAAAAAAGACCTGTAAATACTGAATTTACAGGTCTTATAAACTCCCCCTGTTGGACTTGAACCAACGACACTTCGGTTAACAGCCGAATGCTCTACCGACTGAGCTAAGGAGGATTATTCAATTATAAGATACATTCATGTACCTTCAAAACTACATACAAAGAATCATCATCCATCACCTTCTCAGG
>ERZ1090861.409-NODE-409-length-26581-cov-7.276220_pt1 | contig 26581 bp, 20 predicted proteins | sample MGYA00478482_ERZ1090861 | MGnify/ENA primary metagenome ERZ1090861 (study PRJEB33644, sample SAMEA5815744) | chicken gut metagenome | biome: Chicken; feature: Gastrointestinal Tract; material: Caecum | place: Ireland | collected 2019-01-01 | study: A study of the... | reverse complement strand
TCTCTTCATAAAGCCCTCCGCGGGCAGGACAAAAAAATTTCCGCTGCTGCGGAAAAGAAATCATACACGGAAAAATATCCGTGCCATACTCTTTCCCATTCCGACTTCACGGGCGGTCGCGGGATCTCACCGCGTCGGCTGTTGGGGCTGTCGGACTCGTCCGTTCGAAAACGGCATCACCGCCGGTCGGCTATCGCCTGCCCAAAGATGTATTGACTGCATTATACGACCGTTTGAGCCTTATGTCAACGGTTTTCGGCGATTCGAAGCAAAGCCGCCCTCCGATAGGTCGAAAAACGACCGTTAAATACGAAAAGCGCGGCGTCGCCGCGCTTTTAACGTTTCTTCGGTTACCGTTCCGCCGTCAGAATTCCGCGTTGCCGGTGGTGCGGGCGAACGGGATGACGTCGCGTATGTTCTGCATACCGGTGAGGTACATGATCAGTCTTTCGAATCCGAGACCGAATCCCGCGTGCTTGACGCCTCCGAAGCGCCTCAGGTCGAGATACCACCAGTAATCTTTTTCGTTGAGCCCGAGCTCTTTCATGCGCGCGGTAAGCAGCTCCAATCTTTCCTCTCTCTGCGAACCGCCTATGATCTCGCCCACTCCCGGGACGAGCATATCGACCGCCGCAACGGTCTTGCCGTCGTCGTTCAGGCGCATATAGAAAGCCTTTATCTCCTTGGGATAGTCCGTGACGAAGATCGGCGTGCCGAATATCTTCTCGGTAAGATATCTTTCGTGCTCGGTCTGCAGATCGCAGCCCCACTCCACTGGGAATTTGAATTCGTCCTTATGCTCCTGCAAAAGCCGTATCGCCTCGGTATATGTGACTTTCCGAAATTCGCTGTCCACGATATGCCGCAGTCTTTCCAGAAGTCCCTTGTCCATAAAGTCGTTGAAGAACTTCATCTCCTCGGGGCATTTCTCCAACACGTCGGCTATGACGTACTTGATCATATCCCTTGCCAGATCCATGTCGTCGTCGAGATCGGCAAACGCGATCTCGGGCTCTATCATCCAGAATTCCGCAGCGTGACGGTTGGTGTAACTCTTCTCCGCCCTGAACGTGGGACCGAACGTATACACGTTGGAAAACGCGAGCGCGAAACACTCGGCGTTGAGCTGTCCGCTGACCGTGAGGTTGGACTGCTTGCCGAAAAAGTCCTGCGACCAATCCACCGCGCCGTCCTCTTTGAGCGGAGGCTTGACCGGATCGAGCGTGGTCACGCGGAACATCTCGCCCGCGCCCTCGCAGTCGCTGCCGGTGATCAACGGCGTGTTGACGTAGATAAACCCTCTCGAAGCGAAAAACGCGTGTATCGCCTGCGCCGCGACGCTCCTCACGCGGAACACCGCCTGGAAAGTATTGGCGCGCGGTCTCAGATGCGCTATTTCGCGCAGAAACTCGAATGTATGTCTTTTCTTCTGCAACGGATATTCGGGCGTGGATACCGCGAGTATCTCGGCTTTGTCGGCCTTGATCTCGTACGGCTGTTTCGCCTCGGGAGTGAGCACCAACGTGCCCTCCACCGCGACTGCGGCGCCGACGTTCTGCGAAACGAGTTCCTTATAACCCGGCATGGACGAGTCGGCTACCACCTGCGTGGTCTTGAACTTCGTGCCGTCCGTCAATTCCACGAACGCGAAATTCTTACCGTCGCGCACGGTCCTGATCCAACCGTGGACCTTTATCTTACAGCCTCCGAGCTCGGCGCTCTTATCCGCTACTTCTTTCAAAGTGTATTCCCGCATATCGAAACCTCTTTTTCTTCATTGCTCGTTTATGTTTGCAATTATAGCATATGCGCCGCACGCGCGCAAGTAAGTAGAGCAAGTTTGGCAAGTCGGGCAAGTCGGACAAGCCCGGCAGGCAAAGCAAGTCGGGCAAGCCCGGCAAGACGCAGACGTAGCAGACGTAACGGAAACGCCCCGTCCCCTCCGTACCGCCGTCACGAAACGAAAAACGGCGGATCAAACTCCGTCGAACGCTTTACGAAAATTTTTCAAAAACGCATTTTTTAACGCGAAAACAGGTCTTTTTCAAAAAATCCCGCACATGCGCGCGGATATCCGCGCGAGTTTCTGTCTTCCCCTACTGTTGCAATCATGCCGCGGCTGTGCTATACTGTATAGACAAGCAAGGAGTTTTGTATGAGATCCTGGATGATAACTCGACCCGGAATACTGGAACAGACCTCGTCGGAAGACGACATCCTGCCTCAGGACTGCGCAAGAGTGCGCGCGGCGAGAGTCGCGGTATCCCCTTCGGATACGGCGGCTTTTACGGGCAAATCGGGCAAATACCCCGTCGTACCCGGAAGAATAGCGATGGGGCTCGTCAGCGAGAGCAACGATATGACGCTTAAAATAGGTCAGCGCGTCATGCTCTCTCCCTACCGTCATACGGAAAAGGGGACTTTGGTCAAAGGCGTGGACTGCGACGGATATTTCTCCGACTTCGTGACCTGCCCGCTGTCCGAAATATACGTAATGCCCGAGGGCGTATCCGACGAATCGGTGGTATTCGTCGAAGACGTCGCTCTCGCGGTCGCCGTACTCGAAAAACTCGACATCGCAAAGACCCAATATCTTCTGCTCAACGGCTGTTCGGTGCTCAACTGCGTGATCGCTCAGCTCGCCATATATTATCAGGCTATACCCGTTATGGTGGACAGACGGCGCGAGATGCTCGAACTCGCCGAGGATATGGGCGTATATTATACCGTCAATCCCGACGAAGAAGACGTATTCGAAAAGATCAAGGAGATCACCTCGGGCGCCATGTGTGACTGCATGGCGGCAGACGCGGACTTCTTTCCCGACGCGAGCGCCCTCTTCCCGTGCCTGAAAACGGGGGGCAAAGCCGCCTTCTGCGGTATCGGCGGAGCGACCTGTTCCGCCTACGCTCCGATATCGGATATCGTGTCAAAGCGACTCGAAGTATACGGAGTCAACAGCGGCGACGGCGAACTGGAAACGGCGATAAACATGATCGCCACCGAGATCGTCAAAGTGGACGATCTGTTCGGAGGTCTTGAAGAATTCTCCGACGCTCCCGCCGTACTCGAAAAAGCCGCCGCGGCTCAGGCGGGTATGAAGACGATAGTAAGATTCTGATCTTCCGCTGTTTTACTGCGAAAACGCGCGGATCCCGACGATCGTCGGGATCCTTCTTTTACGGCATGCGCCCGTCGGATTTGATCCTACGCACTTCGTCCCACACGCGCTCCACGTTGCCGGCTCCGAGCAAAAGAACTATCCCGTTGGATTGGGCGTGTTTTACAAGGTATTCCGCTGCCGCCGCATAATCTTCGATATACAGACACGCGCGGCGTTTTTTCTTTATCTTCATATACAGATCGTAGGCGCTGCCGCCCTCTTTCGGCTTTTCGCGGGCGGCATAAGTCGGGAGTATCATCACCTCGTCCGCCCAGTAAAAACACTCGGAAAATTCTTCTATCAACGACTTGGTCCGGCTGAACGTATGCGGCTCGAACACCGCCGTTATCCTTCCCTTGGTCATTACCCGCGCGGTATCTATCGCGGCGGCGATCTCGTCGGGATGATGGGCGTAATCGGAATAAACGTCCGCCCCCTGCGGCAATTTGCCCTTGAACTCGAAGCGCCGCCTGACGCCGCGAAAACCGCTTATCGCGCGGCACGCTTCCGACGCGTCGCAACCCATCGCTTCCGCTGCGGCGATCGCGGCGAGCGCGTTCAGGATATTGTGTTTGCCGCGCACTTTCAGCGCGCACCTGCCGACGACTTTTCCGTCCGAAACGACGTCAAAAGAATAAAAACCGTTCTCGTAAGCGACGTTGCACGCGCCGTAATCGCACTCCAACGAATACCCGAACGTCTTTACTGCGACGCCTCGGCGGGCGAGCGCGGCGGCTTCCGACCTCTCTGCGATCAGCGTCCCGCCCCGCTCTATATTGTCGGCGAAAATACCGAACGCTTCCCTCATTTCCGCTTCGTCGCGGTAACAGTCGGGATGATCGAACGCTATGTTGAGCACCACCGCGACCGTGGGGCGGAGCGCGAGAAAAGTACGGTTGTACTCGCACGCTTCCGTGACGAACCATTCGCTGCCGCCGTCGGAATCGCACTCCCCTCCCACGCAGTCGCCTCCGATATGCCCCACGAAGGACCTGCCCTGCCCGCGCATGACGGCGCAAAGCATAGCCGTGGCGGTGGTCTTGCCGTGCGTTCCCGCAACGGCGGCTACGTGATCGAACATCCCGCCGATAAGAGCGAGGAAAGCCTTGCGTTCCATACACAGGACCTTGTTCGCGCGGGCGGCGCACAGCTCCGGATCGTCGGCGGGGATCGCCGCCGTATATACGACCAGCGACCTTGATGCCGCAAACTCCGGATCGTGCCCCGCATAGACCCTGACGCCTTTCTCCGCCAAAGCGGAAAGTTCGGGACAATCTCTGATATCGGAGCCGCTGACTCTGAATCCTTTACCGAGACAGAACAGCGCGAGCGACTTCATACTGACTCCGCCCACGCCTATAAAATGTATATCGGGGTACTTGCCTGTATCGAACATACCATATTATATGCGGATCCGAGCTCCGTTTGTGTCCCGTCTCCGATATACCGCGGCGGCGGCTCTTTTTGACACAGGTAAAGTCGCGATAAACTGTAAAATTTCGATATTCATATTCACAAAACGGTTTTTGCTCTCGTCCGCATCGGACGGCGCCTAAGTTTTCCCGCTCGGTGAAAAATAAGGAATATCTGCGGTTTTTTGTCAAATTTAATGATAATTTAATTGCCATAGCGATTGCGAAAATATATAATTAAGACAGTATAATTCGGGAGTGAAAAAAATGGAACTCAGCGACGTGAAAATCCGCATAGTCCCCAAGGACAACGAAATGCTCAAAGCCGTGGCTTCGGTAGTGATCGACGGATGTTTCGTATTGCACGACATCAAGATCATCAACGGCAAATCGGGTTTGTTTATATCGATGCCCAGCCGCAAGACGCCGGAAGGCTCATACCGCGACATAGCGCATCCGCTCGATACCGAAACTCGTGAGCTGTTCTCTTCGACGATACTCGAGGCTTACGACAAAGCTCTCAAAGAACAGCAGGCGTGACGTCACCTTGACGGGATCCGCTCGACTTCGGGAGCATACTCGATCCTCGGGATAACTTAAACGACAACGGCAAAGGACCTTTCCGCACGGAAAGGTCCTTTTGTTTTGCGTAAGCGCCCGACGCGAACGTTTCGGCGTCCGCGTCTTATAAGCGGTCAGTCGTGCTTTTTGCCGTGTCTGACAAGCCCTGCCGCCTTGAATATCTCCAATACGACGACCGATACGAACGAGAACCCGACGCCTATTAGGTATCCGTACCACGGTATATAGGTCATATTGAACGCCTCCACCACTCCGGGTACGAACATAACGAAGGCGATGAGCAATACCGATATCACGGTCACGAGGTTCAGCTTCTTGTTGGAGAACGGTCCTATCTTGAACAGCGAACGGTCCGAACGCATATTGTATGCGTGCACTATCTGCGAGAGCGACAGCACGAGGAACGCGAGAGTGCTTCCGCCCGCGGGGTCGCCGCCGGTGATCGTTTCGCCGATGAAATAAGCTCCGAGCGTAAGCGCCGCGAACATACATCCCTGCAAAAATATCAGCACGCCGAAACCGTGCGCGAACAGGCTTTCGTCCTTCGGCTTGGGCGGATGGTTCATCACGTCGGATTCCACGGCTTCCATGCCCAGCGCGATCGCGGGAAGAGAATCGGTCACGAGGTTTATCCACAGCAGCTGGATCGATATGAACGGCGAGACCTGCCAGCACAGCATCGCGAGGAACACCGTCAGTATCTCGCTTATATTGGTGCCGAGCAAAAATCCCACCACTTTCTTGATATTGGCGTAAATACCTCTGCCCTCTTTGACGGCGTCCACTATCGTGGCGAAATTGTCGTCGGTAAGCGTTATGTCCGCCGCCCCCTTCGCGACGTCCGTCCCCGTGATACCCATGGCGCAGCCGATATCCGCGGCTTTCAGCGCGGGCGCGTCGTTGACGCCGTCGCCGGTCATCGACACGACTTTGCCTTTCTTCTGCCACGCCTTGACGATCCTTATCTTGTTCTCGGGCGAAACGCGCGCATAGACGGATATATCCCCGACCTGCCTGTCGAGTTCTTCTTCGCTCATCGCGTCGAGTTCCGATCCCGTTATCGCCTTGTCTCCGTCCTCGAGTATCCCGAGCTGACGCGCTATCGCCGACGCGGTGACGACGTGGTCGCCCGTGATCATGACGGGTTTGATACCGGCTTTGCGGCATACGGCGACCGCCTCCGCGGCTTCGGGTCTGGGAGGATCGATCATTCCCACAAGTCCCATAAACGTCAAGCCGCTTTCAAGCCGCTCGCTCGTGAGCTCTTCCGGCAAAGAATCCATCTCCTTGTATCCGACCGCGAGCACGCGCAGCGCCTGTCTGCTCATTTCGTCGTTCGCAGTCCGCGCCTTGTCAATGTCTCCTGCGACGCATCTTTCCGCCATGACGTCGAACGCGCCTTTGACTATCGCGATCAGCTTTCCGTCGACGCGGTTTACCGTCGTCATGAGTTTACGGTCGGAGTCGAACGTAAGTTCCGCGACTCTGGGGTATCTGCCGTTGAGCTCGTCCTTGGAGTCGCCCGCCTTGTGCGCGGCAAGCACTATCGCCGTTTCGGTCGGATCGCCGATGTGCACTTCTTTGCCGTTTTCGAACGAAACGGAACCGTCGCAGCACAACGTGCCGTAATCGAGCAGTTTCCTCACGCCGTCGTCTTCTCCGTCGAGATCCCGGACTTCTCCGCCGTCGAGATACGTCTTGACCAGCGTCATACGGTTTTGCGTAAGAGTACCGGTCTTGTCCGAACATATGACCGACGCGCTGCCCAGGGTCTCCACTGCGGGAAGGCGTTTTATTATCGCGTTTTTCTTGACCATTCTGGTCACGCCGATAGACAGCACGATCGTAATGATCGCGGGCAGTCCTTCGGGGATCGCCGCCACTGCCAGCGACACCGCGGTCATGAACTATCCATGACGTCCAGTTTCGCGATCACGCCGACGATGAATACGACTATACACGCCGCTATCGCCGCTACGCCGAGCCATTTGCCGAGCTGCGCGAGCTTTTGCTGCAACGGGGTCTTTTCTTCCTTTTCGCCCGCAAGCAGATCGGCTATTTTGCCCATCTCGGTGTTCATGCCCGTACCGGTGACGACCGCGGTCGCCCGTCCGTACGTGATCGAGCAGCCCGTAAAGACCATATTGCGCCTGTCGCCTATCGGAGCGTCGTCCTTTACTTCGGCGTCGGCGTCTTTCTCGGACGGAACGGACTCGCCGGTCAGCGCGGACTCTTCCGATTTCAGATTCACGCTTTCCAGAAGGCGTGCGTCCGCGGGAACGAAATCTCCCGCTTCGAGCAAAATGATATCGCCGGGTACGACCTCGGCGGCGCTTATCATCTTCTCGGCGCCGTCTCTTACGACTCTCGCGTGCGGAGCGGACATGTTTTTAAGCGCTTCGAGCGCCTTTTCCGCCTTGTTTTCCTGTACCAGTCCCATGACGGCGTTCATGATGACGATCAGGAAGATCAGCGCGGGCTCGATGAACTCCATCGGATCGCCCTCTACGCACGCCACGACAAGCGAAATGATCGCCGCCACGATCAGTATCAGGATCATAACGTCCTTGAACTGTTCGAAAAAGCGTACGATCATGCTCTTTTTCTTCTTTTCGGCGAGTTTGTTCTCGCCGTGCTCGGCAAGACGTTTTTCCGCCTCGCTTCCGCTCAGTCCGGAAGCGGCGTCGACATCGAGTTCCTTGAGCAGTTCTTCCCTGACTTGGCTGTGTTTTTCCATTTGTTCTCCCTTTATCTTTTTTTTGCGGCGGTGCCGCGTCGTTTCAATATCTGTCCGCCGCGAGCAGCGAATAAAGTTCGTTGTATATGGGCAGATTGCACCTGTATATCTTTTTATATACGCGGTTGTAGAACTGCATATAGCGTTCGTGGTTCGCCGCGTCGGGAATATATTCCTCCGACACGCGGACCATATGCGCGGTCGCCTCGCTCATGTCGCGGTAAACGCCCAGGGACGTGAAAGCGACTATCGCGCAGCCCAGCCCGCTCGTTTCGTACGTCTGGACCTTGTAAACGGGCAAACCCATGATGTCCGTCATTATGCGGCACACCGATTCGCTCTGCGACCCCCCTCCCGCGACCGCAACGCGCGATATCCTGTTTTTCGTGCGGTGCATCAGATTTTCCAGTCCCTCGAACAGCGCATAGCCCACCCCCTCGATTATCGCGCGGTAGACGTGATTGCGCGTATGTACGTCGTTGAAACCTATCATCACGCCTTTCGCCTGCGGAGTCTTCAGTCCCGGGCCCCAATACGGCTGTACCAGAAGACCGTTGCTGCCGACGGGTATCTTGCTCAATTTTTCGTCGAGCAGCTGTTCGGCGGATATCCCGAGCTTTTCGGCTTCGAGTTTTTCGTGGAGCGAAAACTGCTCCTTGAACCAACTCACCATCCAGAATCCTCGGAAGATCTGTATCTCGGGATTGTATTTACCTTTTGCGACCGATGTATACGCAGGCATGAACGTTTCGGGTTCCACATACCTGTCCGTAGTGACCTCCACCGACGCCGCCGTCCCCAAAGACACGCTGGCTATATCGGGAGCTATCGCGCCGTTGCCGACCGTTTCGCACGCCTTGTCCGCGCCCGTGGCGATAAGCGGAAGACCTTCTTTGATCCCCGTCTCCGCGCTGCACTGCGCGGTGATCGTACCGATCGTGTCGCCGGGTTCGACCAGCCTGCACATCTTGTCTACGGGACAGCCGAAAATACAATAATTGAGCGTCCTTTCGGTCATCCATCTGCGCTTTTTGTAATTATAGGGGAATTTTGCCGCCTGCCCCGCCGTGGAATCGGCAAGCACGCCCGTGAATTTGTAATTGTACCATGCGGTCGGCATGACTATCTTGGCGGTTCGCTCCCATACGTCGGGTTGATTTACCCTTACCCAGTTGGTATAAGTGGTCCTCCTCTGCACGCGGACCGCCTCCCCCATGCCGACGGCGGAAAATATGAATCTCTTCCACAACGGCAGAGGATCGGGACAATCGACCTCGCGTTTGTCCATCCACAATATCGCGTCGCGCGTCGGACGGCAGTTTTCGTCCAGGAAAAACAGAGAGTTCCGTATGCTGGTGACGGTCACCGCCGCCACGTCGTCCCACCTTGAGCCCGCCTCCTCTTGCAACTCCTTCGAAACGGTGCAGATACCGCGCCAGAGTTCGTCTATATCCTTCTCCGCCCTGTTGTCGTTCTTGGATATATACGGAGGCTCCGCCCTCTTCGCCTTGGCGATCAAATCCCCCTTCGAGTCGAAGAGAAGCGCGCGCGTGCTCTGCGTGCCGACGTCGAAAACCAATACAAGAGGATCTTTTTCCATAGTTACTCCTTGTTTTCCTCCAGCTGCCTGTAATCCACCTTGCCTATCTGCGTCAGCGGCAGTCTGTCCACGTATTCCACAAAGCGCGGAACGCTGTATTTCATGAGCCGGGCAGCGATCTCCGTCCTGACCGCCTTGTCCAGAGCGTCACGGTCCGCCCCGGGAGCGGGCTGAACGTACAGCCTCACCGCAGGCCGTCCTCCGTCGTCCGCCGCGACCGCGCAGCAACGCAGTACGCCCGGCACTTTATTCACTACGTTTTCGATCTCCTGAGGGAACACGTTGTACCCGGAGATCTTGACCATTCTCTTCTTTCTGTCGACGAAATAGACGAATCCGTCCTCGTCCAGTCTGCCTATATCGCCCGTGCGCAGCCATCTTCTGCCGCCGTATTCGAAAAACGCTCTTTCGGTAGCCTCCGCGTCGTCGTAATACCGGGTCATAGCCATATCGGTGCTTACGCACAGATCGCCTTTTTCGCCTCTCGGGACGGGTCTGCCGTCCTCTCCGAAAGCCTCGAATTCCGTATTTTTCACAGCCTTTCCTATCGACCCGTCGCGTTCTCTTCCCGGCATATTCACACAGCATATGCCGGCTTCCGTCAGTCCGTAACCTTCGTTGAGCCTTATCGGATTGCCGGCGCGCACGCCCAGCGCGGCAAACTTGTCCTTTATGCTTTCGGACAGCCTGTCCCCTCCGCAATAGCAATATTTCAGATTTCTCATCACGTCTTCGCCGAAAGCGCCGCTCTCCAGCATCTTGCCGTACATATTGGGAACGCCGCATATGAACGTGACGTGCTCGCGTCTGCAAAGTCTGCACGCCCCCTTGGCGTCGAACTTAGGCATCAGCACGATCTTGCCGCCGGCGCTGAGCGAGGTATGCATACATACCCCCAATCCGAAAATATGGAAAGGCGGCAGCACCATGAGCATCGCGTCTTTATCGTCGACCGGTTTACCTCCTATGAGGTCGAGCAGATTGTGCGCAAGCGCGTTCAAAGCCCCGTTCGATATCTCGACGGTCTTGGGCAGTCCCGTCGTCCCTCCGCTGTGCATATATACGGCGATATCTTCGCCGCGGACCTCGGGAAAACCGCCTGCGTCCGCCGCTCTCCCGCGTCTGACCGCGGAAACTAAACTCTCCTCTTCCGCGCTCGCCGCCGCCGCGGAAACGGTCGCCAATCTGTAAAAAGGCGCCAACGCACGCGGAAGATAATCCGCCGCCCGCGCTATAAAAGTCTTGACTCCCAGTTCTTTCCAACCGTCGTAATTCGGATAGAATTCGTCGAACAGCACCGCCGCTTTCGGGCGCATGCGCACGGCTATCTCTTTGAGCCTCTCTCCCGTCACGAGCGGGTGTACGAGATTGACGACGGCTCCCGCCTTGTTTACGGCGTAAAACGCTATGACCACGTCCGGTATATTGCCCAGACAAACTATTACGTTGTCCCCCTTGCCGACACCGCATTCGCGCAGTCTGCGGGCAAACCCGTCTATTTCCGCCGTGACGCGACCGAGATCGAGCCTCCTGCCGTAAAAAGCCACCGTCTTGTTGGAGCGCGGCAAATGCGCCGTCCCCTGCTCGAAATATTCGTATACCGATCCGTCGACGGCGGGCATTACGCCTTGACCTCCGCTCTTTTCGGCACAAAAAACCTGTTGAACACAAACTTATCCAAGGTCTTACCGTACATGACGAATATGACGACGGTCTGCACGGCGACCGCTATGAAAGCCGCCGCCGCCACGTCGGACAGATAGTGATGCCCGTCCGTTATCCTCGAAAACGCCGTGACAGCCGTCGCGATCACGGAAACGACCGTAACGGTGTTTTCTCTGCCGGCGAAGCGCGGATTTATACCGCACAGCGGCATCATCATGAAAAGCACCGCGGTGAACGCAGTATGTCCGGAAGGCATCGAATCTCCGCCGTCGACGCGGACGAAGTCGTACCACGGAGCGAACTGAGCGACGCCGCCCTGTACGTCGGCGTATCTCGCCCTCGAAAATATCTCCTTCGCAACGAAAGTTATCACTCCCGTCGCGACGACGACGACCGCGACCGCGACCGCCCATTTGAAATATTCGGAAAGTCTTTCCTCCGCGACGCCTTTGGTCGCTTCGCCTATCACGAACGCGAGCACGGCGCCCAACACGGCGCAGCCCGCGAGAGAATACAGAGTGCTGTCGGTGATCAGATCGGTAAGATCCTTGAAATTGATCGCGCTGACGGCAAACATTGCCGCATACGCAAGCACGGTAAACACTATGCTGTGCAGCACGCGGAAAAAATACCGCGCCGCAAGCCCGCAGGCGACCGCCAGCATTATGAATGCGGGCATCTTGCCTATTATCTCGTACATAGTGGCGTAAGAATTCGCGCCTATGTAAAACTCCTCGGCGATCCTCTCGTCGATCAGCGAACCCGCGGCAAAGACGATCACCGCCAATCCGCCGAAAATGCCAAGTCCCCATGCCACCTTTTTAACGTCCAAATTCCGCCTCCTTCTCTTCGCCCGAAACGGATCTTTCCGCGATAGCGAAGTTTAACTTCCCCTTCGAAAAAAACGCTTTCCTCAACGCGAGATATATCAGATACGTGAGGTATCCTCCGACGAGCACGTCGGAAAGAAAATGGGCGTTCGCGGCAATACGCGATACGGCAACGACCGCCGTAAAGACGACGCATCCGCAGTTGAGCGCTATGCGCACGCTCTTTTTGTTCCACGACGGTATGAAGTCGCATAGTGCCGCAAGCAAAAATATATGAGCCGCGCTCGACGTATGTCCGGACGGGAACGACGTATAATCTCCGCCCTCGATCATATCCTCTCTGCCGAGCATTATCCTGTACCACGGAGTGAATCCGTCGGTATTTCCGACTTTGAGCATATCGCGGTAGCGCATACGGCACCAGATATGTTTCATTATCTGCATGACCGCGACCGATACGAGAGTGAAGACTATCGCGAATACGGCAAACTTGAACAGCCTGTGCATATATCTGCGGTCTATGAGCGAACCTATCCATATCCCCGCCGCGCCCAACAAAACGCCGAAGATCACCGCAAAACCGGTAAGATAAGGTATCTCGGTCAGTTTGGTGCTTTGGATCCCGAAAAATATCCATCCGCCGACCGTAAGCGCCGCGCCTGCCAGGCGGATCCCGATACTCGCGCGTCGGTCCGAAAAAAGATCGTGGTTGTAAAATACTATCACTCCGCACAAAGGCAGTACGAGATATGCTGGACATTCGCCGAATACGGCGAAAAACATTGCAAAAAACCCGTCGCCGTCGGACAGAGCTTCGCTTATGCGCAGGTCGTAAACGGTGGCGACCGCCATAGCGGAAACAAAGCAGACGAACGCGGCGAGGTTTATGATCAATGACGGAGTAAGTCTGATCTTGCTCATCGGAAAAGATTTCCCCTGCGTGTGCGTGCGTTGTATTTTATATTATTATAATACATTCCCCGACGCGTTGCAACTACTAAAACGTCGATATTCCCCGCCGTTAAAGACAAAACCGCGAAAAACCGCGATTTTCGCAAATATAAAATATCCGCCGCGATAACCGCGGCGGATGATATCTGTCGTTTGTCTGCGATCAGGCTGCGTTGGACACCGTTCCGATGAAGCCCGCCGCATTGTAGTCGGAGGTCTCTTCGAAGAAGAAGCCCTTGGTCGAGTTGAGCGTGACTTCGGAGTTGATGATGCCCGCGAGGACCATGACGTAGGACTCGGAAACTTCGACTTTCTGGAAGAAGCCGTTGGGCCACATCGTCACCTTGAGGGTGATATCGGTGAAGTAGAAATCCGTAGGTTCCTGTCCCTGCGAATTGAGCATATACATCATCTGCTCTTCGTATTCGGCGACGGAGTAGTTCTCACTAGTCTTATCGACGTTGCCGGAGATGGTGAATTCCCACAGACCGTCATCGTTGAGCACGGGAGCCACGGTCTTGTCCGCGAGAATGGTGTTCTCTTTGAGATTGTACATCCAGATCTGGGTGGGATCGGAGGCCTTGTCGTTAACATAGGTCGTCAGATCGTTATAGGTCTGCACCGCCTCGAAGCTCTTGCCCTCGGCGAATTCGAACCAAGCGTCGGTGATGACGCCATCGTCGTTATCGGTCGTCTTGACGTCCACGTTGTCAGCATTGACGTTGCGGAAATACAGCTTCTCGGAGCTGCCGGACTTGGTGTAATCGGTCTCTTCCCATATCTTGATGCTGATAAGTCTGCCGAGGCCTCCGCCGATCGTACCGGACAAATTGCGGTAGAACAGGTTGTTGTCCCCTTCGAAAACGTCATCGCCGTCTTTGTCGGAAGCGCCGTCTCTGACGGTGATCGACTTGACGAACTGGGTCAGGGGCATATTGAGAACGGTGGTAACGAGCGTACCTCCGGTGATAGCCGTGGCGAAGTCCGCGCCGTAATAGTTTTTCATACCCACCCGGAGCATCTCGATCGCGCTCATGGAAGAATCGAGCTGCGCGGTCGGAGTGACGTTAGGCTGGCTCTGAGCATAGTCTACGCCGAAGTTGGTCTCGGCGGGATTGCAGCCCGCAAACGCGAACACGGTCACCGCCGCGATCACGACTACGGTTGCTATCATTGCAAATTTCTTCATATCTTTCTCCTTGTTTTGACAGCCGGAAGCCGTTTTTTACTATTCTATAATAGTGTAATGTAAAAATCAAGTAAAATTACGCACTTTTCGCTTTGTCCCGTTTCGTACATAAAACGCGCCGAAACGTATCGGATCGCGAAAACGGCGCCGTATCCGACGCCGTCCCGGCTATTTCTTAGGTGCGAATATCCTGCGCTTTATGACGAACGGCGGCTCGCCCGCCTCCTGCGCGAATCTTTCGAGGCGTTCCGCCAGATCGCGCTTCACGCCGCGATACGACGGATCGCGGATCAGATTGCGCGTTTCGCACGGGTCCTTTGCCGTATCGTACAGATAATCTTCGATATATACGTCCGAATAAGCCTTGTTCCAACCGTCCTTTTTTCCGCGCGACCTCACCGCGTAGACGTAGCGATCGGTACGCACCGCTCTGCCCAGTTTGTCTTCGCTTATCTGTATGTAAAGCGCGTCCCTCCCGTCTTCCCCGAGGGCGATCTTCGCAAGATCCTTCCCCCTGAAATACGACGGAGGCTCTATCCCCGCGGCGGACAGTACGGAGTACGGAAGATCTATAAGCCCTGCGAGAGCTTCGCACTTCTTTCCTTTCGGGTATTTGCCGCCGAACACAAAAAGAGGCGTCCTGATACTCGAATCGTGGCACGACCTCTTGTATTCGGAGTTGCGGGTCATGAAATGACAGCCGTGATCGGAGGTGAAGAAAATGACCGTATCGTCGTATACGCCCTTTTTCTTCAACGCGTCCGCCACCCTGCCGAAATTGCGGTCCAGCCCGTGACAGCAGCCGAGATAGTCGGTATAATTACCGGCGTAATTGCCATCGAAAGCCGCGAGATCGTCGGGGACGGGAACTCCTTCCACAGCGACGCGGTCTTCGGGCGTGCACTCGAATCTGCCCGTGCTGTTCTGATGATGGGGTTCTATATGCGACAGAAACAGAAAAAACGGTCTGTCTTCGGGCGCGTTTTCGATAAACTCCAAAGCGAAATCCGTTATTTTGTCGGCGCGGCATCCGCTGAATTCGAGTTTGTTGCCGTTTTCGTCGAACACATAACCGCCGCTGCCGTCCGAAGTGAATTCGAGCACGTCCGACGCGCGCCAGTACTCGTAACCGCCCCTGCGGGCTTGCGGGATCGCGGTCGTTTCGTATCTGCCCTGTTCGTCAGTCATGCCCGACGCGAGATGCCACTTCCCCACGTAAGCCGTGAGATAACCGTATTCGCGCAGTATCTTGGCGATCGTCGTCGCGTCCTCTTTCATCGCCACGGCGTTGGTGATACATCCGTTTTCGGTGGCATAAACTCCCGTCTGGATACAGGCGCGCGCAGGTCCGCATACAGGCTGACAGGTAAAAGAATACTCGAATTCGGTCCCGCTTTCCGCCATTGCGCACAGATTGGGAGTCACGCGTTCCGAAACGGTGTCCCATCTCTGCTGATCGGTAAAAAACACGACTATATTGGGTCTTTTCTCGCTCATACCGATATTATAACATCCCGAAAGGCAAAGGTCAACGGCGACCGTAACGGCTGTCCCGTAAAGGCGCTTCCCCTCCCTCGCATGAGTCGTCCGTCATACGTCCGACGTATTTTTATTTGACAAATATGTAAGGAATATATATTATAGTATATGATATGCAATATCGGACTTTATCGGCGATATTGTAAAATAATACACAAATTCAGGAGAATTATGGCAGATTATTTCATTACGACGGAAGCCACGGCAGATTTCCCCGAGAGCCTTTACACGGACGGTTTCGCCGTAATACCGATGTCCTACACGGTAAAGGGCGAATTCTACGACGGCGCGGAGAAAAAACTTTCTCCCAAAGAGTTCTACGACGCCTGCCGCAGCGCGAAAACCGCGGAGGATCTTCCCTCAACCGCGATGGTCACCGCTTACCATGCGGAAGAATTCTTCCGTCCGATACTCCGAGCAGGGCACGACGTGATACACATCGGTTTCGCCTCCGCTCTTTCGGGAACGCTCGAACAGCTGAAAATGGCGGAAAAAACTCTGTCGGAGGAATTTCCCGACCGCAGGATCACGGTCATAGATTCCAGATCCGCCTGCTTCATAGAAGGGCTCGCGGCATACTGCGCTCTGCTCCGCCGCGCCGAGGGCGCGGACTACGACGCCTGCGTCGGGTATATAAACAATATCCTGCCCCATTGCTGCGGATTCTTTACGATAGACGACATACGTCATCTCCAACGTACGGGCAGAGTGAGCAAAGCCGAAGCGTTCATCGGCGGCACGCTCAAGATCAAGCCCATACTCACGGTGGACGACGACGGCAGGCTCATACCGTTCGCAAAGGTCATATCCAGAAAAAAAGCCGTAAAGTTCCTTATGGAAATGATGGAGAAAAAGATGCTGCCCGCGTCCGAACAAAAGCTCGTGGCGATTGGTCATGCGGACGCGCCCGAAGAAGCGGCGGCGCTCGAAGAAGAGGTGAAAAAGACCTTCGGCGTGGAGAAGACGATAGTATTCGACGTCGGTTCCGTGATAGGCACTCACGTGGGAGCCGGCATGCTGGCGCTGATATTCCTCGGGACCGACAGATCGGTACATTGACGCTTTAACTGCTATCGCACTTGCCGCGCCCGACGGCGCGGCTTTTTCTTACCGCTTATGCCTCAACCGTTGCGCGAAACGCGTTTTTAAGTTAAGATATATCTATGCAAAAACTTTTGGCGCTTACCAGAAAGGCGATAAACGATTACAAAATGATAACCGACGGCGACAGGATCGCCGTAGGAGTCAGCGGAGGCAAGGACAGCACCGCTCTTCTCGCCGTACTCGCGGCATACAGGAAATTCGCTCCCGAAAAGTTTGAATTGGAGGCGATAAACATCGATCTCGGATTTGCGGACACGGACAGGGAGCAGGTGCGGGCATTCGCCGAATACTGCGACTCGATATCCGTTCCTCTGACCGTGGTAAAGACCGATATCGCGGAGATAATATTCGAGCGGCGAAAGGAACAGTCACCGTGCAGTCTTTGCTCCAAAATGCGGCGCGGCGCTCTCAATTCCGCCGCGATAGAAAAGGGCTGCAACAAACTCGCGCTCGCCCATCATGCGGACGACGTACTGGACACTTTCCTGCTGTCGCTGATATTCGAGGGCAGACTTTCCACGTTTTCACCCGTGAGCCACATGAGCCGTACCGGAGTGACTCTCATACGTCCGTTTATCTATGTGGAAGAAAAATTTCTGTCCGGCATTTGCCGCAGGCTGGACCTGCCTGTGGTTTTCAATCCCTGCCCCAGCGACAAACATACCAGGCGGGAAGACGTCAAGAAGCTCGTCGAAGCCGCCGAAACGATCTCGCCCGACGCAAAAAAGCTGATGCTCACGGCTCTGTTCCATCCCGAAAGAAACAACCTCTGGGAAAAACCTTCGTCCGACTGACGTTTTTTCGAGCGCATTCAAAAAAACGGAGCCCGTGTTCGTAAAACGATGAATATCCCGCCGCGATCCGCGGCGGTTTTTTATCCGCGATACCTGCGCCGAGTGCTCTCCCCTCCGCGAATATGCCTTTCGGCGAGATTGTTGCCGAGGATCTTCGCCACGTCGGAATACAGATCTTCGTCAAGTCTTTGCAGACGCTTGGTCACATCGGAATGGACCGTGCTTTTCCCTACGCCGAAAACGGCGGCGCACGCCCTTACGGTACAGCCCGTTTTCAATATGTAACGCGCCTCTTCGAGCGCCCTGATCTCCGCTAGAGTCAATTTTCCACCTCTCTACGATAATATTCCGCACGAACGCCGATATGCGCCGTTTGAGGTCGGATCGGCGGTTTTTCATTGAGCGAACGCTCATATGAGCCGTTTCGCCGCGCTTTTATGTTCATACCGTCATATGTCGATACGCACGGGTGCGCATACCGTCATATGAACGCGACCGCATTTTTTCCGTGAGCATACGGGCATATATGGATAAGAGCGTGGCAAACTATTGTCATGAAGAAAAAAAACGTGTCCCGATTGAAAAAACTGCTCGTCCCCACCCTTTCGGGTATTGCCGTGGGAGCGGCGAACGGACTGTTCGGCGGAGGGGGCGGGATGATAGCCGTCCCCGCCCTGACCGCAAGCGGCGCTTCCGAAAAAAAAGCTCACGCGACCGCAGTCGCGGTGATATTGCCGCTGTCGCTGATAAGCGCGGCGGTCTACCTCGCGAAGGGCACGCTGTCGTGGGAGGCAGCCCTGCCCTCCTGCCTCGGCATCGTCGCAGGCGGAGTTATAGGAAGTCTTTTACTTAAAAAGATAGATCCGTCTTTGCTGACCAAAGTGTTCTACGTCCTCATGATAGCCGCAGGGATAAAACTCGCGTTGTGAAATACGTCGTACTTGCGCTCATAGGACTGGCGGGAGGAATCCTCGGAGGAATGGGATTGGGCGGCGGTACGCTGCTGATACCTCTGATGACTCTGCTGTCCGACATCCCGCAAAAGACCGCCGCCGCGATCAACCTTATCGGTTTCGTCCCGATGGCGGCGATAGCGGTGGCGTTCCACGCGAAGAACGGATTGATAGACAAAAAACTCGTTTTGCCCATCGTCATCCCCGCGTCCGCCGTCTGCGCGGTCTTTTCCGCCGTGGCTTGCGATATGGACAACCGTCTGTTGTCGAGATCATTCGGGATATTTCTGACGGTCCTCGGAGCGATCATGCTGACAAAAGACGCCCTTTCATCGCTCGGGGACAAACTGCGCGTTGCAATGCTTGCGGTGATAAGGCGCGACCTTCCGTATACCGCGCACAACGCAAAACGAAAATAACCGAAAACATATCGGATGTTTTCAGGCGGCAGGCGCGTTTTCACGCCTTCTATTCCGAAAGGATATCGCGGCGCGCGGCACCGACGGGTCGTCCTACTCTCCCCGCGGCGGCGCGCGGCTGCCTCAAAGGCGCTTCGCTCGGTTTCGTACGGTAAAATTTTCAGGTGCATTTAATTGCTTTTTCCGCGCGCATTTATTATAATGATTTCGTTATAATAAAATGAACGTATTATAATAAACTAATCAATCTACTAAAAGGTGGTTAAATGAACACGAAAAGACGACTGTGCCTGACTTTGGTAGCGCTCATGCTGTGCGTGGCTCTCGTATTCGGCGTCGCCGCTTGCGACGATACGACCGAAGAGATCCCGAGCGCCGAGACCGACGACGGACTTTTCACCAACGGTACGTTCGGCACCACGACGGGAAGCACTTATCCGCTTACGCCTTCCAACTGGACCGGCGCGCCCGGCAGCTCGAGCTCCAGCTCCAGCACCGCCACGCCCAGCGGTTCCGATAATCTGATCGCGGGCGTAATCAGCGTCGATCCCGACGTATACAGCGCGAACAGACGGACCTACGGCAACGTCGGCAACCCTTCCAAACCCGAAGGCGCGAAGGACGACAACATCCTTATGGTCTACAATAAGGTGCCGACCGTCTATAAGTACACTTCTTCTTCGATCACGCTCGAACCGTCTTCCTATTACCGTCTTTCGGTATGGGTCTATACCGATATAGACACTTCCGCCGACGGATACAGCGAAGAACGCTGCGGCGCTTATATCTACGTCAACGGAGCGGCATACGCCGCGTTCGAGGCGATAGATACCGACAATCAGTGGAAACAGTACACCGTCTACATCGAAACGTCCGACATCTCCTCGCAGAGCATAACCGTCGTACTGTCGCTGGGCAACGGCACCAAACAGCAGAATTCGATGACCCAGGGATATGCGTACTTCGACCAGGTCACGCTCGAAAATCTTTCCGACGTGAACGAAGGCGAAGAGGAATTCACTTCCGAAGATTTCGACGCCGTCGAGATCGGCTCCACGGTTTCCAAATATACGATGAAGATCGGCGACGGCGAATTCGATTATACCACGACCACGTCTTCGCCCTACACCGCTTCCAAATGGACGGGCGTCGCGGGTCGCGGCAACGGCAGCACCGCTCCCTCGTCCTCTTCCTATGTGAGCAAGGGCATCATTAACGCCGCAAACACTTCGACGATCACCTCGGGAGGCACCGACACCCCCGTTACGGTCGCGCCCAATACCGTCGGCACGAAAATGCTGATGATAAACAACAGACGGGCTACGGCTTACGGCTACCGCAGTTCGGCGGCGATGCGCTTCATCGGAGGCAGCGACAGCTATTACAGAGTATCGGTACAGGTACGCACGACCAACATCACCGGCAACGGCGCAAGGGTCGCCCTGACCGACGGCTCCAACGGCAGCGAGCCTTACGCGGAGATATCCGATATAGTCACGAACGGAGAATGGACCACGGTTTCCTTCTATATCCAGGCGAACCAGTTCCGTTCCAGAGACATCTATCTCGAACTGTGGCTCGGTGAAGGCGGCGCAGACGATACCGATATGCACGTGACGGGCACGGCGTTCTTCGACGGAGTCAAGCTCGAAGAGATCATCGCCGCCGACTACGAGAGCGCTTCCGAGAGCGATACGGTCTGCGTGACCTCGTTCAGAACGGACAGCTCCGCTCTCGACTATACGTCGATGAGCATAGCCAACTTCGGCAATGCGAGCGGCGACGACTACATCGAGGGACGCACCAACTGGCAGACCGTTGACACTTCTCTTACCGGCGACGACTGGAACAACGCGGTATCGTCCGTGTTCCCCGGACTCGAGAATCCCGGCGCTCCCGTGTCCGACGAAGACGCGTCCGTACTCGTTATCAACAACTATCTGCCGTCCTCGTTCCTGCTCTCGACCGTCTACGACACCGAGGCCAAGACCTTCACGGTAGCTCCCAACAACTGCTACATCATATCCGTATGGGTCAAGACTCAGGACATCGAATCCGGCTCCGGCATCGAGCTGTCGCTGTTCAGCTACGACCCAGCCGCGAAAGAGGACGAACGTAAGACCGAGCTGTCCTCCTTCACCAATATCAATACCGAGGACCTCGAATCTTATCGCAGCGCCAATAACGGCGATTACACCGAATTCAGATTCGTGATCAAGGGCGCCAACGACAAGGCCACCCAAGTCGGACTCGAAGTGTCTTTCGGCAGCGGCAATTCGCTGTCGCCGTCCACGCACCTGTCCGGTTATGCGTTCCTGTCCACTATTTCGATAGAACATATCGATTACAGCGAATACTCCTCCGTCTCCACGAGCACGGTGGTCAAATCCGTATCGCTTCTGGGCAGCGCGCAGGATGCGGAGCTCTCCTCCAACGGATACTTCAACTTCATCGACGTAGCCGCGACCCGGTCGCAGTATGCCGACAGGACCGGTTCCGACGATCAGCCTCTCGAGATCTTCGACGAGAACGGCGATCTGGTCAACTTCCTCGGCGTGCCGACCGGTTGGACGATAAACAATTCCGACGCGCTCGACAGCGACGAGACCGCGGCGGGCATACTCGACATAACAAACGAAACGCTGCTCGCCAATCATCCCGAATTCACGGTCGGAGACGACTTCTACTCGTCTATGGACATGATCGGAGTGACCCCCGAGCTGTATCCCAACGTGCTTGCCATACACAGCCCCGACTACGTAGTCTACGAGAGCGGCGAGATATCTCTTTCCGCCAACACCTACTACCTTGTCGGAGTATGGGTCAAGACCGACGGCAGCAGCACCGTGACCGTTTCGCTGAACGCCTCTACCGACAGCGAAGCTCTCACTACGTTCACGCCCGCGGATTCCGACTGGCATCATTATCTGTTCTATGTGAGAACGGGCTTTAACTCCGTAGACGCGACCCTGACTATCGGCGTAGCGTCCGAAGGCGTTACCGGCAGCACGAACACCGCTTACTTCGCGATGGCGAACTATGCGGCGGTCACCGAATCGGCTTACAACGCCGCCGAAGAGGCTGATACCGACAGCGATTACGTTACCGTAAGATCGTTCGTCGTGGATTCTTTCGACAGCGCCGGCTCCCTTTCCTCCATCTCTGCTCCCGACAACTGGACCGGCAGCACCGTAGACGAAGACGCGAGCACCGAAGAGGACGACTTCGCAGGCGGAGTATTCAACCAGCGCGAAGGCGACTGGGACCGCCTCGGCATCGATCCCGACAGCGCCGAATATGCTGACATCGCGGCAAAACTGCGCGCCGATACAGCGACCGGCGATACCGTACTGGGCGACAACGTCCTCGTTATCAACAACAAGATCGCGGGAGCTTACAAGTTCACGTCTTCCGACGTCACTCTGTCCGGCGACACCTATTACAGGATAAGCATATGGGTGCTCACCTACGGACTTGACGAAGACGACACCGCGACGCTTTCGCTCAAACTGAACAACCTCTCCTACACGTTCGGCAGAGAGGAGCGCACCGAAGATGACGATATCGCGCGCAAAGTCAACACCTCGACCTATGCGGACGGAGCGGAAACGGTCGGAGACTGGACCTGCTACACCTTCTACGTTCACACCGAAAAAGACGTGACCCCCACCGCCAATATGACCGTACAGCTCGGATTCGACGGCGCCATGATAGACGGATACGCGTTCTTCGATAACTTCTCGATCGATACGATAACTCAGGAAGAGTTCGAAGCCGCGACGGGCGACGATATGAGCGTTGCGACCAACTACTCCGTCACCTTCACTCAGGAAGATGCCGACGCGGAAGAAGATACTACCGACGAAGGCGGCGACGACACCCCCGCCAATACCGACCTCATCTGGGTATGGATCACGACGGGCATCATCGGCGCGATCCTGATCGTAGTCGTCATTGTCGTACTCGTCAAGAAGTACACGCACAGCAGACGCTTCACCACTAAGAAGAAGCCGACCGCTCCCGTGAACAGAAGCAACGACAGACGCGGCGACAACGACCGCAACAACTCCGGAGACAGGAGATAACGTAAAATAAAAGGATCGCCCGATCGGGCGGTCCTTTTTTCTCGCGGGTCGAATCATACTTTCAAACGCGACCGTTGATTGCTTTAAGGCTATGCGTACGCCGCCGACGTTGACGGCAAAACAGGGTACGCCGCGGCAATGCTCGTCCCGTCAGATACGGACTCCTCTCAGATCGTGCGCTGCCGTTCCGTAACGGGCTGCCGCAAAGTCCGAAAATGGTTCGGCTGATCGCGCTTATTTTCGTAGCGCAACGCCGCGCAAGCCAACAATCCGTTGCGTTATACTGCGAATTAAGCTATTATATGAGCGGACGATACGTCGATATCGGACAAAACAGGCGTTCCGAAAAATACGCCCGTCGAAGCCGCACGGAAAAGTCCGCCGCACATCCGAAAAACGGAAATAGCCGCGCAGGACGACGGAGGATAGCATGATATTGAATACAGGCGCAAGGACAGACACTGTGCAATATTTTTCAGAATGGCTCTTGAAGCGATTCGAAGAAGGATTCGTCTATACCCGCAATCCCCTTTTCCCTCATAAGGTAACGAGATACGAGCTTTCGCCCGACAAGATAGACGCGGTACTGTTCTGCTCGAAAAATTACGCGCCGATCCTTCCTCGGCTCCGCGAAATAACGGACAAATACCGTACCTATTTCCACTACACCATCACGGCGTACGGCAAAGATATCGAACCGGGCGTCCCGTCGATAGACGAAAGCATACGCACTCTGTATGAACTCGAAAAGATCGTCGGTAAAAACAGGATATCGTGGAGATACGATCCGGTACTGCTCACCTCAAACTATACGCCTAAGCGGCACCTCGAAACCTTCGGCTACATGGCGGAAAAGCTCGCGCCGCATATAGACAGATGTATTTTCAGTTTTGTGGAAATGTACAAAAAGCTCTCGGTAAATATGCCCGAACTGATACCTATGACCGTGGCGGACAGGATTTTCATAGCGGAGGGCATGGGCAAGATCGCGGCAAGATACGGAATAAGGCTGCAGACTTGCGGAACGAACGGCGATTATTCACGGTTCGGGATACATTCCTCAGGATGCGTTACCGCAGAGATATTGGGAAAAGCCAACGGCTGCGAATTCAGATCGGTCAGGCATAAGGGAATGCGCGAAGGCTGTCATTGCATAGAGAGCCGCGATATCGGCGCATACGACACCTGTCTGAACGGCTGTAAATACTGCTACGCCAACAAGAGCCCGCAAAAAGCGCGGGACAACTTCATACTCCACGATCCGGATTCGCCTTTGCTTCTCGGGCATCTCGAAAAGGACGACTCTCTGTCGGACGGCGATCAAAGGAGTTTTTTACGCCCCGACGTGCGACAAATTTCCGTTTTCGACGACCTGTCGTGACCGCCGCGGGAACCCGCGAAAAGAACTTTTCGAAAGCGCTCCTCCCCTGTATCTGCCGACGATCGTCGCCGTCACCTCTTATCTTTTTCGATATACAACGTCTGTCCCAGAAAGACGGCGTTGTTTTCCAGCCCGTTGAGTTCGGCAAGCCGCGCTTCCGTTATCCCGAACGCGCGCGCCACGCTTGCCGCGGTGTCGAACGGTTTGACGGTATAATATATCCCGTCCCTCTTTTTGACTGCGAGTTTCATGCCGCAGAACACTTCTCCCGTGATATTGTTGTCCGCGACGAGAGTCGATTCGGGAACGTCGAATTTCCGCGCTATCGACGCCGCCGTATCTCCTTCCTTTACGGTATAAACGCTGTATTTCATAACTTTTTCCTCCGATAGATGATATTCCTCTTCTCCCGCGCATATGCGCCGCAAGGTGTGCTTGCCGCGGCGGACAAAAGCGCGTAAACGCACGGAAAAAGGCAATTTAGCCTGGCGCCCGGCATATAAATCATACGTATGAAGCGCGTTTTCAAGGCGTTCGCTCTCGTCACCGCGGTATCCGTGGCAACGCGGCTTATGTCTTTCCTGTTCAAGATCTATCTCTCGCGCGAACTGGGCGCCGAAGTTCTCGGCCTGTACCAGATCGTGATGTCCGTTCTGTCGCTGATGTCGTGCGTCGGCAGCAGCGGTCTGCCCGTCACTCTATCCAGATTCGTAGCCGAGGGCAAAGCGCTGGGCGACAGACGAGGCTCGGACGGGCTGACGGCGTTCTGCCTTTCCGTCTCCGCGGGAGCCGCGCTGTTGTTCACTCTCGCTTCGCTCGCGTTCCCGACTCTTGTTTCCGCAATATTTTCGGACAAACGCTGCGTTCCGATATTCTACGCCTGTCTGCCCCTGCTTCTGACCACGTCCGCTTACGCTACGCTCAGAGGCTGGTTCTGGGGCAATCGCAATTACGGCGTTTTTGCCGCAACGGAATTGCTGGACGAGATATCCAAGATCGTCCTGTCCGTACTGTTCATAAGCGGACTGTCGGCGGCTTTTGCCTCCGACAATGCGTACGCATACGCGCTGGTCGCGGGCGACGTGGTCGTCGTCGTTGTTCTCGCGGCGTGTTATTTCATCTTCGGGGGACGCATCGCAAAGCCGCGCGGCGCGAAAAAAGTCGTAATGAGCGCGGCGCCGCTGACCGCCACCAGACTTGTAGGCAGCTCGATAAGCACGCTGACGTCGCTGCTTCTGCCCGCTCTTCTCGTTTCTTTGTACGGACTCACGACCGAACAGGCGACCGCGGAATTCGGCAGGGCTTCGGGAATGGTCATGCCTCTGCTGTTCACGCCCTCGTCGCTGACGGGTTCTCTAGCGGTCGTACTGATACCCGAACTGGCGTCGATGAGCGCGACCGGAAGCAAGTCCGCGATAGCCGGAACGGGCGCTCTTTCCGTGAAATTCGCAGCTGCGGTCAGCTCTCTGTTCTTCATCGTCTTCTGCTCGTGCGGAGTGCCGATAGGCGAACTTCTTTACGCCGATCCCAAGGCGGGCGAATATCTTACGGTCGCCGCCGCAGCCATGATACCTATGTGCGTCAACGGCATATGCACGTCCGTGCTCAATTCTTTGGGAAAAGAAACCCTGACCTTCGTGGGTCATACGGCGGGCGCAGTCACGCTTGCCGCCGTGATGTCGGCGGGAGTTGCGTTTTTCGGGATCTACGCCTACTTTATAGCGATGTTGGTCTCGCAGACTCTCACGCTCGGGGTAAATCTGTTTCTGATGTGCAAATATGCGGGACTCGAACACAAGGAGCTGCTCAAACTCACCGCGCAAATAGCCTTTGCCGCGATCTCGGCGTTCGCGCTGTCGCAAGCCGCGGATATGTTGGAAAATGCTCTGCCCGATCTTGCCACGATCGCGGTAACGGGCGTCGCGGCGCTTGCGTTCTGCGCGGCGTATCTGCCGCTCAGTTCCACGATCACGAAAGACGAAGTGCGTCTGCTGCTGAAAAAATAAACCGTCCGCGGCGCTCCTGCGACACGAAGCGCCGTGGACGGAAATGCCGACAGGCAAATACCCAGTTATGCCGTTCCGTTTCCGTCGGCGGCTACGGACGCGGGCTCTTCGGCCTTGTTCTCAGGCTTTTTTCTGATATAGCCCGCCTTTTCGAGCACGGGTATCAATCGG
>ERZ1090861.408-NODE-408-length-26590-cov-17.346071_pt1 | contig 26590 bp, 12 predicted proteins | sample MGYA00478482_ERZ1090861 | MGnify/ENA primary metagenome ERZ1090861 (study PRJEB33644, sample SAMEA5815744) | chicken gut metagenome | biome: Chicken; feature: Gastrointestinal Tract; material: Caecum | place: Ireland | collected 2019-01-01 | study: A study of the... | reverse complement strand
GAGATCGCTCAGTGTCTCGTGGGCTCGGAGATGTGTATAAGAGACAGATATATTTTTGTAAATATTTAGAAAAACAATAAGGGGTGAGGTGAGTTTATGGATTTTGAAGCGGTCATTCGAGCGGTATTCAAACCAGGGGATGCTGAAGCACAAATACAAAAATTAATCAAAGATCGAGAAGTAAAAATTACTCCCACTTTTGCTTCCACTACTACTTCTTCTTTAAGCTCTTCTGAAAAGAAAGCTATAGATAGTCAAGCTAAGAAACAAGCTAACTATATGCAAACAGCGCAGAAAAAGTACTCTAGTGCTGGAATATATACGGTTGGAGACACAAAAGTCAGTAAAGCACGGGTATCTGCAAAATTAAAAGAAGCTGATGAAATTCAGCGTATCAATCAAAAAGTGATCAAGGATACAAATGCTTCTTATAGCGAAGCTAATTCTGCGGTAAAGAAAAGCTTAACTGAACAACAAAAGCAATTAGCATCGGCTCAAAAAATTATATCAAATCTTCAAAATGATACTTATTCTACAAACTTTACAAAATCTAAATCTACATTTAACTCTTTTGCTGATGATGGATCTGAAGCGTATAAAAAGGCTTCAAAATCTATAAAAGAATATGAACAAGCTCTTAGGAATTTAAATAGTGTTAGTAATTCTTTTAATACAACTCCTAATGTTGAGAACGCAAATAAATTAATTCAGGTAAATGAGAGATTATCTCAATCATCTAAAGAATTAAAAAATAATTTACAAGTTTTAAATACTCAGCAATCTAAAGCTATTACTGGTGGAGCCAATATTCAGAAAAGCAATCAAATAAAAAAGTATTTAGATGAAAATACAAAAGCTGCGAAAAAATATGGAAATCAATTAGAGACTTTGGCGCAACAGGCTAAAGAAGCTACTACCACAGGTCAATTGAGTACAGTTGATAATGATTTTAAAAATTTAAAATCTCAAATCTCATCAGAAGGATTAACTGGAAATAATATTTTTTCTGAATTAAAACGTGGTTTTAGTCAAATTACAGAATTTGTAGGAGTTTATGGAATACTTCAATCAGCTATGAATAAAGCTGGTGAAATGGTTCAAAACACATATGATGTGAATGATGCGATGATTGAGCTTCGCATGGCTACAGGGTTGAGTAATAGCGAAGCTAAAGATGCAATGAAAACGTATGCTCAGATGGGAAATCAGTTAAAAGCTACTGCCACAGATGTTGCCACTGCTTCTACTGAATGGATGAAGCAAGGACAAACTATTGAGAAAGCGAATGAATTGTCAAAATATTCAATTATGCTTTCTAAGATTGGTAACATTTCATCTGAGGATGCTACTAAATATTTGACAAGTGCTAGAAAAGGTTACGGTATTATTAGCGCAGAGGATACATTAGGTATTATTGATAAAATTTCTGCCGTAGATATGGCTTCTGCTACTGATGTTGGCGGTTTAGCAGAAGGTATGAGTGAAGTTGCAACCAATGCGAATATTGCGGGTAGAAGAAATGCCCGACCACATGGTGATATGTGGGCTGTGTGTAATCACACAGTAGTTATTACCCAAATCGGTTAAAAGCTGACTAATCTCCAACAGATTAAAAGTCAAGACCGAGATAACTAACATTTTAAAATTATAAAAAAGAAGGTGATTTCATGATTTTAGATAAAACTATGAAGATCATGACCACTGGAACAGCAATCAAATATTACAAAGATTTAGGATATGACTGTGGATATAGAACTATTATAGAAATAAATCAATTAGATTTGCCAAAAAATAGTAATAAAATTGTAGAAGTACAATGTGATTATTGTGGAACCATATTCAAAGCTAAAAGACAAGATTTGAATAGAGGGATTGTTAAAAAACATGCTTGTAAAAAATGTACTCCATTAAAAGCCAAAGAATCAAATGTGAAAAAATTTGGAGCAGAATCATATATGTCTACTGATGCTGGTAAAATGCAAGTAAAAAATACGTGTGTTGAAAAATATGGAGTGGACAATCCGTTTAAAAATCAAGCAATTCAAGAAAAACAAAAAGAAACAGTAAGAAATAAATATGGTGTGGATAATGTTTTTCAAAGTGATGTTGTAAAAGAAAAAATTAAAAATACAAATTTGGATAAATATGGTGTAGAAAATCCACAACAGAGTAGATTGATTCGAGAAAAAACAATTCTTACATGTATCAAACGTTATGGTACTGAATCTCCTTTACAAAATAAAAATGTAAAAGAAAAAATTCAGAACACTAATCTTAAAAAATATAATGTTGAAATTCCAATCAAAAATTCTAATGTTAAATTAAAAAAAGATTTGACGATGTTGGAAAAGTATGGAGAAACAAATCCGATTTTTGTGCCAGAATTAAAAGAAAAAATGATCATTCATAGTAAAAATTCAATAATAAAGAAATATGGTACATATCCTGCTTCTAAAAATGAAACTATTAAAAATAAAATTCGTCAAGCCTTTGTAAAAAATTCACAAAATATGATACCAGCAAGTAGAAATCAAAAATATTTGTGTTCTTTATATAATGGTATGTTGAATTATAATATTGGTTTTTACTTTTTGGATATATTTTTAGAAGACACTTTAATTGACTGTGAATATGATGGATCGGGTCATGATTTATGTGTAAAGTTAGGTAATATTTCTGAATCTGAATTTAAAATAAAAGAAATAAAAAGATATTATTATTTAAAACAAAGAAACATAAAATTGTTTAAAATAATTCACAAAAATTCTGAGATTTTACCTAGTGACAATTTATTAATAAATATTAAGGATTATGCAATTAATTATCTTTCAAAAAACGGATTCAATTAGATAATTTTTGATTTGGACAATAATATTATTAAAACTAAAAATAGTATTAAAATGTTAGTATTGTAACGACTGTTCGGGTAGCTATCTCTTATATTGAGAGATAAATATACAGTCTGAACTATATAGAAATATATAGAGTTGAGGTCAAGTGTAAAGACACTTTCGGAAGAACCTCGACCGCTATGATTGATGTCATAGTCAGTAACACATTTGTATGTGTGAAAGTAACAGAATGGTTTCTATGGATAAACTTCTTTCCTATCTTGCTGTAGTCGGTGAAACTACTCAAGAAGGAATGTCATCTGTAGGTATTGGTTTCAATGCAATTTTCTCTCGAATGGGAAATATTAAACTAGCAAGATTAAAAGATTACCAAAATAATGGCGAAGATTTATCAGATGTTGAAACTGTATTACGTGGAGTCGGTATTAATTTACGTGATGACAATAATACATTTAGAAATTTTGGTGATGTTTTAGACGAAACAGCTGGAAAATGGAATTCTTATGGTGATGTACAAAAGAGAGCTATTGCAAAAGCTTTCGCTGGTACAAACCACATGGAACAATTCTTAGTTCTCATGGAAAATTATGATAAAGCCTTAGAATATCAGGGCGTTTCTGAAAATTCTGCTGGATATGGTACAAAGAAATATGAAACTTGGAAAGATGGTTTGACAGCAAATACAGAAGCATTAAAAAATGCTTTTCAATCTTTATCTGCTACAGTAATGGATAGCGACATGATGAACGGATTCATCAAAGGTGCTACTGCTGCTTTGAATGTTATTGATGCTGTAATTGAAAAAGTCGGACTTTTAAAATCTGTTTTAATAGGTCTTGGTGGAGTTGCCATATTCAAAAACCTAGGTTGACCCGTCTCAAAATCATTAGGGTTATAGTGAGCCTGCTATATATAAGGAAAGAATGAAAATGGTATTCTGTACAAATATATAGGGTGTGGGTTTTTAAAATATACACACAAGGAGTAATTGCTGGAATGGGGAAGATTATCAAAACTAAAGCGGAATTGGTGACAATAAACGTAAAAGTTAAAAATTTGATAATCGTGTTTTTATGACGGAACCTAATCAGCAGCACATATTCTTACCGTATAGGAAAAAATTGGGATTATATAATGATACACTTCGAGACATGGTGTGATAAGAAAAATTTTTAAATAAGAATATATGTTCAGAGACTACCGATCCTTATAGATAAAACAACCTTATAGTTTTATCTATTAATGTATAGTCCAAAATGTAAATGTATTATCAAACAAGACAAAAAAGTCCGCTTTGAACTTTTCAAAACGAACTTATTTGTCATTAACTACTCTTAGGATGTTTATAGATACATATTAATTGTATGAATTAATATTCAATTTGTCAATAAAATTTGAATATACATTTTATATATAAAAATAATATTTACATTAGTCATTAAAAGAATTAGGTACACTTGCTACTTCTGTCAAAACTTTAAAAGGATTAAGTGGAACTTCTTTAGCCAATAGTAGTTCTTTTGCTACTTTATTAGATGTTGCTAAAAATAATGATGCTACTGCTTCTATTAAAAAGTGGAAAAATGCAGGTGCTGACAATAACTTAATTAGAAGTTTAGTCGGAAAGTCTGCCCAATCACCAGATGTAAAATGGAATTTAAATGATGGTTTAAGCTCCATGAAAAATCTTGGTTTAGATGAAATTCCACAACAGGCAGAAAAAGCAAGTACGTCTTTAAATAAATTAAATAATACAAAATTTTCTAACTTAGTAAATAATACAAAACAAGTTGGAAATAATATAAAAACTACATTCACATCTGGTCTCAACAAAGCAAAAGCTTCTTTAAAAACATTTGGAGCTTCAGCTAAAAGTGTTTTCAGTGGACTTGGTGCAATTGTAAAAGCAAATTTACCGACAGCAGCTTTAATAGGTGGTATTGCATTAGCATCAAAAGCTGTGAGTGCAGTTTCTAATAAAATATCTTCTGCTAGAAAAAAAGAGTTGAATGCCGGAAGAGAAAACATACAAAAATATCAAGATGATATTAATAAATATCAAGAAAAACTAAATTCTGTAAAACAAATTCAGGATGAATTTAACAAATTATCAGCAGGTGTTGATAATAATACCAATAAAAATATTGGTTTGACAAATGATGAGTATTCTCGTTATTTGGAGTTAAAAAAAGAATTAATCAGTATCAATGGTGACGTAGTTAGCGGTTATGATGCCGAAGGAAATGCTTTAATAAATAATCAATCTGCTATTGATAGTACAATTGATAAATATGAACAATTAATAGAAAAGAAAAAGCAAGCTTTAGTCAGCGATGATAATTTATATGTGCAAAATATAGCCACCGCTGCCAATGCCGCAAAAGCAATTAATGGTTCTAAATTTTCAGATGCTGGGTTTTTAGATAATGTGGCTAGGAATATGCCGTCATTTATGAGAACAAAAAGCAATTATAAATTGGAAGGTCTGAACACTAATCGGGAAGGCTTAAAATCTGTCTTACGAGGTAATGATGAATTTTTAAAACAAGCTGCCAAAGTGATAGGTAAATCATCATTATCTAGTGCAGATGTTTCAGAATTAACAGATAACCAACTTAAAAAGATTGCAAACAGTGTCGAAAATTTTGAAATTAGTGGAGACTGGCTTGGTTTCGAAAAAGGAGAAATTGAAAAATATGCAGCAGGATATACTGCAAATTTGAAAGAAATGGAGTCTGTAGTTGAGGAATTTAAAGAAGGTACACTTACTAATTTAGTTCAAGCTACAGAAGGTTATGACCAATTAGATAGCACAACTAAGAATTTCGCAAATAATTTTGTTAAAAATCTTGATATAGATACTTCAAAAATGACATCCGAAAATGGGCTTAAAGAAATTGAGCAAAGTGTTAGGAATACCATGGATGTCATAACAAGTAGTGAATTTTCGAAAAAATTGTCAGAATTTTATTCTCTTACATCATCTTCATCTCTCAACGCTGGAGAATGGCAACGAAAAATAAATGGTCAATTTGAAAATTTAAAAGATGTTACTGGATTGAGTGAAAATGAATTAGCTCTCACTCTTGGTGTTGAAATTGACGACGGAAATGTTCTTACTTCTTCTGGAAAAAGTGTCGATGCTATGATTGATGATTTGAATAAAAAATTCAAAGTCAAGCTAGATAGTTCTGAAATAGATTTAGGAGATGATGAATTACGAAAGAAAGTATCCGATTATCAAGCTGCTCGATCTAAAAGAGAAGCAAAAGGATCATATGTTGTCGGAAACGTAGATCTTAACAATAGACCTGTTATATTAAACGATGATGGTTCGTATAGTACCGTTAAAAGTTCAAGTATGGCAGGTGCAGATGGCGGTGCTTTTGATGGAAAAGAGATTATGTATACTCCTATTCTATCTTCTACAGGAGAAGAATTGGATGATGATACCATGGCTAAATATATCTCTAATATTTCTTCAAAAGCAACAAGTGAAGAAGAATTGTTAAAACTTGACGCTAAGGGCATGGAGATTAATGGTAAAAAGGTTCAGAATGTAATTGAAGGTGTTGCTGATTCAATAGAAGAAGCAAATCAAAAAACTGAAGCTTTCCATGATATTAGTGATTCGGCATATTCCGATGAAGCTGAAGCACTTTCTTCTGTTAGAGATTATTTAAAGGATACTTTAAATTATAAAGGTGAATTAAACAATTCTAAAGATTTTGATAAAATTTTTAGCAAAGATTATTTTTCTAGTTTAAGTTTAGATGAATTATCTGAAGCATATGACATTGTTACAAATAAAAATGAAATATTTACCGGTTCTTTGGAACAGTTAAAAACTAGATTAGATAACCTAAAAAAATATAAAGCAAGTGGACTATCTTATACACTTGAAGATTATAAATCTGCAACGGAAACTGCGGATGATGATGCTGATTATACTACATTTGTTTCGGGATTAAAACAAAGTAAAACTGATTATGATTCTGGTAAAGTTGGTACGGATCAGTTTAAAACTATGGCTGGTTTAATATCTCCTAGCGGAAAAACCGATGATAAAAATTTTATTGAAAATTATAATAAAATAAAGAAATATTTTACAGAAGATAATAAAGGAACAAATCGTTTTCTAAAAGATTTAACTAAACAAACAGATTTGGCTGGAAAATCTTTAGCTCAATTAGATAAAACAACCGGAAAATATAAAATTAACATCGACGATACAGCTTCTGTTGCTAAAAAATTTGGAATGGGTCTTCAACCTTTTGAAGCGATGCTTAACAATCTTAAAGCTTACGGTCACGAAGTTTCATTTGAATCTTTAACAGAAGAGTATGAACAAGCTGATGATTATCTTACTCAATGGAGTGAGAAATGGCAAAAAAATGGTGGAACCCTCGGCGATAAAACTGGACAAGAAATCGAAGATTGGAAACAAAAAATACAACAAGCTAAGTTAGCTGGAGATAGTATACCTGATGAATGGATAAAAACACTACAATTTAAAGTTGACACAGCTGATTACTATTCTGATTTACAAACAGCTAAGGATGAATATAATGCCAATGCTGAAGGTTGGACAAATAAACAAAAAGCTAAAAATGTAGACGAGCAGGTAACTGCCACAGGAAACATAATGTATGAACTCACCAGAGGTAAAGAAAAATTTAACGCTGGTGGTTTGTTAAAAGATATTAAAATCCCTGCTGAAGTTCAACCAGATCTTCAAAAATCATATGATAACATTAATAAATTGTTAACAGACTATGGAAACAAAGCAGAAGGATCCAAAGCAAAAATAAACGTTGGTTTAGAGTTAGTAGAAGCCAGAGAAAAATTTATTTCACAAATAAATCAATATTTGCCAGATGAAAAAAAGATTCCTATCGAATTTGCTATCGAAGGAGCTACTTCAGTTGACGAAGTTAAAGCTGCAATTAAAGAAATAGATGACCAATTAAAAATTGCAGGAAATCAAGAAAGTGGTTATTCTATAAAACTTACAGCAGATGACACGGATGCGTTAAGAGTTATTACAAAATGGAATGAACAACATCCAGATGTTCCTATCAACATTACTTGTGATGACAGCGAAGTTAATTCAGTTATAGGTGCATTACAAGATCAATTTGGAACAGAAAATTGGGTAATCCCAGTTGATGCTGATACTGCTGAAGCTGCTTCAAAGATTGAAGGCGTTAACGTAATGAAAATCGGCGACAAATATGTCGCAATATATGCTAGATCTTCAGATGCAGAAACAGAAATTAATGGATTAATTTCTAAAGATGTACCAGATAAAAACTTTAATATTAATGGAACAGACAACGCTACACCTACTGTTAGTAGTATAAGTTCATTGACTATAAATGGAAAAACGTTTACCATCACTGCAAACGATCAAAGTACCGGTATCTTAGGAACCATTCAATCTATGATAAATGGTATACATGACAAAAATGTAAGTATAAAAGTTACTAAAACAGTTACTACAATTCAAAACACTGTTAGAAGAATTACAGACTTTTTTACAGGTGGAAATAGTGCTCATGGTACTGCTTTTGCTTCTGGCTCCATTCCAAAATTAAGTGCCAGAGCATTGGCTTTTGGTTCTTTAGCATATGCCGGCGGAAAAGATATTGGTGCTGATAAAACATCCACGTCTTTGATTGGGGAACTTGGACCGGAGATGAGAATCCCTGCTGGTACAAATCGTTGGGAGTTAATTGGCCAACACGGAGCTGAATTTACCAAAATACGCCGTGGAGATATTATCTTTAATCATCAACAGACTAAATCACTACTTAAGAGCGGCAAAACAAATGGTCGTGCTAGAGTACACGGTGGATCTTCAGCATTTGCCCATGGCACTGCTTTTGCTAGAGGTACTTCTGGAACTGCATATGCAAGTGGAACCAAACAATCAGCTATTGAAAAATATGCAGAATCTGTAGGTAATCGTTTTGATTTCGTTGCGATAAAGCTTGACAGACTAGCCAAATCCGTAGATAGTTTTGCAAATCAAATTAACGATTTCGTATCTTCTACCACAAAAACGAAAGCACTCTGGAACCAATATTCAGCTGTTGGAAAAGAAATTAGTGGTCAAAAATCTGCTCAAAGTCGTTATTCAAAAGAAGCTTCAGACATTAGATCTGGTGCGCTGAAAAAGGTTAAAAAGTCTCAAAGAAAGACTTTGGATACATATTTTACAAGAGTTCGAAATGGTGGATTTAATATTAATACTATCAGTGATGATGGTATGCGACAGATTGTTCAAGAATATCAAGAAGCATATGAAAAAATGTTAGATTGTAAATATGCAATTCAAGAGCTTCAAAATGAACAACGTGAATTATTCAATCAATGGTTAGATATGCCATTAGAAGATGCTCAGAAAAAAGTTGATAAATTAGCTGATTCTTATTCTACTTTATCTGCTCAAATGAGCTTAGTATCTTCTGGTGGATCAGCCATGGAAATTTTATCTTATCATGAACAATGGCATATTAATTCCGCAAATAAAAATAAAGATACTAATTCATGGAAAACACAGTTAAAAAATAATGTGTTAGTTGGAACATCTTATTTAGATAAACCTGCTTATGAGTACCAAAATAAATTACTTTCCGATGCTGTTACCAATACAACTAATCAAGTAAATACTTATATTAAAGCTTTACGAACGGCTGAAAAGAATTATGCAAAATATAATAAATCTGGTTCTTCTACTCAAAAAGCTGATGCAAAAAGAGCTTTAGATGAATTACAAGCTAAGGTTAATCAAGCCGCTGTAGACGCAGCTCAAGCTAGAATAGATTTTGCATTAAATTCTCAGGAAAACATTAAAAATTATTTTGATTCACAATATTCATATCTTGAAGGAACTTTGACAAAATCTGAAAATCTTTTTGACTTAAAAGAAGCCAAAGGTCTTGATATTACGGATGTAGAATATGAAGAGAGATTGAATACCATAATGGATTTGAGAAAAACAAAATTAGAAGAACAGGCTCAAATGCAAAAGAATTTAGATGCTCAAATTAAAAAAGGTTATATCACAAAAGGAACTCAAGAGTATTATGATCTTCAAGCAGAAATTGATGCTGTTGGAGAAGAAGTTACAAAATTAGATATTTCAGCAGAAGAATTGAAAGATACTATGCGAGATGACATTTTCTTTAGAGGATTAGAAAGGGCGCAGAAAGCCGCTGAAAATCTTCAAAATTCATTAGAGACCATTTCTGATCTTATTGATGAAGATGCCTTTTTTGATGATAAAGGAAATCTGACAGGTTATGGAGAAGCCTATCTTGCATCAAATATAGCTAATGTTAAATCATTAAAAGATTCTTTAAAAACACTATTTGAAGAACGAGAAACAATTAAAAAATTAAACGATGAGGGATACTATTCTGAAACAGAATATACTGAAAAAATTCAGGAAAATGAACAAAACATTGCAGATGCTATCAAATCTATTAAGTCTGCTGAAGATACTGTGATATCTGTTATTCAAAATAATGCTAAAGAAAAAATTGACGCAACGAATGATATGATTGATGCATACAAAAAAGCATTACAATCTGAAAAAGATTACTATGAATATGATAAGAATTTAAAATCATCCAACAAGGAAATCCAGCAATTACAAAATCAAATCGCAGCGTTGAATGGGGTTGCTGATGCAGCTTCTAGAGCAGAAAAAGCTAGATTAGAAGAACAATTGCAAGATGCGAAGGATTCACGAGATGATACAATCAAAGATCATATTTATACTTTAAAAGTAGATGGATTAGATGATTTAAGTGACATGTTAGACGATAACTATGAAAAATATGTTAAAGAATTAGCTCAAGATATTGGAAAAATTGAAGAAGCTTTAAAAGATGTTACAAATAGTATCCATAGTTCTTCGAATGATATTTTAAAAACTTGGGAAGAAATATTAAATCATTATGGTATTTCCGGTTCAGATTTAGGTCTTACAGATTCAAATTTAACTGGATTTGCATCTGGTGGATTGGTAAAAGCTGTTCGAAAAAATGGAGATTCTGGAATTGCGTCACTCAAAACTGGAGAAGAGGTTGTTGTTGAAGATACTGTTCGTTTTGCAGGAGAAATATTGCCGAAGCTAAAATCAGTAATAACAAATCCTTCTGTACCAGAAAGTTCTTTATTAAATGATTTCAAACCATCTGTTGATTTAGATCAATTACAATCTAATAATGAATTAAATATCCATTATGATAATTTAATGGAGATTCAAAAGATTGAAGGATTAGCAGATATGTCAGAAAGAGATTTACAAAAACTCATGGAATCATGTTATAAGTATACGAATGAAAATATCATAAAGTCAGTTGCAAAACGTTTAGGAATTAAACGTCAAATTTAAAAGTGTGAACCAGGTGTCTGAGGATGCCTGGTTCTTTTTTAATGTATAAAAAGGAAGGTGAAATTATATGAAATCATTTGAATACGATGGTCAATCCACGGATACAATCGTAGATAAACCATTGATGATTGTACAATTTGATAGAACAACAGATGTTGATGGATTCGTTAGGACAATTCAAAAAGGAGAAAAAACACTAGTAAGACAAGATGTAAATCATTATGGAGCAATGTATTCTGATGATGCTGTATATACTTTTTACCTTATAAAAAAGGATGGTTCAAAGTTTACAGAAATTGAACATAGAAAAATAAATAAATGGCTCACCTCTCCTACTTTACCAAAACCAATAACAGCTGTCACAGATGATAACGAAACAGTGATTTATAAAGGTGTTTTTACAAGTATCGGATGGAAAACAATAACAGGAAATAAAGATGCTGTGATGTGTGAACTTACTTGTGATACTCCAATGTGTTGGAAAAAAGAAACGAAAACATATCAATCACAAACTACAACTCCAGCAGTTTTTGAAATTTCATCTGATGATTCAGAATATGTAATCTATCCTAAAATAATTATCAAAATCCCATCTGGAACGGAACAACAAACTATAAATATTAAAAATAATGATGATGGTGGAACATTGTCAGTATTATGCAATCCTAATCTTCCAATATATATAGATTGTAAAAATTGTATGATTACAGACGGTACTGTTACAGGTGTTATTGATTTTGAAGATATTGGATGGTCTGATGTTGGAAAAATATACTGGATGAAATTAAAAGACGGCACAAATAATTTATCTATTACAGGAAATTGCACGGTAACGTTAGAATATGAAGTTCCAATTAAGAGGGTGGGTGATTTCGTATGATAACGAATAATGCAAAAATATACTTATGTCGCCCTGATAGAACTCCAATTTGTGAACTAAATGGAAAACAGATTGATTCAGTAAAATATGAAAGAAATTTAAAAGATTATAATACATTAGAATTAAATGTTGATAGATATATTGATATTGACGGAGTTTTAATAGAATCGAATGGTTATAATAGATTAAAAAATCACATGCTTTTATATATAGAAGATACTGATTTTTTTCAATTAGATGAGCCAACTTTACAAAATGATGGTAATGAGAATGAATATAAATCTCTAACGGCATATTCAGATGAAAAAAGTTTGGAAGACAAAGATTTAAAAGGACTGTTATTTAATAAAGGTACTACTGATTCTCTTGAAATGTTAGCTACAAATAATGTAGATGAATTAGGATATGCTAAAGAATTCATTACTTTTTGTAATGATGACAATCATGAATTATCCTTAATACATTTGGTATTAGAACATGTTCCCGGATGGTCAGTTGGTTATATTGATCCAGCTATTAAAAATCAAAAATATTCTTTTGAAGCACAAAATACAAACGTATATGCTTTTCTTACTACAACTGTCGCAAATGTAGTTGAATGTGTATTTTATTTTAACACTATCTTACATACAGTTAGTGCCTATTATAAAAATAACATTGGATTAAACACTAACATTTTTGTTGGCTGGAGAAACTTACTGAATACATTATCTATCACACCACAACAGGACACATTATATAATGCGTTGACTGTTCAAGGTGATGATTCGCTTGATATTAGGTCAGTAAATTTTGGTGATAGTAAAATATATAATCTTGATTATTATCTTAACACTACTTATTTTAAAGAAGAAACTATAAATAAAGTAAAAGCATGGATTAAATATCGTGAAGATAATAGAGATCAATATGTTGAGTATTCAAAAGCTGATGCTGATTATCAGCAAAAAATAGATGATTTGATGTATCGTGTTCCAAATGATGGATGTGATACAGATCAATATGAAACAATGGATTTGGAGACTTTACAAAATACTCTTAAGATGTATCAAAAAATGTTAGAAGTGTTACAGCTTAGTGTTGATACTAGAGATGATTATGAAAAAGATTCTTCAGGAAATTTTGTGAAGTGGGATAATCCAGATGATTTACAAAATAGAGTTTACAAACCTTGGAAAACTTCGGAAGGTGAAGTAGATCATGAAAAATATTTAGGGTTGTTATATGATGCTACAAATGGATATGGTGGTTATTATACCTATATAGAATTAAATGAATATATTATACCGAATATCACAATAGCTATCAATAATTATCAGGTTCCAGAAGATGATAGACAAGACTATAATGAAGCATTTGAAACAAACTGGGATTTATATGGTCTGGTAGAATTAGAGGGAAAACGAGACACTTTTAATAAAGAATTATTAGGAGTTTTGGCAAGTTACGAAAAACCATGGTCTGATTTGACAGATGAAGAAAAAGAAGAAATTGGTATTATAGATGAAAATTATTATAACACCAACCATGAACTGTACCAAAAGTACAAGAACTATTTAGGTGATGAAAACACACCTGGAAGTTTGTTATATAAAATCAAACAGCTACAAGATGAAATAGATGAGTTAAAAGAATCTCAAGAAGCAAATTTAACCCAAATGAACAATATGGCTGATTTAGCTGATTTAAAAAATGATCAATACGGATTAACCGATTCTGAATATATTGCAGTACAAAGCGTAATTCGAGAAGGTGATTATACTAACACTAACATATTTATCACTTCTCTTAATGATTCTGTAAGTGCATACGAACAACGATTAGAATTATTAAATGATGGTATCAAGAAAATATCAGAAACATCTCAACCTCAATATCAAGTCGCTACTACATTAGACAATTTGCTATCTATTAATGAATATGCAGATGTACAGTCTGGAGATAGTGAACAAGGCTGGTGGAATGATTTTGACATAGGTAACTTTATAACGATTGGTGTCCGTGAAGATTATATCATAAGATTGCGATTGCTTAGTTTTACTTATAATCCATGTACAAAAAATGCAACGATTGAAGTTACATACACCAATATGGTAAATAGTTTATCTGGTAGAGATGATTATTTATATTTATTTGATAATAGTGTATCCAGTGCAAAAAATTCAATATCAGTTGGTACAGGTGATGCTAGTGATTCAGTAGAGTATATGACAGACGTATTAACGATGTTAACACAAAGTCAAATATTTGGAAATACGATTAACAATAGCGTATCTGATATATTAAATGGATCTGGATACCTTGATTCTTTAATTGGTGAATATTTAAGATTTCACACAATTAATGTTGGAAATCTCATCGGCACAGATGGACAATTTGAAACATTATTTTCAAAATATATCAATTCAGAATATATTAATTCTCATATTATTTTAGGTGACATTGCTGAATTTGATGAATTGACAACAAATGTAGCGAATATTAAAGAAGCATTGATAGGAACTTCCGCCACAGAAACAGGTCTTTTCATTTCCCTAAGTGCTGCAAATGCGAAGATTGATGAAGCTTGGATTTCTAATATTGTAGCAAATCAACTTCATGTCGGAGATTTGTTAGCTGGAGATATTACTATTTCAGACCAAATGCGGATTTTATCTCAAAATGGAAATATGATAATGAATGGGAATACCATGCAATTTCTTAACCCAGAGGGTGAAGTTGGAATTCAAATTGGATATGGAAATGGTGAAAATCCTTCTATCATTATTAAAGATGAAAATGGTACAGCTTTATGGACATCTACTGGTGTTACACAAGATGCTATCGCTGATGGATTAATCGTAAATGATATGATCAGTAATGGTACAATCGAAAAAGACAAATTAGGATTTTCAGTCGTAGAAGCTAATGAACATGGTGGAGTTGATATTACTCAGGTATATTTAGGAGATGGTAATCAATTAGGTATTGATTATACGCAGTTTAAGACAAATACCAATTCTTCTTTATCAAATCTACAGGAAAGTATTGATTCGTTATCTACTGCTTCAGATAATATTGAATTAATTGGGAGTCAGGTATTTACAGTAGATAACGAAGGAAATATATCTCCTGATTCTATTACAATTACAGCTCAATGTAAAAATAATGCCACGATTTCAAAATGGTTTATTGATGATGTAGAAAATACATCATATATTTCACAGGATAAATTATCTATTACTATTCCAAGTAGTTACATGTATGATAAAAAGAAAATTGACATAAAAGTACAAAATCTGACAGGTTCAATTTACGACATCATGTCTGTGTATAAGGTGACAGATGGAAAGAATGGAGAAAATTCGGCATTTGTTCAATTAACATCTTCTGAAGGACAAATCTTTAAAAATGGTGATAGTATACCTGCAAATTCTACTATCACATGTAACGTATATAGAGGAAACGAAGAAATAACACCAAACTGGTATAAATGGTTTAAGAAATCTGATGATGATCCTGATTGGCAACAGTTAAGTCAAACATCAAAAACTATTAGCATATCGTTATCAGATTTTGTAGTACAAACAAGAATAAAATGTCAAGTTGACATTTAGAAACAAGGCTCTTTTTCAGCCTTGTTATTTTTATGTAAATTTAGCAAGGCTGGTGAAAGGAGATGATTATAGAAAATGGTATATGAAAGTTCAGTAGAACTTATTAAATTAGATGATGGAACAGATGGTCAGCAAGGAAAAACTGGATATATATGGGTAAAATATAGTGAAAACTCAGATGGATCTAACATGACAGATGATTCTACAAACGCAGTTTATATGGGTATTGCTTATAACAAAGAGTCTCAAACAGAAAGCACAAACCCTGCTGATTATACATGGATAAAAATACTTGGTGATGACGGCGAAGATGGAATTGGGATCTCAAATATTCAAAACAAGTATGCGGTAAATTCAAGTCCTACCACTCCCCCTACTACATGGTATGATACTTTACAAACCATGACAGTAACCAATAAGTATTTATGGAATTATGAAATCATAACAAAAACAGATGGTTCTTCGCAGGAAAGTATTAAAAGAGTGATTGGTGTATATGGTGATACAGGTGAAGCTGGAGTTGGCATAGAATCCATCACTGAATACTTTTTAGCTACTTCTGATTCTTCTGGAGTAACAACATCCACTTCTGGGTGGACAACTTCAATCCAGACGATCACTCCAACTAAAAAGTATTTGTGGAACTATGAAGTCGTACATTATACAAATGATACAGATTACACAAGTACACCTGTGATTATTGGTGTATATGGAGAGCAAGGAATCCCAGGAGACCCGGGTGAAGATGGTGTTTCTACTTATTTCTATATAAGATACTCTGAAAATAGTAATGGTAACAACATGACGACTACTCCTAATGAAAATTCAAAATACATGGGGGTTTGTTCTACTACTGCTACTACTGCTCCTACTACTGCTTCTGAGTACACATGGTCATTGATAAAAGGTGCTGATGGCGAGAAAGGTTCACCTGGTAAAAAAGGGGATGACGGTCGAACATCATATCTTCATATCAAGTATTCAAATGATGGCATAACATTTACGTCTAACAACGGTGAAACAATTGGTTCTTATATCGGAACTTACGTTAATTTTACAGAAGCAGATTCTACAACTTTTAGCGATTATAATTGGAAGAAATTTGTTGGCGAAGACGGTCAAGATGGTGCGGATGCTCAATTAGCTACAATAAATGCAAGTTCACAAATTTTTAAAGCAGAGTCAGGTTCAAATACATATAGTCCTGAAAATATTGTTTTAACTCCAACTTTTCAAAATTGTACTTATGTTAGATGGCAATATAGTACAAATGGAACTTCATGGATAAACGTTACAAGTGGAAATAATGGATTAACTATAAATACAGTTAATAATGTTCAAAATTGTTTAACTATCAGTAATTCTACTACCTTATTCACTGGTGATATTACGTCATTAACATTTAAACTAGTCACGAATAATAGTGAAGTATACGACACCATGACAATTACTCAGTTAAAAGATGGTCAAGACGGTGTTAGTTTAGATGGAATAGAAGAATACTTTTTAGCAAGTTACTTGTCTACTGGCATTACTACTTCTACCTCAGGATGGTCTGCTACTGTTCCAACCATAACATCGACAAATAAATATCTATGGAATTATGAAAAGATTAATTATTCATCTGGTGACTCAGTATCAACTACTCCTAGAATTATTGGAGTTTATGGGGAAACTGGTCAAGATGGGGTAGGTATTGAAAATATTACAAATTATTATCTCGCAACAGCAGATGGTAAAAATATTACCATTAGCTCACAAGGTTGGACTACTACTCCACAAACAATCACAAATGAAAAGAAATATTTATGGAATTATTCAAAGATTTCTTATTCAGATGAATCTACTCATAAATCTAATCCGGTAATCATTGGTACTTATGGTGATGCTGGTGTGGATAGTGTAAATGTTATTCTTTCAAATGAATCTCATAGTTTTATAGCAAATTCAAATGGAAATGCAGTGGCTTCTTCTATAACAAACAGTATTTCCGGCTACAAAGGAACGACAAAGGTTGCAACAACTGTAGGAACGATTACTGGAACACCAACTGGAATGTCAGTTAATATAAATAATAATAACTCAACGAACACTACATTGAGTATTTCTGTTACAACTTCTATGACAACACGTTCAGGAGTAATCAATATTCCAGTTACAGTAAATGGTGTTACTATCACCAAACAATTTAGTTATTCGTTATCGTTGGCCGGTGCAAATGGACAAGATGGTGATGATGGGGCAGACGCATATACGGTATTCTTATCTAATCAGAATCATAGTTTCAACTGTGATGCTTCTGGAAATATAAGTACAGCTATCACAACAACTACTACAGTTGTAGCATACAAAGGCACTTCTACTGTTACTCCTACCATTGGAACATTACCAACTGTGACAGGTCTTACTTTAAGTAAATCCGGTGCAGTGATAACCATCAAAGCAAATACCGGAACTTCTTTAGCTAATAACGGATCTTTTACAATTCCAGTAACTGTAGATGGATTACAATTCAGTTTAGTATTTTCATATTCTAAATTGTTAGATAATGAAAGTCTGGTAGATGATATTGAACAAATCCAAAAAGATGTTCTTGCGAATCAAACAGAAATTACCAATGTCAAATCTATTGCCGATGCTAACGCCGCTGAAATATTAAATAAAGTATCAACTGACACCTTTAATAATCAAGTAAACATTATTCAAAATGATTTAGAGAAAGCCAACAATGGTTTAAATAATTGGTTGATTGAAATTTATCCTAGAAATCTGTTCAAAACAGAAGATCAGTCAAAATGTACGATAGATGTATTCTCATCAAATAGTGGTGTATTACCATCTCAAACATTATTAGTGAGTGATGAGTCTTTGAAAGCAAACGCAAATTATGGAGATAATTATATTGGTTATGCTCTTACATTTGTACATTTTGATACAGTATATACTTTATCAACTAATTGGACTCATAACAAAGGAGCAAGTTTATATTTAAATGGTGGATTGATAAATTCCTCAGCAAATTCAGCAACTTCTCAAAACATTTCTATTCAATTTAAAGGTGGATGGAATTGTTTAGAAGTAGTTATTAATGAAACCACAGGAAATGATGGATTTGTATTTGGAACTGTAATTTCAAAATTAAGTCAATGCAAACTAATGAATTGCTATTACGGTAGTGTTACTGGTAGGCAATCTCAAGTGATAAATAAATTAGTTGAACTGAAAATTGATGCAGATAGTATTGAAAGTAGAGTTCAGAAAACAGAAGAAACCATAACTACTCAAGATGGAAAAATTTCAACTCTTACGAACCAATATTCATCATTAGTGCAAGATTTAACAGGATTCAAAACTACGGTTTCAAATACGTATGTAAAGAATGAGGAATTTGAAGATACTACTTCTTCATTGCAAGAATCAATTGAAACTGTATCAACTCAGACAGCAGAAAAATTTGACTGGTTGATCAGATCTGGTGATAGCGAAACAAACTTTACGTTAACAGACAGAACAGCTGAGCTTATTACGCAATACATCAATTTGCATGGATCTGTTACTTTTTCAGGAATCAGTACAGAAGCAAAACAAGAAATAACAAATAATATCAATTCTGTTGTTGATGAAGTAAAAGAAAATGTTGCATATAGAATAGAAATACAGTATGCGTTAGGAACGTCTAATACCACTGCCCCTAATTCTGGATGGTCTACTACTGCTCCAGCTTGGCAAGAAGGAAAATTTATGTGGCAAAGAACAGTTACGACGTATGGAGATGGAAGTTCTCAAACAAGCAATGCCACTTGTATTAGTGGTGCAAATGGAGCAAAGGGAGATCGAGGAGATACAGGAGTTAGTGTGAAATCAGTAACTCCGTTGTATTACTGTTCCAATTCTACTTCTATCCCAACAAAACCTACATCAACTGTCACTACAAATAGTGCAACTGCTTACAATACATGGAATAAAGCTTGTCCAACATGGACTACAACTTATAAATATTATTATGTATGTTCCGAAATTTTATTTGATAATAACACTAGAGTGTGGTCAGATGTTGTTGCTGATAATGGATTAACTACAGCTAATGGAAATGCTAACACAGCAAGAGATACCGCTGATAGTGTTAATGAGACATTAAATGCAAATAAAGGAAATTGGGATAGGTCATATGCTTTAGTTGATTATTGGACAGATGGTGCAGTGTCAGATACCACTTTGATAAATGGTGGTTACATTAAGACTAATACCATTACTGCTGATAAGATTGCCATTGGAGATTTTTCAAATTATGTAGATGATCCTACGTTTGAAATGGACATTTATGATAATTCCGGTTCATTTTCTATTGATTCTTCTATACATCATACTGGTTCTAAAAGTTTGAAGATGGCTGCCGGAGCTACTAACTATACAAGATTTATATTAAACAATTATAAAAATTTCCCAGTTAGTGCAGGGGATTATCTTTATATTGAATGGTGGGGGTATCGAAACAATGCTAATCAAACAGCTAGAATTAATATCGCTTTGAGAAATGCATTGGGAGACGGTATTGTATTAGATCTTCAAAATGAAGGTGAAACGTTCATGCCTATAACAATAACTAATAACACATGGGTTAAATATTCTTATGTTGCTTATGTAACAAACGGTGGATTTGCTGAAATAAGTTTTAAATTAGGATCATCTGACCAATTAAATGGAAATTGGTACATTGATAACGTGATTGTGCGTAGAATGTCTACAGGTAAATTGATTGTAGATGGATCTATTTCAGCAGATAAATTAGCTACAGATGCTATTAAATCAAGAAATTATTCTTATACAAGTGGAACTTACTCTACAGCTGGAACATTCTTAGATTTATCAAATGGAATGTTACGGAGTAAGAATTTTGCAATAGATGTTTCAGGAAATGCCTTCCTTAGAGGTGAAATAACTGCAAAAGATGGAGATATATACTTAGGAGATGACGGACTTAAACTATTTGATAAATTAGTATTTGATACTACTGATAATAGTTTGGTTATTAATGCGTCAGAAGTTAACATCTCTGGAAATCCTATCGCTACGAAAAAATATTCAGATCGTGAAAATTTACTCATAGGTTCCGGTGGATATGAAAAAGATTCAGTTGTACTTTGGGAAGGAACTGGTTGGGAATTTACTCCTGATACAGATATGTTAAAAATACAATTAGACACAGATACTACTGAAACTGAACTTAATGATTGGGCGATGATCCAAATTTATAAAGGGCTTAAAACTTCTACTACTTATACATTATCAGTTGGTTTGAGAAGTAATATGAATACCTTTTCAATATATTGTGCAAGTGGTGGAGAAGGTGATGAAAACGTTACCTCTTCTAAATTATATACTTTCACAAATGTTACAACTGCATGGAAAGAATTTAAAATTACATGGACAAATTCTAGTGATGAATGGTTGTACATGTATTTTTTACGTTCGGAATTTACAGATGATGGATATATTGACCTTCGTTACATGATGTTAGAAGAAGGTACAGAAGCTACTGATTGGATTCCTTGCAAATACGATTCTGAAGCAGTTGCAAATTATTTTAGAGACGATTTGAATGATAAAACTGATAGTCTTGGTGATTCCATTGATTCTTTAACGGAAAAAACTGATCATACGGATTCACAGATTGAAGAAATCATAGCAGATGATGGAATCATCAATCAAGTTGTTAATGCTTCTAAAGCAGAACTTTCAACACGGATTGATGTCAATGAAACAAATATATCAGCTGCACGACAAGAATTATATGATTATCAAGATACGATTAGTAGATATATGACATTTTCTTCTCTTGGATTAATCCTTGGAATGGAAGGAAGTGCTTTTACTTCACGATTAACTGAATCTGAATTAGGATTTTATAATGACGCTAACAAACTTAGTTGGTTTTCTGGTAACCAAATGCATATTAAAGAAGCAGTTATAGAAGACACAATGACAATCGGAAATCTTGTGTTTAAGAAACGAAACAATGGAAATATTAGTCTTGTTTGGAGAGATTAAGAGGGGGTGAAAATTTAATAAATGGCTTGGACAAGCGATGGGAGTACGAGTAATCGGTATATAAAATGGAGATTATCATGGAGTGAGTCAGATATAAATCAGGCAAATAATACGTCAAAAGTCACAGTAAAATTATATGTAAGACGTACAAACAGTGGATACACCACCTATGGAAATGGTACTGCTTACATTTGGATTAATGGTACGAAATATTCAGGAAGTATTACTACTTCTACGAAAATCACAAGTACTGAAAAATGTATTCTCACAAAATCTAAAACAATTACACATAATAATGATGGTTCAAAATCTATAAGTATAGCTGGAGACATTTCACATAGTCAGTTCAATGCTACATATAAAAGTTGGTCAATTACATTAAAAACAATTCCGAGAGCTTCTTCAATAAGTAGTATTTCTGGTAGTACAATCGGTAGTCCAATTTCAGTTAACATTAGTCGGAAATCAAGTTCATTTACGCATACTGTGGAATTCTATATCGGTAGTACTAAGATTAGTACATGGACAAAAGTGGCTACGAAACAAACATTTACACCAGACATGAGTACTTGTTGTTCTAAAATAACAAATGCCACTAGCGCAACGGCTAAAATTAATGTTACCACTTATAATGGATCAACGAAAATAGGAAGTACTGCGTCAAAAACATTTACGATATATGTTCCATCTTCTGTTGTTCCTAGTATTACTAATTTTACAGTTTCACCGTCAAATACAAATTCATTATTAAAAGATTCTGGATTATATGTACAAGGATATACAAAATATACAGCTTCTATTACAGCAGCTGGAATATATGGATCTACAATAAGTAAATATGCAACATCAGGTGGTGGTACTAGTACAGCGAGTGCTAGTGCTACATCCGGTGTTATTACTACTAGTGGTTCTATCCAAATCACAGCAACCGTAACAGATAGCAGAGGAAGAACTGCTTCTACTGCATCAGATGAGATTGAAGTAATACCATATTACAAACCTAGCATTACCACTAACATTTATAGATGTGATGAAGAAGGATACGAGGACGATGGTGGAAATAATGTATATATTACAATATTATCAAAAGATTTTTCAAGTATAAACGGGTTAAATTCAATCACTTCTATTAAAGTACAATATAAAAAGAGTACAGATGATGATCTAAGCTGGAGCAATTCTCAAACCATATCTGGTACAGATTTGATATTGTCAAATTTATCTGCCGATTATTCGTATGATTTAAGATTTACAATAACTGATGCGATGGGTGAAACTACTACTTTCACCACTAATGTTAAAACGGAAAAAGTTATACTTGATTTTTATAATGGTGGACTTGGTGCTACCTTTGGAGGAGTGGCAAAAGAAAGTGGATTAGTTTCGGACTTTGTATTTAAACCTAAGGGTGGACGATGTATACATTACGCCAAAGGAGAAAACGGTGTATCTGGATATGTAAAGTTTGCCACAATTAATATAACACGAACTTATGTAAATATACCCATCCAAATTGTTGTGACTCAACGTAAGAAAATTGCAGATTGCAAAATACATTTATTATTCACAGCGGTAGATGGTACAGATCCGGAAATAGATAAAGCTTTGTACGAAAGTATTTACCCAGGATTTAATGTATATGTTGTAAAATCTTCTACATCACAATGGGATTTATATATAGAAAAAGCTGAAGCTTATGATGAAATTGCAGTGTTAGATTACACTACGAATTTTCATTATATGTCTGTGAATATTACGTGGAAAGATGAATCTGCTATTACTTTACCGGATGGATATATTCAAGTAGAAAATTATTTGGATAGTGGATGGAAAACCCCAAGTATTAATAGTTCATATTTTACAGAATATACATCTGGATGGAGACCAATGTATCGTAAAAAATATGGAATTGTAGAAATAACAGGTGGTGTGAAACCAGTAAAAACAATATCTGGTAGTATGACGGAATATACTATATTTACATTACCTAGTGGTTTTCGACCATTAAAAAGGATGTCGGAAGTCATGCAAGGATCTGGTACGGATGAATGGCTATTTCAAGTTGATAGTTCAACAGGAAATGTGACGTTCTCTCGATATAGGGCAAATAATTCTACTAGTTATAAAAATGTGGATACAAATGTATGGCTACCATTTCATACAATGTTCTTTGCAGTTGGTTAACTAATGATGAAAATAAATAGTTGAAAATTTTACGAAACAATAAAACACAGATTTTATCTACCGTTAATGCTATATACAGTAGCCTAAATTCACGATATAGACTGTATATAGCAATTTTGTTTCGGATTAAGTTGATAAGGAGAAATGAATATGAAAATAGAGAATCTTACTATTGGTGGAGCAAATACATTGAGGTTTAATTATATGAATATATTAAACAAAGTCTCAAATGTACCAGTATCATCAATTATTTTATGCAATTTAATTGAAGCTGTGAAAAGATTAAATACGTCATTACAGTCTTTTGATGAAACACGAACTTTACTGTGTAAACAGTATGGGAAAAATAATGTAATAAAAAAAGAGGATGATCCTGAATCATATGAAAAAGTAGAAAAAGAATTAAGTGAATTAGCAAAGGAATCATTGGATGTTGATTTAAATCATATGAGTTTGACCTATGATGAATTACTAAATCGTTTTAGTCAAATTGACATTCCGATGACACAAATGGAATTACTTAGTTTGAAACATTTGTGTAAACCAACTATTTAATTTTTAGTACAACATATGAGATGGGTGAGGAAAGGATTTATAATGGAGGAACTACGTTTACTCATTCATTTAATAACTAAACATTTAGCTGATTTTATTATTATCATGTTTGGAATTTTGCTGGCTTTAGATAAAGTATGGGGAATATCTTCCAAAATTCAAAATAAATTTGGAATACGTACAAAATCTTCAATTGAGAGAGAACACAATCGTACAAAAATAATTGAACACGAACAGAACATCAAACGCCAACGTGAATTAATCGAAAATCTTATGGTTAAAATTGATGAGCAAAATGAAAAACAAACAGCAATTTTAGAGAACCAAAACGAGCAGATTGAAAGAATCTTGAAACATACTGCTTCGTTATCACAGTCAATTTTAGAAATCAATAAAGTAGACGAAGCTTTGACAAAAGGTATGGCTGCTCTCTTGAGAGATAAAATCAAACAAGCTCATAAATATTATATAGAAAAACAATCTATTTCTCCAACTGGACTAGAGAATATAACTGAGATATATAAGGTTTATCATGATCAATTGCATGAAAATGGAGTTGGTGAAAAGATGTTTAAGGAAATTAAAAATTTACCGTTGAAAGATGATTCTGAAGATGGAGAAGCAATTTAAAGGAGGTAACCACATGAACAAAATTATTTCATTTATTAAAACGATTGATCTGAAAAGTATCAAACCGCATACCATTGTAAGTTTACTTGCTATGATAATTAGTTATATTAATATGGGATTGCTCTATTCTGGAAAACCAATCATTGATATCGGAACAGATCAATTAAATGCCATCGTTGGTATTGTCTACACAATCATCATTACTTTATATGGTTGGTATAAAAATCAATCTGTAACCAAACCAGCACAGGCACTAGATAAGTTACTGATCCATATGAGAGATGGTAAATTGACAAAAGACGAATTGACAGATTTGATTGAAAATTATGGAGATGAGGAAACTATTGACTTTGTAAAGAAAGACTTAACTGAAAATAAATAATACATATCAATAAATGATAATCAGAGCAGGAAATTACTCTTGCTCTTTTTTGTGTCAAAAATCAGAAAGGAGAATTTATATATGGCAAAATATAACGTACACGGTGGACATAATAAGATTGTTCCAGGAGCTGCGGGATACCTTAATGAAGTGACTGAAGATCGAAAAGTTAAAAATGCAGTTATTAAGTATCTTAAGGCGCAAGGTCATACAGTTTATGACTGTACAGACGATTCCGGAAATACTCAGTCTAAAAATTTATCAAATATTGTAAAGAAGTGTAATGCTCACAGTGGAATTACTCTTGATATTTCTATTCATTTAAATGCTGGTGGTGGTACAGGTGTTGAAGTTTTGTACACTTCTAGTAAAGGAAAACCATATGCAAAAAAAGTTTCTAAAGCTATTGCTAATTCATTAGGATTCAAGAATAGAGGTGCAAAAGAAAGAAACAATCTGTATGTATTAAATCATACAACCGCACCAGCTATTTTGGTAGAATGTTGTTTTGTAGATAGTAAAACTGACAAATCAAAATGGAATGTTGATAAGTGCGCAAAAGCTATTGTAGAAGCTGTAACTGGTAAAAAAGTAACTAGTACAAGTTCTTCTTCTAGTTCTAGTGCAAGTAATTCTTCTAGTGGATCTTTCACTATTAAAGTAAGTGGAGTTGCAAAAGGAGATGTTTTGAATATTAGAGCTGGTGCAGGAGCAAATTATAAAAAGACTGGTGAATTAGCTTATAATGATCCAAATAAGTATACGATTGTGCAAACGAAGAAGAATGGTTCTGATACTTGGGGTAAACTTAAGAGTGGCATTGGATGGATTAATTTAGCTTATACTAAGAGAGTGTAAATCAAGAATAACCCGGAATCGTAAAGCTCCGGGTTATTTTTTACGAAATCTTTATTTTTCAAATCAAAAAAGATATGATGTAATTAATAATTCAACCTATAATTGTATTTAAAAACACCTTGTGTTATTATTGAATGACTTTGAGATTTTATTATATTTACAAACTTAATCAATGATCATATTTAAAAACACCTTGTG
>ERZ1090861.407-NODE-407-length-26611-cov-14.634019_pt1 | contig 26611 bp, 22 predicted proteins | sample MGYA00478482_ERZ1090861 | MGnify/ENA primary metagenome ERZ1090861 (study PRJEB33644, sample SAMEA5815744) | chicken gut metagenome | biome: Chicken; feature: Gastrointestinal Tract; material: Caecum | place: Ireland | collected 2019-01-01 | study: A study of the... | reverse complement strand
AACTATAGCGGAATACCTTGTGAAAAGATAGCCATTATTTTATTGAGCGCTTACACTAAAAAAACTGATGTAAGATATGTCATTAGTTTCTTTGGGCAGGACCCATTTTTTGAGGTTCTGCCCTTGCCTGTATTATAATGCAGTTTCCAGACATGTCAAGCAGGACTGGCTTAGCCGGCCCTCTCAAACAGAAAGCTGCTTATAATCTGGATAGTCTTTCTTCAAAGAAAATCTCCAGCTGCGAATGAATCTGCCCCCAATCCTGTCGGTGGCCTGTCCATTTTTTTGTGATATCCATCATGGCCAGATACAGCATTTTTAAGAGACTATCATCGGAAGGAAATACGGTCTTGGATTTTGTAACCTTCCGGAGCTGGCGGTTAAATCCCTCAATGGCATTGGTGGTATAAATCAAACGGCGGACCGCTTCCGAATACTTGAAATAAGTCGAAAGATTCGCCCAGTTATCCTTCCATGATTTTGCGATCTTAGGATATTTCCCGCTCCATTTTTCGTCAAAGCTATCCAGTTCTGCAAATGCGATTTCCTCCGTGGGGGCTGCATATACACGTTTCAGATCAGCCATCAGCGGCTTGAGTTCTTTGTAGGAAACAAACTTTGCTGTATTCCGGATCTGATGGATGATGCACTGCTGAATCTCAGTATCCGGGAAACTCAATGTCGTACAATTCACGCATATGGCTTTCGATATCGTTCGTAGTCATTCCTTTGGCATACATGGAGATGATCTTCTCCTCCATGTCCTGAGTGATGGTATTCTGATATTTCTTGACAATCTGCGGTTCAAACTCGCCTTTCCTGTCCCTGGGAATATCAATTTCCATGCCACCATAGCTGGTATGCATGGTCTTCTGAGAGTGCCCGTTTCTGGAATTATCGGTTTCCTTGTTACGGTAATCATACTTTGAATAACCTAATTCTTCATCCATCTCCTGATTCAGGGTACCTTCCAGAATGATGGACATCATATCCCGCATGATAGAGTCGACATCCGTTCCATTCTTGACCTTTACATTGTTTTCTTTCAGATAATTGCCCATCATTTCCCGAAGTGCTGCTTTTTGTGGGATATCTTTTTTCCTTGCCATAAAATAAACTTCCAAACTGGTAAGGCTATCTTACATCAGTTTGGAGATTTACACAAACTTTGGGATACTCCCGAAAATTCTTGACAAACCGCCACAAATTTGGGGCGAACACGATTGAATATATTTTATTTCTTTCAACATGGGGCGTTTTTTTGCTATTCTCAGTGGGGTTAAATTCGGGGATGCTCCCGGTGCTGGTACCTTTTATGATTTTCCCAGTCTGACTGCAATTTTGGATGGGATTCATCCAGAGACTGTTTTTATTTCGGTTACGACTTATACATGCTTGTTGCCGCCAACTCAGAAAGTCATCGCCCTGTTTTTCTTCTGTCGAATCCTACCTCAAAATATAACTTCTTTGGATTTCTGGGAATCTGGTTCCGAATGAGATCTTTACTTCCTGATCTTCATGTCAGCAAATAGCCCCTGGATTCTGCTCATGATGAAATACCCTATTACATTTACTGCCGTAAGAACCAAATCCAGCTCTTTATTGACCTAAATGTAAAACGGGGCATCAAAGTAAAATATAAAAATGACTCACCATCGGGGAAAATAGAGTTCCAGTCTGCAAAGCAGAAAAATGCACTATCATGGTTCAGCGCCTTCTAAAGGAAGGCTGAAATTATGCCGCCCTCTGGCTAGCCAGAAATACGGCTGTTCCTATACACATCCCTGCTTGGATTCCAAATATGACAGGACGGTCCATCTCGTTAGGAAAGATAATCCATGACTTATTAACTTTCCACCCCGTGATACCAAGGAATAGGAAAAGAAATTTAACGCCCGGCCATCAGTAGAACACTTCAATAAACGTAAGAAAATAGGCTTTAAATTAGAAAGCAGCAGACACCGCTTTATTTGCCGCCTTTATCGTATCATGATGTTGCAACATCTTGATGTATGGGAGCTGCCTTTCGAATCTCAATTACAAAAGTTGATTTAAAAAATAGCATGATCCTTGATTATTATAGTGCATTTTTTGAGATATAGCGACGGCTATGTCTATTTTTCACTTTTTAGACAATATTTACTTTTCAAAATTCAACTCCAGCGACAGTCTGACCGTGATTACTCGGGATTCCGAGAACATGATATAGTTTATATTATAGAAATGTTATAATACTATTTTATAAAATATAAATAATTTTCTTATTTGATTGTTCCGGGACTGGAATATACACAGCCGTAATTTAAAATGCATAAAGAATATTTGATAACGCAGGGTTAGATTGCATAAAGATTGAAGTAGGAATGCTGGCAAGATGAAAGAACGAGGAAGAATATGAATGGCTGATAGAACTATGACTTAGAAAAATTGGTGTTAGACATGGGCATACCGATCTTCTGTCTGATATTATAGATAATAATAAACATAAAAATGAGGAAAGAATTGCAGAAAACGATTTTATTTTGTATGATATCAAGTATAATATTTTATATAACGGACAATGAAGGACTCTCATATCAAACGGAATTGCCTTGAATTACTATATCTCGTTTTATAGCTTTACATTTGGAAAAATATCAGGCATCAATATACCGGAAATTGATTTTGTACTAGCAGAGTATGGTAGAGGTGAACGTAAATATGAACAAATTGTGAACATGCCCCAAAAAGGTCGAAAAAGCTTTGATATCAGAATTTTCAAACAAATACCTGCAAAAATGAGCCTGCAAAGCCAGTGTTTATGCGGGCTCTGGGAGGGTAGCGTAGAAATGAAGGAAGCCCGTTCAGGGCGTTGACACCTGAATCAATTATTTGTTTCATATGTTCAGCAAATCTTTGTAGAAATGAAGGAAGCCCGTTTAGGGGGTTGACACATATAAGCCGGAAGCATCTCAACAGTTGGATCTAAGCCGTAGAAATGAAAAAAGCCCGTTTAGGGCATTGTATTGCCAGTCCTCTCCGATACACAGGGCGGAAAGGAGCGGTGCGGGAACACGCAATGCAAAATACATATACGAAAGAGGTAAATTATGAATCAGGAATTGATCACTATGACAGAGAAGTGGAAGAGTTTGGAGCGAAAGACTGTAAAGCAGAGAGAAAAGGCTGAGAATTTCTACGAGACTAAGCTTATGAAGCTGATTGAAGAAGAGTTTATTACCAACAATACTGGTAAAGTCTATGAGAAAGTTGAATATCTGATTATGTCCGTGGGGACTTCTTATGAACCGCTTGTGCTGGATATCCAATTATTACAGCCCAGGCGGATTCTTTTTCTTTATACGGAAAGGACAGAATGTATTCTGGAGAAGATTGTAAAGTATTGCCAACTTGATGCTATGAGGTATGCTAAAAGAGAGGTAAATGAAACAGATCCTCTGGATATTTACAGGGAGATCAAAGCAGCTTATCTGAAATGGAGCCGGCCCGATAAGATGTATATTGATTTTACCGGCGGCACGAAGTCTATGTCAGTAGCTGCAGCGATGGCAGGGGCGGTAATCAATGTACAGTTGATCTATATCGGAACAACCCACTACCTTACAGACTTCAGAAAACCGGAACCGGGTTCAGAGACACTTTATTATATATCCAATCCCGTGGAAATATTCGGGGATCTGGAGATAGAGAAAGCGTTCGCTCTTTTTGACAAGTTCAATTATGTAGGAGCAAGGAAGAAGCTGGAGGAGTTGAAGGAAAGTGTGCCTACGCCTGATATCAGACAGCAACTTTCCTTTGTTTATGATCTGGCGCTGGCGTATGAGCACTGGGACGCTTTGGAGTTTCCGGCAGCGTATGAGACGATGCGGTCATTGACAAAAGAACTGGAGCGGGATTCCAGATTAAACAGGAATTTTCTGATGATGGATTTCCTGCCCACGCTGAAGAAGCAGGAAATGATCTTAAAGCAGCTGGATGAACTGTCCGGCATATTGAAAGAGAAGCGGAATATGAATATCCTGAAAGAGAAAGATTATATCGTTCCACTGATGTTTACGATGTATATCAATGCGGAAATCCGCAGGAAACAGGAGAAGTATGATATGGCAACGCTTTTGTTATACCGGCTTTTGGAGATGATCGAGCAAAGGCGGCTGGCCATATATAACCTTTATGTATCACAAATGAACTATACCGATATCTCTTATAATACGGAACGCCAGCCTCAGCTGAAAGGTATGACCCGGGATGAAATGTTTCATTTGCTTAAGGACACTGTCATAGCAATCCGCAAAGAGCTCTTTCCCGGACGGAGGGTCAGTACGTATCTTTCAGAACAGATTTCCCTTCTGGATGGCTTTGTATTGCTTCTGGCACTCAATGACGAGATTTCAGAAGTAAAGGCCGGGTGCCCTGTGGATAAATTGAAAAGGATCCGTTCCATGGTATTTCTCCGGAACAACAGTATTTTTGCCCATGGTCTGGGGCCGGTTTCCGAGAATGACTTCATGAAATTCCGTGGGTTTGTGATTGATATTTTCCAAGAATTCTGTGAAATAGAAGACATTGATTTTGAACGCTATTCTGCGGATATAGAGTGGTTGAACCCGATACATTCCCAGAATTATGTAAGGATGGAGGCGTCAGAATCATGGCAGTGATTTATGTGAAAGAACAGGGTACATTGATCAAAAAGAACGGGGGACGGATCGTGGTGAGCAGAAATGCTCAGCCTCTGATGGAATTCCCGGTCTCTAATATTGAGGGGATCGCTCTGATGGGCAATGTACAGATTACGGCGCAGGCACTTCATTTTTTGCTGCAGGAAGGGATCGATATCAGTCATTATTCATATGGCGGTCAGTATCTTGGGCAGACTGCTGCTGAATCTTCTAAAAACATCTTCTTACGTTTTTCCCAATATGAACTTTACAATAATGAACAGAAAAGGCTGGATTATGCCAGAATTATCGTGAACAACAAGATTGGAAACCAGCTCAGTGTGATCTGCCGTCACCGTTGGGAGGATTATCCCCAATGGAAGGATGACGCAGCGCAGATTCGGAAAATGAGAGAAAAGCTTCCGGATGCTGCGACGGCAAATGAGATTCTTGGCATTGAAGGGATGTGCAGCAATATATATTTCCGCACGTTCGGACATATGTTCCACTGTGATTTTAAATTTCACGGAAGAAACAGGCGTCCACCCCGGGATCCAATCAATGTTATGATAAGCCTTGGGTATACATTTCTCACAAAAGAAATCTGTTCCGCGCTGGAGTCAGAATCATTTGAAACGTATCTCGGATTTCTTCACGGTATACGCTATGGAAGGAAATCTCTCGCCCTTGATATTGTTGAAGAATTCCGACAGCCGGTAATTGACAGGATGGTACTGAGGCTTTTTAACAAGAGAATGCTGTCAAAGTATGATTTCGAAACAGAAGGAGAAAGAGTCATTCTGAATACAGAAGGGTTCCGCAAATTCTGTAGGGAATATGAAAAGTGGATGAGCGGCAACAATGATGATGCGAATGATTCAGGATTCCGGCAGCTGATCAGAGGTCAGGCAGCCCTGCTGAAGCAGAGTATTCAGAGGGGGACAGATTATGTTCCCTTCAGTCTGGAGGCGCGGCATGTATGTAGTGAGCTATGATATTACTTCAGACCGTCGGAGAAATAAGATCGCGAAAACTCTGGAAGGATACGGGACAAGGATTCAGTACAGTGTATTTGAGTGCAGGTTGACGGAGAAGAAGTATAAGGAAATGTACAGAAAGCTTATGCAGCTGATGTCGGATGAAGAGGAAGGAAGCATCCGGATTTATTTCATCTGCGGAAATTGTGAGGGGAAGATCCGCACGATTGGAGAAATCCCCAGGCAGATGGAACAGTTTGCGGAACAAGTGATTGTGATATGAGGAGGCAGTGATGAGCATATATAGTAAGATTATCGATATACAGAAATTGGGGCAGGCATGGGACAGAGTCAAGAAAAATAAACCTGCTCCCGGAGCGGACAATGTGACATATGAAATGTTTGACGAAAGGCGGAGGGAAGAACTCAGACAGCTGAATCTTGAACTGTTGGAGCACAGATATGAGAGTCTTCCCGTGAAGCTGACGAACTTGTATAAAGGAGAAAAAGTGCGCACAATCGCGCTGTTCAGTATGCGTGACAAGGTGGTGCAGCAATCGCTGGCGCATGAACTGGGAAAGATCTATGAACCGCTGTTCTCTGCCGGTACTTATGCATATCGGCCGGGACAGTCAGCCCTGGAAGCCCTGAAATTGATAGAGGATAAGATCATAGGACAGAAAAATCTATGGATATTAAAGATGGATATCAGGAGCTATTTTGACTGTATCCCTCATGAAGGGCTTCTGCATGTGCTAGAAAAGCGAATCAGGGAGCAGGATGTCTTAGAACTGATACGGGCGGTCATCAGAGCAAAAGTCCTTGATCCTCGGACTGGTGAATTGAAGGAAAATGAAATTGGGATTTATCAGGGCTCTTCATGCGCGCCCATTCTGTCAAATATCTATCTGATGGACTTCGACAGGGAGATGGAGAAGCGGTGCAGCTTTTATATCCGGTATTGTGATGATATATTAGTTCTGGAATCCGCAGAACAAAAAGCACGGGAACTCTATGAATATTCCCGTATGTATATGGAACAGAAGGGATTGGAGCTTAAAGAGAATAAGACAGAGCTTCATCAGCTCGGTGGAGCGGAAGGGTTCAGCTATCTGGGCTATCAGTTTACGGAGAACGGCAGGTCTGTGCCTGCAAAGGCTGTCTCATCACTGACGGAACGGTTGGAAACATTATGGCTTACTTCCGGGCTTGATATGGAAGAAAGGCTGAAGAAAGGCAGAGAGATCTTGAACGGCTGGGAACAGTACTACAGAGGAGAGCGCCGGCCTGGCAGCATGATTGAGTATGTGATTCTGCTTACAATGGTACAGAATAAATCTCCGGAAATCCTTGACAGTATAGAAAAACGTAGATTCGAACAGATCAATTTCTATAAAGATATCGCTGGATATATGGCGGATTACTGGAAATGTAAAGGAAACTTAAAGAATTCTATTCGTGAATATGAACAATTCTTTCAAGTGCCTGATGAGGATAAGCCGCTTCCGAAAAGTGAAGAGACTATGAAATACGAAGAAGAATTGGTCCAGCGTTATGCACAGATGCTCATTCGGCCGTCAGAGGAGACATGTTCCGATATCATGCAGCTGTATACAGATTTGGGAGCATATGGAAAAGCCTCGTATTTCTGGGAAAAGAAGAGAGAATATGCCGGAAAAGCACAAATAGAAATTCCGGAAGCTACTATCACGGCTACAGAGATTCCTGTGGAAGAAACAGGAAAAACTATGACTGCTGCTAAAGAAGACAGTAATATTCTAGCCGAGGTCAATATACAAGACTATATGGATCTTTTTGTCGGAAGGGAGGATACCTATGCCAGAGAAACGTGTGGCGCAGGAAACAAGCGTATGTCAGAGCAGGTGCCTGAACCATTGACAGAAGAGATGATCCGCCAGCATCTGTCAGGAGACGTAATACTTGGAACTTATGTACAGAGACCGAATGGTACTTCGAAATATGTTGTGTTTGATATTGACATATCTAAGAAGATCCTGTTGCAGTATGATTATGGAAGCTCAGAATTTAATGCATATAAACAAAACGTTGCAGAATATGCTTCAAAGCTATGTAAAATATTGCACAGAATGGGGATGACCGGTTATATAGAGGATAGTGGATTCCGCGGATATCATGTATGGGTATTCTTCACCGGGTGGATCCCAGTCCGTTATATTAACCGATTTACAGAATGTGTGCAGAAAGAACTGGGAGACAGTGGAGACGGCATTACTATGGAGGTTTTCCCTAACAGCGCCAGAATACGCGCCGGGAAGTTCGGACAGAAGATACGGCTTCCTCTTGGTGTACATATCCGTACTGGCAACAGGAGCTATTTTATTGACGTGCAGTTCAGACCGATAACAGATTATAAAGATTATTTTTCGGGTGTGGCAAAATTTTCACTTAATGCAGTGCAGAAAGTACTGGGAACGTACTTACCTGAAACAAAAGAGCAGGAAAAGTATAAAGTGGTAGACACAGATCTTGAAAAATTTGGCACGCTTTCGGAAACGGTGCGTATTGTGCTTGAAAAATGCAGTCTGATGCGATATTTATGCCAGAAAGCAGCATCAACAGGCTATTTGTCGCATTTTGAAAGAATGTCAATACTGCATGTGTTCGGACATATGGGTGATGAAGGCAGGGAATTCGTACATACAGTTATGGCTTTTACATTGAATTATCAGTATGATACTACTGAGAAGTTTATACTGAAAATACCGGAAAAGCCGATTAGCTGTGCAAAACTGAGGGAACAGTATAAACTTATTACTGCGGAATACGGCTGCAGCTGTAACTTTAAGCGTACGAAAAATTGCTACCCATCGCCGGTGCTTCATGCGATAAAAAATAGTGGGGAAGAAGAATCCGGAATTACCGTGCCTATAAGCCGTACGATTTCAAAGGCCAAAGAAGAAAAAGTGTATGAAGAACTGAATATTCACAAACAGACAGAAAAGCTGGCGCAAAGGATCATAGAATTGAAAAAGCAGAAAAGAGGTCTGGATAGATCCATTCGCAAGACAGAGGAAGAACTCCAGAAAATCTTCGATAATGCCGGAATAGATTGTCTGGAAATTGCGATGGGACTGCTCGTGCGCCGAAAGAAAGGTGAGGAATATGAGTGGCTGATCGAGCTATAAGTAATAAGGTAAAAGGCATCAAAGAGCTTGGATTATAAGCGAGAGATGCGGAACAGAGATACCCTGGCGGGAGCGAAAGCTTCCCGTCAGGGACAAATGAAAAATGATGAAATTATCCAGTTTGTATGGTTATGCAAATGGCGCAGGCTGGACTATAGGTGATCGTCTACGGTAACTGCTGTATACAATATCTCTGAGAATATTCTATTAAAACGCTTTTATCAAAAGCAGGATTGAGGTATAATGACTTTGAGTATAGGCGGCATGGATTTGCTTAATGCAAACGAAAAAATTCCGCTTGAATAATGTTCCATTTCTGTCTGTTAAACGTGGATTAAGCCGCATGAGAGAGGACAATTACATAGGGAGAAATATGAATAAAGTGTGAACATGCCAAAAAATTTCCGAAAAACGATTATTATCAGAAAATTCAGACAAATATCTGCAAAAACAGGGCTGGAAAGCCAGTGTTTATGCGGGGTTTCAGAGGGTACCGTAGAAATGGAAAAAGCCCGTTTAGGGCGTTGACACAAGTAATAGAATTACAAGTAACATGGCTAAAAGTATAGTAGAAATGGAAAAAGCCCGTTTAGGGCGTTGACACTTCTTTATTATTTTTGCAATACTGCATATATGTTACGTAGAAATGGAAAAAGCCCGTTTAGGGCGTTGACACTTCTTTATTATTTTTGCAATACTGCATATATGTTACGTAGAAATGGAAAAAGCCCGTTTAGGGCGTTGACACAAGGCATAATTGCTAATGCAGGTTTCTCTATTTGTTGGTAGAAATGGAGAAAGCCCGTTTAGGGCGTTGACACACTTATACTCTTTCCCTTTGTTCATTTTATCCTCCGTAGAAATGGAGAAAGCCCGTTTAGGGCGTTGACACACCTTTCTAGTTTCCTATAGTCTAATATGTATTCTTTTGTAGAAATGGAGAAAGCCCGTTTAGGGCGTTGACACAATAGATACAAAGCACAAGAAGATTTTTTCAACTCGTAGAAATAGAAAAAGCCTGTCAAGTTCCCCAGAGGTTTTTCTGTCAATACGAATGAAATTTATTATTATTGAATAGGTAGTTGCACTATGGTACCTATTATGTAATCGGTTTATTAGTATAGTGAATAATAAATAGCCAGTTACATATCCCAGGACAGGATTTTTAATTTTTATTAGAAGCGTTGTGAGTAATGGTCGTAGTTACAGATACGTCTTTTCCTCTGCTTGACGGCTGTTATTCCTTAGTACGAAAATGATTGTGACAGCGTATGATGTATGGTTTTGGCTGTGATGTCTGCAAAATATATCCACAAGTGAGGTTTCCCCTTATGCCCCATGTCCTTCCCGATAATTTTTTTGTCTCTCTTTCATCCTCTAACCGGGAAGTAAAGGCGTTATTTATTGATCTGGTAAAGGATTGGTTCCAGAAAACAACCCTTGCAGACTCTGCAGGGATCAAGCAGTTTTGCGCAGCGTTTCCGGCTGGAGGCGTTAAAGCAGATCAAAGAGCGGAAGTATGCAGAAAGACTTAAGTACCGGGGTATGAAGAAGATCCTGGGGTATGGTATAGCATTCTGTGGAAAAGAATGTATGTTGATGATCGCATAAGATCGGTTGTCGTTAAGTCTTTTATAGATTTTAAAGTCCTGTCTGTGTGAAAGTCAGATATTAGGCTTTCTCATAGAGAGGATTTTTCTTTAGGTTTTGAGAAAAATATAGATAAGAATTAATAGATAATGCTATAATGAATAACAGTACACTTTACAATTTACTTACAAGCGAGGTCCCCTTTATGTTCCATGTCCTTCCCGATAATTTTTTCGTCCCTCTTTCATCCCCTAATAAAACGGTATACTGGGATTGTATCTGCAAGCTGTTTTCCGTCATGGAACATCAGCTTTCTTTTGGTGTGGAAAGAGATGTGCTGGTAGACGAGCTGGAGTATTATTTTGACCAGGCCGGGGCAGCTCAGGTGGTGGAAGAAGACTTTGCCGGATCGGACAGCAGAGGAAAGGCCAACGGGATCTTAAGGCGGCTGGAATATTATGGATGGGTAGAGGTTGAGACCGATAAAAGCTACGTCCAGAGGGTGAATTTTAAGGAGTATGCGGTACGGCTTATGAAGACCCTTCTTGAGATTGAGGAGGGCAGGCATATGGAATATCAGGGGTATATCTATACCATCTACAGTCTGGTAAGGGGAAATTCAGACAATCCGGGAGTGGTGCTTTTGCAGATCCTGGAGAATACGGATGCTCTTATTACAGGACTGAAGAACCTGAATTCCAGTATTAAGCATTATATTGATGAACTGACCAGGCACAGTACGGTAGCGGAGATCATGGATGCGCTGTTTAACGATTATATTACCAACATCGTGGATAAGGCCTATCACCGGCTTCTGACTTCTGATAATGTGTCAAAGTTCCGGCCGGAGATCATGGAGCGGCTGGAGAGTAAAAGCAGGAGTAAAGCATACATAGAAAAGGCGGCGGCGGAACTGGCGGATCTTCAGGAGACAGATACGGATACCGCCCGGGAGAATGTGTACCGGTATCTTCATGAGATCATAGAAGCTTTCCGGAACATGGACGAGATCCTCAATGAAATCAATCAGAAGAATACCCAGTATCAGAAGGCAGCCATTAACCGGGCAAAGTTTCTTTTGTCCGGAAATGAGGACGTCCGGGGACAGTTAAAGGAGATCCTTATAGGGATTAATGAGCGGGTGAACCGTGAACACTTGGACTTGGGGGGGATCTATGAGCTGGAATTTCTGGAGGGACTGATCCGCGTTTACAGCAGCGGCATTCTGGACGGGCGCTCTCTTTACTCTCCTGTGGAAGGAAAGAAAGAATTTACGCCCCGGGAGATCCGGGACTGGGAGCCGGATCTTGCCCTTCGGCAGGAGAAGCTGCAGAAGCTTACGGAGAAAATGGAGAGAGTGTTAAGCGTGGAAAAGATCGGGAAGTATGTGGATAACTGTCTGGGCGACAGGAAGGAAATGTGTGCAGCACAGCTTCCTCTCAGAGATACAGAAGATTTTATAAAAATTATTTATATACGCCTGTACGGACAGAGAAAAAATATGAAGTACAGGGTAGAACCTCTGGAAGAAAAAGAGGTCAACGGATACCGGTTTAAAGATTTCCGGATTTGGAGGAAATAGTTGTGGAATTACTGGAGAAAATGCTGCAAAGGGACAGAGATGAATTTAAGAGGATCTGCAATAAGCTCCTGAGCCATTGTTTTTTGTGCAAAGCTAATGAGTCGGGGAAGGCAGATTATTATTTTATATTGAAGTACCGGAAAGAATTTCAGGAATATCTGTCGGTTCTTGGGTACCGGCTGGAGATTAATGAGGAGGAGGGAGTTATACAGCTTACCAATCCCCAGAATTATAACCGGGTGAATCTGAAGCTGATGGAATCGGTGATCCTGCTGATCCTCCGGGTCCTGTATGATGAGAAGAAGCGGGAGCTTTCCATAAGTGACGAGGTGATGGTAAATCTGGGTGATATCCAGGATAAATTTCTCAGTCTTCATATCCGGGATAAGATGATCGATAAGACCACTATGCGGAACGCCCTTTCTCTGTTTCGGAGGTTTCAGCTTATTGAACTGCTGGACCGGGATCTGGGAAACGAGGAATCCAGGATCATCATTTATAATTCAATCCTGATGGCTGTGAGGATCGAAGATATAAAACAGGCTTATGAGAAGCTGGAATTATACAGGAAGGGGAAAGGATCCGATGAAAAAACTGAAACGGATGAAGCTGATCAACTGGCATCGCTTTGAAAACTGCACGATTGATTTCGGGGATACCACCCTTCTTTCCGGAGAAAACGGAGCGGGGAAGACCACCATTCTGGACGCCATACAGTTTGTGGTGATCTGTTCTGCCAATTTTTTCAATAAGGCGGCTCATGAGAATGGAAAGAGGACGCTTTCCGGATATGTCCGCTGCAAGACCGGACGGGAGAATAAGCCCTATGAGAGAACCGGGGAGATCAGTTCTCATGTTGCCCTGGAATTTTATGAGGAGAGCAGGAACCGGTATTTTATTGTGGGGGCAGTGATCGATTCTGCCACAGAGGGGCAGGAGACGGCGGTCAGGTATCTGATGGATAATAAAAGGCTCTCAGAAGAGATGTTCTTTAAGGGGAAAACTCCCAGATCCGTTACGGAATTCCGCAGTTTTAACGGCAAGGGGATCCGGCAGTGGTGTAAGACCCAGACGGAGGCCAGGAAAATGATAAAAGCCAGGTTCGGGCGGATCGAAGATAAATTTTTCAGGCTGATTCCCAAAGCACTGGCCTTTAAACCAATTGATAATATTAAGGATTTTGTGTATTCCTATGTGCTGGACGAAAAAGAAGTGAATATAGACCTGCTCCGGGAAAATGTCCGCAGCTATCAGGATCTGGAGCGGACGCTGGAATCTGTAAAAAGAAGGATGGAGAAACTGGAGCAGATCGAAAGTTTTCATGAAGAGGTGCAAAGCTGCGAAAAAAGAGATGAAATGTATGAGTTTTTTCTGTCCCAGGCAGAGGCGGATCTTGTAAAAGAAAGAATCCGGCGGCTGGAAAGGGAAATCGGAACAGAAGAATACCGGCAGAAGCACCTTGGCAGCCAGCTGGAGGAGACGGAAAAGGAACGGGCTCAGAAGCAGGAAATTGAGACAAACCTTCGGGTGGAACTGCGGCAGAACCGGGAGTTTGTGGCACTGGAAGAGCAGAAAAAGGAACTGGAACGTCTTCTGGAGGAAGAGAAGGGATGTCAGGAAGAGAAGAAAGAGCTGAAGAAAAGTATTAAAAAGAGCCTGGGGCAGATGGACAAGCTTCTGAAGATAAAAGATGTGGACTCCTGTGTCAGAGAATGCCGGGAGGTTTTCGAAAATATAGAGGAAATCCGGAACCCGGCCGGAGCAAAGGCTTTGCTGGACCAGGTGATCCAATATAAGAATCAGATGTATGGAAAAGTTCAGAGAAAGCTGGCAGAAGTACAGATCCGTCAGAGGGAAAAGCAGACAGAAAAAGAAGAACTGGAAGGGAAGATCCAGCGGCTAAAGAGAAAAAAGCTTTCTTATCCGGAGGCTGTGGAGCGTTTGACAGAGGAAGTCCGGGAAGAATTCGCACGGCTGGGGAGAAGGGCAGAGCCTCATGTACTCTGTGAAGTGCTGGAGATCACAGAGGAAAGCTGGAGAAATGCAGTAGAAGGCTATCTGAATACTCAGCGTTTCTATATCCTGGTGGAGCCGGAAAACTTTGATATTGCTCTGGGGATCTATGACAGGCTGCGGAGAGAGAAAAAGGTATACGGAGCCGGACTTATCAATACCCGGCGCATGGAGAAGTTTGAGGAAGCGCCGGAGGGGACTCTTGCTCGGGCTGTGACTTCCAAAAACAAATATGCCAGACGCTATATCCATATGGTCCTTGGTAAGGTGCAGATGTGTGAACGGTATGAGGATTTGAAGAAGTATCCCACCTCTGTTACCAGAGAATGTATGAAATACCAGAACAGAGTAGCCAGCGCCATAAAACCGGAGATCTTTTCTGTTCCCTTTATCGGGAAAAACGCCTTTAAAGTTCAGCTGGAACAGGCAGAGAGGAAAAGGAGCCTCCTGGAAGAGGAGCTTACAAAGTTCCGGGAGCAGATGAATAATCTGGAATACGCCACAGAACCTCTTCGGACGGTTGATGATGTGGACGTAAAATACCGGCTGGAAGTATTGGACCGGCTTTCACAGGTGCGTTTTTTGATCCAGAAAACCAGAGAGAACATAAAAACCCTTGAAAAGAATTCCACGATCATTGAAAAACAGATCCAGCTGGGTGCCCTGGAGAAAATCAGAGCAGAACTGGAAAAGAAAGCCGGTGATCTGAACCGGCAGATGGGGATTATCCACCAAAGGATCCAGGATAAAAAAGAACAGCTTCAGTCTGGAATCCAGGAAAGCCTCCAACTTCAGTCCCATGCTGCAGAGCTTACCCGGGAAGCCGGAGAGGAGGCTCTGGGCTGGCAAAAAGAATATGAAAGGCAGACTTCCCAGAAGACTTTCCAGCAGTTTAAAGAGAATTATGAAAGACAGAGAAAGGCCAACTGGACCCGGAAGGAAAAGGCAGAGGCTTCTATGACAGAACAGATGGTCCAGTATAAGACAGAATACAATTTCGGAGCGCCGGCCTCTATGAAGGGATATCCGGAGTTTGCCGCAGTATACGACCGTCTGCGCACCTCAGAGCTGCTGGATTATGAAGAGAAAGTGGAAGGGGCGAAACAGGCGGCAGAGGAGGAGTTCCGGGAACAGTTCCTGGCCAAACTCCAGGAAAATATGAAACAGGCCCAGGGAGAATTTAAGGAGCTGAACAGAGCTCTGAAGGATATTGCTTTCAGCAGTGAACAGTATGAATTCCTGTATATGCCCAGCAAAAAGTACCGGAGTTATTACGAGATGCTTATGGATGATTTCAATGTAGTCCAGGGAGAATCTATTTTCAGCGGTATTTTCCATGAAACCCATAGGGAAGTGATCGATGAGCTTTTCGACCGTCTGGCTGTAAATAACGATAATAATGCAAAGACGTTAGACGAATTTACAGATTACCGGACTTATATGGATTATGACATCAAGATCATCCACAGTGACGGAAGCTATTCTTATTATTCTAAGGTATGTGAAGAAAAAAGCGGAGGAGAGACCCAGACGCCTTTCTATGTGACGGTGGCTGCTTCATTCGTGCAGCTTTACAGCAACAATATCGGCGGAGAGGCAGCAGGGCTGGTGATGTTTGACGAAGCCTTTAACAACATGGATGACGAGCGGATCGGCGGCGTCCTGGAATTTTTCAAGCGCCTGCCGCTCCAGATCCTGATCGCAGCTCCTCCGGACAAAATCCAGTACATCGGTCCCGAGATGGAGGAAACCCTGCTGGTGATGACAGACGAGAGAGTCAGCTATGTGGAGGAATACTATAATGGCAGGATATGAGGCACGGATCTTAAAAGGCATTCTGGATTCTTATGAGAGGAGCCTTTTGTCCCAGGGAAAAAATAAGGTGGCTGTGCATATTGCTTTTCCCTTTACCAGGAAGAACCTGCCGGAATACTTTAACGAAAGTTCCCTGGCCTATGAAGAAATCCATAGCTGTATGAAATCCCTGGAAGACCAGGGCCTGGTGACCATTGTCTGGAAAAACGGAAAAGAAGATCACATTATCGAGAAAGTCCTGCTGAATGAAAAAAATGTGGATGAAGTCTATGCTTATATGAAGAGGAAACCCCGGGCCGAATATGTAAAGGAGCACCTGCAGCTGCTGGAGGAAGAAAAAAGGAAATATCCGACTCCTGCAGCACAGGGATTTCTAGACTATTTGAAAAAACGGCTGACAGAGGGAAAATCTGTGAAGGAGTTTATTGATATCGAAGATCCAGGACAGACCAGGAAGATCCTGAAGGCTGTGGGAGAACTGGAGAATAACCGGGAGGGCTGCTATATCCGGGAATTTTCCATCCGCTGCTTTGGAAATTCCAAGACCTTCCAGTCTATGCTGGGAGTAGTGGGAAAAATCCTGGCCCGGTTCGGAGAAGGCCTGGAGGATATGGACATTTACGGAATCCTGGCAGAGTATTCTGTTTATCATACCCCGGATTATGTATATATAAAAGGAAAGGGAGAACTTATCTTTGAGGATGATCCGGATTCTGTCATAAACCTTTCCTGTCTGAAACAGGGGATTGGACTGGCCGGAGAAGATGTGGGAAAGGTAAGGATCCGGAAAAATTCCGGGATAAAGAAGATCCTTACCATAGAAAATCTGACTACTTTCTTTCGATGGCAGGAAAAGGACAGTTTGATGATCTATCTGGGAGGCTATCATAATTCCGTAAGAAGAAAACTTCTGGAACTTCTGTATCAGGATTTCCCTAAGGCAGAATATCTCCATTTCGGAGATATTGATGTGGGAGGATTTGAGATTTACCGGGATCTTTGCAGAAAAACGGGAATACCTTTTAAAACCTATCACATGGGTATCGAAGAACTGGAGAAATATGAAGCCTATACCCAGGAACTGACAGGAAATGACCGGAAGCGGCTGGCGGCTTTGATCCAGAAAGCAGAGAGTGAAGGGAAAGATATCTGCGTGCTTCTGTATATGAAAGAAAAGGGGCGGAAGCTGGAACAGGAAGGGATCAGGCAGATATAAAAAGATTACAAAAATGACCTTTGCAACACTCCTGCATTTTGTGAAATATACCCGCTGTTATCTCCTTGGAAAGTATGTTACTATACACATAAAGCATTTTATATTTCAATATCCTTATCAACATTTCAAAGAGCATTGGCTCTGTCTTACATTTCTATGGATCATATCAAAGGAAAGAAATCTCAATGCTTTTATTCCAAATCAAATAGCAGAGAGGTTTCTTTCTACAGGATATGCACCAGAGAAAGGCTGCTGAGATTGTATAATGCTATCAGTGGAAAGAATTATCAGAATCCGGAAGCGCTGGAGATTAACACTCTGGAGAATGCTATCTATATGGGAATGAAAAATGATCTTTCCTTTCTCATTGATGACAGATTATCTCTTTATGAACACCAGTCTACGGTAAATCCCAACATGCCTCTGCGGTTGTCGGATCTTTACACGGTGAAAACAAAAGAGGTGCAGCTGGAACTGACGGCAGTGCTGTTGAATATCAACCGGAACCATAACCGGGAACTGATGGAAGCCTGTCAGGATCTGAAGGATTATGCGGAATACGTGGACAGAGTAAGGAAATATGCCGGAGAACAGCCTTTGTCAGAGGCAGTGGAATGTGCCATCACAGAGTGCATCCGGGAAGGGGTTCTGAAAGAATTTCTGGAGAAAAACCGGGCGGAGGTGAAGAAGATGAGTATATACGAATACGACCAGGAAAAACATATTCGGATGGAGAGACAGGATGCCTGGGAGGATGGAATAAAGGAAGGGGAAGTCCGTGGAGCAGAGCAGCAACTGAGCAAAATTATTAAAAATATGATGAAGAAAGGCAGAAGTATTTCCCAGATAGCGGAAGAACTGGGAGAAACAGAGGATCGGATACAGGAACTGATTGGAAAATATGATCTGGAAGGATAAAGAAGACATCGGGGCAAGAGAGAAAGATTTGGGAACAGAAAGACCATGAAAGAAGAAAAATTTACCTTTTTATCAGCAGATATCTATAATATTTAAGAAGCGGGACAGTGTGATTTATATAAATCGTGCTGTCCCGTTTTCATATAACAGAAATTTACAGAGGCCAAAGCTTATGTGCTGCTGCCCTGGCGGATAAGAGAGCACCGGTGGTTGAATAATATGTATAGTATTTAAACCAAAATCCTGCAATAAGCCCGATCATCGAAGCTTATATTGCAGGATTTTTTTCCTTTTGTTGACCGGTACGCCCGGAAACACAAAGGGTCTTCCTTTAAAATCCGCTGCAGTTCTTTTTCACTTTCCGCTAATGTTCCCCCCAGCACAGGATACCCGTCGCTGGCCAGCAGGATCTCGTCTCCGGATTTTACGGGATATACTTTTATCATGGAAGGGGCAATTCCCTGACCGTTTAAGACGGGATATCCGAAGGGAATGTTTTTGTTTTCAAAGGCCATCTGAAGTTTCAGGTTTTCTTCTATGGCTGTCCGGCCGGGATCTGCCGGGAGCTGGGCCAGTTCTTCGATGGTCTTTCCTTTTTGAAGCTCATATTCCAGACAAAAAGCCCTGAGTCCGGCGTTCAGCCGGTCGATTTCTTTTTCGTGGGTATATACCCTGCCGTTGACGGCGCACTGACAGTCTCCATAGGCCCAGATTTCACGACAGATATCGTTGTAGAGGATGATAGAAGCCCGAGGATAATCGGTGAACCGGAGAACTCCAGAATCAGAATTTCCGGTGCCGGCTTTCCTGGCCGGCATGCCGGAGGCAATGGCCAGCTGACGGTCAAGGAGGGAGAAAAATTCTTCCGGGGTCTGGGATTTTAGCTCTGCTCTCTGGATTTTCCCAAGAAAAGCCAAAAGAATGTCTTTGGCATAGCAGCCGCTGGTCTTGCCCTGCCAGAGATAGCGGCTCTTCGGAGTTACTCCGTCTATGACTGCAGCCATAAAGTTTCCTGTAAATAAGCCGTCTTCACAGGTTTTCAGACTGTTTTCTTTACCTTTTATAAATTGTTCAATGATTTTCATGATTTTCCCCATTCTATACATAATTCAATAAAATCCGGCATCTGGTGGCTGCCATCATTGACTTCAGTATAAGCAAAAAAGCAGAGCTTGTCATTATTTATGGATATACGGAATTCAGCCCTTCTGCCCCGTTTGGTTCTGGCTTCTTTTCTTTCATCTATGTATATGCTAAAATATTACCTGTCATTATAGATTTAATAACCGGAAATGAAAGAACAGGAGAACCATATATGGGGGAGAAGAAGTTTGCCGGAGCTCTTGCGCTGGCTATGATTGTTTTTGCAGTGATTATGGAAATCTATTCCTATAAAGTTATTCCGGATATGGAAACGGGCGTTTCCTCCTTTAATGATAACTGGACGATAAAAGAAGAAAACGGAGAAAGTGTGCAGGTGACGCTTCCGGTAAAACGTCAGGTGCCGGCGGGACAGGAACTGGTACTGGAAAACAGAATACCGGATAAATTTTATATGAATGGCGGAATTGTTTTCAGATCCAGACAGCAGGAAGTGGAAGTCTATATGGAGGAAGAGCTGCTCTATAAATACCCGGAGAAAGAATTGATAGGACAATCCCTTCCGGGAAATTGGAATTTTGTAATGCTTCCGAAAGATTGTGAGGGGAAAACACTGACAGTGAAGATCCGATCCCCATATCAGAAATTTTCCGGCCAGATAGGGGAGGTTTATTATGGAAACTATAGTGAGCTGCTGGATTTTATTATAAAAAAACAAACCCCGATATTCCGAATGGGGATTCTGATCGGAATTGCCGGAGCAGTCATAGAGGTTCTGGCAGTAGTTCTGCGAAAATACAGAATTTATTCTTATCAGGAACTGCTGGGCGGGCTGCTGATTCTGGCTTCGGTATGGTTGTGTGGCGAGTCTCAGATGCCTCTGGTGTTTCTGGGAGTAGAAGCGAAATACTATGTGACGATTATGGCGCTGCTGTTTTTGCTTATGTTTGTCTATGGATATCTTTATGTCAGATGGGGAAACATTCAGGGGAAAATCACAAGAAGATTGTTTTATTTCAGCGGTATAGCCGGAGCCGGAACCATGGGGCTGTCTGTGGCAGGTATCTGGGACCTTATGAGGATCATGCCCGGGATCCTGGTATTTGCAGGAGGAACTGTAGGATATGCTTTCTGGATACATCTCAGGGCTTTTCTGAAGAAAGAGGGAAGATACCTGGGATCGGAGACTGTCTGTGTGGGCCTGATCCTGGCAGCTGCGCTGGTGGAAATCTTGTTTTTTTATTCAAGATCTAACAATATAGCAGGGCCTTTTGTACGTTTGACCATGCTCTTATATGCTTTGAACCATTTTCGGATCGATCTGCTGGAGACTTATTACGGCTTGAGAGAAAGGGCGGAATTGGAGAAAAGGCTTCGCAGAAGCCAGGCAGAATTAATGACCAGTCAGATAAAGCCTCATTTTATTTATAATACTTTGAATTCGATCAGGGCTCTGGTACGGATCGATCCGGAAACCGCTTATAATACAATTTATGATTTTTCTACCTACCTCAGAGAAAATCTCAGATCTCTGGAGGATGTGGACGTGATCCCCTTTTCACAGGAACTGAAACATGTAAAGGCTTATGTGAATATCGAGAAGATCCGGTTTGAAGAACGAGTCCAGGTGGTGTTTGATATCCGGGAACAGAATTTCCAGGTGCCGCCTCTTTCTGTCCAGCCTTTGGTGGAAAATGCTGTTAAGCATGGGATATGTAAAAAAATTCAGGGCGGAACGGTCTGGATCCGCAGTTATAAGGAATCCGGAGATTATGTGATTGAGGTAGAGGATAACGGTATTGGATTTGACAGCAGCAATGTAGATGAAAAGAACCGGCAGAACAAATCTATGGGGCTGGAAAATATCTGCTTCCGGATACAGGAGATCTCAGGAGGCAGCATGGAGATTTTCAGCCGTCCGGGGGAAGGAACAAAAGTAGTACTGCGGGTTCCTGAAAAAAAGACTTCGTATTACGGAAAGGATGAGGACGGACATGAAAATAATCATAGTAGATGACGAAAGACTGGGAGTAAGGCAGTTCCAGATGGAAGCGGAAAGTGTGATAGGAACGGAGATCGCAGGCGCCTTTACCAATCCGGAAGAGGCATTGGAATATGCCAGAGAAAATCCGGTGGAAGCAGCCTTTCTGGACATCGAAATGCCGGTTATGAATGGCCTGGTCCTGGCTCAGAAGCTTCGGGAACTCATTCCGGGGATCGTGATTATCTTTGTTACGGGATATGAACAGTACGCCATGGATGCTTTCCGTATCAAGGCGGACTTTTATCTGACAAAGCCCTATGACCGGAAAGACATAGCGGAAGCTATAGAGCGGGCCAGACTGCTGTCTGCCAGACTGAAGAAGCGGGTATATCTGCGTACCTTTGGAAAATTCGATATGTTTGTAGATGGACAGGTGGTGCATTTTACAAATAATAAGGCGAAGGAACTGCTGGCCCTCTGTGTGGACCGCCGGGGAGGAAGTCTGACCATCTGGGAAGCCGTAGACAAGCTTTGGGAAGGACGGGAATATGACGACCGGGTAAAAAACCTGTACAGAAAAGCCATCATGAATCTCCGGCAGACTTTTGCAGAGCATGGACTGGCGGACATATTCAGCAACAACAGAGGGGAGTGCAGCATTGACTGCAGAAAGGTAGACTGTGATTATTACCGGCTGCTGGAAGGAGATGAAACTGCCAGGAGAGCCTGGCTGCTGACAAAAGAATATATGGGAGAATATTCCTGGGCTGAGGAAACCCAGGCCGTTTTGCTGTCCTTATGATTTTCTGCGAAAATCCGTATAGGTACAGCCCTTTGATGGGGGCAGGCTATAGTTTATATCTGCTCTGCCCTTTGTATAAAGGGGGCAATTAATTACATTTCATCACATCCCAAGATGTCTTAAAGATCTGTCCGAGTCGGACATTTTTCAATGATTAAAAATAGAAACATGCTTTTTATAGATAAAAAGTAACACTTCGGTAACACCGGGCAGAGTATACTTAAATGTCGTATATAAAAATCCTATAGCGACAAAAACAGAATACGAAAAGAAAAATCCGGAATCTGTAAAAAAGCGGCATATTTGCACGAAGGATTGTTTCGAATGCCCCAAAGGAGTCTGCAGACCAGGCGGAAAGGAGCATGGGCTACACCCTTTTCCTAACATTGAAAATATACGAAGATTCGTATATAATGAAGGTGAAAAATATCTGAAATAAAGGCGGTGTGAACATGAAAGATTATCTTTCTCTTAGGGAAGCGGCCCAAAAGTGGGGGGTGTCCGAAAGGAGAATTAACCAATATTGTACAGAAGGCCGAATAGCCGGTGCACAGCGGATCGGGAAAGCCTGGGCAATTCCTTCTAATGCACAAAAGCCCGGCGATCCCAGACGAATGCGTCAGCAGGGAAAAATTCCTCCGCTGCAGACATCTGCCGGCGGCCGGCTGAATCACGCAAACCTTATGCCCTTGATGAATACGGCATTTGTACCGGGAAATTGCCAGGCTGCAGCCCTAGCTATGACCCCGGGACCCCGGAGGGATATCGCTCTGGCAGAGTATCATTATTTCAGCGGACAGCCGGAGGCTGCAGCAAAAGAGGCTGAAGTGTATCTTACCAGCCCTGATATAGGGGCGAAACTTTCTGCCTGTCTGATCTATGCCTATGCCAATTTGTCTCTGGGACGTATTCCCCGGGCAAGATTTGCCCTTGATGAGCTGAATGCCGCCCTTGCTTCTGCTGGAAAGGAATCCCCAGAGTTCCGGGCTGCAGCGGCCTTTGTTGCATCGGCGGGGGCGGTACTTTTGCATCTGCCGATGCCGGATAAGCTGCCGGAGATTGAAAGCTTTCTGCCTCTGCTTCCGCCGGGACTGCGGGCCTTTGCTTTGTATGTACAGGCCCACTATCTCTATTTGAAAAAGGAATACAGCAAAAGCGCCGGGACGGTAGAGGCGACACTTGCTATGGGCGCCTCGGCTTATCCCATTCCTGCTATTTACCTGCACCTGGTTGCAGTGATGGACTATATGAGTCTGAAGCAGTCCGAACAGGCGCAAGGGCATCTTCTGACGGCATGGGAAATGGCCCGGCCGGATGATCTCATCGAGGGCTTTGGAGAACACCATGGGCTTTTAGGCGCAATGCTGGAAGCGGTTATAAAACCCAAATGGCCAGAAGATTTCAAAAGAATTATCGACATTACTTACCGTTTTTCTTCCGGATGGCGTAGAGTTCATAATCCTATAACCGGCCATGATGTAGCCGATGATCTGACCACAACGGAGTTTGCGATTGCCATGCTTGCAGCCCGTAACTGGACAACCCAGGAGATCGCAGAACACCTGAATATCTCCGTAAACACGGTAAAAAGCCATATCTCCGAGGCCATGCGGAAACTGAATGTAAGGAACCGGAAAAGCCTGAAACAATATATGTTAGAGTAAGAAAAATATCTGAAAAGCCTTTGGCTATCACCCATTTCGACGGGGAGAATGGGTGATGGTTTTTCCAGGATTTTCCCTGTATAATAAAAAAAGCTGCATTGTGGATACTGATAGAAAACAGTTGCCCGGAGGCCAGGTATTCTGTGATGGAAGAACGACGCTCTTTTATGAAAAAGGAAAAGAAACCATGATTGTGGAACCTTTGGTATGGAGGCTATCATACAGAACTATCGGAGAACCCGGAATACTGGAAAAGACGGAAATTTGCACTAAGGATCGCCTTGAACGCTTTCCTGAGAGCTGAATTCAGGCAGGAAAGCAGGCGGATATAACAGGGAGTGATGGGATGAAATTAAAAAAGGATTTGATTCTGCGGCAGATTGCAGGCCAGTATATGGTCATGCCAGTGGGGCGATTGTCTCAAATCTGCCAGCTATTACATATCAGTTCGTCAGCGGCCTTTATATGGAAGGTAATGGAAAAGGGAGAGTTTACTGAGGATTCCCTGGTAGAAGAAGCTTTGAAGGAATATACAGATGTGACAGACGAAGTCCTTCGCAGAGATATCCGTAAATTTATTCAGCTTCTTGACGACAACTATATGCTGGACTCGGGGAAACCTGAACCGATCATGGGAATGACAAAGATAAGGATGACTGAAAAAGAGCAAAAACGTCTTCAGGAGCAGGAAAAAAATGGCTGATTACAGAGAAACTATGAAATTGTTCAGCCAGATAAAAAAGGAGGCCTATGAAAAGTGCCGGCCTATCCAGGCGACCTTTGAACTGACTCCCAGATGCGGACTGGACTGTAAGATGTGTTATGTACATCTTCACCCGGAAGAAATCTCCAAATGCGGTAGAGGGAGAGAACTTACCGCCGCAGAATGGATCGAAATGGGAAGACAGGCTCAGGTGGCGGGTGTATTTTCCCTATGCATTACAGGAGGAGATCCGGTACTTCATCCGGAATTTGAAACCATATGGAAAGAACTTTCCAGAATGGGGTTTCGGATAACCTTACAGACAAATGCTTATTCCATTACAGAAAGACTGGAAAAATTATTTTATGAATATCCGCCCCAGGAAGCGAAGATTACTTTATATGGTTCTAACGACGAGGTCTACCGAAACGTATGCAGGGTGGAAAACGGATTTACAAAAGTAAATGAAGGAATCCAGAAACTTAGAAATTTGAATATCCCTATTCAACTGGTAACTACTTTTGTAAAACAGAATATCGAGGATAGAGACAATATCTTTAAATATGCGATAACAAACAGGTACCGCTGGTATTACAGTACCTCCTGCTATCCATCACTGCGAGGTGCTAATACAAATGCGAGAGAGTGTGCCTTGAGCGTATATGACTTGGGGTGCAGTGAGGAGACTGCAAGAGAGTGGAATGAAAAGCCGGCTATGAAGGCAGACAAAAAGCCTTGTGAATATTGTTCAAGTTATCGGACAGGTTACAATATCACTTGGGATGGATATATGAGGTTTTGCCTGTTTCTGGATGATCCTAAAATAGATGTACTGGAGAGTACTTTTGAAAAGAACTGGATGAAATTACAAGAATATAGCGAAAGTATTCGATGGCCAGAGGAATGCTATATATGTCAAGTACGTGATAAATGTAGAAAATGTATAGCAGGTTTGGCATGCAATAGTGGCGGAATTGGAAAAAGAGGAAAAGGGTACTGCGAGAAAATTACACAGATATTAAAATTATATTAATAAAATAAAGGAGATAAAAAATGCCTTACGAAGAAATTAATGGAGAAATTATGGTAATGTCAAATGATGCGGAACCGGGATTATCAGGTACATCTACTGATTATAACGGGGCAGACAGTCACACATTCGAAGTAAGATGGGTTTATCCAGGCGGAATTTCAAACTTGAACTGGCATGCGCTTGATGATAATTATCAAATTACTAATATTGCAGAAAATACTGGTATTGCAAGAGAAGAAAAAATAAATAGTATAAATGGTATAGTGTATGGCCACGTTAGAGATTTATTAACCATTGAAGGCTGGGATGATTTTTATGACCATTATAGCGAATGTGTAACAATTCGAATGTAAATTATGATATATCAATTGATTTCTACGTTTGAGATAAGAGAGACGAGTTATTTATGGAAAGAATGGGAGCCTTTTTTGTGTAAGCAAATAAAAACAGCTAATCTTGGTATATCTATATCAGAGCAAATAAATATGGTATATGGTCTTGATATTATAGAAAACCAACCAGGTAAACCGGTATTGAAAGCAAATAACAGTCTTTTATGTGTGAATTCTCATTGGACAGAGGCAAAAATAACATCGTTTGATGGTAATAAAGGAGACATTTATAAACTTCTTAATGCGCTTATAATGACCCATTTGTCAGCTTATCAAACAATTGAAGCACATGCTTCTTTAATTGATGTTGGCGGAAAAGGCCTTATGTATCTTGGACCGTCTGGTATTGGAAAAACTACACAGGCCGAATTGTGGGGAAAGTATCGTAATGCAACAATTATAAATGGGGATATGGTATTTATAAAGAAGGAAGGAAATCGCTTCTATGGCTGCGGATCTCCATGGCATGGATCTTCGTCATACTGTCTGAATAGAAAAGTACCGTTATATGCACTGATTGTTCTTAAGCAAAGCAAAGAGAATTCTATACGCAGGCTGACAGGATTTGAAATGGTCTCTGAAGTAATGAACAGTGTGTTTTTCCCGACATGGTATGAAAAAGGACATGAGGCAGTATGCAAGATTTTGGATACTCTGCTCCAATCTTTGCCTATTTATGAATTGTCATGCTATCCGGATGAGAATTCGGTAAAATTTACGGAAGAAGCTATCTTTGGAAGATGAATTATAAATATATAGACCAAATAAATCATAGGTAAACTATAATAATAACTTTTAAACTGTAAAATTAAGGCAACATAATGTGGAAAGTAACTATCGATTCCAGATATTATATCTAGATTTTAAGTTAACGTAGCCTAAATGCAGAATTAGTTGTGACTAGTTACCTGGCTGATTCATTATGTGCTTTAGAAATCTCATTCCTGTATTCGGGGGAAATGCAGAATATGGGAATGGGATTTTTATGTCTGC
>ERZ1090861.405-NODE-405-length-26659-cov-8.123064_pt1 | contig 26659 bp, 16 predicted proteins | sample MGYA00478482_ERZ1090861 | MGnify/ENA primary metagenome ERZ1090861 (study PRJEB33644, sample SAMEA5815744) | chicken gut metagenome | biome: Chicken; feature: Gastrointestinal Tract; material: Caecum | place: Ireland | collected 2019-01-01 | study: A study of the... | reverse complement strand
ACATCGCTCAGTGTCTCGTGGGCTCGGAGATGTGTATAAGAGACAGCTTCCGCCCGGGTTTGCCAGGTCCGCATCCATTCGCCGTCTCCCCAATCGTACGAGCCGAACAGGCCGACCTTTTTCCCCTGCAGGCCGCCTTCGATCGAGGCGAAAAAGGGCTCAAATTCACCCTCTTCCAGCTCCTCCGCGCCCATGGCGGGGCAGCCGAGCAACAGCACGTCGCTTTCCAATACGGACGCGCCGGCCTCCGCCACGGGTAGGACCTCTGCGGCGGCGCCGGCCGCCTTGACGCCGTCGGCGACGGCGGACGCCATCGATTCGGTATTACCCGTTCCGGACCAATACACAATACGGATCATAAGATACACTCCTTTGTTCATGAATTGTCTAACCGGTGATCCCGGTTCAGATGACTCGAAAGATCGTCGCGAGCGTTTTTCCTTCCCGCAGCTTGCTGCAGATGCACTCCGAACAGCGGCGGTATTTTGCAAAGAGCCTGGCCTTCTTCTCCGGTTCGGAATACACCTTCCAGTAACCGGCCAGGCATTCCCGCTCCCTGTCTCCGCGGATGAACCCCAGCACGTCGTCCAGCGGATACCCCAAAAACACCCCGATCTCATGCGGGAATCCGGTTCCGCCGCACAGCCGGCAGCGCAACTGCAACAGCGCTTCGCCGACGCTGCGATACGCATACCCGCAGGAGCGCAAAAAGGCTGCGTTGGCCTCGTCAAACAAAATCTCCTGCAGGCGCGGCAGATGAAACACGTATAAAAGATTTTTGCCGCCAGATCGCCCGATCACGGCAAAGCGGAACCCGCGCTTCGCAAAACAAAAACGGACGTCCGCCAGGGCGCGGAACGCCTCCCGGTCGATCCGGAACAGGCTGGCCGCCTTCAATCCCGCGAACGTGATTCCGCAATGGTAACCGAGTGCATATTCCGCTTCGCTCATAGCCCCTCCCGATCGGTGCGTCTTTTCTACCATCAGTATAAGAAAAAATCGTTCCGGCTGTCAACAATAATTAACTTCGGTAAACTAATTTTTCCGAAAAATACCGCGCGAAAAACGGCGGGAAAAGCTCCCGCCGTTCAGTTCGGCTTCTTTATTCGCCGCGTTTCAGTTCCCAACTCCGGCTCTGCCGCTGCAATTCGCACATCCCGGCATACGCCCCGCCCTGCGCCGGCAGCTGCGCAGGCGCCCCTTCTTCCGTCACCGCACCGCCCGCCGGCAGACTGCGGAATGCGGCATTCTGCGCCGAACGGATGATGAGCGTAATTCCGTGGTAATGGCGGATGGGCAAACGACAATCAATTAACCAAGATTTATTCCGCTTGCTCGTCGGAGCGTGCACGCGCCGACCCAGCCATCATCTTTTCGAATTCTTTTTTCCAGCCCTGTTTTTTCCAGCGGATAAGATACGCCGTGCCGCGGAACAATTCGTCCACCGCGAAGGCGATCCACATTCCGTACAGGCTCCACCCGAGAACGGCGACAAACAGATACGAGAGGCCGACGCTGAAGACCCAGCAGGACGCGATGGAACAAATGGTTGTAAAGCGGACGTCGCCCGTCGCGTTCAGACCGTTCTCTCCGACGTGGTTCATCCCCCGGCCGAATTCGACCGCAATATCGATGACAAAGACGAGCGAAAAAGCGAGGATGCTTTCATCCGCGCCGAAAAATAAGCGCAGGAACGAGCGGCCGAAGATCATGCACAGGACCGAAAGCGCCATATTGCAAAGCAGAACGATTTTCAGATCCTGCCGGTGTATCCGGTCGGCGCGCTCCGGATCCCCCATCCCGCACAGCCTGCCGACGATGATGGCGTTTGCCTGGCCGATCGAATAGCCGAATTTGTAAACGAACTGCGTGATTTGTTGCAGGTATGTCTTTGCCAGATATGCCGCCTGCGGCAAACGTGTACAGATCGACGTCGTGACGATTTGCGACAGAGAATAAAAGATCTGCGAAATTCCCGCGGGGACGCCGACCTGAAATATTTTTTTCGTAAAGGTCCGGTCGAGCCTTGCGGCGGCGGGAATTTTTTTTACACGGAGAAAAACCAATCCGATGGCCGTAAAGACGACGGAAGAAGCCACGGAAATCAAAGAAAGCGCGAGCACCGCAGACTCTGCGGGGATCTTCAGCACAAACAGAGAGAACACCACACCGGCAATATTGACGACGTTCGTCGCTAGGCCGGCGATAAAACCGATCTTGGTGTGTCCGTAACAGCGCAGGCAGGAGATCGCGTCGTTCCCGACCGACCAGACCACCAATTCTGCCATACGCCATTTGAATATGGCGAGCGCGTGCGGCTGATAGACGGCGTATTCCTCCTTGTTCATTCCCATGAACTTCAAAAGCGGCCCGGACGCAGCCAGCCCGATAAGGGCCACCGCCAGCGCAAAGATCAGCGAAAGAATCAGCGAGGTACCTACGATTTTTTTGCAGTCGTCGTACGCCTTTCTCCCCAAATACGCGCTCAATAAAATGGCCGCCCCCGTACCGATCAGCATCACAACGGTCTGCAGAAAGGAAAAGCCCGTTGCCGCAATCGTGATCGGGACGACCAGAAAGCCGTCCATGTACCTCCTCGCCGCAATCGTCTGCACAAAGGATATCAGCAAACTGCTGATCATGTTCAGAAAAATCGGCAGAGACAGCCGAAACAGCGACAGCTTTCCCTCGTCCGTTTCAACTGACAACAGTTCTTTGTCGATCCACTTTTTTCCGCCGCTCATTCTTCCGCGTACCGCCGAAAACAATATTTGCCGCCGGGGCGCCCGGCAGCCTTCATTATACCGCGGCGGCACGCGCAAAGTCCATCGGCAAAATTTGCAAAAAGCTATAAAATATTGACGCGCGTTTCGGCCTTTGCGCCATTTTGATTGACATTCGTACTGTTTCAGTGTATAAATTGTGTATGGAAATGATCGCTTACGCGCGGACGCCAGATGGCTCCACCGACGGAGAATCGGAAAATTATCTCGATATTCATAACGCCGGCATCCACTGCTATCGGGGAACAGACGCGCCGCGCATCGTGCGCCCGAAAGGAAGAAAGGATTTTCAGCTCCTCTACGTGCACGGCGGAAAATTGCTGATCCAAGAGCCGAACGGTTCTGCCTTTACGGCAGATTCGCACTGCATCCTCTACGCACCGTACGAGCCGCAGGATTACCAATATATTCCCGGGGAAGACAGCGAAATCTGCTGGATCCACTTCAATGGCGTATTTGCCGAAAGAATCCTGTGCGACGTAAATCTGCGCGAAAAAATCACAGCCGTGACAAGAGACGAATCGGCTCTGCAGCTTTTCAAAAAAATTATTTTCACGCTGCAGAGGAAGGAGAGCAATTACACGGCTCTTTGCAACTCTTTCTTTTTGCAGCTGCTTTGCGTGTTGTCTGCAAACGCGGTCGAAGTGACCGGAGACAAAAACGCCACGGCTGCGGCAAAGGCGCACAGCAATCGCTGCTACAAAGAAATTTTTCCCGCCATTGCATATATCCATGAAAATCTGCACCAACATTTCACGCTTGAATTGCTGGCAAATATCTGCTGTCTTTCCAAACCGACCTTTATCCGGACTTTTACAAAAGCCGTCGGCATTTCGCCGATCGCCTACGCCATCAAGCAAAAATTGGACTCTTCGCTGTATTATCTCATGGAAACCAACCTTTCCATCGCCAATATCGCCGACAAATTCGGCTTTGAAAGCCCGTTTTATTACAGCGCGTTGTTCAAAAAACGGTACGGCTGTTCCCCGTCCGCATACCGAAAACATGCGGAACTCTGATCGGCGCCGCCCCCTTCAAATCATGCTTTAAAATTCTACGCAAAAAGCCATCGCCTTTTCGGACGGTGGCTTTCATCGCATTGAACGGGGTGTTTGCTGTTGTTTGCTACCGAACCCGAAAAAGGCAGTTTTCGAGCGTTTTGGTCAGTCCGAAAAATGGCTTTTCAAATTCTTGCAGCAAGTCAGGATGAAAGTCAAAAAAATAGCAAAAAGTGTTTGCTACCGTGTTTGCTATTGATTTTGTGTTTTTCCTTGGTTGTGCAAAACGGTGTTAAAAATAAAGAAAAAACCACAATATCTTGTGGTTTTCCTGTGGAGCTGTTAGCGGGATTTGTAAGGAGCGGCGAAAGCGCGACGGAACAGCGATTGTTCGCCGCAGGCGCAATCGCGTCACGTTATTTCGGCAATCCCGCTATCGCGACAAAAGAAAAACACCGAAAATTTGTTTCGGTGTTTCGATCCTGGAGCTGATAGCGGGATTTGAACCCGCGACCTCGTCCTTACCAAGGAAACGGTCAACCTCGCTCAAAGGAATAACTCTACCTTTTTTCAGACAGCAAAAACCACAAGATATAGTTGTTTTTTTATTATCATCCTACTACCACGAAACATTTGCAAACTTCTTGATTGCGTTTTTGTCTGCAAATGTTTGCAAATATCTCGTTTTAGACCGTTTTATAGCGGTTTAGAACGGTAGGTAGAGTTATTCCTTATTATATATGTCATTTTTCCTGTTGGTTTTACTATATCAAACTTTTCGGTGAAAATCAATATATTTTAGAAAGTTATAGACAAAGTAAAAGGCGCAAGCAAAAGCGCAATTCCCATAGGGAATAAAATCAAAATAAAATTCATAAAGGAATTGCACTTTCAAGCGAGAAAAAGAGCGATCTTTCGGAAACGATAGATCGCTTTTTTTGTGAGAGATTTTCGGCTCAAAGTCAAATATTGGGGTGAAGGTAAAGAAAGAAAAAAATCTGTAATCAAATAAATTTATCTTAGCGGCGTGAAATCGTACGATTTCACGCCGTAGCCTTTCCATAAACGCAAAGTATGCGGTTTCGGAAGTTGTTGAAATTCCTGTACCCGTAAGCGATTCTCTTCAAGACCTTAATGTTGTTGTTCATTCCTTCGGTAAAGGCGTTGGTATAGCGGTATTTAAACGAGTTGAGAATTGATTTACTCCAATTGTGCATTGCCGTGATACAGTCCTTGAACTCAGGGATCTCTGTCTGCTCTGCCGCCAGCAGAAACTCTTTGAGCCTCTTTGCTGCTTCTGCGTAGGTCGTACTGTCTTTGAATGCATAAAACATCTCCTTCAGTTGCCAGGCATGATACAGATCTGTATTCTGGTTGAGCATATATTTCAATACAAGTCCGTCCTCAACCTCAAGTTTTTCCTGATATGCAAGCAGTATGTATTTATTCCTCTTAAAGTGCAGTCTCTTATTTTTTGGAAATTGTTTCTGTACTCGCTTTCGCACCTTCTCCACTGCCCATATCACCTGCCTCACCCAATGATATTTATCTGTTACAAGCACGGCGTTCGGAAATAACAACGATATGTCCCTGTAATCTTTCCACATGTCACACACGAATACCTTTACTTTTTCTCTCTCGGCACGGGAATATCGCCTGAAGTACTCCCTCATTTGCTCCTTCTTCCTGCTCGGCAGGATATTTACCACCTCTCTGCGCGCGATATCCGTAAGAATACAATTGTATTTCTCCCCACCCGTGTTTCCCTTGAATTCGTCTATTCCTAATACCTCCGGTAACTGCGGACGAGTAGGATATGCGCACAATGCAAATATTCTCATGACTGTGGCAGGGGATACATTGTGCACGGCTGCAATATTCTTGCAACTCATCGTTTTGGACATGGAATTGAGGATGGATAAATACACCCTCTGTGTAAAATGGCAGTAACGGGGCAGGAATGCATACTTCTCAGAAAATCTCTTCCCGCAATGTTTACACACATATCTGCGCTTGCGCAGTATGAGATAGCAGGGTTTGCCGTGAAAACTGAGATCTTTGATCTTCTGCATTCTGTAATCGTGGATATGCAGCACTGTATTTGCACAGGAAGGGCAAATCTGTTGAGCTTTCTCTGTTGAAAGGAATATGTAGGTCGCATCATCCTTTTTTTCAATTTTATCCACCGAAACGTTTGCGATGCCGAGCAGCTGTGTGGTATAATCTTTATGAAGCATAGTTGAATATCTCCTTGGATGTTTTGTGGTAAATTCATTTTACAAGAGATTTTCTTTCTATGCTTCTTTTTTTCGTGCCATTATACAAAAAATGTTGAAGCAAGTTCCCTCACCCCAACATTTATTATAGAGCCTTTAATTTTAGCATATATCCGTTCAGAAAGCAAGGCACTGCAAAAGCCTTTTCCGAATTCAAAAATGCCCCATGCAGTCCTTCCTCTGCATGGGGCACACAAATCCGGCTATCTGTTTAATTCTGCTCCGCGATGTCGTAACGGAGATATTCGGAGGCGTCGGCGTCCAGCGTCAGTTTGAGGCCGTCGGCGTCGGGATCGGTGCAGACCGCGGAGGAAAGCGCCCTGCCGTTGACAAAGATCTCCACCGAAAAGCGATCGCAGACGATCTCGATCTCCGTCTTTGCCGCGCCGTCGAAGGGCATGCGTCGGATGCCTGCCAGCGAATCCGCGTCCCGCTCCGCGCCCTCGATCGGCCCGCCCGCGAGCGAACGGTCAAACACCCACTCCCCGCCTTGCAGGGAAAAGCGGACAAAGCGGTCCCCTTTTCTGCGCAGATCGACGGAGAATGCGCGCAGGTTTTCGGCCGTGACCTTGACCGCGCCGACGATCAGGCGATCCTGCACCGCGCGCGCATCCGCGCGGCGCACCGCCTCGCGCCCCGCATATACGGGCTGTTGGAGCAATTTTCCGTTTTCGGCGCGCAGTTTGCGCGGCACCGTCAACTGCCCCGCCCAGCCGTAGCGCGCGGTGGGGTTGGAGCGGTCCCACATATCCAGCCAGCCGATCATCACGGGCGCGCCCGCAAAGGTCTGCGGCGCGTAAAAATCGAAACCGTAATCGAGGATATCGGCCTTGCCTTCCGCCGCAAATCCCCTCTGCACGTCCAGCACGCCGAACTGCGCAAAGGTGGAATGGATGTTGCGGTGCTTGCTCCCCTCTGCGGGCTGAAACTGCTCGGAACAGAGCAGCAGGCCCATGTCGTCGCGGTAATCGGGGCATTCGGTCATTTCGCCGGGACCGTCCTGCCCGCGGACGTCGAACACGAACTCCCACGAAAACAGATCGGAGGAGCGGAACAGCAGGATCCTGCCCTTGCCGCCCTTCTTTTTTGCAGCAACGACGCAATAGAACGCGCCGTCCTTGACGAACACTTTGGGGTCGCGGAAATCCTGCGGGCAGTACTCGGGCGGAAGTTCCTTTTCGCCGATGACGACGCCGTGCTTGACAAAGTGCACGCCGTCCTCACTGGAAGCGAGGCACTGCCGCTGGCGGATGTTTTCTCCTCCCCCGTTTTCGCAAAATCCCGTGTACAAAAGCCACAGTTTATCCTGCCAGACGATGGCGCTGCCCGAAAAACAGCCGTCCTCGTTCTCGTCCGGATACAGCGCCACGGGAAGCCGCTCCCAATGGGTGAGATCGCGGCTCTTGACGTGCCCCCAGTGCATGGGGCCCCATTGCGCCGCGTGCGGGTAATACTGAAAAAACACATGGTACTCACCGCGGAACAGCACGAGGCCGTTCGGGTCGTTGATCCAGCCCGCTTCGCCGTTGATATGAAATACAGGTTGTCCTTGCATGTCCGTCATATGCTTCCGCCTTTGCGCCGCCCGAACGGGCGGCGCGCCTGTTTTAATAATAACACTTCCTTTAACCGTTTGCAAGTTGATTGACGGCAGTTTCCCATGGCATATGGTATTCCTGCGGCGCACCCGTCGAAGACGTGGTCGCATTCAGTTGTAGGACGTCATACCGTTCGAAAACGACGGGCACCGTCTCGTAGTAGGTCACGATGTCGTCGAAGAACACCACGCCCCAATTTTCGCCAGGCTCGTCGCAGATCTCGATGTACAGCGTCTGTCCCAGATAGTCGGACAGGTCGGCGACGTACGTCGTCATCGTCGCAAGGCGGCTTCCTGCATCCACATGCGGGAACAGGGCGTCGTCGTTCAAAAATTTGGTGTTGGCATATTCCGCGATGCACGTTCCGTCCGCCGTGTACACTTTGAGCACGGCGGTACGCCCGCCCATCTTGAAGGAAATGCGCCCGCTGCCGCCCAGCGTAAACGTCTCCGAACGCAGGGAATAGCCGCTCGGCTCGTCGCTGTTTGCCTGCCAGCCGTCAAAATGATACTGCCCGACTTTGTTATACGGGATCTCTTCGTTCCAGAACACCGTCTCCTCTCTAACCGCCGAGGCATTCACCGTGCCCGATGTAACCGTCCAGCCCGTCAGGTCGCCCGTTTCGAATCCGCCGTTGTAGAGGCGGTACTGATAAGTATCGGCAATTTCCAGCGTGACGGTGTATTCGAGCGTCGCCGTGCCGCTGGATGCGGTAACGCGGAACAGGTATGTTTTGGGGGTCGCCGAAAGCCCTTCGTCCGCAAACACCACGGTGTAACGGGAATTTTCGTCCAGTTCGAGCGCGCCGTCCTTGCCGTCCAGCGTGACGGTGTACGTCACATTCTTGCCGTCGGGAATGAGGATGTAGTCCGCAAAGTTCACAGTGAACTGTTCTTTGTCCGCAATGTCGCTGTCGTTGACGTCAAAAGCCTTTGTGATGCTGTCGCCGTCTTTGAGCGCGATGTCGTTATCCGCAAAGTTGAGCGTGACGGTAAACGTGGGCGCGGGCAGATCGGTGACGGTATGGTTTGTATCCGTCAGCGTGACCGTAACGGTGAACACGAGCGTGCCCGCCGCGTTCGGCGTATATTTGAGCGCCGTCCCTTCGATCTGCGCGCCTTCGCCCGCCGTGATCGCATACGCATAGGTGAACCTGCCCTGCTCCTCCGCCTGCGGGAGGGAGACGGACACCGTCTGCCCCTGCCAGTCGGCGTAGGCGTACGTCTGTTCGATGTCTTCAAAGGCGGGAAGTTCGGTCGTGTTGGTCACGGTCACGGTGACCGCAAACTGCGCGACGGTTTCCCCGTTCACCTGCACGGCGTAACGGACTGTATACACGCCGCTCGCCGTCGCCGTCAGGTTGAGCCCGTCCGCCGTCAGTCCCTGCCCCTCGACGGTGCCGACAAAGGTATACTGTACCCCCGCGACGCCCTGCGACAGGACGATGGGCAAAACGGAAACGGTGTTCCTGTCTTTGAGATCGATCGCCGCGTCGGTATCGAGGTAGCGCGCAAAGGTCAGGTCGGTATAGGCATCGCCGGGCTCCTCGTCATACCAGGTGACGAACGCATCCAGATACAGACTGCGGAAATTGCCGCCGTCCTCGTTGTCCACCGCGCGGATGAATACCGTCCTGCCCTTATATTCGGACAGATCGAGTTTATAATCGTTGAGCCTGAGCGCGGCGGCGGGGTCGGCGAACAGCACGTTGCGCACCTGCGCGAGCACCTGTCCTTCGCCCTCCTCGCTGTATTCCACCACTTCGAGATACACGTTGCGCAGCGTCTTGCCTTCGTTGGGGCGCATGGAGCCGAGTTTGAAGGTGATCCAGCCGCTGCCGCCGACGACAAAGTTGCCGCTTTGCACCGTTTCGGTGCCCCCGTCGATGCCGACGTAATAGAACCCGTCGTTGTTGGATTCGTACTGTTCCCAATAGGTCTCATTTTCGCTGAACGTGCCGTTCATGCCCGTCCAGCCTTCCTTGTCTTCCAGCGCGCCGCCCGCGAGGCGGTAGGCGGTGGAATCGATGACCCAGACGGTATAGGTGTACGTCACCGCCTTGTCTTCGCCGTAGGTCGCCGTCACCGTGAACGTGACCTTCTGTTTGGCATCTCCGAATGCGCCTTCGACGGTATACAGATACTTTCCTTCGGACGCTTCGACGGGCTTTCCGTCCACCGCATAGGAGAGGACGTTGTGCGCGTTCGCAATGTTCGCGGCGAGGTCGACGACATAGTCGCCCGCATAGAGGTCGACGACTCCGCCGATCTCAATGGCGTTCTCGATCGCCTTGGGCGTGCTGTCCGTGACATTGACGGTGACGGTGAAGGAAGTCTCCTTGACCACCGACGTCCCCGCCAAGGTCGCCCGCACCTGCACGGTGATGACCAGATCGCTCACCGCGCCCGTCGCGGTATAGGTGAGCGTGTCGCCCGAAACGGATGCGCCGCTCGTTTCGACGGCGTATTCATAGGTGAACGACGTGCCGCTCGGTTCGGTCTTTGCAAAGGTATAACTGCCGCTCTGCGCCTCGAAATAATCGAAGGAAATGCTCCCGTTTTCAAAGGCTGGCGTGCCGACGGTCACCGTCACCGTGAAGGTGACGTTCACCTCTCCGCAGGTCAGCGTGACGGTGGCCTCGCCCTCGGAGACCGCCGTAATCGTCAGCGTGCCGTTCTCCACCGCCGCAGAGGCGACCCCTGCCGCGTTCGACTGCGCCGTCACTGTGTTGCCGTACGCCGTGATATAGTCCGCGACCTTGAACGTGCGCGAAGCGTTGTACGCCAGTTCGAAGGTCTCCCCGTCCTTCACTTTGACGGGCGCCTTGCGTGCGGTGACCGACGTGATCGTCAGATCGCCCGTCACCGTCACTTTCTCGCCCGGCTGTTTCTGTTCACCGCCGACCTGCCAGGCGACAAACTCGAAGTTTCCGTCGGCGGGCTGTTTTGCCGCGGGCAGAGTGAACTCGCTCCCGCCGCGCACCTGCGTGGGCTCCCCGTCCACCGTCACCGTATAAGTGCGGTATACCGTCACCGTGAAGGTGACGTTCACGTCCACGCAAGCCAGCGTGACGGTGGTCTCGCCCTCGGAGACCGCCGTAATCGTCAGCGTGCCGTTCTCCACCGCCGCAGAGGCGACCCCTGCCGCGTTCGACTGCGCCGTCACTGTGTTGCCGTACGCCGTGATATAGTCCGCGACCTTGAACGTGCGCGAAGCGTTGTACGCCAGTTCGAAGGTCTCCCCGTCCTTCACTTTGACGGGCGCCTTGCGTGCGGTGACCGACGTGATCGTCAGATCGCCCGTCACCGTCACTTTCTCGCCCGGCTGTTTCTGTTCACCGCCGACCTGCCAGGCGACAAACTCGAAGTTTCCGTCGGCGGGCTGTTTTGCCGCGGGCAGAGTGAACTCGCTCCCGCCGCGCACCTGCGTGGGCTCCCCGTCCACCGTCACCGTATAGGTGCGGTACACCGTCACCGTGAACGTGACGGTCACGTCCCCGCAGGTCAGCGTGACGGTGGCCTCGCCCTCAGAGACCGCCGCAATCGTCAGCGTGCCGTCCTCCAGCGTCGCCGTCACTTTCTGCCCGTCGCCGCTTTGCGCCGTCACTGTGTTGCCGTACGCCGTGATATAGTCCGCGACCGCAAATTCGCGGTCGGTCCCGCAGGCAAGTTCAAAATCGATGCCGTCTTTCACCTTGACAGGCTGATCGGGAACGGGATCGGCTTCGTCCTCTCCGCAGGCCACAAACAAGGTGCCCAGCGCGGCGCACAGGAGCGCCGCCAGAATGACGGACAGCACATTTTTTGCAAACCGTTTCATCTTTTCTCCTCTTTCCATAATTTTCCGCAATGCGGTTCAAAACGCACAGGCCGAAGCCTGCGTCATTTGCTTTGAAAGGTACGCCGCCGCGAGCGGCCCGAACTGTTTTCGGGCGGCACAGCCGTACGGCTGTGCCGCCCGCGCGATGCGTCAGTCTGCTTCGTTCAAGCGGTTGACCGCCGTTTCCCAAGGCATATGATATTCCTGCGGCGCACCCGTCGAGGATGTGGTCGCATTCAGTTGCACGACGTCGTAGCATTCGGACAGCACGGGTGCCGTCTCGTAATAGGTCACGATATCGTCAAAGAACACCACGCCCCAGTTTTCGCCCGGCTCGTCGCAGATCTCGATGTACAGCGTCTGTCCCAGATAGGCGGACAGATTGGCGACGTACGTCGTCATCGTCGCAAGGCGGCTTCCTGCGTCCACATGCGGGAACAGGGCGTCGTCGTTCAAAAATTTGGTGTTGGCATATTCCGCGACGCACGTTCCGTCCTCCGTGTACACTTTGAGCACGGCGGTGCGCCCGCCCATCTTGAAGGAAATGTATCCGCTTCCGCCCAGCGTGAACGTCTCCTCCGAACGGAGGGTATAGCCGCTCGCTTCTTCGCCGCCGGCGCCCCAGCCGTCAAAATGATACAGGCCGACTTTGTTGTACGGGATCTCTTCGCCCCAGAACACGCTCGCCGCACTGATCGCCGCAGACGCATTGATGCTGCCCGTGACCCTCCAGCCCGTCAGGTCGCCCGTCTCGAAGCCGCCGTTTTTGACCTGATATTCCGACTCGACGGTCGGTTCGGGCAGGATATCCTGCGCCAAAGCCGCCTCGGCGGGGACGTCGTCCGCGCTCTCGTAATAGGTGATGAAACTGTCCGCCGTGATCAGCCCCCAATCGCTCGTCGCCTGATCGGTGATGCGGATGCGGATGCGCGTGCCGAGTTCGATGCCCAGCGCCGTGAGGTCGGCTTTGTAGAAGTTCATGTTCGCGAGGAAACTGTTGACGTTCAGCGAACCCGTCCCGTTGTCGAGGAACCCTTGGTTCCAGAAGCGCGCGAGTTCTTTGCCGCTGTTCGCATCCAGCACCGAAACATAGCACTGCGCGGGGTTCTTGCCGCCGCCGAGGCGGAAGGTGATCCAGCCGCACCCGCCGAGGGTGAACGCGTCGCTCGTGAGCGTGCCCGTGCCGCCTTCATTGTCGATGCCCGTGAACAGATACCTGCCCTTTTTGTTATACGGGAAGTTCTCCGCCCACCAGCCGGAGGCATCGGACACGACGCCGATGTTTCCTTCCATCGTCCAGCCCGTCAGGTCGCCCGTTTCAAAGGTGCCGTTTTTGAGTTGGTATTCGTTGTCCGGCTCGTACTCGATCTCGACCTTCAGTTCATAGGCTTCCGAAGAATACATAAAGGTCGGGCGGCTCTCGTAATAGGTCACCACGCTGTCGAGCACCATGCAGCCGAGATCGTTGGCGGCGGTGTTCATGTCCACCGCCTCGATGTACATTTCCTTGCCGAGGTATTCGCTCAGATCGGCGTAATACTGCACGAGGTTGAGCAGTTTCATCCCGTTCTCCACATACGGGAACTGGAAGTCTTTGTACTTTTCGTTGGTGAACCGCGCGATCTCGGTCTCGCTTCCGTCCTCTTCCACGAGCATGAAGCGCAGATAGGTCAGCGAACCGTTCATGCACCCGCCGAGTTTGAAGGAAACATATCCGCATCCGCCCAACGTGAACACCGCGGAACGCATCCGCCCCGTCGCTTCGGGCTTATAATAGCCGTAATGGTACTCGCCGTCGCGGTTGTAGGTGATGTTTTCGTTCCACCACACGTCGGACGCGTTCACGCCCGCATTGGAAAACGCCAGGCCTTCGGTGACCGTCCAGCCCGCGAGCGAGCCCGTTTCGAACCCGCCGTTGGCGATCTGGTACTGCGTGCCTTCCGCTTCCGTCTCGTAGATGCGCACCTTGTCGTAGACGGCGCCCGCCGTCTGCTCGCCCTCTTCGCTGTATGTGCGGATGTCGTCCACCGAGATGTACCCGTAATAATAGGAACGGTCGTTGTCGACGATGCGGATGTACAGTTCTTCGCCAAGGTATTCGCTCAGATCGAGATAATAGGTGTAGTAGTTATCGGTATTGTATACGCCCGAGGCATACTGCGCGGGATTGACGTACGCCGTGGTATGTTTGAGGAAATATTCGTTTTCCTGTTTGGCGATCATCGCGTCGTCCGAGGCGCGGTACACGCCCACATAGCAGCGTTCGCCGACCGGTTTTTCGGCGCCGTTGTCCCCTTCGTATTTGGTCGCGCCGCCCGCGATCTTCATGGAGATCGTGCCGTCGCCGCCCAGGATGAAGTTCTCCGAACGCAGGACGCCGGTAAACGAGTTGGGGATGCTGTCGTCAAATCCCTTGCCGTACAAATGCCAGTTGCCGGACTGCCCGATGGCGATCTCGTTGTGGTTGGCATCCTCCTCGAACGAGAAGGTGCTCTTGGTCGTCACGTTGTCTTCGCCGAACGCGTTGCCGCTCTCGACCGTCCAGCCCGTCAGATCGCCCGTCTCGAATCCGCCGTTGGCGAGGCTGTATGCGCTCTCGTCGGGCGCCTCTTCCTCGCCGTCGGAACAGGCAGCAAACCCGAACACAAACGCGAGGCTGAGAAACACTGCCAGAAATTTTTTCATGCTCTCCCCCCTCCTCATGCGTCCTGAATGCTGCCCGTATTGCCGTAATAGGCGGGCGTGACCGTTTCCGAATACGCCGAACCCATGCGGTAGATCTGCAAGTTCGTCACCGTCAGCGAACAGTTTTCCGCAAAGAAACGCAGGTAGTCGGAATCTTCGTACTTGGGATACATCCTCGTCGTGAAACTGACCGTGCCGTTGACGTACACTTCGAGCATGGAGCGGTCCATGTAAATGACGACGTCGAACTGTTTCTGCGTGTTGTCCCACACATGCGAATTGATGAGGTTAGTGACGTACAGCGACGTCTGCGAACGGTCGATGTACACGCCGCTTTCGGAGAACACGATGCCCGTGCGCTCGGTCTGGTTGAGAGAATTGGTATACGGGTTGTAACGGACGTACAGCCCCGCCTCGTAATCCGCCGCGGCGCTGTCAATGGTCAGCGTCATGCGGATCTCGAAGGAATCGCCTCGCAGGGAGCCGATCGCCGCGTTGGCTTCATCCGCCGTCATCGCGCCCGTCGCCGCATACGCCGTCTCGGTGCGCAGTGTCTGCAATTCCTCGATGGGCGAACAGACGACCGAATGCCCGTCCTCTGACAGCGTCAGTTCGATGGGCAGGCTGGCGTTGTGCGCCCAGCCCGAATAATAGTTGTGCGTGGGGCCCGCCTCTTTGCCCTGCGCGATGGCGAACAGGATGCTCCTGCCCTGTTCGTACGGCACGCCCGCCGCGATCTGCTCGTCGGTACGGAAGCAGAAACCCGTCTGCCCCGTATAGATGCCGTAGCCGTAATCCAGAAGGCGAGGCGCCTCGTATCCTGCGTCGGGGATGAATTTTTTCGCCGTCTTGTCGAAGGTGCCCACCCAGTAGTAGCATTCCACCGTGCGCGACTCATCCGCGTACTGCGGCGTGAGGAAGAACACGTATTTTTGCTCGCTTCCGTCCTTTTTGGTGATGGGGAGCAACTGGATGCACTCCCAGTGGATGCCCGCCTCTTCGTACGTCGACTCAAAGATATAGCCCTCGTACGTCCAGTCGCGCATGTCCGCGGAAGTGAACAGGAGCGCGCCGCCCGACGTGCCCGTCTTGCCCGAGCCGACCATCATGTAGTAGACGCCGTCGTCCTGCCAGACAAAGGGATCGCGGAACTGGTTCTGTTCGCCGATGCCCGGCTCCTGCGTGATCGCGACCGTATCCTCCACCACCCACTCGGTGAGGTAGGGATCGCTCGGGTCGGCGCAGTGCGCGAAGGCGATGTTCTGCCCGCTATACGTCGTGGTGGTGGTGCCCGCCGTGATGACCAGCCAGGGCGTTCCGTCCGGCCCGATGACCGCGCCGCCCGTCCATACACCGTCCGGACAGATGCCCTCGGTGGGAACGACCGCCTCTTTGACGTATTCCCAATGCACCATGTCCGTACTCACCCAGTGCGACCAGCGGATCTGCGCCCAGTACGGCCCGTTCGGGTTGCTCTGGTAGAACAGGTGGTAATAGCCGTTATAATAGAACGCCGCGTGCGGTTCGTTCATCCACATCCCGGGAGGAATGGCATGGTACTGCGGGCGATAGCGGTCCCCCTCGTAGACGGAGGGATCGAGCATGACGTCCGCATAGTCGCAGGCGGGATGCCCCGCCGTGTCCTTGTCCTCGTACAGCGCCTTTGCTTCCGCGTGCGAGATCTGGCGGTCATAGATGCAGACTTCGTCCAAAAGCCCCGCGACCAGGTTGCAGTCGATGCCGTACACCGTGGCGGGATCGATGTATTTGCCCACGCGCAGAGGGTCGGAAGATGCGACGATGTCACAGCCCGCATATTCGTTGTAGATCTGTTCGTAGACGAGTTCGCCGTTGAGATAGAGGCAGACCCTGCCCGTCTTTGCGTTGTACGACGCCGCCACGTGGCTCCATTCGTACAGGGGCAGATAATTGACGGGGTCGTAGAACGCCGCCGTGAAGATCTCGCCCGTCTCGTTGTTTTCCAGCGCGACTTTCAGCCCCCAGGTGCCCAGATACCCGTACCCGAGCAGCCAGCCTTCCTGCAGGCCCACGTCGCCCTTGCCGACGATGCAGGTCAGCCCCTCGGGCTTGAAATTGTTTTCGAACACGCGGGGCGCGACCCACGCGCTCACCGTCAGTTCGTCCGTCGAAATGTTTTTGAAATCGGCGTCCTCGATGTAGTTGGAAACGCCGTCCATATACAGGCAGTTTCCCTTGACGCCCGTGCGCCACAGCGGATCGCTCGCGGGCTTCATCAGGTTTGCCTGGTTGGACTCCGCATACACGTTGGCGATGGTGAACATCTTGCCGCTGACCGATTCCGCCGTCTGCGAACCGCTCCCCTCGTCGAAGCCGTAGTGCGCGATCAGCCCGCTGTCGGACGGGGCTGTCTGCTCCCCGCCGCAGCCGGAAACCCCGAACGCGCCCAGTGCGCACGCCGCGGCGAGCGCGATTGTGATGATCTTTTTGAATGCCTTCATTTTCCCGTCCTTTTTACACTTTCAGTCCGCCCGCACCGATGCCTTCCACGATATAGCGCTGTGCAAGGACATAGATGAGGAAGATGGGGATGCTGGTGACCACGAGGGACGCCATCACTTCGCCGGTGGTGACCCCTTCCACGCTCTGGATGGTGGTCAGCGCCGCCTGAATGGGATACAGCGGCCACTGCCCCGCCTGCGGGCTGGGCAAGACCATGGTCGGCCAGATGTAGTCGTTCCAGACGCCGATGAACGCAAAGGTCGCAACGGTGGCGACGATGGGCGCGGACAGCGGCATCATGATCACGAAAAAGATGCGCAGTTGCGACGCGCCGTCCAGTTGCGCCGCCTCGATGTATTCCTTGGAGATCCCGCCGAAAAACTGCTGGAACAAGAAGATGTTGAACACGCTCACCAGCGGCGGAAGGATGACGGCGAGCACCGTTCCCGAAATGCCGAGGTTGTGCACGATGGAATACAGCGGGATGATGGTCGTTTCCACGGGCACGATGAGCAGGAACATGATGAGGAAACTGATGAACCCTTTGCCGGGAAAATTGAACTTCGCCATCACATAGCCTGCCAGAGCGTTGACGATGATGTTCCCGACCACGACCGCCAGCGCGTATCCGATGCTGTTGAGCCCGTATTTCCAGATATCGTACTGCGTGAACACGCTCGCGTAATTGTCGAAAAAGGTGCTCAGGTCGGCAACGTACGGCAGAAACGTCTTGAACGAGCCCAGATCGCTCGCATACTGCAATTCCGTTTTGGTGCTGGTGACCAGCATCCAGACGAGCGGAAAGATGAAGAACAGAGCGATGAGCGAGGCGAAGACATAGACCAGTGCGCGCATGCTGACTTTGTAGACCTTGCGGCGCGTGATTGTCCTTTCCATGTCAGTCTTCCTCCTTGAGCAGATACCTTTGCAGGAAGGTGATCGCGCCGATCACGATGGTCATGAGCAGGGCGATCGCCGAAGAATACCCGACCCAGCGATAGGTGTAGCCCTCGATATACATCAGATAGTTGAGCGTGATGGTGTAGGACTGTTCCCCCGTCATGAGCATGGGCTGGACCATGATCTTGCAGGCGCCGATGAACACGGTGATGATGACGAAGGTGATGACCGAACGCAGCCCCGGCACGGTGACCGACAGGAACTGTTTCCATTTTCCCGCGCCGTCCAATTCCGCCGCCTCGTACAGCGTCTGATCGATGCCTTTCAGCCCCGAAAGGAAGATGAGCATCTGATAGCCGCAGCCCTGCCAGGCGGAGACGAACACGATCCAGTACATCGAACCCTGCGGGTCATAGAGGAAACTGGTGGCTTCGCCGCCGAGTTTGACGATAAAGGAGTTCAGAAGCCCCGTTTCGCCGCCGCCGAGGATGCGCACCCACAGAAAGGAGGTGACGGTGAGCGAAATGACGACGGGCGCAAAGTAAAAGACCTTGAACACCCCTGCCCCGCGCATCTTTTTGTTGACGAGCAGCGCCAGCCCCAGCGCCATGCCGATCTGCAGGGGCACGACGAACACCACGAATTTGAGGGTGTTGAGGATGGCGTTGTACACGTTGCCGTGCGCGCCGATGTTTTTGATGATGTCCGAAAAATTATCCAGGAACACGAACTTCATTTCGTCCGGTTTGAGAAGATAATAGTCGGTGAACGCATATCCCAGCGAATAGACGATGGGCAGCAGCACAAAGATGCAGATGAGCGCGAGCGCGGGCAAAAGCATCAGATAGGCGGAGACGCTCTCGCGCACCGTGTACCGCACAAGCGTGTTATGCGCGCGGCGGGCGAGGATGATGTCCTTTGCGATGAACGCCGCAAAGAGCAGCACGAACACGCCGATGATGACGATACTGATCAGAACCATATCATTCCCCCGTTTGGATCAGCGACTGTAACGATCGAGATTGTTCTGCAACGTCGTGGTCTGCGTCGCAATGATGGTCGCGGCGTTGTCGCTGTTGCGCAGATCGTTGATGATGCCGCGGAACGCGCTGGAAAATTCGGGATACGCGACGGTGCCGGGGCGCGTCTTGCCCGTGGTGACCAACTGATCGTACAGCATGTATTCGGGCGAGCCCTGGGTATAATTTTTGCGGTCGATGGCGCTCTGGCGTGCGGGGATCATGCCCGTCGCGTCGGTGATGGTCACCGAACTGTCGGTGGAGACCAGCCATTCGAGGACGATCGCAGCCTTATCGAGACTCTTGGTCTGCGTGGTGATGCCAAAGGACCAACTGCCCGTCGCGGACGCGGCGACCGTTCCCTTCGGATACGGAAGAATGCCCCAGTCGTCGCCCAGTTGCTGGGTGTACTGGTTGCGGATCTCGGGAATGGACCAGCCGCTGGAAAGATACATCGCATATTTGCCGGTATAGAACCCGACGTTGCTCGCATCGTACGAAGTATAGCCGCTGTTCACCCAGTTTTTGATCTTCTGGAAGGCCGCAATGGTGGCGGCAGAATTGAGATACCCTTCCGCCTTCAGCCCGTCTTCGGAAAGGAAGGAACCGCCCTGCGCGAGGATGAAGGGATAGAGAAGGTAAGTCGCCGTCTCGTCGTTTGCCATATACAGTTGCAGGTCGACGGGAAGTTCGCACTTGCCTTTGAGCGCCGCGCAGATGCTCTCGAAGTCGGCGATCGTCCACGCGTTGTCGGCGGTCATGTTCTCCACGCGGCTGAGAAGCCCCGCATCGCGGAAGATCTTTTTGTTGTAATAAATGCCCGCGCTGGATTCCTGGATGGGAAGGCCGTACAACTTGCCTTCGTATGTATTTTTGCTGATCGCAAAGAAGTCGTTCTGCGTCTCTTCGGAGATCTTGTCGGTGATGTCGGCAAGGATGCCCGCCTCGGCATAACTCCAAGTATTCGGCGCGTCGAAGGTGATGATATCGGGCAGGTTCCCCTGGTTCATCATGGCGATGAGTTCGGTCTCATAGCCCGTCGCGCTGGTCGAGCGGGGCTTGTATTCCACGCGCACGCGGATGCTGTTCTCTTTGGCCGTATCGCTGGCGTTGAAATTGTCCGTCACGCGCTTATACGCCTTGCCCTCGGCAGACTGTTCGGCGACGTGGACCATGACTTTGACGATGGTGTTGCCCGATTCGTCCACTTCCGGCTCCGTTCCGCCGCCCGTTTTGCTGCACCCGAAAAACGACAGGCACATCACCGCGGCAAGCACTGCCATCAGAATGCTCAGAATCATTTTTTTCATTTTCCTTATCTCCTTTCCATCAATAGATCATCGATTATTCTTCGCCATAGCGGACAAAACGGGCTTTGAGCACCGTCTTGGGTGGCACTTCTTCGCCGCGGATCTTTTTCAGCAGGAGATCCGCCGCCGCCCTGCCGAGCCCTTCCACAGGCTGTTCGACAAAGGCGATCTTGTTTTTGAACTCGCCCGTCTTGACCTGCACGCCGTCATACGAGGCGACTTTGAACTGTTCGGGAATGCGGATCCCCTGCCGCTCGCAATGCGCAAAGATGAGATTCGTCATGGTATCGCCGGAGACGAACACGCCGTCGAGCCCCTCGTTTTCGGAAAACATCGATTCGACGAGCGGCTGTTCGCCGCCGTGCTTGACGACCTCGCTCTTGACGATGACGGGAAGCCCGTGCTTTTGCATGACCACGCGGTATGCCCGTTCGCGCTCCATGACTTCCGATTCGACCAGCGTCTTGCCGCCGAGATAGGCGATCTTTTTGCACCCCGCCGCCACCAGCCATTCGCATGCCTGCACCGAGGAATCGTAATTGTCGCTGGTCACGAAGGGCACGTCCCGAAAATGCCTGTCGATGGACACGACGGGATATTTGCTCAGTTCCTCGTCCCGATAGTCGTAGTGCGTGACGAAGATGATGCCGTCCACGTCCTTGCGCTTGAGTTTTTCGATCATCGCGTATTCTTTGCTCTGGCGGCTCTGGCTGCTGGATATGAGCAGCGAATAGCCGTTTTTATCCAGTTCGTCCTCGATGTAGTATGCCAGTTTGGAAAAAAACGGGTGATCGATGACGGGAACGAGCAGCGCCGCGATCTTATTTTCGTTTTTGCGGAAACTGACGGCGAGCGAATTTCGTTTGTAATCCAGCGCGCGGATGGCGTTGAGCACGTTTTGCTTGGTCTCGTCACTGACCCCTTTTTCGCCGTTGAGAACGCGCGATACCGTTCCCAGTCCCACGCCCGCATAGCGGGCTACGTCTTTGATACTGGACATTCTCACTTCCCCCTCTTGGCGATCCTTCTCCTTCGGATCACCAATACAAGCAGCAAGATGATGGCGGCCGCCTCGATGCTCCCCACGACATAGAACAGGATGTCGCCCCAGCCGGCGCCCTCGGCGGGCGGTTCCTCCGCCTGCGTTTCGGGCGCGATGACGCTGAACGCGACCCGCGAGCCGTCCTGCAGCGCGAGCGAAACGGTATTCAGTCCGCCCGACAATCCTTCATACGCGATGGTCAGCACGCCGTTGCGCACCGAATACAGCGCATCGGTCAGCGCGACGCCGTTGACTTCCACCGACGCGATCGCCGCCGCCCCGACGCTGACGTGCACGTCCTGCGGCGAAGAAAGGAGCACGTCGCTCACGATGAGCGCGGCGTTTTCCACGACGACGGGAAGTTCTTCGATGCCGCCCGCCGTGACCGCCCACAGCACATATCTGCCGGGCTCGAGCGTCCGCAGATACGTTGCGGAAAGGATGAGCGCGTTCCCGCTCTGGCTGTACAGCGACGAGGCGATCGGCGAGTTCTGCAACGTGAAGTTGTACAGTTCGTCCACGCGGCTTTCCGTGGTGAGCGTGAACGTTACGTCCGCGCCGTTATAGGTATAATCGCCGCTGTGCAGTTCGAATGCGTTCACCGAGCGGAAGGTCGCCGTGCCGTTGAACACGTTCAGGCCGAGGGCACCCGACGCGGGCGCTTGCTCGTCCGTAAAGGAACCGATCTCCGTCCCGTTGACGTAATAGGTGAATTCGTTGCCCTGCGCGCGGACGCGTAGGGTGACGGTATCGAAGGGCCCGACCGCAACGTTGATGAATTCCTGTGCGGGCGACCAGACCTTTACGACGCCTGCCGCGCGGTCGTAGTTGGCGGCATAATAGAAATCCATGTCCGCATCCGCGCGGAAGATGAGCGCCGCCGCGCCCGCACTGCCGAGCGAGATCTCCGCTTCATAGGCAAAGTCAGCGACTTCGCCCGACGCGAGCAGGAACCCGTCGCCCGACATCGTGCCGACGATGCCGTCCGCCGTCGAGTGCCACTGCCCTGCGCGGATGCCTTCGGCATTGAAATCGAGGTTGGTCGTTCCCGTGCCGCCCTGCAGCACCTGCACCGTCACGCTCTTGCTGTCGATCACGGCACCCGTCCCGTCTTTGAGCAGTGCGGTCAGCGTGACCTGCCCGCTCTGCAAGGCGGTCAGGCGCACGCCGTTTTCGGTATTTTCCAGGCTGACCACGCCCTCTGTGTCCGCCTGCCATTCGACGCTTCCCTCACCGCTCACATAGGCAAAGATCTCCGTCTGCGAGGTGATCGCCGTGTCCAGTTGCACGTCTTCGGCGGAGAGCGATAGTTTGCTCTCGCCCGCCGCGGCGTCTTCCCTGTACACGCTCCCGATCTCTTCGACGGTCAGCGTCACCGTCGCGCCCTCGGTACCTTCCACAAAGAATTCCAGCCCGTCCGAATAATATCCCGCGTACGTATTGGCGTAAAAGGCCTGCGTATGATCTTCGCAGAACATTTCCAGGCTGCCGCGGTCGAGCAGGATATCGAAGGTATACTCGCCGTCTTTGGCGACGTAGGCGTTGATGCCCGTGGCATACAGATCCGCGTAATTGGAAATGACCGTGCCGCCAGACGCGGTATTGCGGCGGTCGAGGTAGTACCCGAGCGCGGCGTCAAAGCCCACCTCGGTGTACTCGTCTTCGCCCACGAAGACCCGGAAGCCGAACCGATCCGCCTGCGTCTGTACGGTCGCGCGGATGCGCAGGGTGTTGCCCGAAAGTCCGGAAAGGATGTTTTCGCCCGCCTGCACGCTTTCGCCGCTGACTTCCAGCACGGTGCTCGCAGACAGGTTTTCGGTGGCCGCGGGCGTCTGCCGCAGCAGGTATACGCCCTCCTTCTGTACGAGCGAATATTCCACGGGGAAGGTCATGCCGCCGTTCCAGATCGAGCGCAGGTTCGCCTGCGTGCCCGTATCGGGGCCCGCCGCCTGCTCGCCCGAAATCCACACATGTTCGTCCATGGGCGCCTGGTACCCCGGCTGACCCGCAAACCAACTCAGCCCGATCACCTTGCCGTAGTAGGCGCTGTTCGCGTTGTCGATGTAAAAGGTCTGCGTCGCGTACGAGCCGTTGGCGTTGTCCAGATCGAACACCTTCACGTCTTCGGGCTGCGTCTGCTCTGCCGTCAGTTCGACGCCGAACTGATCGGTGAACGAGAGCGTCCTGCCCTGCGCGTCGTAGACGAGATCGCCCACGATATAGGCGATGCCGCCCGCGTTGATCACCCATTTTTCGCCGTCGTCTGCGGGAAGTTTGTAAATGTCGGGGCACTCCGCGTACACGGGCATATCGCCCGCGAACTCCCAGTCGGTCAGGTTCGTCGAAACATAAAAGCGCAGCTGTCCGCCGCCGATGATGATGCCCCAAACACCCTCTTCGACCTCGAACACCTTGGGATCGCGGAAGGTGATGCCGTTTTCGACGGTGTTCCCGTCGATGATGCATTTGCGTTTGATAAAGGAAATGCCGCCGTCGAGGCTGTATGCCATCCACTGGTCTTGGTCGGGTCCGCCGTCCACAGTGTAATAGATGAGGATGTTTTTACTGCCGTCATAAGACGCGCCGTCCTCGTACAGGGAACGGAACAACCCGCTCGTGTTGTCCTTGTCGATGATCGCCGAGCCCGACCACATGAAGTTCCCGTCGGTGGGAAGAAGTGCCAGCGGCAGGTTTTCCCAGGTGACGAGATCCTTCGAGCGCGCATGTCCCCAATACATGTCCCCCCACAGTTTCTGGAAGGGCTGGGTCTGGTAATAGAGGTGATAATATTCGCCGTCATACACCAGGCCGTTCGGGTCATTGTTCCAGCCGCTGAACGGGGAATAATGGTACTGATTGCGATACAGTTCGTTGTAATGCGTAAAGTCGGTGGCGCCGTAATAGATCTCATCGAAGCGCACTTCCGCATTGAACACGTTCACGCCGATCGCGCCGCCCGCATACGAGACGGTGCCGCCGTCGTTCGGCAGAGCGATGTCCTGCAAAGAGATGTCCGCCTCGTAATCAAAGCGTAGGATGTCGTCCACATAACAGCGCACCGCGCCGCCGCTTACCGCCACTTTGAGGTAGAACTCCTCTTTGGCTTCTACGCGGCTGCCCACCCGTTCGAGTTCTTGCTCCGTACTCGCTGCGTTGCCGATGTAATAGTCCTCTTTGAGCACCGTCGCCGAAGGCGAGCCGTCCTGCCCGAAGGTGAAATACATGAGTTTCGTGCGGTTGTCCTGCCTGTCGACGTTGAGCACGAACGCCCCGTCGTCGGTGATGCCGAAGGCGATGCCCGCCGCCTGTCCCTGCGTGAAGCGGGCGCGGAGAGTGTACACGAACGGCTCGTCCTCGCCATAGGTCTGCTCGAATGCGCGGACGGCATCCCCGTCCGACTGCAAGGCGTCGGGAGAAACGCTGCCCGCATGCGCCGTGACGATGCCGAGCACGAGCGCACATGCGAACAGCACGGCAAAAATCAAGATCAGGGTAACTCTTTTTGAAGCGATCATCACCGTTCCCCCTGCCCTCATGCGCGATCTTCCGCACCCAGGCGTTCCTGCACTTCCTGCGCCGCGGGAAAAGCATCCGCCGCGCCGTGGCGCGTGGCCGTGAGCGCACCGCATACGTTTGCGAACGCGAGGATGCGTTCCGCATCCGTCACGCCCTTATCCAGACTGTACAGCGCGCCCGCGTAAAACGCATCGCCCGCGCCGTTGGTATCCACCGCATGCACCGCGATGCTCCCCCGTTCGGCGCACGCGCCGTCGCGGTACAGCCGCGCACCCCGCTTGCCGAGCGTCACAAAGATCGTCCTGCCTGCGGAAAGCCGCAAAAGCGCCTCTTCCTGCTCCGCGCCGAAAAACATCTCCGCTTCCTCTTCGCTCAGTTTCAGGATGTCCGCGCGTTCCAGCCATTCCGAATAAATGCGGATGGCCTCGGCGCGGTCGCGGAAGATGTCGTCGCGGAAGTTCACGTCAAAACTGACTTTTTTGCCGGCACGCCGCGCCGCCGCGGCGACCTTGCGCGCAAACGCGCGGCCGCTCCGCTCGCTGAGCATCAGCGAGCCGATGTGCACGATCTGTGCCTCCCCCATCTCCCGCAGCGCCGCGTCCGCGGACAGTGCATAATCTGCCGTGCCCTTGCGGAAAAAGGAAAAACTGCGTTCGCCCGCATCGCTCAGCGTCACGAACGCAAGGGTGGTGTTGCGGTCCTCGGCTTCGTCGATCCTGCTTTGCAGATTTTCAATGCCCGAAGCATACGCGCGCAGAAAAGCGCCGATTTCATCCTTTCCCACGCACCCGTAAAACCGCACGGACCCGCCCAGTTTTGCAATGCCGCACGCCACGTTGAAGGGCGCGCCGCCCGCAAACCCGTCAAAATGCAGGACTTTTCCTTCTTTCCGTCCCACCATATCCGCAAGAATTTCGCCGATACACAAGATCATACGCTGTCCCCTTTTACAGGCGCCCGTTCGGTGCCCGTGTCGTTTTTGGTTGGAAACGTTTCCAAAAATTGACAAAAAATAAACGGAAACGTTTCCATTTCGCTTTCGATTATACTCTTTCCCTTTTGCTTTGTCAATACAATCCGACCAAAAAATGAATTTTTTCACAAATTTTTTTGGCACGCTTTTCCGCGCCCCGCCGAAAGGCAACGCCTTCCGCGGCGCCGCGGACCCGAAAAATAAAAAACAGAAAGGCAATTCCCCAACGGGGCTTTTCCTTCCTGTTTCCGTAACCGATCGCAGATTATTTATTAAATTCGAAAGACTGCCGAATCAAAGTCAAAACATAATCAATTTCATCCATTGTTTTGATCAAGACCGAATAATCTCCATTCCCATGATGCCCTATCTTTGAAATGTCCCTGGCTTTCTGATACGGGTCATTCAGTGCACCTGCCGGCAAGTTGATAAAAACCGTAATATGCGATTTATAAATTTCCAGATCACAAATATTTTTGTTTTCGTTTTTGAACGCCAAATAACACTTTGTCGGAACAATTTCGATTTCTCCGATTTCAAGAATGCGATCCCGCAACGAGCGATAGACCTCTTGCATTGCTTCCGACAACTTTTCGATGTGGTCTTCCTCTGTAAATACTTTGACTTCCTCCAATACCTCTTGCACGGTCGGATTGTTTTCACCGAATTTCAAGCCCCCCTGCACCTTTTCCGTGACAATTTCATCCACCGAATACAATCCGCCCAAATACTTTTTGATCTCAAACAACCGAAAAGGCATTTGCTGAAAGCCGACCGCACTTTTTTGATATTTCGTAAACTGCGGGGAAACAAAGAAAACACGCGTCGCTCCCCAATCAAAATTTTTCACGTCTCTGCCGACCTGATAGACCTTATTATACAGAAGCACCAACTCTGCCTTTCTGTCCAATGCCGTACTTAAATACGCAAACCCTTGGTCAACCAAACTTTCATTTTTTCCGCGCTTATATTCGATGATCACAAAGGCATTGTTCGCCTCGTCGAACGCGATCGTATCGAACCGATATTCATTTAAAGTATATTCCGTCGCTAAAAATTGCAAATTGAAAAGTTCCTGCACGTTTTCTTCGACAAATTTCTGCATTTCCTTTTCAAGTTTAAATCCCTCGTATTCAACGCGCTGAAACTTATTTTTACAGATTTTATAAATAGCCACCGATATTTCCCCTCTTGCGTATTCTTTATTATATTATAATATACCGACTCAAAAAAATCAATCCATTCTATAAATTCAGCAG